>FWPU01000620.1_pt1 | contig 75852 bp, 64 predicted proteins | sample 2228361 | NCBI WGS metagenome assembly FWPU01 (sample SAMEA103939777, study PRJEB20133) | metagenome | reverse complement strand
CAAAAAAACAGTCCTGCAGGCCTTTCGCGAGGTCGAAGATGCACTGGCAGCATACGCTGCCGAGCAGGCTCGGAACAAAGCCCTTTCAGAGGCCGTTGCTGCTCATCGAAAGACCGTTGACCTCGCGGTCCGGCTCTATACTGAAGGGATGACCGAGTTCCTCAATGTTCTCGACGCGCAACGCTCACTTTACGCGTCTGAAGAAGCACTGGCACAAAGCACCCGAAATCTGTCAAGGGACGTAGTTGCACTCTATAAGGCGTTGGGTGGAGGCTGGGAAGAGGCGCATTACGGTCAGCCTCACCACGAAGGGCGTTGAACCTATTTCACTATGGAGCAGAACCGAGGCCAGCAGCAGACCCACCTGCAGGAAGCGTTATGGTAACCGTAGTTCCACGGCCCTCGGTGCTTGTGATAGAGAGTGTGCCGTCCATGAGCCTTACAAGATGCTTTACAATAGCCAATCCCAGGCCGCTACCGGAATCGCCTTCAGCTGAGTGGCGTTGACACCTGTAGAAACGCTCTGTCACTCGTTCGATCTCGTTTGCAGGTATGCCAATACCCGTGTCCGAGACGCTCAGAGATATCCGAGGCTCTGTGTAGTGCTCTCCCATGAGAAGGTAGGAGGCAGATGCCGTTATGTGCCCCCTTGGAGTGTATTTGACTGCATTGTCATAGATGGTAACAAGGGCCTCCAGGAGCCTATCGTGATCGGCCAGCGCAGGGGGCAGGTCGTCTGATATGGTGTTCTCAAGGCTGATACCCTTTTGTTCAGCCTGTAGTGAAAAGGTCCTGGTCACCTTGTCCACAAGTTCTTTGATGGGTACAGGCTCTTTACGTACTGGTAGTTTTCCCAGTTCTATGGCCGACAGGCGCACAAGGCCATTGACGATACGGATGACCGCATCAGTGCTTTCCGCAATTATGGATAAATAGTGGCTGGCCACTGTCGTGTCCTGGAATCCCTCAGCCTGCAGTGTTTCCACATATCCTTTTATCAGTGTGAGCGGCGTGCGAAGTTGATGACTTACGTCCGATATAAAACCTGCGCGAATCCTCTCGAGCCGTTTTTCTTCAGATATGTCCCTGAGTCGAAGAATAGAGCCGATACGCGCACCACTAGTCGGCTCCCTGACCACCATGAGCATTGTCTGATAGGCTCGGTGGGAGCCATCTTGCAGCAACACCTCTTTAGATGCACATACCGACGTACCCCTCGATTTTTCATCGAGCAGTTCAAAAAGGGCATACGAGCGGACTACATCGAGAATGGCTTTGCCCGTCAGTGATTGACGATCATTACCCACCATAGCTTCTGCTGCAGGATTCGCCATGAGTATCTTATTGTCATTATCGAGCACGAGGATGCCCTCTGGCAGCGCCTCGATCAGTTGCCTGAATCGTATCCTTTCCACTGACAGCTCAGCGAGACGACGCTGAAAGGCGTCCGTTGCTTGCTCAAGTTCCCGCTCGAACTCGCCAAGTTCGTCGTTGGAAGCTACATAGAGCCGTCTGGATGAGGGCCCATAGACGGCATCTCTCAAAAAGCCCTTGAGTCTTCCTATCCTTCGACTCACGTGCTGTGAATATAGATACACAAAGGGAGCAGCCAGCACGAAGCCCAGCATGCCTGCAGCACAGGCTGACCAGCGTATGGCCGAAAGATGTGCCGAGATGAGCTTCATAGGTACAGCAAGCCGTATGACATACTCACAGTCAGTGCCTTTGACCTGAACAGCAGTGTATAGAAGAGAATACCCGAGCGTAGTACTCGTTCGTATGCTATATCCCTGTCCGTTTTGAAGCGCTGCCTGAATTTCAGCACGAAACAAGTGGTTTTCCATTGAGGAAGACGGTACCTCTGAATCCCCTAGTACCATGCCTTCGGTAGAGAGTACTGTTACCCGGTAGCTCGAAACCTGTCGCAGCTTCCTGCAGAGCTCATCGAGGTGACCCCCAGATTGTGTTGTGGGATCCAAGGCAGCCCCTATCAATCGTGCAGCACGATACAGATCTTGTGTGGTAGTTTCGAGGAAATAGCTCTTGAACCGGTAGTGAACGTATACAGCGGTTACGCCGGCGACAAGAAGCATCGCTCCTAAATAAGAGAGAAGCAATCGTAACGAAAGCTTACGCATCGAATCACGATGGCTCTACGTGAAATTTATAGCCAACGCCGCGCACGGTTATGATAAAGGTCGGGTTACTAGGATCCCGTTCTACCAGTGCCCTGAGCCGTTGGATGTGAACATCGACAGTGCGAGGCAACACAAACGTATTCGGCCCCCAGACGGCATCGAGGAGCTGATCCCTCGAGAAGACGATCTCAGGATGTTCGACAAAGTGTTTCAGCAACCGAAATTCGGTTGCAGTCAACGATACCTCTTTGCCTCGCACCTTGACCTGATGACGGGCGAAGTCCACATACAGATCACCTTTATTGAAACAGCTGCGCTCGACAGGAGCGACAGAGGCCGAGCATCGCCGAAGGATTGCGCGGATACGTGCTACAAGTTCCCGTGGGCTAAACGGCTTTGTGACGTAGTCGTCAGCTCCAAGTTCAAATCCGAGAAGCTTGTCCAATTCGTCTTCCTTTGCTGTAAGGATGATAATAGGAATACCTGCCAGGGATTCCTTAGTTCTAATGAGCTTACAGAGTTCGAGTCCTTGCATGCCAGGGAGCATGAGGTCGAGCACAATGGCGTCTGGTACTCGTTCCTGCAGGAGGCGATAGGCTGTTTCTGCATCAGGACAGCCCTGTGGTCGAAAGCCTTCTCTTGCAAGATGATGGCAAATAAGGTCTCTCACCAAGGCCTCATCCTCTATGACAAGCACAGACTTCATGACTAACCCTTTTGATCAACATGTGATGTAGTAGTGTATCCTCGTGCTGCGTACCGTTGCCTGGAGCCGATCAAGGGATCTTCCCGAGCTTTTTAGCGTGGCGTATATTTCGTCCTTCGACCATAAAAACGACCATCTCAGCTATATTGGTAGCATGGTCGCCCAAGCGTTCAAGGTAGCGCGCGATCAAGATGAGGCGTGTGGCTCGCTCAATAGTATGCGGATCTCCCAGCATGTAGGTAATCAGCTCCCTGAAGATCTGACTGTTCAAGTTGTCGAGCACATCGTCGGATGAGCACACCTCCAGTGCCAGAGCAACATTCTCGTTCAAGTATGCATCCAGGCTCCTCCGGAGCATTCCCTGGGCATGTTCTGCCATCGCTGGAATATCGATCAAGGGCTTTAGGTGGGGCTCGCCACTGAGTTCGATGGTCCGTTCTGCGATATTGACACACAAGTCACCCATGCGCTCGAGCTCATGGGTGATCATAATGCCGGTTGTAATGACCCGTAGATCTTTAGCTACTGGCTGATACAGTGCAATGAGTCTGATACAATGCTCTTCGATATTGATCTCAAGCTGATCGATCTCCTTGTCGCCATCTATGACCCTTGCAGCAAGCTCAGCATCTCGTTCTTTCAGTGCTTGCACCGCTAACGAAGAGCTGCGCTCAACCAGGGCACCAAGCCGTAGAATGGCAGTCCGCATTTCCTTTATTTCACGATGATAGTGATCCTCATGGGAAGGCGTGAAATCCATGGATTGTCCCTTCGCCTTTCCGTACCGCCCTCATTGCACAAGGCACAAGGTGGCACTCTATAGCGTCCACGTTACCCGAACTTGCCGGTGATATAGTTTTCAGTTTCTATCTGACGAGGCCTGGTGAATAGGAGAGGGGTCTCCTGAAACTCGACGAGACGTCCGAGGTGAAAAAACGCAGTCATATCAGAGATCCTGGCTGCCTGTTGCATATTGTGGGTAACGATAACAATTGTATACTTTTTTTTCAGATGGGTAATGAGCTCCTCGATTTTGGCCGTAGCAATGGGATCGAGCGATGAAGCTGGCTCGTCCATAAGGAGGACGTCCGGCTCGACTGCCAATGCCCGTGCAATGCAGAGTCGTTGCTGCTCTCCTCCTGACAGGTCCAAGGCAGAGCTTCGAAGCTTGTCTTTCACCTCGTCCCAGAGTGCAGCTGCCCTGAGGCTCTTTTCCACGATTTCCTGAAGTCGATCTTTACTTCGCACGTTATGAATCCTAGGGCCATACGCGACATTGTCGAAGATGGATTTGGGGAACGGGTTCGGTTTTTGGAATACCATGCCGACCTTCTTGCGCAACCTGACAACATCGTATCCATTCTGGTAGATATCTTCTCCATCTATGAGCACCGTCCCCTCGATCCTCGTACCAGGGATGAGGTCGTTCATACGGTTAAGGGTCCTCAAAAAGGTCGATTTTCCACAGCCCGAAGGGCCAATGAGTGCAGTGACTGCCTGTGGCGGGACATTCATCGTAATGTCGAACAACGCCTGTGTGGGGCCGTAGAAAAAATTAAGATTGCTAACCTGGATCTTGAATGCTCCTTGCATGATCAGCGTGTTCTCACGTGTCTCGATGTAGACCCTAAGAAGTCTCGAACCTCTATAAGGTCTTTCACAGGCGGTTATTGGTTTACTTGGGCTGGAACCGCGGTTTCAACGCTACCCTCACTACGACATTTATCACAAGAACGCCAAAAAGCAAGGTAAACCCTGCAGCCCACGCCTGCCGATGCCAGTCCTCGTAAGGACTTATTGCATACGTATAGATCATGACTGGTAAGGAGGCAGTAGGTTCGTTGAGACTGCGGGCCCAAAACCGATTATTGAACGATGTAAATAGCAGGGGTGCGGTTTCGCCCGCGATGCGAGCAATAGAAAGCATCACACCTGTGAGGATCCCGCGCATAGCCGCGGGCAACACCACAGTAATGATGACCTTCCATTTTGGTGCTCCCAAAGCATACGCTGCCTCGCGAAGGCTCGATGGGACAAGGAGCAAGAACTGCTCTGCACTGCGCAGCGTCGTGGGGAGTACGATGACCGCAAGTGCACATCCGCCGGCCCATGCTGAAAATCGCCTGGTATGGAGGACGATAATCGTATACACGAATATGCCTATAACGATTGACGGTATGCCATTGAGAAGATCGGTGGCATAGCGGACCAAAAAGCTATACCTCGATCCTGCATACTCGACCAAGTACACGGCTCCCAGGATGCCGATTGGCACCCCAAGACACGCTGCGATAAGAATGATCATGCATGACCCCACAATGGCATTAGCCACGCCACCTCCTGCCTCCCCCACTGGTGCAGGCAACTTGGTAAAAAACGCGAGATTGAGCGAACCTAGCCCATGCCACACAAGGTAGCCTAGTATCAAACAAAGGATACTTGCGGCAAACACGGCACACAGAATGGTCACACCGAATGCGAGGTTGTTCACAAGCTTTCTACGTGCGTACATGGGTTTTCCCTCGGCGCGGGAGGTCTATAGAGTTTACTGCACAGTTGAGCGCACCCACGTCCCACGCCTGATCCGCTAGCACGCCGCTTAGCTGGTTAAGCCACGGCCTTTTCGCAACGTGCTCCATATCAATAGCCTCGCCAACGCATTGATCACTAGTGTCATCACAAACAGTAATAGTCCGATTTCTATAAGCGCACTGAGGTAGACATCTTCTGTCGCTTCGGTAAATTCATTTGCGATCACAGCAGCCATAGTGTAGCCCGGAGCAAAGAGCGAAGCTGCTATACGTGGTGTGTTGCCTATTACCATCGTGACTGCCATGGTCTCACCAAGGGCTCGAGCCATGGCCAGGAATATGGATCCAAGGATTCCAGAACGTGCGTATGGCATCGTCACACGCCACGTGGTCTCCCATAGGGTAGCGCCCAGGGCCAGTGATGCCTCCCTTTGATCTCTTGGCACAGCCAAAAGCACTTCTCTGGATACCGAGATGATAAAGGGGACAATCATAACGGCCAGCAGAATACCCGCGGTAAGCAGTCCGATCCCATAGTTCGGTCCGCTAAACAGCGGCAAAAAACCAAGGACCCCTTTGATTGCAGGCCCCCCATGCTCCCGCATAAATGGAACAAGAACAAAGATCCCAACTAGACCGTAAATCACACTGGGCACTGCTGCGAGGAGCTCTATGACGAATGTGAGTGCAGAGGAAAGAGACCGAGGAGCCAATTCAGCCAAGAAGATTGCCGCAGCAACGCCGATCGGCACTGCAAGAAAAAGGGCGATGAGAGATGTAACTATGGTGCCGTAGACAAACGTAGCTGCACCAAACGTGAAGAAGACCGGATCCCAGGTAACCTCTGTAACAAACTTCCATCCATACGCCTCGATGCTCAAGCGTGAGCCACGATAGAGTTCCCATACCAAAGCGCAGGTGATTACCAGTACCGCTGCTGAGGCCAACAACGTGATTCCCCGCATGAGGAGCGATCCGATCCTCGTCGTACTGAATGTAATCTTGGAGACCTGTGGCACCTTTTCAGTGGGGCTTCGCATCTGTGAATGATCAGATAGGATGTGGTCATTCATCCCTTGGTCCTCGAGCATGTGGTACTCGAAGTAGTGTGGCGTACTACGGTAGTACCGGGCAAAAAGCACTGTGTGGCTTAATAGGTAATGTGTTCGATGGCTTTATACACTTTTTCCTTAAGCGGTTCTGGCAGTGCTGAATAGTGAAGCGACGGGGCTATTTTCTGACCTTCAGAAAGCATCCATTTGAGAAACCCAAGTAAGGCCTTTGCCTTTTCTGGATTGCCGATTCGCTGGGGAACGAGGAGCCAGGTAAAGCTCGATATTGGATAACTCATCTTGCCAGGAGGATCTGTAATCGAGACTCTAAAGTCACTGGGCATATCTGCTGCTGCGCTTCGGGCTGCTTCGGTCACGGAATTAGTATCAGCCTTAATGAATATGCCTTCTCGGTTCTTGACCTTTCCATAGGGCAGGTTGTTGTGAACCGCATAGATTAGCTCGACATATCCAATGGCACCCGGCGTTTGTTTGACCAAGCCACTTACTCCCTCGTTACCTTTCGCCCCAAGTCCACAAGGCCAGTTGACAGAGGTCCCTTTGCCAACCCTGGTCTGCCATTGCTCGCTGACCTTTGAAAGGTAGTCAGTCCATATGTACGTAGTCCCACTTCCGTCCGAACGGTGCACCACCACAATATCTGTGGGGGGCAGCGCCACCCCCGGGTTGTCAGCCGCGATAGCTGGGTCGTTCCACTTGGTGATGGTTCCTAGGAAGATCCCTGCAATGGTATGGGGCGTGAAGTGCACGTCAACCGTGATCCCGGATATATTGTACGTCGGTACTACTGCCCCGAGTACAGTAGGCACATGAATGATTGGCACCTTTGCCTTTGCGAGCTGTTCGTCGGTCATAGGCCCATCAGTCGCACCGAAATCAACTGTGCCTTCGAGCAGCTGGCGAATTCCACCGCCACTGCCGATAGACTGATAGTTTATCTGGATATCAGGATTCAACGTAGGGTAGTCACTAAACCACTTTGAGTAGAGCGGATAGGGAAACGTTGCTCCGGCACCGTTGAGCTGGATAAGTGCATGTGCTGCCTGGCACCACAGCAGCATCCCAACGACTGCGCTTACTCGAAGGAACTGGAATACCTTTGCGATCCCCACGTTCGTACGTTCCATTGTTACCTCCTCCCGTGAGATTAAGCGGATACTGCTATCGTACTGAACATATATTAAGACGTTATTACAAACCGGTAAGGATCGTATGACAATTACTCCTACTGTAGGCCCACTCTTTGTTGACATCTTTAGGATCGCAACCCTAGACTACTGATCCAGTACGAATGTGAGAAGCTACGTTTCTTGCGCCACCGGGACGAGGGATGTGATGTTCATGGAGTCGTACCTGGCTCGACATATACAGATGTTTGATTTTCGTGCACTCCATCCTCGCGTATGGCTTGGCACTGCCAGCGACAGGTACACAGGTTGGTTAGGCCAGATATACACGCCTGAAAAATACCAAGGTCGTATAACTAAAAGAACAAAGGTAGTGGGAAAGCAGACGCTCACCGAAGAAGTCCTCCCTATCGAGAGCGTAGTAGAATACTTTGAGCACTTCCGGGTACTTGAACTGGATTTTACATTTTATCGCCCACTGCTCGACGATCACGGCCGTCCGACCCAAAACTATCACGCTCTACATCGATACGCCCAATTCCTCAAAGACGACAATATCCTTATCCTTAAAGTTCCCCAGGCTGTGTTTTCGCAAAAGATAATGAACAAAGGCCAGTTCGTCGAAAACGCCACCTACCTCAATCCAAAGGTGTTCACCTTGCAGTTCTATCAGCCAGCACAAGAGCTCCTCGGAGACCGCATCCGCGGATTTGTGTTCGAGCAGGAGTACCAGAGGCAAGGGAATCGGTGCCCCTCTGAGAAGTTTGCAGAAGACATCGAACGATTTTTCTGCCGCATTCCACCAGATTCGCGGTATCACATTGAACTGCGTACTGAATCGCTCTTCAGCCCGAGACTCTTTGACGTGATGGCAGCACACGGTGTAGGGCAGGTTCTGTCACACTGGACATGGCTTCCACCGCTTTCAGTTCAGTTTGCCAGGTCAGGCCAGGTACTTCGCAACGCCAATAGAGATTGCATCATCAGACTCTTGACTCCTCGGGGGGTACGTTATGAGGATGCATATGTCCGGGCTCATCCTTTCACTAGGCTTGTCGACGGCATGCTCGATACAAGGATGATAGAGGAAACCGTGCGACTGATGGCTGCAGTACTCGATCAAGGCGGGAGCGCAAACGTTATTGTGAACAACCGGGCTGGCGGCAACGCACCACTCATTGCGCAGCGCATTGCACAACGATTCATCGAGCATACTCACGGTTAATGGATCGAGCAGACGGTATACCGTAAGAAGGAAATCCCCACATGTTTGAGACAATCGTTCGAATGCTTCTGTATTATCCGACCGTTCTGCCGCTCGAGGCACCTCCCCCGGACTATGTGCGTGGGGCGGAGCAGGTGTACATACACACCACGGACGGCAACCGTATCCACGGTCTTTACTGGCAAGCTCAACCGGGTCGGCCAACGATTCTTTTTTTTCACGGCAACGCTCAGACCGTGTTTGAGTGGGCCTTGATAGCGCGTGACCTTGAAGATCTTGACTGTGGCCTTTTGCTGGTAGATTACCCGGGATATGGTAAGAGTACCGGCACCCCACGCGAGGGAAGCCTGTATGCTGCCGGAGAGGCTGCCTATCGATGGCTGGTTCAGGGAAAGGGGATTCCTGCCTCACGTCTGCTGCTGTTTGGGAAGTCTCTTGGCGGGCCTGTCGCTGCAGAGGTTGCCTGTAAAGGGCCTGTCATGGGGCTTATACTAGAGTCTACGTTTACGTCTGTTCCAGCCATGATACGACGGTTTGTACCTGTCCCTGGTAAAGGATCCTGGCTGAAATCCGAAGTCTACGATACGGTCTCAAAGATTCGAGAGCTTGCAATTCCACTCCTGATTATACACGGCACAGCTGATACCACTGTACCTGTCGAGGAGGCCCATGTCTTGTATCAGAACGCACAACCTCCAAAAGAACTTTACCTCGTGGATGGCGCTGGACACAACGATGTCTCTTTGGTGGCAGGCACACAGTACGGGAGGCGACTGCGGGTTTGGGTTGACGCAGCCAGTCATGTGTCAGGGCAACGAGTGAGTACCGAACGATAGGATGTCCATCAGGATTTCTGGATGCTTGGAGAAGCTACGAGCCCTATTGACACCTGGCGTGGCGCAGGAGTAAACACGATCCGCTTATGGTACTGCAGACCCCCGTATACGTAGCAAGAGCCTAGAAACGCGTGAAAACAGCGCTCCTCATATTTGTCAATGCCGCCCTTGTTGGGGTTTTCTTTTTCGTACTAAGAAAGCCGCAGCGGCTCACCTATTATCATCAGGGCAAGGTCTGGCTCACCTGGCTTTCAGTTGCCGTAATTACCCTGATGGATGAGCTCACCTCGGTTTTTTACGCCCCTGCAGAGGCCTACCGATTCATAGGTCCCAGTGCCATCATATTTGTGGCGCTTACCTCACTGCTCATCCGTATCCTGTCGATGCGTTTGGTAGAGATTGCCGAGATTCTCGAACACCATGGCCTCATTGGAGGTGGTGTCTACTCTTTTTCGTACCTTGTGTTGGGACCTGTCGTATCTTTTGTGGCAGTGGCATCAATCATGGTCGCGTATGTACTCACTGCCTGCATCTCTGCGGTAAGTGCGGTCTTGAATGCAACATCGTTTTTCCCGATGCCCCATGCAGTCAATCTCGGTCTTAGCGTGGTGATCATTTGGGCCATTGCAGGCCTCAATATCCTGGGGATCAGGGAAAATGCCCGATTTACCTTTTTCATATTCATGCTAGCTGCGATCGTGTTTCTCAACCTCATTGTGGGCGGCATACTCGATCTGGATCAACACTGCATGGCTCGTCTTCGTGAAGCAGCTCAGCAAGCGGCCGGTCGTTTCGCTACAGAGTCGTGGATCGGTAAATACCAAGCCCTGATCGTCTCCATTGCGAGCTGCATACTCGCGTACTCGGGTGTGGAGTCAGTGCTGCAGACAGCAGGGCTGGTACGGAGCTGGAAGGACATAGGAAAGGCATACATATTCTTGGCCCTCACCACGGGTATTGTAACACCCATCGTTGCTGCGTTGGCTCTGTCAGCCCCCATCGATCTGAGTCAACATGAAGGCGACCTCATTACCCACTACGCAACCCTCGTACATGGCACATTTTTCGGGTTTGTCATGGCAGGACTTGCCTGTTGTGCACTGATTATGGCAGTCAATACCGCCTTTGTCGCCTCGAGCGAACTTATGGAGCGAGCTGCAAATCGGTATGGGTTCATGTGGCTTACAGCGACCAATCGTCGTCAGTCGCTGTACCGTATTCACCTTTTCAATGCAATCTTCTTCACCGTAGTCATTTTTATGACACGTGGCTCACAGATGATCCTGGCACAAATGTATGCGCTTGGTCTGATCGCAAGCTTCTCCATCAACATTGGGTCGCTCATTATTTACCGATATTTCATGGGCACCAAGGAGGTAAACCGATATACCACAAGCCGGATCGGAACGCTGCTATTGTGGATCGTTATCACGAGTTGTTTTCTCTTCCTTGCGGTTACACGACCGTACGGGACCATGCTGTGGGCCGCGGTGACGGGTGTGGTCATGATCGCAGGCATATTCATTGCGAAGAAACGCGGACCTGAGATACGAGAGATAGAAAAAACTGACAATGAAATGGAGCTCATTCTCTTTCTTGCCCAGTCTACGGCCCCTGACCTCCACCTCTATTTCCTCCGGCCACGAGAAGAGGCCTGGGGCAGCGCGAAAGAGAACGAGGCGTACATCACGTTTTACTCTCCGCGACAGGGCATACCCCAGAAACTAGCTCCGAACCACTTTAGGTTCCCATTGGTCAAGACGGATCTCTACCACCGTATTGTTGCACTCCTAAAAGTGGTCGAGTACGAGATGCCTGACCGAAAGGTCACGGTACATATCGGATGGCCCATGTCCTCATGGATCGACAGAATGTCTATCGGCGTTATGATTTTTAAACTGATGCGTTTGCCGAGGATCTTGCCCAAATTCGAGTTTATCATTTGTTACCCTGGTCATCCCTCCGTGTGAGGGCCGGGCCAATACCAGTCATGGCACGGCATAATGGCAGAGGCTCGAGTCGTCCGTAGCCACTACTTGCTACTGATGGGTTGGGTCGACACCCAGTGTCCTCAGTAACACATCGACATCGTTCGTCTGAGCAAGGCACGCTGCACTGGTGCAGATATACGCAGTGGCCTTTCCATTGATCATTGGTCTTGAGCCGACGATGTCACTCGGGACGAATCCAATAAGCTTGTGGCCGGATGGAGGATGCAGCATAACGGTCTTAGAAGGAATGAAGTGGGTTCGAAGCGCAGTGAGCATGTGCCGTGTATCTTCGGCCTCAGGGTCTCCGGAAATGACGATCTCATACCTAGGGCCCCATAGAAACTCGAGGCCACTCAGGAGATGGCAATGCCATGATGGAGCCTGTTGAAGGGTGCTTGCACAAGCGTGCAGCAGGGCCAAGGCCTTATCTTCCAAGAACCTGTTGTGGGTCATGGAGCCGAGCCGCACAAGGTTGGAAAATGCAACCGAATTGCCCGAGGGATACGCACCATCGACGGCTTCCTTTTGCCTAACGATACAATCGTTGTCATGGGCAGCGGAAAGAAAAAAACCGCCGCCAGTAGGGTCCTCAAAATGGGTGATCATTTCGTCGGTCAATGCCAGTGCAGATTGGAGATATTGCTGTTCAAAGGTCGTCTCGTAAAGCTCGATCAATCCCCATACAAGAAAGGCATAATCATCCAACATGCCTGATATAGCTGCTTCATTGTCACAATACCTGTGCAAGAGTCCTCGCTGTTTGGACCACATTGTGGCAAGTACGAAATCCGCCGCTTTCTGCGCAGCTTCTGTAAGCTCGGCCATGCCGAAGGCCTGAGCTCCTTTTGACAGGGCTGCAATCATAAGGCCATTCCAGTCAGTCAATATCTTTTCATCCCTAAAGGGAGCGACACGCTTCGAGCGCGTCCGCAAAAGCTTCTGGCGTGCACGCTCGATCTCGTACTCGATCGTCTCTATCGGAACACCTGTTCGTTCCGAGAGTTCTTCCCTTGTATAGGCTTCAAATAGTACGTTGTGGCCAGAAGCACCCCTGAAGACTGGGTCAACCACATTTCCTTCACGTGATATGCCGAAGGCTTGTATGACAAGATCAGTCTTGCAGTCACCGAGGGTGCCAACGATATCGTCTACTGTCCATAGGTAGTACGTACCCTCTTTGCCCTCGGCATCAGCATCCTGGGCTGAAAAGAATCCGCCCGACGGTGAGGTCATTTCTGACAAGACATACGAGTAGAGTTCCATGGCTGTCTTTCGAAAGCGATCTGCCTGCGTGGCTTGAAATGCCTCGGTGTATGCAATGGCGAGCATGGCTTGATCGTAGAGCATTTTTTCGAAGTGTGGTACCAACCACTGCGCATCCGTGCTGTAACGGTGAAAGCCGTGCCCGAGGTGGTCGTAGATACCGCCCCTCCGCATTGCGTCGAGCGTCTGCTCGACCATACAGCGTGCCGCATGCTCTGACGTCCGGTTCCAGTATCTCAAGAGAAACATCAAGCGGTGGGCAGAAGGAAACTTAGGCGGCTGGCCAAAGCCACCCCATTGTGGGTCGAACTCTCGCTCAAGCTCACTGAATCCTCGTTCCAGTAGTGACATGTCGAGATCCGGTCCTGGTCTCGTAGTGCCATGTTGCTTCAGGGCGAGCAAGACCCGATCAGACGAATCGAGCAGTTCCTTTCGGCGAGTGCGCCAGAGGTGCCCTATCCGTAGTAAAAGGTCGCGCATGCCGATTGTCCCGGGACGTGATGCTTTTGGAATATAGGTCCCAGCAAAGAAGGGTTTTCTATCGGCAGTCATAAAAATAGAAAGCGGCCAGCCACCTCTGCCAGTGAGCAGATGGCAGGCTGTCATGTAGAGATTATCGATATCTGGTCGTTCCTCCCTGTCGACCTTTATCGAGATACACAGCTCATTGAGCAGACCGGCGATCTCAGGATCTTGAAAGCACTCTTGTTCCATTACATGGCACCAGTGGCATGTAGAATAGCCAATTGAAAGGAAAATTGGTCTATCAAGCTGCGCTGCCTTGTCAAAGGCCTCAGGCCCCCACGGATACCAGTCTACCGGATTGTGGGCGTGTTGAAGGAGATACGGACTCTTCTCGTACAAGAGACGATTGTGAGGTCTTCCGCAGGTACATAGAGGGGTGCTGCTCTCACCTGATGGCCTTGATGTTCCTCGTTTGTCCATGTGAACTTCTCCTTTAGGCCCTTTGCATCGTAAGTACTAGTTCCTTTTGTTGAGATGCGCAGGCGCTTCCTAAGGGAGCCCACGAGGAAGGAGCGACCGCTATGTAACCCACGCACGCAGGAGTTTTTTCCAGACCTCAGCCTTTAACACCACATTTCGAGGAAGATCGCCTATGATGAGCCTGGCCATTGCGCGAGCCATCTTGGGGTTTTGGGATGCCTTGTGGATAAAGGCATCGAGGAGCCTTTCAGAGCGTACCACCTTTGGATTGAGCAGGAATCTTTGGAGGACGTTACCGCAAAACAGTTCTGTCTGCAGGTGACGCTGAACGTGTCCACGGTATGCACAGAGGGCCTTTGGATCTATCCGGCCGTTCCTCAAGGCTTCTTTGACAGAAACTCCAGCCAGCCACCCTGACAGGAGGGCATTACCAATTCCTTCTCCGGTCAAGGGATCAGCCAACCCTGCCGCATCACCCACAAAGAGCATACGACCTCGAACGAGTGGAGTACGCAGTCTTCGGAAAGGTATGATGGCACCCCGAAGGCTGCTGGTTCTTTGCATCCGCCCGCCAAAAAGGGCTTTGACGAAAGGATTGGTAGTGACGAAGTACTGGTATAACTGCCGAAGAGGTATCCTTTTTTTCTTTAGTATGTCCGCGCGGATGCCGTATCCTATATTAGCGCTTTCAGGACCTGTAGGAAAAACCCAGCCATACCCAGGAACCAGCTTTTCATCGAAATGAATCGCCATATATGCTTCAAGTCCTTGAAGCCCTTCGAAATAGGCCCTCACAGCTACCGCGTAGTCTCTCAGGTTGTGCTGATACTCCCTCGTGATACCTTGTACACCAGGCATTGCACCCCAGGAGACAATGACAGCGTCGGCTGTAAGCTGGAAAGGCCTTCCATCCTGAAGTCCATGGACTAGCACTGCTCGGGGCAAAGGATCCACATGTGTGACGTAGAAGCCCTCTCTCACTACAACGCCTCTTCGTCGCACTTCTTGGATGAGTAGGGCATCGAAGGTTTTTCTCGGTACTACGTAGCCCTTTCCGATTTCAGGGTCTTCACGTGTGCGAATCTTGATACTACAGCGGCTCGGCGAAGAGAGTATAACGCCATCGAGTTGTTGGTGGCAGGAGAAGAGGTGCTCATGGGCGACGCCGAGTGTGGTCAACATAGAGATCGCACGTGGCCCTATTCCGTCACCACAGGTCTTGTCTCTAGGAAAGACGGCCTTCTCGAGGACAATGACATCAGCCGTGCTGTCTGAAAGGGCAAGGGCAGAGGCACACCCAGAGGGGCCTGCACCCAAAATAGCGACGTGGACATGGCTTCTATCCATCTTTGACCTTTCACACGGCCGCATTCAATTTTTCCTTACTAGTTAGATACCATTTTTTGGATGAAATAGAGAAATGTCACTTGCACTCCTGGTCTGGAAAGCCTCAGGCAGCACGCTTAGAGCGTTCGTAAGCCAGGAGACAGGGCGAACGGTTATGAGAGCTTTTCATCAGTTACGGGAGTAAGATCGATGCTGAGGACAAAGCAGGCATGTACGTTGCTGCCTTTGATAGCTATTGAGACAGGGATGCGAACATGGTGCTGGCTGACGACTTCCGGAATCCCAAGGCTGACAGCAGGCAGTGCTTCTGTCTCTTGCGTCGTGGCCGCTGAGATCTCACTTGTTGGACCTCCCGATAAAGTCCTGTCCACTCCGACATCTTCTTGCTCGGGGAAGGATGGCACAGAAAGGGGCACTCCCGACACCGAAGGTCCTGGCGTTGAGAGCGTGATCTCGGTCTGATTTCCAGAGATCGGCAATGATAAAAACGCAGGATCGGTATCGATGCCTGCTGCTGATATCATGTCTTCTGGTGATCCACGGTGCTGATCTGCTGTTGGTTCACTGAGTGGCCCAATCATAGGGGGCTGAGCGTCTTCTGCGTCAGGCTCACCGAGAGAACGTTTTAGATCTCCAAGTGCGATAGATGGCTCTCCTGCAAACACCTCTTGGACTTCCGCAGGTGCTTGAGCAACAGCAGTCTGGCTTGCTGACCGATCCTTGAACGAGACCTGCGCAACCCGTGGCTTTACCTCTGGCTCCTTTTCATGGACAGGGATGATGGGAACCTCAGGTACAAGGTTTCGTTCAAGGACCGATGGTCCAGTTGTTCGATCCAATCCCTGAATCTTCTCTGCCACCATCCTCGTTATTCGCGTCAAAGTGGCAAACACACCATCACCACGTAGTGCAACTGCTTCAAAAAATGGAAGGCCATTAGGATTGAGGAGACGATTGAGTTCATCTACGCTCAGTATCTTTGGCAGATCTCGTTTGTTGTATTGGAACACCATGGGTATGTCTTTTATATGGCGACCGTGTGCCTTGAGGTTTTGTTCGAGATTTCTCAAGCTTTCAAGGTTTTCGTGTGCCATTTCTTTTTGCGAATCAGCGACAAACACAATTCCGTCAACGCCCTTGAGCACCATCTTCCGCGTCTCGTTGTAGAAGATTTGTCCCGGAACTGTGTACACATTGAAGCGAGTTACAAATCCACCGACCTCACCTAATTGCACCGGCAGGAAATCGAAAAACAGCGTTCGGTCGGTTCTGGTTTCAAGAGAAATGAGCTTCCCACGCCGTTCGGGCAAGACTTTTTTGTATATCCACTCGAGATTTGTGGTCTTACCGGAGAGACCAGGGCCATAGTACACTATCTTGGCGCTGATCTCTTTTTTCGCGTAATTGAGGAATGCCATATGCCCTCCACACAGGGTGCTACATGAGGCCCTTTGCTACGAGGATCTTCTTTGCCCCTATGGCAACAGCAGCGGCCACATCTTTGCTTCTGACAATCCTTCGTAAGTCAGCTTCGCGTAACGTCTTGAGCATATTGATTGCCAGGGGAACGGGCGTTTTGGGATTTGTTGCGACTGCGAGGCGGACAGGATACCGTTTGACCCATTCCTTCCTCTTTGCAATTGTAGTGAGGATCTCATCGTCTGCGTTTCGATCTCGTGCGATCGCCAGCACTTCGTCCTCCATGATCCGAGGATTCTGGAGCACATAAAGCTTGATCATCTTGTTGGAATCCCTGTAGAGGAGCGTTCGCTCATCTCTGTTTCCTGTCAATGCGAGCCGGATCTTTTCTGGCAATGAGAGACCCGCAATCCTTGTCGCCAGAGGGGCTTCCTTAGCCGGCACGTCTTCCATGGGCTATGCCACCAGACATCCTTACAGTGAGACCTAGCACCCTAGAAAGCAAAAAATGCCCACTACTAGTGATCGGCAGGAGTACCGAGAAACATTATCCCTTCGTGGGAAAGCTATGCTGCCGACGTTTACTTGCCTAGGTGGGCTTCAGGCCAGATGAATTTGTGCAGTTGTGGCTGTAGCCGCACGTCAAGCCGATCGTGAAGGAGCCACTGTGCGAGTTCCTCAAGAGACAGGACCCCGAAGACAGGAGAAAACGATACCTTCCAGGGCCTCAGGGGCAACTTCATCAACGTATTCCTTGCCCATTCGTAATCGATACGGTTTTGGAGCACGAACTTCAATTCGTCCTTTTCATCCAGCATGCTGAGATTACGGAAGTCCATCCTGTCTGTCATGCCACTACTAGGACACTTGAGGTCCATGATGCAGATTATCTCCGGAGGAAGCACCCGGATATCGAGACTTCCGTTGGTCTCGACGAGCACCGTGTATCCTTTGTCGAGCAGCATCTGTGCCAATAGCGGTGTTTCATCCTGAAGCAGAGGCTCGCCACCGGTAATCTCCACAAGAGTGCACCCGTACGCTTCGACGGCAGCCAGAACCTCGTCGACTGAGCACTCCTTCCCGTCCTCGTATGCGTACCTGGTGTCACAGTACGTACACCTAAGGTTACATCCACTCAGCCGTACAAATACGCACGGCCGACCGGCAAAATACGACTCACCCTGAATACTGTAGAAAATCTCGTTGACCTTCATGGTTGCCAAGGACCTTCACTGCAGCATCTGTGGTAGCCACTAGGAAGAGCGTACGCCATTAGAACGCATACTTCAAGGTGAAGAAGATCGTGTCGTTATCCGAAACGTACGAAAGGGGTGTCAGTCGAATGAGGTCACTGAGCGACCGCAGCTTCTTGGGTCCGCGGCCTTCGAATACGTGGGCACCGCAGGAGACCGAGACATGATCGGTGATGGCGTACGTAATGCGTGGATTCAAGAAAAAGTCGCCTGTATCCAGCAGGTACACGAGCCTCCATTCACTCACCAAAGTGGCGTCCATGAAAAACGCGGTTACATATGTCGTCAGCCCATAGGTGTCGCGATTGATGCCGACAATGGATCTGTCTGCCTCAAGGAGGCGGTGGTGGAATCCCTGCACATGAAAAAGATATTTATCTCGGAACGTATAGTCAGCTCCCACAACATAGAACAAAACAGACGACCTACGTGGTTCGAGCATAGTGGTGTAAAAGGTTCTTTTATGAATGTAGGCACCTTCAGCCCGAAAGGTATACTGCTTCCATGCGCGTGAAAGGCCAGTGCCTGCCACGTGCATCCGGCAGAATGTTCCATGTGCTATGCTCGAATAATCGCCATTCTCTGCGAGCCTGAGCAATTCAACGATTGTGGATTCGTTCAATGTCCCCTGGACGAGCGAAGACGCCAAGGCAGGGTTGAGCCAGTAGGATGGGAGATCGTCCCAGGCGTACAGGTAACTTACTTCAAGATCCAAGCCCTTCCATGTGCCTTTCAGCGCCAGGCCGTAATCTCCTTCGAGAAAATTGTCTCGGGGATATTCAGTTGCCCTCAAAAGATCATTGACAGCCACCCGCAGATGCGGATCCATTGCATCAGGTGAAGGTAACTGTGGGAAGCGTATCCATCCAACATGCTCGAACCATCCTAGGATCCCGCCAAAGTGGAGCTCTGGGAAACTGTGTTTCAGTAAGCTAAAATCCGATCCGAACATCTCGAATACTGAACTTTGAAAAAATGGAATGTACACGCCTTCCAGGGTCCAATCCCCTCGTGAATAATCCACCTTCGCCATAAGAATTGGAAGTTTCATGGTCTCTGGCAGTGGATCGATCACGTACCGGAGATCGAGCGGGTTGAGGTTGTCCAGCGGGCTAATGATGTCAGTCTTGCCCCAGACGACGATCTGCTTGCCAATCCGGATCGCGAGATTTCCCATGCTGATGTCAGCGTAGGCCTCGTGAAGCCGCGATTCAAACAGCGTATCAGTACCGCCATCATGGCTGAGATAGTAATCGAAGCGAGCCGAGCCAACTGCAACAAGCCAGTCAGTGAGATCGAACGTAGTCTCAACGAAACCCTGGGTCTGCGAATCGAGGTATCGGCCTTCGCCATGCGTGTGCTTTGGCTTCAACGAAACATCTGTCTTGAGATGTCCTCGATATCGCAGGTAGGGGAATCTCTCTTGGACGGTCTGAAACAACGAGGGGGATGACCTTCCAGCTAAGGAATGCTCGGCATTGCTCCACTGAGCATAACCCCATGAAGGAGTAGCAAGTGAAGTCAGCAAGAGTGTACCGAGAAGGATCCCCGTATCATAAATGGCCTTATAATAGGGAATCACATGCCCCCATACGATCGCACGGTGCTGCTAGCGCTGGATCCTTTGTTGGGTGAATTCACTGTCCGGGATGTCTGCCTTGAGTTCTATCGAGTCGATAGTTATTTCTGTCTTGTGATTCTTCTGAACTGCATCCATGGTAAACTGCAGTGGCAGTATCAGATTTCCAACCGGGCCAGTCTTTTGAACAGTCATCACCTTAAGCAAAGCCTTGTTTTTGTCGTAGAACTCGATCTTCTCAGGCACAAAGTCTGCCTTTCGTATCCACGATACCATCTTGCTGTACTGCGAATCGCTCGATGGCTTGGGGACTGACTCTATGACCCAGCAAGCGGCGTCCCCGACCACCTCTTCCTTCAGGATCTTGTGATCTGCTTCGTCGAGATTTCGGTGTTCCATATCAGAGTAAGAAAAATCAGATCCCATGAAGCTCTCATGCTTTTGATCCGAGGCGATGCGTCGTATCTTTTTGAGTGCTGGTAGATAAATGAAAAGGTCGTTGTCTTTGGACTTATGTTGCCAGACCAGAAAGGCAGTTCCTTTGACATCAGCAGGAGCCAAAAAGTAAGCGACACTCTTTGCCTCGCCGTCTCCGTAGTCTTTTCGCTTGGTCAGGATCTTTCGCTCACGCTTCTGTCCGTTCTTGTTGACGAGCGTCATGGTGATCTCGCTTACCGCGTTCTTGGGGAATTGCCTGTCCTGGGCCTTCTCAAGTATGTCTCGAGCGGTCAGCTTCTGGTCCTTGTCCGGATCCTTGCCCCACACCCCCTCAGAGAGGCATAGTACGGCTGCACACAATATACCCACGATTCGTATGGTTTGCCCCATGAGCTGTGCTCCTTGTTGGGTTGGATTGCCCCCTGGTTATGCGTTTCCACGCGAGCGGACATGGGAGCACTATGTGGTTGACCAATGCTTTACCAATGGTGAATATATGAAAAAGCAGGGGGTGTCAAGGTGAGCTCGTCAGGTCCTCAGGAAGTTCCACAAGGATGTTTAGTTGAGGGCAAACGGCAAGGCACGCACAACTGAACTGGTTTTTCACCACCACGTGTGCTAATTGTTTACATACCATTGCCTCCAGAGGACAGGTGTACGATATTGCTCAGAGGCTTGGAGAGATGAACAGTAAAGGCCTTGCCCGAGTAAGACTTTTGATATCAGGCCGCGTACAGGGCGTGTTTTACCGGGCCTATGCCCAGGATGAGGCCCTGCGACTGGGGCTCAAAGGTTGGGTACGCAATCTTTCTGATGGTAGGGTCGAAATAGTAGCGGAAGGAGATCCCGAAAGGCTCGCGTCTTTTGAAGCATGGTGTTGGCAAGGACCCCCTTACGCCCGAGTAACCGACGTAAAGGTGTATACTGAATCCGTACGAGAAGGAGAATTTACCACCTTTGAAATTCGCTATTCACATAGATGAGCGAAAAAAATCCTTTACGAACATGCAAAAAAAGGCCACTACCGATGCACTCCTGAGCTTGATGGTGGAGCGCCAGATCAAAGAGAGGGGCATTAGCGATCCTATGGTACTGAAGGCCATGTCCACCGTGCCCAGGCATCTCTTTGTTCCTCAACATCTCAGAGAGTATGCTTATGATGATGGTCCTCTATCAATTGGAGAAGGTCAGACTATTTCGCAACCATACATGGTAGCGCTCATGACCGAGTGTCTGGAGCCATCTGGTACTGATAAGGTCCTTGAGGTGGGAACAGGGTCAGGCTATCAGACAGCCATTCTCGCACAGATCGTGCAGCATGTGTACAGCATCGAACGTATCGCTTCTTTGGCACATAAGGCCCGAGAACTTCTTTGGGAGCTAGGCTATCACAATGTAACGGTACTCGTTGGTGACGGCTCTTTAGGTCTTCCGGAGGAGGCCCCATTCAATGGCATCATGGTGACTGCTGCTGCCCCAGAGGTGCCCGAGCCCCTGATCGAGCAACTAGCCATAGGTGGAAGGCTCGTTATACCAGTAGGTGGGGATTATCATCAGACGCTCTACAAAATCACCCGTCACGAACGTAGAACAACCAAGGAGCCAATTACAGGCTGTGTATTCGTGCCTCTCATAGGCACGCACGGCTGGACAAGGAGCCGCGGCTAGTCCGTCAGAAAAAGGTGAGATAGATATGCAGTCATTAGTACGAGACCCACGGGAGCCTGCAAGCGCCTGGATCCTGCTGCGCTTGTGTGTGGCCCTGATGCTCTTGGCAGGATCCACTGCCTGCCGTATGCAGGGGCCTGATGCCATTGAAGTTGAGGTGCGTGGGGTCGGCGTGGATCCCAGCACTAACGTACCAGTACTGTTTCTGCAAGACAAAGGAGCCCGTCGAGGTCTCCCTGTATGGATTGGTCCTAATGAGGCCAGCGTGATACGCATGGAATTAGAACATATCGAACCGGTAAGACCGCTCACCCATGACTTGCTCGTGAGCATTCTCGAAGAACTCGATGCAACTGTCGAACGGATCATCGTGGAAGATCTCAAAGATACGACGTACATTGCAAGCCTTGTGATTCGAGCTGGTGGTAGAAAGCTCGTTATTGACTGCCGACCCAGTGATGCAGTTGCCGTTGCACTCAAATGCAAAGCCCCGCTGTTTGTTTCGCGTCACCTTCTCGAGAAGGGATTGTTCGTACAATTGGACGACAGAGATTTAGATCGTCAGGTAGAACAACGCTACGGCGTAGTGCTTCAAGACATCTCCCCTTCAATAGCCCGGTATTTTGATGTGCGTGATGCGGGCGGCGTGATCGTGACTGAAGTCAAAGAAGGAAGCCCTGCGCAGGCTGCTGGCCTGCTCAGAGGCGACATCATACGAAGTGTAGATGGTACCGCAGTTTCGAGCAGTGCAGACCTGCGTGCGTTGCTATCTGAAAGAAGTGGCTTAGAGCCTATCGAGCTTGAGGTGTTTCGAACAGGGCGAACCTATAGGTTGTTTTTGAAAGGCCAGCAAGAGGATACTCAGACCGGAGGACCGACGCAATGAGCATGGATCAGATCGAGAGCATTAAGGCACGGGAAATACTCGATTCAAGGGGCAATCCGACCGTCGAGGTCGATGTGGTGTTGGAATGCGGTGCTATGGGGCGAGCCGCGATACCTTCTGGCGCTTCCACTGGAGAACACGAGGCCATTGAACTCAGGGATGGCGACATGAAACGCTATCTTGGTAAGGGGGTGATAAAGGCGGTTGAGAACGTCAACGAGAAAATTGCACCGGCCCTGCTCGGCGCCAACGCACTCGATCAGGTTTGGATCGACCAGAGAATGCGTGCACTCGACGGCACTGAAAACAAGAGCAATCTCGGCGCAAATGCCATTCTTGGGGTCTCTCTGGCAGTGGCAAAGGCTGCTGCCCACTGTCTCGATCTTCCGCTGTATCGCTACCTCGGCGGCACCAATGCCAAGGTGCTCCCTGTCCCCATGATGAATGTGCTCAACGGTGGCAAACACGCAGACAATAACGTCGATCTGCAGGAATTCATGGTTATCCCCGTCAATGCAGAAAGGTTTTCAGAGGCGCTCCGCATGGGAGTGGAGGTGTTTCATGCACTCAAGGCAGTATTGAAGAAAAAAGGATATGCAACTGCTGTAGGAGATGAGGGTGGGTTTGCCCCGGACCTGCACAGCAATGAGGAAGCCCTTGAGGTCATCACAGAGGCGATCAAGAAGGCAGGTTAGCGAGTTCTACAACAAAAAGAAAAAGGTCTATGAGCTGGCCTCAGAGGGAACGTCATATACATCCTCGCAAATGGTACAATACTATGAGCGTCTGGTCCGCTCCTATCCCATTGTAAGTATAGAGGACGGATTGGCAGAAGACGATTGGGAGGGGTGGAAGCTAATGACCGAACGATTAGGTAAACGCATACAAATAGTAGGCGACGATATTTTTGTCACCAATAGCAGCCGACTTGCCCGCGGGATCCGTGAAAGGACAGCCAATGCCATCCTCATTAAACTCAATCAAATAGGCACGCTTACTGAGACCCTGGATACAGTTGCCATGGCACACAGGGCATCGTTCGCTACAATCATATCGCACCGTAGCGGTGAGACCGAGGACACTTCCATAGCAGACGTGGCGGTTGCAGTAAACGCAGGCCAAATAAAGACGGGTTCAGCCTCACGCACCGACAGGATTGCCAAATACAACCAACTGCTTCGGATCGAGGAAGAACTTGGTGCCCAATCCCATTTTGCTGGTAGGGCTGCATTCTCTTGCAGTTTCTCGGACAATCCTTGAGCATCTCGTCGCGCTCTTGATCCTCGCATGCGGCAGCTTGCTCATGGTCGGTTGCACTGGCTCTGGGTGGTCGAAAGATGCCGAGGAGCTATGTGCCCCAGAGGCGTTTCATGACCAACGTGCGCGCATGGTCGAGGAGCAACTTCGCACACGGGGAATTACCTCTCAGTCCGTGTTAGAGGCCATGCGCAAGGTGCCACGTCATTGCTTTGTACCGTCTGCCTTCCGTGACGAGGCATATGGAGATCATCCCCTGCCAATTGGGCTTGGACAGACGATATCCCAGCCGTATATTGTGGGACTTATGACCGAGTTGCTGCAGCTGAAACCAGACGATACGGTATTGGAAATCGGAACTGGATCCGGGTATCAGGCTGCTGTCTTGTCTCTACTTGTCAAAAAGGTCTATTCCATAGAGATCCTTCCTCAGTTGGCAAGTCAGGCTTCTCGACGGCTAGACACCCTTGGCTATAAAAATGTAACGGTCAAGACAGGCGACGGTAACGAAGGCTGGAGCGAACATGCGCCGTACAACGCGATCATCGTAACTGCAGCTGCCCCTCGCATACCGCCTGCGCTGATCGAGCAACTTGCCAGGGGGGGACGGATGTGCATCCCTGTCGATAAGGGGGCTTTTGTGCAGCAGCTCACGGTGCTGACAAAGGGCCTTGACGGGTCGATATCTGAAAGACCTGTCATTCCGGTTGCCTTTGTACCGCTAAAGGAAGCACACGACATCAAGAAAGAGCGGAACATTCAGGATTCTGAGAAACACCAGTGAGTCACCTTGAGAAGCATACATGCGTATCATTTTCCCACACAGACCATGTGGTTATGCTGCTGGTGTGGTTGGTTGCTGCGGGGTGCATGTCCGGCTCGGAGGGACGGCAGTGGGGGCGATCAGTAAGAGATGGCCAGGGGCCGACAGTAGTATTTGATCCACTAGCCTATCCGAATCCCAGAATACCATTTCCCAATGATCTAGCAACTGTACTAGACCAGACATCACCTACTGGCCGACGACTCAACATCAGGACTTCTGCTCCTACAGAATTCGAGCGATCCATACGACGACAGATGAATCATCTCGATGGGTTTGGAACCTTTGCCGCTATTTCTGTGTCTTTTGATACACCCATAGATCTTTCGACCGTAACCCCTTCCAGTGTCAAACTGCTCAATATTGACCCTCACTCAGAAAGATATGGCGAATCCATCCCACTCGATGTGCCCACAGACGACGAAGGAACACTCTATCCCATCGAGATCACACCGTGGGCCTTTCCACCGCACACGCTCTTTGGGAGCGCACGCCAAGTGCTCTTCAATCCAGCCTATGGAGATGTCGGCTCACCAGATTTCTCTCAGATGTATGAGCGAGAAACACACACATTGCTGTTGCGGCCCGTAAGGCCGTTGTCCCAGCAGACCGAATACGTGGTCCTACTAACCAAAGATATAAGAGGGCTGAACGGCGACCCCATACGGTCGCCGTTCCCACAGGTAGCACACGATAGCCACATGCACAGCCTTCTACGGGCCTTGCCCGTGCTCGAAGCCCACGGTGTTCCAGCTGGTCGTGTCGGTTTCGCCTGGACATTTACTACGCAGACAATCACCAAAGATCTAGAAGCAATTGCACAAGGCATCCGTGGCAAGGGACCGATGAGCTATCTTAAGAGAACATATCCTGCCGAGATCGTAGAGATTGCAAATATGCAGACGTGCCTGGACCGCTATTTTTGCAGACCCGGTCACGGAGCTGACAACCCTTGTCGTGACAATCCTTGGATCTTGCAGGCCGAGTTCCTCGATGTCTTTACTCGATCCTTACTTGCTCAGGTTCCTGAACTTCTCCGCACCTTTGGAATCTTGCTCATGGAGGTGGACCTAGGCCAGGAGCCACGGATGGAACTGCCGCTCGACGCAATCGATTACTTTGTGTTTGGCCGCTTCCGGTCCATCGATTTCCAAGACGAGGCAACCGAGATGTTTCAGATGGACTATCGCAGTGGCCATGCGAGCACAAAAGAAAGCTTTGTACCTTTCCTTATAGCGGTGCCTAAGCCCACAGCAACCCACAAGCCACCGTTCCCAGTAGTCATACATTCGCACGGTACTCCCAGCTTTCGGTGGGAAGCAATTGCGACGGCAAACACGTGGGCTCGACATGGATATGCAAGTGCCTGTCTGGATGCACCACGGCATTCACCCCTTATCTCAGTACAAGATGTGCTGATCATCCTCAGTTCACTCGTTGGCAGTCTTGAACAGGGTATATGTGAGAGATTTCCCCATCCACTGTGCCAGCAGGTACTCGATGCCATGGTGAAGGCAGTCATGGACGGAGTTGGGGGCCCGTTTGTTGACCTGCTGGCATGTGTGTTGTTCGGTACCTGCGAAGGATCAGGCCACGATTCTCTCGAAGCGGCATTGGAACAGCTCCTGAGTACAGGCTTTTTTGCCCAACTGTTTGTCGAGGGCAGGGCAGTGGATCTCGATGGTGACGGGAACACAGATCATGGCGCTCTTTTTACCGCTGATCTGTTCAAGTGCAGAGATCGTGTCCGCCAAACGATCGTTGACCACATGCAATTTCTCCAGGTCTTGAGATCATTGCGCCAGGATGCGGTCCCTCCTGCGGTCCATGATCCTGAGCACGCGCCACCAGAGGTAATGATTCCTCATCTTCTTGCAGGTGATTTCAATGCTGACGGAATACTCGATGTTGGTGGCCGCTACACCTATAGCTATGGCCAAGATGGTATGCCCACTGAACCACAGGGTGAACAAGTATACTTCCGAGATGGTATTTCTTACGGCGGTATTACTAACAGCATTCTGCTTGCCGTCGAGCCCGACATAACAACTGCTGCGTTCTCTGTCCCAGGAGGAGGACTCACCGATATCCTCATGCGAAGCGACCTTAGGGCAGTTATGGACCGGGTATTTCATGAGGTCTTCGGTCCCATACTTGTGGGAGAACCTGTACGAGAGCGTCCCGAAACGCTTAGCCTTTACTTTATACGAAGAGGGAAGAAAGATCGTGTGGCCAACATCGGGCCAACTGAGTCCTTGATGTCCAGCACCTTGCCAGTACCCGTAGGTGAGATCGTGCTGCCACAAGGAGGAAGGCTCGACATCACTAATCAAGAAAACGGCTCACACGTCACTGTTGTACCTCATGTATGCGAAGACGATGATCGTCTCAACGGCCTGTGGGGATGCTTTTCCAAAGGAATTGCCTCAGATGCCGGCGACCGCGTCTCTATTGCAGCGTATACGTCATCAGGTGTCCTCGTAGACTACCTGGAGACAAGGGCCCCTACACAAGGCCTTGGGCTTGATAGAAACAGCCCAGACTTCAGGAGTTTTGCCAACCTCGGGCAGATTGCCCTGGACCCTGCAGACCCTATCAACTATGCACCTCATTGGTTTCTAGATCCCTTGGATTTTTCAGGACGTGAAAGCCCAAAGGCCAAGAATGTGATGATTACCGTCGTTCCGGGAGACATGTTCGTTCCTGTCAATACTCAGATAGCACTTGTACGTGCGGGAGGGCTGCTCGGTACGGTGTCCAATACGTGCGATGGCCTGCCGGAACGACTTCAGGACTGCGGCAGCCGCTTGTCAGACGTGATAGAGGACTGCGATTGCGTGAATCTGTACCTAAAGCACCATGATGTGATGACTGGCTTTTATCCTCGCTTTGACATCGATGGTCTCTCCAGTGAGTGCCAATCCCCACACACGCTCGGTGTGATCGACAACAGGTCTAGAGGCGCTGGTTTTTCGTATGTGCGTTTTCCGTTTACCGATGTGTTTATATCGTTTGGCTATCAAGCACCTGTCAATAGGGGCATGCACTGGTTTTTGGCCTTTTCCGATTCAACTCAGCCGTTGAATTGGGCGATGTATTCGCAAGAACAGATGGCTGAATTTTTTGACACACGAGCGTATGCCACACTCCCGCCGGGTGAATTTCTTGAAGTCGACTGTCAGTGCCCGGTTCGGGTCGAGACATGTAGATATCTCAAGTAAACCCCCTGAGTAGCGGCTGCACAGTGCATACCTGGTAGCACGAGATGCTCCTCTTGCATAAGCACGTGGCTATTTGTTTACAGGATATGCGGGTTATGGTAGTCTTTGTTGATTATTTTCTAGTCGACCGCTTCCCGCTAGGGAACATCGTGCCGCTGGTATTTCTCTTAAGGAGTACCCTATGAAGCAGACCATCATCTCCAAGATTCGAAACGTTGCTGTTGTGGGCCATGAAGGGGCGGGCAAGACAACCCTCGTTGAAGGACTCATCCACCATGCAGGGGTAATCAACCGCATGGGATCGATACGGGAGAGGAATACGGTCAGTGATTTTGACCCTGAAGAGCGAGAAGCAGGGAAATCATTTAATTGTTCCACCCTTTCTTTCTCGTACAAAGACGTGCAGTTCAATATCCTGGATGTGCCTGGATCTCCTGACTGTGTGGGAGAGGCACTGACCGCCCTACGTGTAGTGGAATCAGCGCTTGTCTGCGTCGATGCTTCCAGTGGGGTCAAGGTCAACACTCGCAAGCTTTGGAAAGAGGCAGCACGTCTCGGATTGCCTCGATTCATCGCTATCACACGACTCGACGGAGAGAATACAGACTTTCAAAAGACCCTATCTGAAATCCAGCAGCACTTTGGAGATCGATGTCTTCCGGTGTTTCTGCCCAATGGCTCGGCAGATGCGTTCAGTAGCCTGACATCCACGATTTCATTGGAATCTGGTGCTTCTGAGGCAGTGAGAAGCGCCCATACCATGCTCGTTGAAGCTATTGTCGAGGCAGACGACACCCTTATGGAAAAATATCTCGAGGGAGGCCCTATCACTGAGGAGGAACTCCGCCTCACCTTTATAAAGGCCCTTGTTGCGGGAAGTATCTTCCCGGTTATCCCGTGCGCGATAGAAAAAGGTATTGGTAGTAGTGAACTCTTAAGTTTGCTACTGACCTTAGCTCCGCCACCAGACGCATTCCCACGATCTGCAATAAAGGACGGACAGCAGATACCTCTGAGTCCTTCGAATGGATTTGTAGGGTTCGTGTATAAGACAATGGCAGACGAGTTTGTCACAAGGATATCCTCAATCAGGATCTTCTCTGGTTCGCTTTCGGCCAATACGAGTTTTGTGAATAGACGCTCAGGAAAAACCGAACGCTTTGCTGCCTTGTTCAGACTCTGCGGCAAGGAGCAGCAGCCTATTGAGGAAGCGATCGCTGGTGACATCGTTTCTGTGGCAAAGATCGAAGATATGAGGGCAGGGGATACGCTTACCGACGAAAAGACCAACCTGCTGTTGCCTGAGGTCGAGTTCCCAACACCTATGGTATCCTTGGCAGTGCGACCTAAGAGCCGGGGAGACGAACAAAAGATTGGATCAGCCCTAAGGGAACTCGAAGGCGACGACAGGACCTTCACGGTGCGTACCGATCCACAGACAGGGGACCTCGTGATCAGTGGCATGTCTGATCTTCACCTGTCGATGATGCTCAAGCGCTTGAAACGAAGACGTAAGGTCGAGGTAGAAACGTCACCACCAAGAATCCCTTACAAAGAGACTATCACAAAGAGTGTGAAGTACGTTGAGTACACGCACAAGAAGCAAACCGGAGGGGCCGGTCAATATGCCAAGGTGTTCATTGATCTCGAGCCACTGGAACGCGGTGGTGGATACGAGTTCGTCGACAAGATATTTGGTGGTGTGATCGATCAGGCATTCAGACCCTCAGTAGACAAGGGCATTCAGGCCAAGATGGCCGAAGGTGTGATTGCTGGATATCCTGTGGTAGATGTGCGCGTAAGCCTAGTGGACGGAAAAACTCACCCTGTCGATTCAAAAGATATTGCATTCCAGGTGGCCGGAAGAGAGGCATTCAAAAAGGCATTCCTCCAGTGTAATCCTGTTATTCTAGAGCCCATCATGAAAATAGAGATCACGGTCCCCCAGGCACATATGGGGGACATTATGGGTGATCTGAACAGTAGGCGGGGAAGGATCCTTACGTCAGGAACTGAGGGGCCTATGGCCATTATCCAAGCACTTGTACCCATGGCAGAAATCTTGACCTATCAGGCTGACCTCAAGTCAATGACAGGAGGAGAGGGCAGCTATTCGCTTGAATTCGACCATTACGATCCAGTTCCTCCTCATATTCAGAAACAGATCATCGAGGCTTACGAGAAGCGCCAGACCGAGAAATAGGATCGGGTTTCCGTTGGGGGACTACGAGAGAAAAGAGGCAGAAATAGCTTACGGCCGCTTTCCTTTTGCTTCTAGTTGTGCCAAAAGGGCCTCGAGCGATTCCTGATGCTCACGGCAATGATGGCAGATCGCTTGATAGGCTGCGGACAACTCCAATACGTACGACAATGGTGCCCCATGCGATAGGAGCATGAGCCGTTTTGCCATGCGAAGGGCCCGTGCGGGCTGACGTGCGATCTCTCTTGCCACTTCCCAGCAACGGTCAAGGAGGTCTTCCGCACTGGTTACCTCGCTTACCAGTCCTATCCGTAGTGCCTCTTTAGCGTCTATGACGCGGCACGTAAACACGAGTTCGCATGCCTTTGAAGGTCCTACGAGTCGTTGAAGAAAATAGCTCCCACCGTCCCCTGGAATGAGTCCTACCGATAGGAACGTTTCACCGAACCGGGCCCTTTCGCTGGCGATACGAATATCGCACATTGCTGCGAGATCACAGCCTGCACCGATAGCTGGCCCATTGACAGCAGCAATGGTGGGAACATCCAGTGTAGAGAAAGCACGAGGGATGCGCTGTATTGCGCGGCGGTAGTTTTCACGTACTTCCTCAGGATCTCCGGAAAACATCCCATGCTTTGCCTGCATCTCCTTGATGTTTCCTCCGGCTGAAAACGCGGTCCCAGCACCAGTGAGGATCATGACCTTGATCGATCTGTCATGTTGAATTCTTTGCAGCGCGTCGACAAGCTCCTCTATAAGCGTTATGCCTGTAATTGCATTTCGGATATCGGGACGGTTCAGTGTCACAAGCACAACTGCGTCCTTGCATTCATAGATAATTTCCTTGTAGTCCATAACAAAAGCTCCTTTTGCCCTTGCTGTTTCTGCTCTCCACCCTTCCATAACGTTCTCTCTCATCGCCTGTCAAGTGCGCACCTCCTAAGCTTCTGTGACCAGACCGCCCACGATGGCCGCGTATGTGCATTAGACCACTTTGCGTTTTTTCGCGATGCTGTGATAAGAAATCCTCTGAGTACAAACAGCGAACAGTGTACAGGTACTGTGCTTGCCTGTGCCCTACGCAGGTCCATGAGGCACACCACAGCAGGGAGGATCGCCCAAGATGACGTACTACATCGACAAGAGAGACATTTTGTTCAACGTATTCGAGTTTATTGATATCGATAAGGTCTTTGCATTGGAACGGTACAAAGGCTTCACACGAGATGACGCCAGGATGCTCGTAGATGCCTCTGAAAAACTTGCCAAGGAGGTACTGGATCCGATCAACGCCTCAGGTGACAAAGAAGGCTGTCGATTTGAAAATGGCAAGGTCTATACCCCCAAAGGATATAAGGAGGCCTGGAACCGTTATGCAGAACAGGGATGGATAGGGGCTGCAGGTTCACCTGAGTACGGAGGTCAGGGGATACCTGGAACAGTAGGCATCGCGTGCGGAGAGATTGCAATTGGTGCCGCTACTGCGTTCACCATGTATCCGGGGCTCACTGGTGCTACTGCACACCTTCTCGAAGAAGAGGCTTCAGAAGAGGTGCGAAGATTGTATGTGGAGAAAATGTATTCAGGCCAATGGGCTGGCGTAATGGTCTTGACCGAGCCACAGGCAGGTTCTGCGGTCGGAGACATAAAGACCAAGGCGCGAAAGGATGGCAATTCGTATCTGCTCAACGGTACAAAAATATTCATCTCCGGTGGCGAACAGGACCTTACAGAGAATATTATCCATGTCTTGCTGGCGCGAACCGAGGGTGCGCCTCCAGGCATTAAAGGGTTGAGTCTTTTTGTGGCACCCAAGTATCTTGTCAATCCCGACGGCTCTCTCGGTCCGTTCAACAACATCACCTGCTCAGGGATCGAGCACAAGATGGGGATTAGGGGTTCTGCCACATGCACCATTCATTATGGCGACGATGGACCTTGCAGAGCTCATCTCATAGGCGAAGAATGCCAGGGAATCAACATCATGTTCAAGTTGATGAACCATGCACGAATCGGATGCGGCCTGCAAGGTCTGGCACAGGCCTCAAGCGCCCATCAGCACGCGCTCAGATACGCAGCTGATAGGATCCAAGGCACCCGGCTGGAAGACTTCCGCAACCCCGAGGCGCCACGGGTTCCGATCATAGAACACCCTGACGTAAGAAGGATGCTCATGCTCCAGAAGAGTCTGGTTCACGGAATCCGGGCCATCCTGTACACGGCAGCCTTTTTGTTGGACATCTCAAAGGGACTGGCAGATGGTGAGGAAAAAGAGCGCGCGCAGGATCTCGTCGAGCTCTTCACACCAATAGCCAAGGCTTACAGCACTGATTTTGGCTTCGAGTGTTGCAGGCTCGCAGTACAAATCTACGGTGGATACGGGTTCAGTGAAGAGTACCCTGTTGCGCAGCTACTGAGGGATTCGAAGATTGCTTCTATCTATGAAGGTACCAACGGCATCCAGGCGCTGGATCTGCTTGGTAGGAAAGTGTCCTATAAGGGTGGAAGACTCTTTATGCGATTTGTAGAAGATATCAACCGATTTGTGGATGCTCCTGCTCACCACTCCTGGCTAGCGGAGCGACTAGATCGACTCAGCGCAGCTCGAGATATACTTGTCAAGACAACGATGCATTTGGGACAGGCAGGTATGGGAGGTGACATAACGTATCCGGCACTCTATGCGACACCCTATCTTGAGATGTTCGGACACGTGCTCGCAGCATTTCTACTCTTGCAACAGGCAGAGATAGCATGTAATAAACTTGAAGGACTGTATAAAGAGCATGGATGTAACACATTAGAAGATAAGCATAAATTAGATACGGAACATTATGATGCACGATTCTACAGATCAAAACTGTACACTGTGGATTTCTTCCTGACCAACATTTTGCCCGCAATTACGGGCCTCCAGGAGACAATTACAAGTGGAGATCGATCACCGCTCGATATCGATCTCTTTATCGACGAAACCTAGCGATCGGTTCCGATCCTACAAGCCGCAGATATGAAATCTCCTAATAGCAGACCAGACCAAAAGCTACCATATGTAGTCTTTGGCTATATGACGCTTATCGTGGCCGCTGAGGATATGGAACACGCGGATTTTTTTCAGCCGAGACCAGGAAAGAGAACCAATGGGAATGTAGACAATCCGTCGTCTGAGGCGATCGGCAATTGTTTTCATGTACGATCGTGGTGGCTTTGCAGCAACATATACAACCGAAGGCTCTAGAGAGTAATCCAACGCTGCAACGAGGAGACGGTCAGCTTTTCGTTGAAAGGCAGCATAGTCGGGATCTCTCCAAATGTCGTAGAGCCGACGGGGCGGGTACGTCATGAGAAATCCACCGTACTCGCATCGTGAAATCCCTGGACCCACAATGGCATCCTCGGGAGGCGTAGCATAAAACGCCATGTCTGACTCCTGGTCGTGTTCGCCTAACCAGGTCATGAGATAGGGATATCGCCGGTTATGGTCGTCCTCGTCAAAGACAACCACAATTGAGCCTACTGCACCAGCCGACTTCCTCTGGCACCGTACGTACAGCTTCCGCTCGGTCCAATGACGTATCGTTTCTCGTATGTCTATTCCTTCCATCATTGACACAGTGAATGGCTCTGATGATACCGATTCGTCGGTAAGCATCTGAACGCACTTTTTCTGAAGAAATCTTCCGTATTCCTCTATCACGATGTCTTCAGGTGGATAGGAGCAAAGGGTCTCTCCATCGAACTGTGCAAGCCATTCGCCTGGACGCATCTCCTTTTTGCGTCTTCGGGTCGGCACGGGTAACGGCTTTGTCCTTTTTCGGGGGAACCATCGTCTCACAGTAAGCTTTCGTGTGCCGTACCACAGATCCTCTCCCCGCATACGGATCGTGGGCGCATCTGAGCAAGCTTCTCTTTGCCAGGGATAAAAACTTGCCAGTCTCCACAGTGCATAGCAGAAGTTGTCGTCAACACACGCCCTGGCGCCCACCAAAAGATGATACAGGTCTGGCAGAAGGAGACCATCCTGAAGCGCGTAATTTCTGACAAATTTCCAAAACGTGCTCTTTTGCCAGGACACTACCTGTTCACCTGTTTCTTGGCTGTACTGCAGGATCGCCTCGCGAAAAAGATGAAGCAGGAAGACATTCCTGTCGATGGGACCTGCCACGGATGCGGTATCATGGGAGCCACATGCTCGTGCTACCCGCATGAGAGAGACCCTCAATATGTCCTCTTCTCTCCGTCCAGTCTGATCGGTTTCAATGAGCACAAATGCCCGTCCTCCACGTTGGCATTGCCTCCTCATGCTGGTCTCACCAGTGTCAGGTTCCTGCTCGGGCAGTCCCTTTCGTCGCACCTCGTATACTGAGGAAAGAAAAGGAAACGTGGACATTGTTTCATCGAGACAATCCGGGTGCACATGGAAAAGCTGCACGTGCTCTCTCGACGTCCTCTCGAGTGGTATGGCTTGAGGACTGGCCAGATACGCAAGTACTGCGTGGAGGTGAGCCATGCCACACACAAAGAGGATGGACGAGTGGTCTCTTTTCAAGCGCTGCAAATGATACGCCATCGCCTTTTCACGCCTTGTGTCCAATACTGCCCCGCCATTGAATGTAGTGTGTAATGATCGGTATGCGTAGTAGTAGCCCTCCAATCCGAGCCTATGTACTGTATAGGAATCAGGGGCAGGATCGCGCAGTTCTGGATACTCCTCGACGTCAAGATCAACGCAGTACAACGGCTTATCGTATTCGCAGGCGTAGCGCGAGGCCTCGACGACGCCATCAGCCGGTTCTACAGGAAGATAGAGCGTTCTTTTCGCCGTATCCTGAAATACGATCACCGAAAGAGAGGGAAGCCTCCGGACTGCCCGGATGAAGGTCTCCTTGAGAAAGGCCGGAAGTTCAACTGCTACGGCCTCCGGACGGACCTGCTCAGCTACAAGGCGGACAGACTCGGCGAATTCAAGCCTGTAGTGATGAATAGGAACGCAGAAAATGTTCTCGTAGCGCAATGTCCAGGGATTATAGCCCTGCATAGGGTAAGGCCTCTTCGCCAAGTATTAGGCGGATGGCCATGTCCATCGCACGGTTACGTGTAAGGGAAGAATGGTTCAACAGCTTCATTGCGTAGCGTGCGATATTGATGCCGTCTCGCACCGTATATCGTTCGTGCGCCTCGTGAGCGCTCCGGAGAAATCCCAGTACGTACTGAAGTATCTCACGGTCAGCAAATGGCACATTTGCCTTCAGTATCCTGTATTCTTCTTCCTCATCGGGAAAATCGATATAAATCTGCGGCTGCAATCGTGAATGAATGTACTCGGGTAGATCGTACGTAGAAGCATCGTCATTCATTGTGGTCACGAACCGAAAGCCGGGATCTGCGTATATCTTCACCCCTGCAACCAAACTCTCAAGGTACCGTCGCACGTCCAGAAGTGGAGCCAGCGAGGCCCATGCCTTCTCGCTCATCCTGTTTCCCTCGTCGAGGATACATACCCCACCGTTGACTGCCGCACTTACCACGCTGGAACCGACATACTGAATTTCGTTGTTCGGTCCGATAACTGGCGTTATCACCAGGTCCTCCGGTCTTGTATCCATAGTGGCTTGGAACAGATACACTGGCTTTCCGAGCCGCTTAGCCGCAGCATATGCAAGCGTGGTCTTGCCAACTCCTGGTTTGCCCACCAGCCGCGGATTCAGTGGCTGATCTGTGTGGTCCAGTACTGTCCAGGCAGCCAGCAGCTGCTTCATGACTTCTTCTTGCCCTACCCACTGCACGGCTAGCTCGGTGGGCTCTGGCAGGTGAATACGGACGTCGCCGATGGTAATACTCGCTTTTGGTGCCATTGATCGACCCTGATAGGCACATGAATTGTTACTTCATTACGTCCAATCTGCTTCCTTTAACTAGATAACGGCACTTTAGTAAGATTGTCAATGTCTCAGAAAGGAAATGGTATGCTCTTACTCGTGGTCTTCAGCCATATAGTATGCTATGTTCAGATCTGACCCGATAAGGACCCAATGCCAATGGTACACATAGAACCAGTCACATTTCTTTGCGATGGATTGAGGCTCGAAGGGGTGCTCGCCTACATGAGACCATCACTGCCAGCACCAGGCATTGTTATCTGCCATCCTCATCCATGCTATGGTGGCTCTATGGACAACCACGTGGTGCAAACACTTCTGGCGCAGTGTGCTGAATCCGGGTATGTTGCCCTTGCGTTCAACTTTCGAGGGGTTGGCGCGAGCGAAGGCGCGTACGGTTATGGTCAGGCAGAGCAGGCCGATGTTCGGGCTGCAGTAGCTTTTCTGAGGTCTCTCGAGCATACCGAGGGCAGGCAGATAGGACTTGTCGGCTATTCCTTCGGCGCATGGGTCGCTCTCAACGTCGCTGCCACAGAGCCTGCAATAGCCTGTGTGGCCGCAATCTGTCCGCCCACATCGATGTACTCCTTCGATATGCTCAAGGCATATCCTCGACCAGTAGTGATTGTCCTTGCTGAAAAAGATCAGTTCTGTTCACCGTCGAATGTGCACAAGCTTTTTGAAACCATACGCGGCCCTTGCCATTGTGAGACAGTATCCTGTGACGATCATTTCCTCATGACCAGAGCCTACGATGTCTCGGTAGTTGTATGCCGAGCATTCCAGCGCTTTCTTCCCATCACCCACCGGTAGAGCGGATCGAACAGGTTCTCGTGGTTCTGACCAACGGTGTGCTCGTCATGTCGTTCGAAGCCGCACTGCGGCGATATAGAGGATGAGCACTAAAGTGACAGCGGTGCAGCAGTGAGCCATCCGATCACCCCACGCTCGATACAGGGTGGGGATATGAACGAGTCGAATGGTTTCTACCACCGAGGCCTGTGTAAAAAGGGCTGTCCTAGATCGAATCCTTCCCACGGGATCGACAACGGCGCTGATCCCTGTGTTTGCCGACCGAGCGAGGTAGAGACGATTTTCTACTGCTCGAAATGATGCCAGCATGAGATGTTGTTCAGGACAGCTCGTTGCTCCGAACCATGCATCATTGGTGATATTCACAAGAAATGCAGCGCCGCGATTGGCCATCTTTCTGGCAAGGTCTTTCAGGATCGCCTCGTAACAGATGAGGACGCCCAGACACGTACCGTCCCAACACAGAGGATCTATGCTTTGACCTGGCTTGAAGTCTCCCACACCCTGCACCAATCCGTTGAGCTGAGGTATAAGGTCGGAAAAAGGCATATACTCGCCAAAGGCCAGAAGACGTACTTTGTCGTAGTGCCCAACCGCAGTACCTTCGGCATCCAAGAGGTAAGCAGTATTTCGCATTCCGTCCATGCTTGAGGAAACAGATCCGAACAGAAGAGGGGTCTTGAGTTCTCTGACATAGTCCCTGAGCTTGCCGCTCGGACTCGAAGGAGATCCATGCGGCTGGAACACAAAGTTTACTGCCGACTCCGGCCAAATGATAAGGGCCGCTCCTTTATCCGCTGCTTCCTTGGATAGGCGGGTGTAGCGGAGTGCAATGTCGTGAGCGAGCAATGGGGTTGCTCTCTCCTCGAGCAGCACATTCGGTTGGACGATCCCCACGGTCAGAGGTGTGCCTTGTGAGAGAGCCGATTCGACCGCCTTCATACGGGCCACACCGTACGAAACTGTCGACACACAAAGGAGTAATGCCCATACGATTGTCCCCAATGGAAATGAAGTTTTCCTACAGATGTTCCTCAAGAGCTCGTATACGGCACAGTTGACGCTGATCACCAAGGCAGACACCCCATAGACACCAAAGAGATCTGCTATCTGGATGATGGGAAGCACCTCGTACTGACCTGCACCGACGCTCCAGGGAAAAATAAAAGGGTAAAGGTATTCCATCGTCACATACATGCATGGGAGTGCAATAATACCCGGCACCCTTGTCCGTAGCCTGACAAGCACCCCTAAAAAAGCAATGAGCCCAAACGGCAGACCCGAGTAGAGACAAAATAGCACGAGTGCGACAAGACTAAGCGGAATCGACAGGTTGCTGTACCGTTGTATCGTACCTGCTACCCAATAGAAGCAGAACAGGTGGACACAACATCCCGCGGTCCATCCGTACAAAAAACTCTTTTTGGGTGTGCAGTCCTGGACGGCCCACAACAAGGGGACGAAAAGTACCCAGCACAACAGGTGGATATGAGCAGGCGGGGATGCCAGGGCGTACAACACACCGGTCAGGACACACAATGCAATGCGGTACAAACTCGAGCGAGCAGTCGGCCCCAGTGAATGTCTCATAAGCGCTCCGTGTAACCACACGTGCACGTGGTTTCCATGGGAGTGAATCTATAGCTTTTACCTGACCTGAACAGGCAATGTCAACGTTGCCTTTATAGCATCCTTTTGGTAGTGTTTTTGTCCCGATCGAACACAGGTGCTTCATCACTGGAGTGCGCCGGACATGCGATTTGCTCCCCCACGAGGCACAAGAGATTTCTATCCTGATGATATGAGGATCCGCAACTGGATCTTTTCCACGTGGCGGACGTGTGCCCTCGCTTATGGTTTCGAAGAGTACGACGGGCCTATCATCGAGAGTGAAGACCTCTACACCGTCAAGTCAGGGGAAGAGATCGTCTCCCAACTGTACAATTTCACGGATAAGGGGGGCAGACGAGTCGCCCTTCGACCTGAAATGACGCCGACCATGGCACGGATGATTGGTGCACAGGGATCGAGGCTGCCCAGACCGATCAAGTGGTTTGCCATTGTTCAATGCTTCCGCTATGAAAGGATGTCTCTTGGAAGAAAACGAGAACATTACCAATGGAACCTTGATATAGTTGGCATACGAAGAGTAACCGCAGAAGCAGAATTGCTTGCAGTTGCACTGGATGCCCTTCAGAGACTCGGGATTCCGCTCGAGTCTATCGTGGTGAAGGTCAATCACAAAGGCATTCCGGAGGCCTTGTTGGAGTCTCTCGAGATTCCAGAAGAAAAGCGGCAGCACGTCCTCAGTATCATCGATAAACAAGGCAAGGAATCAGAGGCTACACTTCGTGACATGTGTGGGGCACTTGAGCTCTCAAAGGGAGCGATAGAAGAGATCTTCACATTGTTTCGTGTTTCCACTTTTGACATGTTGGGGGAATCTATTGTAAAGAGTCAAAAAGCCCAGGCAGCTCTTGAAGACCTCCATGGCCTTTTCGATTGCCTCGGGGCGTATGGTATAGAGACATACTGTCGGTTTACTCCTACAATCGTGCGCGGGCTCCCGTACTACACGGGGATTGTTTTTGAGTGTTTCGATCGTGCTGGGAAGTTTCGCGCGATCTTTGGAGGTGGCCGGTACGATAGGCTACTCGAGCTTTTCGGTGCGAAGGATACACCAGCAGTGGGCTTGGGATTCGGTGATATTGTGTTGAGAGAATTGCTAGAGGCCCGAGGATGTCTCCCTCGCTTAACGAAGGAAGTAGACTTTTTTATTGTACCTTATTCCGAGGCCGAGCGCAGTGCCGCTATACAATTGGCCCAGGCGTTGCGAAAGCAAGGAATGTGTGTGGATGTGATGCTAGAGACCAAAAAGCTCAAGAGGGCATTGACTGATGCAGACCGTTCAGGAGCGCGCTACGCAGTACTTTTGCTACCAGACGAACTCAAGGATCGTATGGTGCGTCTCCGGAGGATGTCCACTGGAGTCGAAGAACAGATACCCTTGGACGCTGCAGTACTAGCTGCCAAGGCCATGACTACCGGATGAAGCGAAGTTCCACATGGGTATGCATCAAAGATCGGCAGAAATAGGTACACCACCTTTACAACACTCGAACAGTCATCTTCGATCACTCACCTGGCTGCTCTTGCTGCTTCCCGTGGTGCTCATGTGGATAGGAGCGGTCGTTGGGGATAATGGCATCCTAAAACTCTGGCAGCTGAGGAACGAAATACGGCATGTTGAGGAATGCAACAGAGTGTTGGAGAAAAAGAACAAGAAAAAAGAAAAGGAAATACAGCTCCTCAAAACCAACCGCACTTATATTGAGGCTATCGCGCGCAAAGAGCTTCGTTACGTGAGGAAAGGTGAAAAGCTATATTGGTTCGACAAAGAGGCCACCACTCCCCAGCCAGAGGAACAACAGTAATGCACACGTCGGGTGGCTGTCCGCATTCTATGACAAAGCATCCTTTGATCACATCTTGATTTTCCTATAGAAACATAGTATAAAGTAGCTGTGTTGGAACTACGCTCGGCTCAATGGAAAAGTGGGCGCTGCCCGCTTTTTTTGTATGGGCATACGTGAGTGCCCCATGATGGTAATTTGATTACTCACCTTAATTTTGATAACTTTCATAGGAGATTAGCTGATTACTCCTAAAGAAATTTCTAGAGAAGTGCGAGAACTCCTTGCACCAATCCTGGAGATGGAGCAATTTGAGCTTGTCGACGTAGAGTACAAGGCAGAAAGGGCGGGATGGGTGTTACGTATTTTCATTGACAGACAGGGAGGTATCACCGTTGATGATTGCGCCTTTGTCAGTAACAAGATACAGGACCTTATCGATATAAAGATTCCGATTCCTCACAGGTACCTGCTCGAGGTTTCCTCACCGGGCCTCGACAGGCCGCTTCGTACTAAGGAGCATTTTCAACGGTTTCTGGGACATCGCGCCAAGATTCGGACCAAAGAGCCCAAAGAAGGGAGGAAGAATTTCACAGGAAGAATAGTTGCTTGCGAGGATGACGTGCTCTCCTTTGAGGACGAGCAGGGGCGGCTCGTCCATCTCGCGCTCTCGTCAATAGATAAAGCGAAACTAATCGTGGAGTTATAGAGTGCGTGCACCACGGGATCGTTCAGCCACCAAGGGCATTCGAAAAAGTAATCATGGAGGTTAACCGCATGGCCTCTGAATTAGAGAAGATTCTCGAGCAGGTCGGAAAGGACAGGGGCATTGACAAAAAGATCCTTGTCGATGCCCTTGAGACCGCCATGTTGAGCGCTGCCAAGAAGCGATTTGGCCCTCAGGTCGACATCGAGGCTCGCTACAATCCGGAATTAGGTGAAGTCGAACTGTTCGAGTTCAAGACAGTGGTGGAAAAAGTGCACAATCCAAACGTCGAGATATCGCTCGAAGAAGCTCGCAAAAGCGATCCTGAGATCCAACTCGGGGACAGTCTCGGCCAAAAAGTTTCAACAGAGGAGTTCGGGAGGATATCGGCGCAAACTGCCAAACAAGTGATTGTACAAAAGGTACGGGACGCAGAAAGGGAAAATATTTACAATCAGTACATAGGGCAGGAGGGCGAACTGGCCAACGGGACAGTGCAGCAATTCGAACGAGGAGATATCATAGTCAATCTTGGAAAAGCCGAGGCAGTACTACCCGTGATGGAGCAAATCCCCCGAGAAACCTACGCAATAGGAGATCGAATACGCGCCTATATCTATGCAGTGGAACGAAACCCAAAGGGACCACAAATCAAACTCTCCAGGGCAAGACCCGAGATGTTGACGAAACTATTCGAGCTGGAGGTTCCAGAGATTTACGAGGGAATCGTCGAGATCAAGGCAGTTGCACGAGAACCCGGTGGTCGATCCGATAAGGACATCGGAGGACGATCCAAGATTGCTGTGTATTCGAGAGACATAAACGTCGATCCAGTCGGTGCGTGCGTCGGCATGAAAGGATCTCGCGTGCAAGCGATTGTCAACGAGCTACGTGGGGAAAAGATCGACATCGTTCCCTATTCTAACGACGTTGCAACCTACGTGTGTAATGCACTGGCGCCTGCTGAGATATCGAAAGTGATAATCGACGAAAAGAACCACGCAATCGAGGTTATCGTACCCGACCATCAACGCTCCCTTGCGATCGGTAAAAAAGGCCAGAATGTTCGCCTCGCCTCAAAACTTGTCGGCTGGAAGATTGAAATCCACAGCGAATCCGAGGCTGAGGACAGTTACCGTGAGGCACGCGCAAAATTAGAGGCCATTCCAGGTGTGGGCGACGTTACTGCCAGAGTACTTATCAATGCGGGTATTTACTCGCCCCAGGATATCCTCGACTGGGAGCTGGACACCTTGGCTGAAGTAACTCAGCTTGGAAGAAAGAAGGCACAAAAGCTCAAGGAGTTGGCTCAAGACTACCTTGCATCGCTTGAAAGCACTTCGCACGAGTCTGGGGGGGAAGAAACCGACCGAGCGTCGAACAAACAGATGGACCTACCGTCAGAGGCTGTTGACCAATCTTCTGTAGAGACTCCGGCGACAGCAAGCTCTGGATCCGAAGGCGTGGCACCTCAGAGCCAGGCTACAGATCTTGGCATACCCCACCCAAATGGGGACCAAAGCTAGGCCAAAGCATCATAGACAGGGTTGATCTAGCAGTGAAGCACCATATACCGCTAAGAACTTGTACAGGATGCGGCAAAAAGGAGGCAAAAAGCAGACTGCTACGCTTTTGCGTATCTGCGGATGGTACTATGACATGTGACATCCGTCAGCGTGGGGTTGGCCGTGGGTTTTACGTATGCCCGAAAAGGAGCTGTATTCGTCTGACGCTAAAGAAACGACGGTTTCTCAGGCACTTTCCACACGTGGTAGTCCCTGAGTTCGCTGATGTGATTGCCCGTGTTCAAGAAGAAGTTCTATGGTGCATAGCTACGGGGGACAAAAAAACGCTCGCTACTCCACCCAGTGATGCTATCGGACACGCTGTCCGGCTACGAGGCAGATATGTCCAGGAAGCCCTGCAGCACTATATTTCGCTAAGCTCAGAGGGGGTGGTCCACAATGACCAAAATTAGGGTTTACCAGCTTGCAAAGGAACTCGGAGTCGATAACAACGAGCTTATCGAAAAGATGAAGTCCCTCCATTTTGATGTCAAAAATCACATGAGCACTGTCTCTGAAGGTGAAGCAGAGAGGATACGAGCAGAATTTCACCGCGAGCGAACGGTCAAGATCGACGAACAGCGCATCAGGCCAACCGTGATACGCCGGCGAAGGGTCACAATCGAGGAGACCGTTGAAACTCCAGTCCCCGCTGTAGAACCCCCCTTACCACCTGTTGAGGACCGCCTCGTTGCTCCCCCTGCCGAAGGTGCTGTCGAGGAGCCTGTTCAGGAGGAACAACAGGTAGTAGAGCCGCAGGAAACAGCGTACGAGAGCTTTAGAGCAGATGCCACAGCCCCAGAGGGGCACATCGCTGTCGAAGAACCTGCTTCGGTTGTCTCTACCCGTAGAGAAGAGACTGAACCAGGGGAATTGCTCGAACCTGAGATAACCGCAGGACCTATGCTTCAGGAGGTCCCAGAAGAGGAAGCTCGTAAGATTTCAGAGGAAGAGGAAAAGGAAGAGGAAGAAGAGGAACGCGCAGTCAGAGTCGAAAAAGGCAAGAAGCATCTCTCACTGCTCAAAAAGCTGCGAGAAGAGGAGGACGAATTACTTGGGAAAAAAGCAAAGCTCCCGCCAGCAAGAAAGGTTGTCTATCCTCAGGGACGCAAGCTGCTTCTTGAAGAAAGGGCGCGCCAGCTCATCGATACAGAGGGATATCTTGGCCGTAGAGGACGCGTCTCTAAGGAAGAGATCGAGATCCGGAAAAAGCGGGTCATTCCCAAGAGACCGTTCCTCAAGCCTGTCATTACCACGCCTAAGCCGATAAAAAGAAAAATACGAATCGCTGACCAGATTACTATCGCGGACATAGCACGACGAATGAGTGTCAAGGCTTCAGAGGTAATTAAGAAGCTTATGCAGATGGGCGTAATGGCATCAATAAACCAGTCGATTGATTTTGATACCTCCGCCCTTGTGGCCGCTGAATTCGGCTACGAGGTGGAGCGGATCACACCTGAAGAAACCTACTTTATTGCTGAGGAAGAGGATCGTCCTGAGCACCTGGTAGAGAGACCACCAGTGGTGACAATCATGGGTCACGTCAACCATGGAAAAACGCGGCTTCTCGATACCATCCGTAAGACAAACGTGATAGAGACTGAAGCAGGAGGTATCACCCAGCACATAGGCGCATATACGGTACACGTTAGTGGAAAGACCATCGTATTCATCGATACCCCTGGACACGAGGCCTTTACAAAAATGCGGGCACGAGGGGCAAAGGTCACCGATATTGTTGTCCTCGTAGTCGCAGCAGATGATGGGGTTATGCCCCAGACAATCGAAGCTATCAACCATGCGAAGGCTGCAGGCGTGCCTATCATCGTGGCGATCAACAAGATCGACCTGCCCGACGCAAATCCTGAACGAGTACGAAAAGAACTTGCTGAACATGGGCTTCTCGCCGAGAGTTGGGGAGGCGATACACTGTTTGCCGATATCTCTGCGCGTGAGAATGTGGGGATTCAGGAGCTGCTTGAGCTCATATTACTTCAGGCCGAAATGATGGAAATCAAGGCCAACCCCTACAAGAAGGCAAAGGGTGTTGTTTTGGAGGCCAAGCTCGATAGGGCGCTCGGGCCAGTGGTCAGGGTACTTGTGCAAGAAGGAACGCTCAGGGTCGGTGACCCATTCGTGGTGGGATGCTGCTTTGGCAAGGTGCGTGCATTGTTGGACGACCGCGGCACCAGGATTAACGAGGCGGGGCCTTCACTTCCTGTTGAAGTCTTGGGTGCGTCTGCTGTCCCCGAAGCAGGCGATCAGCTTCAGGTCGTGGACGACGAAAGAAAGGCGCGGCAACTAGCAGCGTTCCGGGAGCAAAAAGCAAAGACTGAGCCCCGGGCGCCTGAAGGCAAAATGACTCTCGAGCAACTCTACGACAAACTTAGGCAAGAACAGGTTCAGGAGTTGAACATTATTGTCAAGGCCGACGTCCAAGGATCTCTCGAAGCACTTTCAGAAGCAATAACCCGACTCAGTAATGAGAAGGTCCGCATCAAGATTATCCATGCAGGGGTAGGAGGAATCACGGAAACTGATATCATGCTTGCTTCCGCATCCAATGCGGTAATCATAGGATTCAACGTACGAGGGGAGGCCAAAACGCTCCAGTTCGCCGAACAGGAAAAGGTCGATATTCGCTTTTACACCGTGATCTACGATGCAGTATCCGACCTACAGCGCGCGGTCGAGGGCTTGTTGGAGCCATCCTACAGGGTAGTCTTTCTCGGTCGTGCCGAAGTGCGTGAGCTCTTCCATGTACCAAAAGTGGGAACCATTGCTGGATCCTACGTACTCGAAGGAAAGATGGAGCGAAACGCCCACGTACGAATTATCAGAGACAACAAGGTAATCCACGAGGGTAGGCTTGCCTCACTGCGTCGCTTCAAAGAGGATGTCAAAGAAGTCTCGATGGGCTACGAGTGCGGTATCGGCATCGAGAATTTCAATGACATTAAGGAAGGTGACATCTTTGAGACGTATGCCCTAGAGCAGGTACGCACAACGCAGGGTGGTCCTTTTGAGAAAAGGCCAGCCTAGCACCTGCCCTGGTTTTTTTCAGGTATAGAGTGAGTTCGCGATGGTGCTGGGGATCGTTGAAATAGAACTGTTGATGCCAGAAAACGATTCGCTCAAGGCCAAGAGAAGTATCATACGAAGGGTGATCAACCGAACGCGGTCCCGATTCAATGTAACCATGGCAGAAGTGGACAAGCAAAACGTGGTTTCCAGGGGAGTCGTTGCATGCGCTATGGTAGGCTCAGACGGACGATACATCAATGGTGCCCTCGACAAGGTTGTCAGCTTTGTTGAGGACCTTTCCCTTGCTGAAATTTTTGAAGCGCGTATGGAGATCGTTCATTTCTGAGGAGGATCCTAATGGGTACGCGAAGGGCAGTACGGTTGGGCTGCTTTCTCTTGGAGGAGATCTCAGAACTGATGGTACGTGCCGTCAAAGATCCACGGATAGCCGGCGTCAGCCTCACCAGGGTTAGGGTCTCCAAAGACCTTAGACACGCCAGGGTGTTTTTCAGTGTCATAGGAGAGGAATCACGGCGAGCAGAGGCATTGCAGGGACTTCAAGGTGCAAAAGGATTCATCAAGAGAGAATTGGCACGACACCTGCACTTGCGCTACATGCCCGAGATTGACTTCTCTTTTGATGATTCTTTTGTCTATGCGGACCGTATTGACAAACTGCTCAAGGGCCTTCATGAATCAGTACACTAATACTGTACGACGATCATTTTCTTCAGTGCGAACGCCTATGGTGGAGAGCGCGGTGGTGGATGGCATTTTCGTGGTCGACAAACCGAGTGGTGCTACGTCGTTCGAGGTAGTCCAGTACATTCAACGGGTGACAAAAACCCGCAAGGTGGGACACACCGGAACACTCGACCCATTGGCGACAGGTGTACTTCCGGTATGTGTGGGGGAGGCAACAAAACTCGTACCGTACGTGTCTACTGGAAAAAGGCACTACCATGGGGCATTCCTTCTAGGTATCGAGACCGATACCCTGGATATTACCGGACGGGTCCTCAGAGAGCGGGAGTGCCATGATGTAACGACGCGCGCGATCGAGCAAGCTATGGCCTCAGCAGTGGGCACGGTGTGCCAGACCCCACCGCAGTTTTCAGCGATAAAGTACAAAGGTAGGCCTTCCTACTATTGGGCCAGAAAAGGAATTCGTGTGCCTCTTCAGCCACGAGCGGTTCACATTGAGCAATTCCAGATTACTGAGCGAACTGGTCAGAAGGTCTTTTTCGATCTCGTATGCTCGAAGGGTACGTACGTGCGATCACTGGTGAACCAGATTGGAACACTGCTCGGATGTGGTGCATCGCTCAGTGAACTACGAAGAATTGCCTGCGGACGCTTCACCGTTGCTCAGGCTATAGTGCTGGACGTTCTCATCAAGGCACTTGAACAGGGAAACCAACATCTCGGTCCATCCTTTGTACCGCTCAACGAGGTCCTCTGTGACATGACATCCCTCGAGGTAGATCAGGTTGTTGCACACAAACTACGGCATGGGTGTAGCGTACCCTTGACGTTGCCAGGGATAGAGGTGCGTGGCCGTGCTGAGAACGGTGCGACAGTCAAAGTGATACATAATACCGCGATGATTGCACTAGCGAAGTGCACAATTCGGAGGGGACAGCCCATACTGACACCCGTACGGGTATTCAGGGCAATCGCGGATCGAGAAGCCGCTAGGTATGACACACCAGAGATCCACTGCGAACAGCAGCAATAGGTCGTAACGAGTGTGACCAATGAATGTTGGTAGGTAAAGGAGCGTACCGCCATGAGAATGGAAACTACAACAAAACAAAACGTCATCGAACGATTCCATCGGCACGACAGCGACACAGGTTCGCCTGAGGTGCAGATAGCACTGCTGACCGAGAGGATAGCTCGTCTTACGGAACACTTTAACGTCCACAAAAAGGATTATCATTCACGCCGGGGATTGCTTAAGCTCGTCGGACAACGGAGACGTCTATTGAAGTACCTGCGGAGAAGAGATGCACAGCGTTATGCAAAGCTTCTGCAAGAGCTAGGCCTTAGAAAGTGAGCGTTTCGACCGGCTACACATGGAGGAACACAATGAGCCATTCTGTTGAGCTTGACCTTGCAGGAAGACGTTGGTCGTTAGAGACTGGAACCCTTGCCATGCAGGCACATGGGGCAGTGGTGAGTCGCTATGGCGAAACCGTCGTACTGGTAACTGCCGTCGGCTCAGAGACGATCAGAGACGTAGATTTTCTGCCACTCAACGTAGAATACATTGAACAGGCGTTCGCTGCAGGCAAAATCCCTGGTGGCTACATCAAAAGGGAAGGGCGCCCAACGGAAAAGGAAGTCATCACCTCTCGACTCATAGATCGCCCGCTACGGCCACTGTTTCCGAAGGGATATCGATATGACACCCAGGTAATCGCGATGGTGCTCTCCGCCGATGGAGAAAACGATCCTGATATCGTCGCCCTTAACGGTGCCTCTGCTGCGCTCAGCATCTCGGATATACCATTTCAGGGTCCTATTGCAGCGGTGCGCGTCGGAAGGATACGAGGGGAGTTCGTCATTAACCCGACTGTTCCTCAACTCAAAGAAAGCGACCTCGACCTCACTGTGGTGGCCCGACAAGGAGCCATCCTAATGCTCGAGGGCCATGCACAGGGCCTCAGTGAGGAGGCTGTGCTTGATGCCATCTTCTTTGGCTATGAGGCAGTCAAGGAGCTGATCGAGGCAATCACATCCCTCGTCGATACTGCCGGGCGGCAGAAAAGACAATCTCCTCCACTGGAGGAGCTGGACCCTATGCTCATAGAACGGCTCAAAAATGAGTTCCAGCCTACCGTAGAACAAGCCGTGCGTATCAAGGACCGACGGGAACGAGGCCGTCTGATCACTACCAGGATTCAAGAACTCAAAGAGGCTCTCAAGGATGACTATCCTGACTATATCGTTGCTGCCGGCAACTACTGTGAGGAACTGTACAAAAAGGCAGTGCGCGGCACAATATGCACATCCGGCGTACGCCTCGACGGCAGAACACCGCGGCAGATACGGCCCCTTTCTTCTCGTGTGGGGATCCTACCACGTACCCACGGATCAGCATTGTTCACGCGAGGAGAAACACAGGCCCTTGTCGTGTCCACACTCGGCACTTCTTCTGACGAACAACGGGTTGAGTTGTTGGAAGGAGAAATAAGCAAGCGTTTCATGCTGCACTACAATTTTCCTCCGTTCTGCGTGGGCGAGATCAGAGCTTTGCGATCTCCGGGCAGACGGGAGATAGGTCATGGGATCCTTGCAGAGCGGGCGTTGGCCTCTGTAATTCCCCCACTCGACGAGTTCCCATATACCATACGAGTCGTCTCGGACATCCTTTCCTCCAATGGCTCTTCATCAATGGCAACGGTCTGCGGTGCCACCCTTTCTCTCATGGATGCAGGAGTCCCCATCGCTGCGCCGGTTTCAGGGATCGCCATGGGTCTCCTTAAAGAAGGTGACACAGTTCAGGTCCTTACCGATATCGCAGGCGAGGAAGACCATTATGGTGACATGGATTTGAAGATTGCCAGATGCCCACAAGGAATACGGGCTATCCAAATGGATATCAAGATCCCTGGTATCACAAAGGATATCCTAGGAACCGCGCTTTTTCAGGCACGTGATGCGTGTCTCCAGGTCCTCGACCACATGCGTGCGGTCATCCCAGCGCCACGAAGAGAGCTTTCTCGGTACGCGCCAAGGATCGTAACGATACAGATCAAACCAGAACGCATCAAGGACGTCATCGGTGCTGGAGGAAAAACGATACGGGAGATTATCGACAAGACAGGTGTGCGAATCGACATAGAAGACTCGGGCAAAGTCCATATTGCCTCATCGGACAAGCAACGCGCGGATCAGGCAATCCGTCTCATCGAATCCCTTACTCAGGAAGCCGAGGTGGGAAAAGTATATCAAGGGGTCGTCAAGAAGATCACCACGTACGGTGCCTTTGTCGAGATCTTTCCTGGTACGGATGGTCTTATTCATATTTCTCAACTCGCAAAGGAACGAGTGGAGAATGTCTCGGATGTGCTTTCGGAAGGTGACGAAGTATGGGTCAAGATTATCGAGGTCGACCGCCAGGGGAGAATCAAGTTGAGTCGAAAGGAAGCACTCGAAAGCCTCGAAAGTGGAGAATCCCCGGAGATGGAGCGTGGCAACGAGTCGGTTTCCCGAAGGAATAGCTATAGGTGAGAAGCGATGATTCGCTATGGTACCCTACCAAATGGGCTCAAAGTAATTACCGAACAAATCCCGCACGCAATTAGCGTTTCAGCAGGCATCTGGGTCACGAGGGGGTCGAGGAGCGAACCTCCTCATCAGAACGGCATCACCCATTTCGTTGAGCATCTTTTTTTCAAAGGAACCGAAAGACGATCAGCACTCGATATTTCGCGTCAAATAGAATCGATCGGGGGCACGATCAATGCCTTCACAGGAAAGGAGTTCCTCTGTATCCATGCTCGAGTCCTCGACCGATACCTGGGTATCGCACTGGAGCTCATAGCGGATATCTTTCTCAATGCGGCATTTGTTCCGGAAGAGATCGAACGGGAGCGAGGGGTCATCGTCCAGGAAATCAAGATGGTAGAGGACAGCCCTGAAGATCTTGTACACGAACTGTTCGCGGAATCGTACTGGAGAGGAAATGGATTGGGTCTTCCCACACTTGGCACTTACGAAACCGTGACAGCAATGGATCGGTCGAGCCTGGTTACCTACGCAGAGTCACTTCGTGATCCTCGATCCACCATTTTAGCAGTCGCTGGAAACCTCCACCATGACGAGGTCATGGATAGAGCGTACGAACTATTCGGCCATATGCACGCCTACAATGGAAGCCTCTGCCCCTCGACAGAACCGCCGACACCACACCGGGGACTGTTCGTCCACAAAAAAGACTTGGAACAATCCCATCTATGCATGGGGACTATTGGCCTTCAGTATGCCCACCCTATGCGATATGGCTTTCACGTCCTCAATACATTATTGGGCGGCGGTATGAGCTCCAGACTGTTTCAAGAGATTCGAGAAAAAAGAGGGCTCGCGTACTCAGTGTACTCGTTCCAGTCTTCTTATTGCGATACCGGACTGCTTGGTATTTACGTGGGCACCACCCGCGAGGAAGTCCGGACCGTCATCGAGCTCCTCTTAGAAAATCTCGCTCGGCTAAAATCTGATACACTCACAGATTCAGAGATCTGCACTGCAAAAGAACAACTCAAAGGCAACCTGCTCCTCAGCACGGAGAGTACCAGCAGCAGGATGAGCAAGCTTGCTATGAACGAGATCTACTTCGGCAGGCAGCTCGACATCGAGGATGTCATCCGGGAAATTGAGGCGGTCGACGAAGCACAGCTCCATGAGATATCCCAGCAGATTTTTCGACCAGAATTTCTGAGTCTCATGGTGCTGGGAGCTGTGGAAGGAGAGGCGCTATCGGATATACGCATGGACCCCTAATTACGACAAGGACTGGTATCAACGTATGATAGCACGGTACACCCGACCTCAGATGGCACACGTGTGGGATATTCGGAACAAGTTCGAATGCTGGCTTCGAATAGAAAAGCTTGTCTGTCATGCACTCGCCGCCCAGGGGCATATTCCGCGCAGGGCAGCACGGGCCATCGAGAAAAAGGCAACGTTCAGTATCGAACGGATAGAGGAAATCGAAAAAACCACCAAACACGACGTAATTGCGTTTTTGACCGCTGTCGGCGAAACAGTAGGCAGCGATGCTCGATATCTCCATATGGGACTGACGTCCTCTGATATACTCGACACCGGCTTTGCCCTCCAGCTCAGACAGGCCTCACATCTCATCCTTGAAGGCATCGACCGAGTTCTGAGTATCCTGGAGGAAAAGGCGTGGCGTTACAAGGACACGCCAATGATAGGTAGAACCCATGGTATGCATGCCGAACCTATCACCTTTGGGCTCAAACTCACGGTGTGGTACGAAGAGATGAGGCGCAACCGCCTCCGCATGGAGCGAGCAATGGATGGTATTTCGGTGGGAAAGATTTCAGGTGCAGTGGGCACCTATGCTCATATTCCCCCAGAGACCGAAGCGTATGTGTGCTCCAGGCTCGGCCTCCGTCCTGCTTCTATCTCTACGCAAATACTCCAACGAGATCGTCATGCAGAGTTTTTTACTACGCTTGCAGTAATTGCTTCTTCGCTGGAAAAGTTCGCTACAGAGATCCGACATCTGCAGAGAACAGAGGTCGCTGAGGCAGAGGAATTCTTTTCAGAGGGACAAAAGGGCTCTTCAGCCATGCCCCATAAGCGCAACCCTATCGGCTCGGAAAACATTTGTGGCCTTGCCAGACTCGTCCGTTCCAATGCCCTTGCATCGCTCGAGAACGTAGCGTTGTGGCACGAGCGTGATATCAGCCATTCTTCTGTGGAACGAGTCATCGGACCTGATAGCACCACTCTGGTCGACTATATGCTTCATCGGTTCGCTGACATACTGGAACACCTCGTGGTCTATCCTGAAAAGATGCGTGAAAATCTGAACCTGACCCGAGGATCGATCTTTTCTCAAGACATCATGCTTTGTCTCGTCGAGCGAGGTATGCACCGGGACGAGGCTTACAAACTAGTCCAACGGCTGGCACATCAGGCAAAAGGGCCTGGCCCTACAGCACCGTTCGAAGAGATACTGTTCAGAGACCCTGATATCAGGCGTTTCCTAGATGCTGATACGATCCGTAGCATTCTTGCCTTTGATACCCACTTGCAACATGTTACTACCATCTACAAACGGGTATACGGAAGAACGAGACCCCCTTCCCGTATAACCAGTGCGTCCTACCCTGCACGGCCGTCAAGGCGCAGCTCCTCAGCTACTTCGTAGGAGGTTAGGAACCTTGTACCTGGATATCGACGAATGCAAACGACGGCTTTTGGCGTTACTCAAGCAGAAATCACTCAAGCGAGGCAGGTTCCTTCTCGCCTCAGGGATGTGGAGTGATTACTACATCGATGGCAAGCAAACATCTCTTGACCCTGAAGGGGCCTACCTCATTGGTCGGCTCCTGTTTGCAGCAGTGGTCCAGAACCCACCGCTACCACAGGCGATTGGAGGAGTGACCCTCGGTGCAGATCCACTTGTGACTGCCACATGCGTTATAAGTTACATCGAGGGATCGCCTCTGAAAGGATTCATCATCCGTAAGACCCCGAAGGATCACGGGACCCAGCGCTGGATCGAAGGTGCAGAAAGCCTTCATCCAGGAGCCGAGGTCGTTATTGTCGAAGATGTGCTCACCACTGGAGGTACGGTTCTCAGTGGGGTGCGCCACGTTCAGGAAGAAGGGTTTCGGGTCAGAGCAGTCTGTGCCCTTATAGATCGTCAAGAAGGGGCAGCACAGAGACTTCTGAACGAGGGGATTCACCTGACTGCTTTGTTTACCAAAGAGGATGTATTGGCGGACAGCGATTGCTGAGGCAGCAAAGGGCCACACACTCCAGGCCAGGAACGGGTGGAGGATACCCATGAAAGGAACACTGTGTACGTGCTCCGTGCTTCTCGTTGCATCGGCAGTGCTTGCACATGCCTCGACAGAGGACCTCATCAGGCAAGGAGATGAATTGTGGCTCGAGCGATCTGAGTCTCTAGAACACGTCAATAAGGCGATCGAGCTCTGGGAAAGAGCTGCGCACGCCGATCCCTCTGACGAGCATCCTGCGTATAGAATCTCCATGGCCTACTACTATCTCGGACGTTTTACCGATGATGCGCAAAAGAAGATGGATCTGTTTCTCAAGGGCAAGGAATGGGGACTGGACGCAATCAGACGCAATCCCAACCGTCCGGACGCCCACTACTGGTATGCCGTCAACCTGGGTAATTACGGCCAGGTACGAGGAAAGCTCAAGAGCCTTTTCCTACTGAAACCTATGAAGGATGCACTCAACGAGGTTTTACACATTGATCCCCAATGCTACTACGGAGGTGCCTACAGGGTCCTCGGAAAAATGTATTTTGAACTTCCCGGTTTCGCCGGCGGAGACAAGCACAAGGCAGAAGAATACCTCCGGAAGTCACTTGAGATCGAGCCATGCTACACACTAACACTGCTCTATCTCGCACAGGTGCTTATCGATCTCCATCGTAAGGAAGAGGCCAAACAAGTGCTGGGCACCCTTATGAAGTGCAGCCCGTCACGCGGATTCGAACGAGAATACCGCGACGATCAGGCAGAGGCAAAGAAACTACTCGACACGTTGAAGTAACCTCCACCTACGTCCCCTATCATGTAGTAGAAGTGCCTGTAGGCCTGAGGTGCAGACGGTGTCGTTACCTCAGCAGCCCATTGTCAGACGGTTCTGGTGTACATGACTTGCAATTTCTTCTTCCATCGGATAGATAGAAAACGTACGAGGTTTTCTTTCCGAACACATTCCAGATACCGGTATGGAGGAAGACCACGCTATGAAGGTACGATGGTTAGGACATGCAGCATTCTTGATCACTGCACAAGACGGCACCACGATACTTATGGATCCATATGAATCAGGCGCTTATGGAGGTGCTGTGGGCTACAGCCCTATAAAGGAGGCTGTTGACATCGTCACCGTAAGCCACGACCAGCACGAAGACCATAACTACACAAAGGCAGCGGTAGGCAATGCAGTGGTCCTGAAGGGGCCAGGAAAAGACGTGGTGAAAGGAGTCACGATTACACGCATCGCCACCTTTCATGACAAGAGTCAAGGGAAGGAACGGGGGCCAAATTGCGTTGTGTGCGTCGAGAAGGAATCCCTGCGTATCTGCCATCTTGGAGATCTGGGACATGTGCTGGAGCCGAGTCAGGTCGAAGCGATCGGCCACGTAGATGTGCTTTTGGTCCCAATAGGCGGCACGTTTACCATCGATCCTGATGAAGCGACCGAGGTCGTGCGTCTTCTTACACCACCTATCGTTATTCCCATGCACTATAAGACCCCCAAATGCGGCTTTCCCCTCGCCAGTGTTGAGTCCTTCACCAAAGGAAAAGAGCGCGTCCGTTATGAAAAGAGCAGTGAACTCGCGGTTGAAAAGGAGACGCTACCCACACAGACCCACATTGTCGTACTACAGCACGCGTTGTAAGACTGTTTCTTGTCATACGAACTGCTCCTTGCAAGCCACACAAGGACGTCAGTAACCCGCAACTCGCTTGACAGGTGCCGCCACGCAAGGGATGAAGGAACGAGAAGCTGCGAGCTATACAGAATTGATCGACAGGATGCTCAACGGCGATCGCCGCGCCCTGTCCCGTCTGATCACGTACGTGGAAAACGATGAGCCGTGTGTGCCTGACATCATGGAAAAGATCTATCCCAGGACCGGCACCTGTTATTCTATCGGCATTACAGGTCCTCCAGGCGCAGGAAAATCAACGCTGGCGGATAAGCTCATTGCAATGGTGCGTGCTGAGGGCCGTACAGTGGGGGTAGTCGCCGTAGATCCCTCGAGTCCTTTCTCAGGCGGCGCAGTATTGGGCGACCGGATTCGAATGCAGCGACACGCCTTGGACGAAGCCGTCTTTATCAGGAGTCTGGGATCAAGGGGCAGCCATGGCGGTCTGTCGAGAGCAACGCGTGAGGTACTGAGGCTGTATGATGCCTTTTCAATGGATGTCGTGCTGCTCGAGACAGTTGGTGTAGGCCAGACAGAGCTACATATCGCCGACATAGCAGACACCGTTGTTGTTGTCCTTGTTCCTGAGTCAGGAGACACTATTCAGACCATGAAGGCAGGCCTCATGGAGATCGCAGATATCTTTGTCATCAACAAAGCTGATCGCGATGGTGCAGAGCGAGTCTACTCGGATGTGAAAGCCATGGTCGAATCGATGCAGACGCATTCCACCGGTTGGACGATCCCAGTCCTTTTGACCAAGGCTCATGAGAACAGCGGGGTGGAAGAGTTGTATCGTGCAATTATGTCTCACAAACAGTTTTGTTCGAGCAGTACAGAAATAAAAGAGCGCAAGCGAGCGCTGCGTCGAGCCGAGACGTTGGAGATTATTGTAGATACAATTCGCAGACGGCTGGAGACACTGGCTACAAAGGATCTCACCATCCGGTCTTACCTGGAAGAAACACTCAGCGGGAACAAAAGCCCCTACGAGGCCGCACGAAGTGTGTTGGCCGACAAGGAAGTCATGCAGCACTTGTGCGACGGCTCTCCCATGAGGGCGCTCGGAGGCACGGTAGATGGTGTTGGACCACCAGACAACGCAGAGAATCCAGACGACAATCGAAGCCCTTAAACACAACGAATTTATCGCCTTCTTCTATCCCCATCCAGAAGAAGCCCGGGATTTCATCGTCGATGCGATTCATCCCAACAGTGTGGTTGGCGTTGGAGGCTCGGAAACTGTCAGGGTGCTAGGCATCATTCCACTTCTGAAGCACAAGGGGGTTGAAGTCCTCGACCATTGGGATACCCGTCTGTCATTCGAGGAAGTAGTACACCTGCGGAAACGACAGCTGACCTGCGACGTGTTTCTTGCCAGTGTCAACGCAGTAACCGAGCGAGGCGAATTGGTCAGCAGAGATGGCATCGGCAATCGGATTTGTGCCATGACATTCGGTCCACGCAAGGTGATCCTGATCGTCGGCGTGCAAAAGATCGTAAAAGACCTTCACGAGGCCTTTCGCAGGATACGTGAAGTGGCAGCTCCACGTAGAGCTACAAGCCTTGGACTCAGCCTGCCGTGCACACAGGCACGTGGATGTGTGGACTGTTCACACCCCGATAGAATTTGCCGAGCTACAACTGTTCTCCACCGTCGGCCATCGCTGACGGACATCACGGTAGTCATCGTTGGCAAAGCACTTGGCTATTAGGCAGGTCCCATGAGCAAATTGGATGACCTCGTAGGGAAGTGGTTCACCATTCCCCCCGAGGAAGGTCCAGACAAAACATGCAGCGCGGCAGAGGCCATTGCACGGCACATACGGCCAGGCATGTGCATTCACATTGGTTGCACCCATGGAAGGCCCTACGGCCTCATTTACCAACTCATTCGTCAGTTTTGGAGAACAGATCCTGGCTTCATCATTGCAAGCTTAGGTTTTACCGGTCCGATGGTCGCCCTCGTTCACGGCGGACTGGCAAAAAAGTGCATAGGGACCTTTTTTGGAGATTCGTATCCTACACCTGGACCTAACCCTGTCTATCAAAAGGCCTACCGAGAAAAGACCGTCGAGTTCGAACATTGGTCGATACTCACGTTTCCGCTTCGTCTTAAGGCAGCAGCAATGAACGTATCAGGTCTTCCTACACGCTCCTTGATAGGTAGCTCCATGGAGAAAGACAACAAGGAGTCTTTCTCATCGATTCCAGATCCGTTCCAGACGGGCAAATCTCTCGGGATGGTTAAGGCCCTTATCCCTGATATCTCGCTGCTGCACGGATGGGTCGCAGACCGAAGCGGGAATGCCCTCTTTACGCCTCCGTACGGCGAGGGTTTCTACGGTGCATTGGCAAGTCGCCACGGGCTCATTCTTTCGGTCGAGAGAATAGTGTCAACCGAGTTCATCAGAAAGCACAGTCACCTCGTCAGGATTCCTGGATGCGTCGTTCGATCAGTAACAGCGATACCAATGGGATCCCATCCAAGCGGGCTCAGTAGCCAGGGTATCCCTGAAATGGAAGCATACGCAGATGACTATGCATTTATCGAAGCCGTACGAAGTGCCTCCCGCGACGAAGAGGAACTGGAGGCATGGATCCAAAAGTGGATCCTCGATCCGCACACGCCACAAGAATATCTTCGAAGGCTGGGTCCAGAGCGTATCACGTATCTAAAAGGAAAGGCCAGAGCTGATTCCTGGCTTGCCGAGACCTTGAGCCAGGATGCCACCATCAACTGGAACGGCAAGCCCACGCCGGCTGAAAAAATGATCGTAGCAGCCTCGAAAAAAATGATCGAACTCGTTACGAAAAACAACTACCAGACCATCTTGGCCGGAGTAGGGGCAGCAAATGTAGCGTCATGGCTTGCCCATAAGAAGCTCAAGGACCAAGGAGGGGACGTGGAAGTGATGGCGGAGATAGGCTTTTATGGCTTCTGGCCAAGGCCATCGGATCCGTTCATATTTAATTACAGAAACATGCCCACATGCAAGATGCTCACCGACATTGAGACTATTATGGGCCACGTGGTGAGCGGTTCTGCGGTGAAGACGCTTGGCGCTATTGGTGCTGCACAGATAGATCGCATAGGGAACGTAAACTCCACCCTGATTCCACCTGATACCTTGCTTGTAGGATCCGGAGGTGCCAATGATGTTGCCTCTGGAGCACAGGAAGTGGTAGTGCTACTCCAGCAATCTCGCCACCGGTTTCTCGAGAGGGTTCACTACGTGACCACTCCCGGACATAATGTAACCGCTGTGGTGAGTGACGCAGGCATCTTCGAAAAACCGCACGGGACCGAGGAGCTCGTATTGACAGGTGTACTGATGGACAAACCTACTGAGGATATCAGTGAAAAGGTCCAGGCTATCCGGCAGGCGTGCTCCTGGCCTGTGGCCATAAAGGAGCCGCTCCATCGTGTGCCTCTTCCCGACGAGCACGATCTATATCTTCTCCGGTTGTACGATCCATTAGGCCAGTTCTTGGGCACATAGGGGTGACTCCCGTATAATGATGACTTCCAAGAGGCAAGAGCTACGCCACTGGCCAGTGGTATAGCCGACCTCTCGCGTGATCGGACCGCATGTTGATTTTTTCCAGCATCTCTGTTACTTGTGAAGCAGTGCGAGTATGGATCCTACAACAGAGAGGTGGTACCAGTTCGGTGAGGCGGTGTAGCTCAGTGGGTTAGAGCATGCGGCTCATATCCGCAGTGTCCGGGGTTCAAGTCCCTGCACCGCCACCACATGATTCCAGCACAGAACGTACACAGCGCGTCCTTGTAGGGATACGTCTCTATCCTGCCGATGAAGCACTGCAAAATGATCGAAAAGGCTCGAGAGCTTTTTGTGTCCTGGTGTGGCCACCCAGCCCAGGTTATCTCGCGAGCTCCAGGCCGCGTCAATCTCATCGGCGAGCATACTGACTACAATGGTGGATATGTGCTGCCTTTTGCACTACATGAATCTGTATACTTGGCAGCACGAATATCTACCACTGATGGGCATTTCATTAGAGTCAGGGCAGCTGACCTGAACGAAACTGGCACCCTGGACACCGAAGGAAATATCCTTGGTCCACACGCAAGATGGCTTTCCTATCCAAAGGGTGTCGTGAGCCTTCTTACTGAGCGAGGGCTCAAGATCCCTCCTTCAGACATACTCATCACAAGTGATCTGCCAGTAGGAACCGGTGTGTCGTCCTCAGCTGCAGTAACAGTCGCGTTCATCAACCTGTTTCTCTACCTTAACAGCTGTTCCTTGCCCGATCTTGAGATCGCGCGGCTCGCACAGCGAGTCGAAAACGAGTTTGCTGGGGTCCAATGCGGGATCATGGATCCTCTTGCCTCCCAAGCAGGAAAAAAGGACAGCGCCTTGTTGATTGATTGTACGCGTTTCACTACAGACTACATACCGATACACTTGCCCGATCAGACGCTCGTTTTGATCAACACGGGGGTGCATCGTCAGCTTGAACAAAGCGCCTACAATACTATACGAGCTGAGTGTGAAACAGCTGCTCGACTCCTTTCAGTTGAATATCTGAGTATGGTGTCTCGAGAACAGCTCGAGCAGGAAAAGAGCCGCCTCGAACAGGGCCTCTACTTCAGGGTCTTGCACGTGATCGAGGAGAACAGTCGGGTGCGTGATGCAGCCTCTGCCCTGATCAGATCAGATTACAAGACCTTGGGTAATCTACTGCAGGACAGCCACAAGAGTCTCAGGGACCTGTATCGGGTAAGCTGCAAGGAGCTCGATCTTATGGTGGATATTGCATCCAGGATTCCTGGCTGGCATGGAGGTAGAATGGTAGGGGCAGGATTCGGAGGCTGTACGGTTCATCTTGTCGACAAAGCTACGGCAGACGAGTTTATGAAGGCCGTATGCGGGCCGTATGAATCCATGACCGGGATCCATCCGCACGCATTCGAGGTTATTCCATCTGAAGGCGCTTCGTGTCAAAGCTTGACCTAGAAGCGATCTCCTGCTGTGAAGGGCCAACTGTTACTTCAGGATGAAGCTTAACCCCAGCATTCTTCGCATACCTGACGGTTGTATCCAGCTCGATGGCTCTTATGGAGAAGGCGGTGGACAAATCCTTCGGACTGCGTGTGCCCTTTCAGCGCTCACCGGTATCAAATGCTCAATCACTCGAGTGCGGGGCGGACGACAGAATCCAGGATTGAGGCCCCAACATATAGCAGCGCTCCGTGGGCTGAGTATGCTCTGCTCAGCGATCACAAGCCCGCTCACCGTTGGTGCGACAGAGGTTGAATTTATACCAGGACCACCAAAGACCCGCAAAATATCGCTCGCTACTGGGACGGCCGGCTCTATTGGACTAGTGCTGCAGGGTATCTTGCTTGCAGGACTTGGATTGCCATGGCCTCTTGAGGTCGACATTACTGGAGGAACAGATGTGCCAGGCGCACCTTCCTGCACCTATATGCAAAATGTCACCCTTCCCCTGTTGAGGCTGATGGGCTACGAGGTCGAGATGCGAATCGATCGTTGGGGATACATACCACGAGGGGGTGGTCGTGTATGGTCCAGACTTGTACCGCCGCAGGCCGGCCTGCGTGGTCTTCATGTACCCGAGTGTTCAGCAGTGCGTAGGTCGCGAGGCCTTTCCCACGCCGCTTCTGTATTGGCCTCTCGTCAAGTCGCAGAACGTCAGAGAAACACCGCACAAAGGATACTGACCGAATACTTGCACACTCCGTCAAGGGTCGAGACCCATTATTCTCACACGCTTTCAGTAGGTGCCAGCATTGTGGTGTGGGCAGAAACGGATGATACCATCATCGGCGCCTCCTGCCTCGGTAGACCTGCCGTATCAGCAGAGCACGTAGCTGAGATGGCAGCCAAGGCGCTGCTTCGCACCTACCAGACAGGCGCATCAGTGGATCCCTGGATGGGCGACCAGATTCTTCCCTATATGGCGTTGAGCGGTGTTCGCTGCGAGATAAGCGTTCCGTATCTTACGAAACATATGTGTACCAACATGTGGGTCATTGAAAAATTTCTCAGTGTTCGCTTTTATACTGAGGAACTGGGGCAGAAGATAAGGATCGTCAGCGAGCCCGTAGCAATCTGATGTGGGCGAGCGATGAGGTGTACCTGAGAAGCAGAAGACTGCTGCTAGGGGCCTGGAACCCTGGTACTTGTTGGCGAACGAGACCACGTATGAGTATCGATTCCGTCGCGCTACATATCGCGAGCATACTGGAGGATCCCTTTGTGCGTCTCGTACAGCAGCATGTTGCGGGCGTCCCTGTCCGAATATTCGTTGTGGGAGGAACCATAAGGGACGTGCTGCTCAGACGTCCACTCATTGATCATGATTTTGTGGTACAAGGCGACACCCAGGGAACAGCAAAGATGCTGGCTGAACGTTTAGGTGCTTCGTACGTACCGCTCGAAAAGCAATGGGACATGTCCAGGGTCGTGCTACAGCATAAGGAACGATCCGGGAAGACCACTGTTCACTATCTGGATTTCTCAGCCCTTCGAGGAGCAACGATCCATGAGGACTTACTACAGCGCGACTTTACTATAAATGCGATGGCCCTCGATCTAGCCCAAGAAGCGGGATCCCGGTCAGCTTCTTTGATCGACCCAACTGGAGGATATCGCGACATCGAACATGGCATCATCAAGATGGTACATCCGAAGAATGTGCAGTCAGATCCTGTAAGAATCCTAAGGGCATTTCGCTTTAGTTCGACGCTGGGGTTTACTATATCGTCTGAGACCGAGCGCACACTCTCTGAGTTTGCAGGAAGTCTATGGACCTCAGCAGGGGAAAGGATCCAGGAGGAGCTCATAAAACTTATGTCTTCCCCTTCGAGCTTTTCTGCCATCAGTCACATGGATCGGTGTGGGATCCTGGCAGTGTTGTTTCCTGAGCTCCTTCCACTGCGCGGACTTTACCAAGGTCCAAAGCACCACGAAGATGCATGGTGTCACACCCTGAGCTCCTACAATGCATTCGAGGAACTTGCAAAGAGGGACTATCTTGATCTTTGTCCATGGGATCGTGCCATACGAAAAGAAATGCAAAAGAAAGCACATGTGGTGCCACTGATAAAGCTCGGCCTGCTCTTTCACGACGTGGGCAAGGCAACTACACATGCAATAGGCAACGATGGGCATCCCCATTTTTATGGTCATGACCGAGAGGGCGCTAAGATGACCCTCGATCTCGCAAAGAGATTGCGCTTGAGCAGGATGGATCAGCATATGCTCTGGAATCTTGTTAAGTATCATATGTGGCCGTTGCACCTTTACAAGGCAGCTTCAATGGGAAGGATGAGCGATCGGGCTGTCATTCGCTTCTTCAGACGTCTCGGTTCGCAAGCACCAGCAGTACTGCTCTTGTCGCTAGCCGATGCCACAGCCAAGAGCGGACAGGATCCTTCAAAAGAACACATCGGTCCATTTGAACGCTTTATCGTTTCTCTGCTCGACGTTTACTATCGCAAGGATGCAGCAGGGATAAGGCTTCGGCCTTTGTTGAATGGCCGAGACATCATAGAGCATTTGGGGTTACCAGAAGGTCCCATGATCGGGCGACTCCTTGAGGCAGTGCATGAGGCCCGAGTGAGTGGCAAGGTGCAGAATCGAACCGAAGCCCTCGAGTTTGTCCGGTCCTTGATTCATAAAGTGTAGTACTATACAGCTACGGACGGTCCTAGTGGACGTGGATGTAGACCATTCAATCACAAAGGAGGTGGCACATGGCAATCTTCAAAGACACAGAAACCATGTACGAGGTGCTCGGCGGACTTTTCAACGGACTTCTGCAGAATGAAAGTTTCATGTCGGCTTTTCGGCCTGCCAACGTAACCATTAAGTTCATCATCAACGATCCTGAAGGGATCATTAATGTAACCTCAGACAAGGTTGTCTGTGGTGAGCTGCCCGGGTTTAAGCCGGATGTCGTGATGTACCTCTCGGGTGATACGTGTCATAATTTTTGGCTTAAACGTGTAAATCTGCCTTTGGCCCTTGCGAAACGACAGATCAAGGCAAAGGGGCCTGTCACAAAGATCCTCAAGGTGCTGCCTTTACTCAAACCTGCCTACGACATGTATCCAGGCATCTGTGCACAAAAGGGTCTTCCTACATGAACTGTGTCACGGCTCGTATAAGGAGCACGATCTCGATCTGAGGAACAAGGAGACTAGCCTATGGCCGAACTCAATCCCATGATTCTGGCACACATGATCGAGCAAAAGGCTCAAGAGCTCCCTGACAAAATCGTTGTTACGTTTGAAAATGGACCTGACAATCCCGACGAGCCTTTGACCTACTCGATGATATGCTCGCGCTCCAATGCAATGGCTGCCTTTCTTAGACAAAGCGGTATTGGCAAAGGAGATACGTTCGCCCTGCTCATGAGGAATCACCCGGAATTTCTTTACGCCCTCGGCGCTGCCTCTGCTCTAGGAGCTATTGCTGTACCGATCGATCCCAGGTCAAAAGGTTCTAAACTCATCTTTCAAATCGCAAACACACGATGCAAAGGCATCCTCGTAAGCGGAGAATTCCTGGAAACAGTCGAGTCCTTGCTCCCTCAACTTCCTGGAACGAGGATACTGGCTGTCGCATGGAAACCCTGGTTCGGTATTCCGCGTTCCCCGCAATACCCAGATCTCGAAGAAGTGCTTTCCGGGCCTGATCCTGGACCTATACGAGATATCACCCCTGATCCTGAATGGCCCCTTGAGATCATTCACACCTCTGGGACAACGGGCGATCCTAAAGGGGTCGTCATCAAGGCCAAAAGGATGCCTATGTTCACATTTCTCGCTCAGGCGGTGTGGGGCTACACCGCTGATGATGTGCTGTATACAGGACTTTCATTGACCCATGGCAATGCCCAGGCGATCACGCTGGTCCCATCAGTAAGCCTTGCCATACCTTCGGTGATTAGTTGGAAATTCACCAAGAGTCGTATCTGGGATATATGTCGACGGTACGGATGTACCACCTTTAGTCTTCTTGGGGGTATGATGTCAGGTATCTATAACGAGCCACCACGGCCTGACGATGCAGACAACCCTGTACGAAAGGTAATAAGCGCAGGAACGCCAAGGGCTATCTGGCAGGAATTCGAAACACGTTTTAATGTCAAGATCCACGAGTGGTATGCAGCGGTAGAAGGTGGATTTGCCCATAACCCACCAGGGGTAGGACCAGTTGGATCCTTTGGCAAGCCGCTAGAAGGACTGATGGAGATGAAGGTGGTCGATGAACATGACCAGGAATGTCCCCCATTCGTACCCGGCGAGTTGATAAGTAGAATGGTGGGGCAAGAGACAGAGGTTGAATACGTAGGCCAGGAAGAGGCCTCAAAGAAAAAGACACGCGGTGGATGGCTCAGGAGTGGCGACATATGCCACACGGACGAACAAGGCTGGTTTTACTTCGATTATCGCAAGGGTGGGGGCTTGCGGAGGGCAGGTGACTTCATACAGCCCGACTATGTCGAGAAGGTCATTGGGGAACACAGGTGTGTTTCAGAGGTCTGCGTGTATGGCATACCGGCCGCATCAGGTGCACCAGGCGAAAGTGACCTTGTAGCTGCAGTTGCGCCGTTTGAAGGACAGCAGATAGGACCAGAAGAGGTCAAGGATATTTTTGCGCTTTGCCTCAAGGGGCTTGAACGAAATGCAGTTCCTTCGTACATTCAAGTAGTTGAGGAGATACCGAAGTCAGCTTCTGAAAAGGCACTCGATCGACTCTTGCGAGATGCATTTGCACCCGATGCCCCTGGCGTGTATCGGTTCGAAGATATGAGCTAGCAAGTGCAGTGTTCCAAAGACGATGCAGCTTATCGTTTCGCTCACGTAAAGGCCTGGAGTGGGGCCCGACAGGACCTTGGTTTTCTCATGACATATTCACAAAGGAGGTTTTCAGCATGTACATCGATCTGGCCATGGACCTTACGGACGAACAGAGTGCATTAAAAGAGGCTGTCCATACCTTTGCTGTTGAGGTTATGCGACCTGCCTCTATTGCGCTCGACGCGCTCTCGAGCCCTGAGCACGTGATTGCACAGGGATCCGTACTGTGGGATGTGTTCAGGAAGGCCTTTGAACTTGGTTATCATACGGTTCTCATTCCTGAAAGCCACGGAGGATTGGGCCTTTCGCCGCTAGAAGTGGCGCTCGTATTCGAAGAAATGGGCTGGGGTAGTATAGGTCTGACCATAGGGATCGGCGTGGCCTGCTTCCCAGCGTTCTTTGGTTCCATGTTTGACGACGAAACGATCCTCGACACCTTTGTTCGGCCGTTCACACAGGACAAAGAAGCCAAGATCATTGGGTGCTGGGGTATCACCGAGCCAGATCACGGCTCTGATGCCTTAATGGCAGGGACAAAGCAGTTTCGCGACCCAACTATATCCTTTAGAGTGCGCGCAGTAAGGGACGGCGACTCCTTTGTGCTCAACGGTCAAAAGGCAGCGTGGATCTCGAACGGTACGATTGCAACCCAGAGTACGACGTTTCTCACCATCGATCCTTCAATGGGCATGGCAGGTGGTGGTATCTGTTTGGTACCGCTCGACCTGCCGGGCGTGAGCAGAGGCAAGCCGCTCAACAAGATGGGCCAACGAGATCTGAACCAGGGCGAGATCTTTTTCGATAACGTGCGTGTCCCTGCAGCATTCATGATTAGTGATCCAGAAAGCTATGAAAGCATGACCGATCTTACCCTTTCAACGGCGAATGCAGCAATGGGTGCAATGCACGTCGGGGCAGCACGGGCCGCATTCGAAGAAGCCTTGACCTATGCAAGAGAAAGGATACAAGGAGGAAGACCGCTTGCAGAACACCAGGTGATACGCGCGAAGCTCTTTGATATGTTCATGAACATCGAGGCCGGTCGCGCCCTCGCTAGGAATGCAATGAACTACAATTATTCCACCACCCCGCCGGAGATCCAGTATTCCATTGCAAGCAAGGTATTCTGTACGGAGACGGCCTTCAGATGTGCCTCAGAAGGCATCCAAATACTTGGTGGCAACGGCTTGAGCAAGGAGTATATTATGGAGAAGCTCTTCCGGGACACGAGGGCCTCTCTCATCGAAGATGGTGCAAACGAAATTCTCGGACAAACTGCTGCTGAAAAGATAGCTAGGGAATATGATCCCTCGTAAGAACTGGCTCTCGAAGTCACGGCCCCATGATACTTCTCGTCGCAGAGGTGAGCCCAGTCCTAGCAGGGCCGTACAGTGGTTTCTGGTCATTGGAGCAGTTGCCGTAACAGTAGCACTGATTGTACCGGCGACACTGCTGAGTACTTCTAGGGGAAGGTTCTTTGGGGAACAGATCTACGATGAATCGCGATCCACCTACAGAGACCTTCCCAGACCCCCCATGTATACCAATGATGTCTATTCGGCACTTCATCCCAATGCGCGATCCGATTATCCTCCACCGAAACCATCTGTACCCTGCGTAGGATTCCTCGCCCCAAAGACCCTCTCACGGACGCCAGATCACGTATTGGTAACGGGAAATGTGCTTCCAACAGCTCGAGGTCTTCGGCTCGACAACTTTAGGCTGTATAGCTACCGTGCCAATGTGATGGAACCCATTCCATTCCAAATCGACGAGCGAGATCCTCACGGCTGGTATGTGCTCAACCAGGGGCCAACGCCGAGCGGTGGCGGTACAGGCCTGCTCAAAGATGATGATGAACTGGTCTTTCGAATCCGTGATACTGGAGATCGCATCGGACCTGACCTCTGGCCCACTGGCTACAGCTTGGCGTACGAGATTGAAATAGTGGATCCATTGGACAACGGAAAGGCCTGGGCATACCTTTTCTATTTTCCTACGTCCCCGCCACCGCTCAGTCCTGAGGATTATGTTGACCAGATAGATCATGGTCCAGATGGTCAAGCATATGTAGCCAAGTATTACACGCTTAAATATCCCAACCAGAGCCTCATGTGGTATTGTGCTTTTGGCACTCGCGAGGCAGGATACGACGAAGTGAACTTCGTTGATCATGGTTATGTAAACCTGGACATCCTGTTTCTCGGACTCTGGAGGGCTCGCATTACCCTTGAGAACATGATTGGTACCATTCCGTGTTATAAAGACGGACCTGTGCGGGTAATTAGAAGGACAAAGACACGTTTTCGTGTAGGTGCAATGAAGATCCCAATAGGTCTCACATACGACCTCATCTTCTATGACCAGTACGTAAATATTCCTCTCAATGTTGAAACACCGATCAACCTCAAATACGTAGCTTCTCAGGCGTGGGGCTCATACGGGACAGATCTCAATCCAAACGCCATCGGCATGAAGTGGTACTCCAATTATGCACCGCAAGGGATCACGATCACGGGCAAGCCTGATGACGATCCAACAAAGAAAAAGATGACCAAGGTCTTCATTCCCAGTAAGGATGACGAAGCATATTTTCATTTGGTTACAGGTAGGCATGGGACCTTGATGAGAAGGCATATTGCGGCAGCAGGGGCGGTCAGGGAGAAAGTGAAGACCTATGTCACCTTTATTGACGACAGCAACCAACAATTCGTCCCTGAATATTTTCCTGGTCAGGTGGGAAATACGCTCAATGAACTCGACCTCATAGACATCCCTGGAGGGAGCTACTACGCGCTGAGCGAATGGTACCTCTGCGAGCACTTCACCTACCCGGATGACGTCAAGAAGTATCTAAACATTGTAAATTACCCTCCGTTGGTACGAGTGAGGCAGGATGGCACAACAGAGGTAGGACAGACCTCGAGTTCACCTCTGGCTCCTCTGTTCCGCTTCAAACACTAGTGCTTCTCAGCGCAGGGGAGGCATGCGGTCTGGAACGATCCTCCATCCCTACTCCTTTTCCTGTGGTGACGTAGTGGCCGCTTAAAAGCAAAGCGACAATCCTACGCCCACGGAAAACTGATATCCTCTGATCCGCCATCCATCCTGCCCGGTTGTCTCCAGCTTGTGCTGTGTTCGAGGTTCCATGACGTGATACTGAAAAAATGCATCAAGAGCTACAGGATACCTAAACGGAAGGCGACCGATGAATGGCAGCTCCTCAAAGGTGTATCCGGCACCGCACGAGATGACGTGCTTGGTACAATCAAGGTAGTTGCTCCTTGTGCGACTTTGGTCAGGTACGGGTGTAGGCTCGTAGTAATAGCCAGCTCGTACCGTAAGTGTGTCGATGATCCGATAGTCACATCCAAACCGGGGCACGACAGTATCGTTCCACTGAGGATAGCGCCCCTTCCACATAGGAAGACTGAAGTCGGACCAACGATAGAACGTAGCATCACACGATAGCCTAAGATTATCGACAGGATGGACCGATACCCCACAGGTGATGTTCCATGGGAGGAAGTAGTCTCTAAGGGGCATAAAGAGTTCTATCGGGATGGTGATGTTTCCTAGTACGCTTGAGGCCTTCAGTCGTGTGGGATCGTCCTGTGCCATTTCACCTCGATACACACAGGCAAACGACACCCACTGATACGGTCTGAATAGCACTCCGACAATAGGTGCACAATCAAAATCGCCGTTCACATCCGCTTCCTTTGACTGTATGCGACCAGAAAGCTCTACTGTCATTTCAAGACGTTCCACATTGATGGTCTCCCATAAGTTGATCGCAGCACCCACAAAGAGCCTGTCTTTGAGCAGTTCATAACCGATTCCACTAAAAACGTGTGCCCTATTCATGTAATCCCCGTTTCGAATGAATCTGGGCACTTCGGGATTCCAGTCATGAATCCGCCATGCTGCCTTGAAGTTGTCACCTGCTGTTGCTGCAACTCCTAGCACGAATCTACGGTTCCTGGTGTGAAACAGTTTGGCAAGGTCGACCACAGCACCAAACAGCATGGATCGAAAGGAGACCGTTTCCACCGCATGGGGTACATCAGGCGATGAAAAAAGGTACTGCTTCAAACGAGGTTGAGAGAGGACATACCCGATATACAGTTTGTGTCCTGCGTGCTGACCGAGACCAGCAGGATTGTAGTAGCAGGCAGAAAAATCATCAGCGATGCTGGTGAACGCGTTGCCCATACCGATTGCCTTTGGGCTGAGTCCAAACACCTCCTGGACATGTGCTTCGCCCGTGGCAATGGTCAAACTCCACACAGAAAATGTCACGGCCCCCATGCAGACGGATCTTCGGACAAGGCGTCTCCAACCACGTGTACCATGCTGTCGGGTCTTCATGCGCTCAGGCGCCTCCTCTCTTTAGCCATGCCTGCTTCCAGTAGATTCTCATCTTCCACCGCCTAAAAGTTCAGTGTGATGTTTCCGGCAACGGATACTACATTGCCTCGGCTCTCATAGGATGGCCCGTATCCTTGCGCTTTGGTCGTTACCCGATGGCTTAGGTGGATGTACTGAGCCACAAGATCGATGGTTATCGGCTCACGAACGATGTGCAGCGGATCTCTACATGTGTAGCCTACACCCAGAGAAACCACATGACGATCGTTGTCGATGTAGTTCGAGGTCTTGGTCTGTCCAGGAACAGGAGATGGCTCAAAAAAATATCCAGTTCGTAGTGCCACGTTCGGGACAATACGCCATTCACAGCCCACCCGTGGGATAAGGATATCCTTCCATTGGGGATCTAGCCGCCCTCGAGAGGCCGGCGCATATCGAGACCACCGAAACAAGGAGAGATCCACAGAGGTCAACAGGCCCTTGGGCCACTGATACGAGATGCCAAGCGAGTGCTGTTGAGGAAAGTAGTAGGCCTCCAGGCTGGTACTCAATTGCAGCGGTAGACCGAGCTTTCCAGGGATAATGGTTACAAAGGCCTGTGTGACCATAGGTTTCAATACCAGGGAGAGTGAATCCCGGAAACAATAGCCAAAACGAAGTCCCTTCACTGGGTACAGCATGATTCCTGCAGTGGGTGTTGCTTCGGTATCCACGCTCAAATCCGTATTCCCTTCTCCGTGTCCCCCAAGGTCCACAATAAGCCCGGGTATGTCATAACGATCCAGCATGAGGGCGCTGCCAGAAATGATGAAACGAAATCCTGCTCCTAGAGAGATCCATGAAATCCTTTTGGGTTGTATCGAAAGGGCCCCTTCTAGATGAACTCGATCCCAATAGTCACCATAACGGAACCATCTCGGCGTGGCTGGCTCTGGATCCCAATGGCGATATACTGACTTAAAATTGTCAGGGGTCAGGTTGAGCACGCCGATACGCACATGAACGGGTAGGGTGTCTCTGAACAAGCTATCAAGATTGAATGCCAGCCCTACCACAGGAGATTTGAGGTGGTAGGGCACCACTCGCCGAACATGAAAGTCGGAATCCCCGGCCGAGGATGCATGTAGACGAGGGTTGGACCATAAGTATCCAATGAGCACTGTGTGCGTTGCAACCTGGGCGAGGCCGGCAGGATTGTAGTATATGGCACATACGTCATCAGAGACTGCTGTATAGGCTGATCCCATGGACATTGCCCGTGCCCCTACGCCGAGCATATCCATGAAACTTGCATACCCCTCATGTGGTACCACTACACACATGGCAACACTGTACAGCAGCGCATGGCTCAGACGCCGCATACCCTTCTCCTATCCAAAGGAGCGCATCCGATGACACGGCTTCAAATCGCTCTGCCATGGGTACCACAGATGCTGGCACTTTTTCAACAAACACCTGTGCGCATCACCCCTTCCTGCTAGGCGTTTACGTCGTTGGTTTGCTATACTTGCTTGATTGTCTTTTCCTTGGTAATAGGCAGATGACCACTTGTCGCACCTTTTATCGGATCCATGCACATAGTACTTATTGAATGCAATCCTTTCTTGCCGGCATCGACGCCCATTAGCCTGGGCTATCTTGCAGCCTTGCTCAAGCACCACGGACATCGTGTCCAGATCTTGAATATTGCACAAGATACTCCACTATCCCGCGCATCGTTCGCATCGATGCTTCTCGACGTTAAGCCAAAATTGATAGGGTTTTCGGCCTATCAAAGAAATATCTTCTATGTCCTTGGATGGGCCCGCTTCATAAAGTCCATACTTCCCCAAAGTTATATCGTTATAGGCGGTCCCCAGGCGACCTTCCTGCCCAAAGAAGCACTCCACGAGCTCGATGCCATAGACTTTGTCTGCAGAGCAGAAGGCGAGGTCACCATCCTTTCCCTTGTTACCGCCATAGAACAAGAAGCACCATTGGTTGATTTAGAGGGGCTTATGGGAAGAGACCCACAAGAAGCAACACGGCTCTGGGAAGGGAACCAGCCACGCGTAGTTTCTGATCTCGACGAATACCCCTCTCCTTATCTAGATGGCACCCTCGTGCCCATAAAAGGCAAAGACGCCATACTTCTTGCATCCAGAGGGTGTCCTTATGAGTGCATTTTCTGCTACACCCCAAAGGCATTTGGTAGGAAGGTCCGTTACCATTCAGTTGAACGGGTCGTAGAAGAAATCGAGTGGCTCAGAAGACAGGGCGTAGATAGTTTTTGGTTTGCCGACCCGAGCTTTACCATGCATCAGGAACGCGTCCATAGACTCTTTGATGCCTTGCTCAGCAAGGACATCAAGGGACGGATCTGGATTGAGACCCGGGCAGACCTTGTGTCCAAAGAGCTTCTTGAGAAAATGAAGAGGGTAGGGGTCTCAACTATTGCCTATGGCTTGGAGGCTGTCTCAGGCGAGGTGCTTAGACTTATAAAAAAGCGTGTTGACCTTGCGCAATTGGAAGAGGCCATACGTCATACCCAGGAACTGGATATTGATGTCGAGCTCTTTTCGCAATACGGATTGCCTGGTCAGGATTATACAAGCGCCATGCAAACACTTGCATTTGTAAAACGCATGGATGTCAAGATCAGGGGCAATACCAATGCTCAGCAAATGCAGATTTATTTTGGTACAGAGATCTGCACTAACTACAACATGTACGGGATACGGCCCATCGAGCCATCTGTCTACCATTGTCTTTCTATAGGAAGCAGATATGAGACCGAGTGGCTTACTTCAGAACAAATGCGATGCATCCACCACGAATGGCACAAAGCATCTCTAGATGGGGGAACCAGGATTGTATCCTAATGACTCGAACGATCAGTCTACGCAACACCAGAAACCTGTAAAACCTGTAGATCCTTCAATCACTGTGAGAAGTGTATATTTTCTTGCCCCTTCCTGTGAGCCGGAGATACCCATCGTAGGACACGATCCGCTGGCCCTCATAGAGGAGGTAAGTCCCTTCTTGAACTGGTCATCCACATGGTATTGCTTTTCCAAAGACTTGATAGCTGACTTTAGGTTGCTTGCTCAACTAGTTGATGTTTCGTCGTTACTTCTTCAACGGTATCCATTCTGTCATGTGACGATCAGGCCGGTTCATCCAGTCCAACCTGATTCCCTAGGTAGCCTGTACGACTGCTATGAGCGTCTCATGGCTTTTGTAAAGCCGTTTCAGCACCACGCATACCAGGTACAAGGCGTTGCAAGGCTGCTGATCTTTCCACTCATGTTTGTACAGGACGCTATCCAATATGAACAGGCATCTCGAGTTGCCACGTACACGAACAAATCGTTCATGCTGCCCAGTGTGATCCTTACCAAATCACTGTCAGAGATATTCGGATGTACGGCAGCTTCAGAAAACACACCTTGGGTGCGTCATTACATTGCAGATAGAGAAGAATTCGATCCGCTCGATATAGTCTGCATGCTACATGATGAGGAAGTGCTCGAGACCCTCAGAAACGAGCCCTTGCACCGCATCGAAGACTTCTTCAGCATCAAGCAGTTTTCAATCATAATGACTAGCTCCGGGACCATCGGCACCCCAATGACAACGAACTCGCTGCCAATGAGGGGTGTGCACATCGCAGGCCGTCTGAGCATGAAAGAAGCACTTACCCACCTCGCAACTAAGTGCATTGAGGAAAACAGCTGCGTCATATTCATCAAAGAAATGCTCGACCGAATAGAACACTCTGCCTCTGCTCCCAACGACTTTACCACACACGCACAGATAAGCTACACAGTGGCCACGTACCTGCAGAGTCAAGGACTTTGGAAAGAAGCGCTGTCTGAGTTGGAAAGGGCAGGCCGATTACACCCTCCCTTGAAAAACAACCAGGATATCTGGCTCAGGATGGGCATCTGCACTTATCAGCTCGGCAACTATCATGAGGCCGCTCAGGCACTTACCACAGCGATCCAGATCGACCCTCTAGCCCCTGAGCCCCTCTACTACCTCGCCCTCTGCGAGTATGCCTGGCGAGACTACATACGCGCAACTGATATCCTGGATCAGGCCTTGACACTCAATCCTTCAAGCTCCCTACGCCATGACATATGGCTTTACAAAGGCATCTCACACTATTTCCTGGCCGAATACGACGAGGTCATAGCCTCACTCACTAATGTCATCGATGCGGGTACACCAGATAGCGTGACCTACTTCTACCTTGGCCTTGCCTGGTTAGGCAAAAAGAACATCACCGAGGCCCTGTCACACCTTCATAAATCACTTAATCTTAATCCTTCACCTAACGATATTTTCAGCATTTTATTCTACATAGCCTATTGCTACAAAGAGCGCAATTCTTATAGTGATGCATTACGTTTTCTAGATAAGGCCGCTAAACTCGATGAAAACAACTATGATCTTTACAATCTCAAAGGCTTTTGCCATTTCAAGCTCAAGGAGTACGACCAGGCAATCGAGGCGCTGACAAAGGCCATCTCTCTGCGGCCGAATTCTGGACTTGATTACGCAAGCATAGGAAGCTGCCTTCGAGAAAAAGGCGATGTTTCTGGAGCGATACGCATGTACCAAAAGGCCCTTGAGCTCGACCCGAGCCTTAGTTTTGCAAGCGAAAATCTTGCGAAACTAAGGAAGGATTCCTGTGGTAGCAGAAGAGTAGTGAAATAAGCCGACGTAGTATCTTCACGTCCATCGCAGTATCAAGGCATCGTTCAAATACCGCCGTAAATTAGGCAAAAATTAGCTGATTATGGATAATATTTAATACATTTTATTAGGTTTTTACAATTTTGGCGAGTGTCTGATAATCAATATTATGTAAACCAAGATTCATACATCAACGTCATTGCCTCAAGCTGCCAACAACAATGAATACCCCCACATCCACCCCCCTTCTGTCTGCCCAAATAGTCTCTTTCAAATTCCCAACAGGGATATAAGGAGGCACTGACAAGGGCAAATCTTCTGCGGCCCAAATTAGGTCTTGATAGGAGACTTCAGCCTGGCCTATGTTCGATTTTTTTCAGTTGACTATTTGAGTTTGAGGCACACGATCAGCAAAAGTGACCGCGTACCTCATGGGTGTTTTGAAGGTGCTTCGAGAGATACCGCGATTTGTCGACAGTGTGGACCGATTGAATGTGCGCTATGCAGTGGAGGTACTCGGCAGGTACGGTGATCAGGTGCTCACCACGAAGATAAACAACGGGCTTGTCTTATCACTTCACTCAGCAATGATCTTATAGAGCAGATCGCCTTCCCTCACTCGCTCCTTCACTTTGATTCCAATGGTGTCACCAACTCCGGCCTTCTGGATTGGCTGCTTCTCTATCTGCATTGAGGCAACAGTTTCCTTAAAATCTGTGGTATGGCCCTTTATGTGGATGACATCTCCTACTGCAAGCTCGCCAGCGGTAATTTCTACCGCAGCCACCGATGGCTTTGCAAAGAACTTTACGACCCTACCGATGAGCTCTTCTTGCATGGCTATTTTCTCCTTATGCATACGTGTTTTGGATGTTTATGTTTTCGTGCCTCATTGGCGCAGACCCAATAGAAGACGATTAAGACGGTTCACCTGCTAACCCCGAGTTCCTTTAGTACGTCAAGAATTATTCCTAGACGATCCCTTCTTGGCTTGTTGATGAGCTCTAGAAGCCCTTCAGGGCCGAGACATTCAGCTAGGTAGCGATCAATGTCCAGGAACTGCCACCAGCAGTCCCGTATCCTCTCGCATGGTGCATCCTGGGCTGGCGACATGCAGTAGCCAAGAGTGACTGTGCCGCCAAGCCGGCTGCAATGGATGGTCTTCTGTTCCTGCTCTCTTCTGAGTCCGGCTGCACCGGGCTTGGTGTCAGCTGGCCTCGCTGGATCATCCATAGGATAAGCAGCCTTCCGTTACGCTCCTAGCGGCTTTTCAAGGTCAATGGTTTTGGGAAGTCTTTGAACACCTCTTCTGCCTTTTGCAGCACCTCATCAGGCAGGTCATAGTCCTCGAGCTGTCGCGAAAAATACCTGTCGTATGCAGCCATATCTACCAGGCCATGGCCGCTCCAGTTGACAAGGATTACCTTTTCCTTGCCCTCCTCTTTTGCCTTTTTGGCCTCTTCCACGACACAGGCAAGGGCATGGTTTGTCTCAGGTGCTGGAATAAATCCCTCGGTCCTTGCCCAGAGCACGCCAGCCTCGAAGCTCTCGAGTTGGTAGTAGGCCCGTGGCTCGATAATTCCTTCGACCACCAGTTGGCTTACAATAGGTGCCATACCGTGATAGCGCAGTCCACCTGCATGAATGGGTGGCGGCATAAATGTGTGGCCAAGGCTGTGCATAGGGATGAGCGGTGTAAAGCGGGCAGTATCCCCATGGTCGTACACAAATGGACCCCTTGTCATGGTGGGACAGGCCCTGGGCTCTACTGGATAGATATCGATCTTCTTGCCATTGATCTTATCGTATACAAACGGCAAGGCAAGGCCTGAAAAGTTGCTTCCTCCGCCTGCACAGCCGATCACCACATCAGGATACTCACCGATCTTCTCTAGCTGTTTTTTTGCCTCAAGCCCTATGATGGTCTGGTGAAGGAGCACGTGGTTCAACACACTGCCAAGAGAATATCGAGTATCCTTGCTGGTCACAGCATCCTCGATCGCCTCGCTTATCGCAATCCCAAGCGATCCCGGCGAGTCAGGATCCTTCTCGAGGATCTTTCTTCCTGACTGTGTATCAGTACTCGGACTCGGCACACATGTGGCACCCCATGCCTCCATCATGGACCTTCTGTATGGCTTCTGATTGTAACTCACACGGACCATGTACACCTTGCACTCGAGCCCGAACACCCGACAGGCAAAGGCCAATGCACTCCCCCACTGACCTGCCCCGGTCTCTGTGGCCATTCTCCTTATGCCAAAGGCCTTGTTGTAGTATGCTTGTGCAACAGCAGTGTTGGGCTTGTGACTACCGGGCGGGCTTACACCTTCGTGTTTGTAGTAGATGCGGGCAGGCGTTTGCAGGGCCTGTTCGAGCCGCTCGGCACGCACGAGCGGCGTTGGCCTCCATATGAGATATGTGTCGAGGAT
>FWPU01001310.1_pt1 | contig 75854 bp, 82 predicted proteins | sample 2228361 | NCBI WGS metagenome assembly FWPU01 (sample SAMEA103939777, study PRJEB20133) | metagenome | reverse complement strand
AGGCGCCTAGGGTAAGGCTCATGACTGGGGCTAAGTCGTAACAAGGTAGCTGTACCGGAAGGTGCGGCTGGATCACCTCCTTTCTAAGGAGTCCTATAGCGCCACTTATGGCGCAGGTCTGGCGGCTCGTTGTAGCCGAACCAGACGAAGACTCGCCTAACCTGTGCTGATATAAGGTTTCCTTGTCCGCCCTTCGGGGCGGATTTTTTTTGAGTGTTTCGGCCAACGTTTACCCCTCGCTTTGGCCGCTAGACTCGAGGGTATGAGAGAGCGCATGTACGCCATCACTACCCCCGAAGAAGCCGATGCCTTCATCGACAGTCAGCCTATTACCGCCATCTTCAAAGCCGGTACCTGCCACAAAACCATGCAAGGCTGGGGCAATGTGGAAAAGGTACTACGCGAGCGGCCTGGCATCCCGGTGGGCATCATCCGGGTGGTCGAGCACCGTCCGGCCTCCAACTGGGTCGCTGAGCGTACGGGCATCGTGCACCACTCACCCCAGATCATTTTGTTCAAAAATGGCCAGCCTCTGTTTGAGTTGAACAACTGGGCGATCACCTTAGAGAACCTCGAGGCCCTCTTTGCCCAGCACCTTCCCGACCTGCCCAAAGAAGCCCCACAGGAAGGGGGGCGGAGCGACCTCGAGCCTTACAAGCGCTTGCTGGATGCCTACCTAAGCGGGGTCATCAGCGAGTCGCAGTTCGCCTGGACCTACCTCAACATGTTCCGTGAGGATGCCTCCTTGCGTTCCCAGGAGGAGTTCGCCCTGCTCAACTCTCTGTTTGGCAACCCCGACGAACACCACATCCACCCTCAGACCATCCTGCAGTTCGAGCAGGCTCACCCCCAGCCCACCCCTCTGCGCGAAAGAGCCCAAGCCCTACGGGCCCAGCTCGAGCGGTTGTAATGCCGCGCTACGTCCCGCAAAAAATAAAACCCCTCTTTGAGGGGTGTAATGAATTCGCGGCTGAATACTGATGAATCCAGATTAGCCTGGCCCCGAGGAGTTCCTAAAGGGGAACCTTTTGAGCAGGGGTGGCTCGAGGCCAGGCAGGATGAGCTTAGCGATTAGCTTTGTAAAAGCTATGGAAACTTTGGCACGCCACAAAAACCCCAAGGCTTTCGTGCCATCTTAGAGTCATGCACCGCGCCTACTCCACCGCTCACTGCCAGCTCGAGCTGCCTGACCATCACCCTTTCCCTAAATACAAATACGCTGGGGTAGCCGAGGCACTCGGGGAAACACTCAAGGTAGAGCCCGCCCCAGCAGTACCCTGGGAAACGCTGGCCCTGGTGCATAGCCCCACCTACTTGAACAAGCTTCGCTCCGAAGGGCTAAGCCGCCAGGAAGCGCACAAGGTGGGGCTACCCTGGAGCGGCAGTCTGCTCAGCCGGGCTCTTTACGCCACCGGTGGCACCTTGGCTGCCGCCCAGGATGCCCTGCAAACCGGCCTGGGCCTCAACCTGGCGGGGGGCACCCACCACGCCTACGCCGACCGGGCCGAGGGCTACTGCCTGTTCAACGATGTGGCGGTAGCCATCGCCCACCTACGGGCTGAAGGCTGGCAAGGCCGGGTGTTGGTAGTGGACCTAGACGCCCACCAGGGCAATGGCACAGCGGCTTTGTTTCAGGCCGACTCTTCGGTCTATACCCTTTCGGTACACGCCGAGCGCAACTACCCTTTGCAAAAGGAGCAGAGCGACTTGGACATAGGTCTGGCCGACGGCGCCGGGGATCAAGCCTACCTCGAGGCCCTCGAGCCAGCCCTAGCGCAAGCCTTTGCCTTTGCTCCCGACCTAGTTTTCTTTAACGCCGGGGTAGACGTGCTGCGCAACGACCGCTTTGGCCGCTTGGGACTAAGCCTGGAGGGGCTGGCCGAGCGCGACCGAAGGGTGCTGGAAAAGGTACGGGAGGCCAACCGGCCTCTGGTGGTGGTGATGGGTGGGGGATACAATCGCGACCCCCAAACCACCATCGCGGCCCATGCCCAGACCTACCGGCTGGCCCTCGAGGTGTTGGGCAAGCAGTAGACTGCTTTTTGTGTCTCCCCCACACAGCATTCTTTGCTGGGGCTGCTATGGCCGCTGCCATATTTCAAAAGGGGCAAACCCCGCTCCAAGCCGGTATTCTCACCCCTAACCAGCTTTGAACGCGGGCTTTTGTACGAGTGTCAGGCCCCAACCTAGCGGAAGCGCTCGAGGCAGGCCATCGGGTACGTTGCCAAATGCGCCCTGTCTGCTGCGCCAAGAGACCCCAATACCACAAACCCTGGCGATAACCGAAGGAAGGAACCTGGCTGGTACACACCCCCACATCCCTCTAAAGCCCCATCGCAGCGGTATATAGGCCACGACCTCGCTAACCGGCGACGCGGCCCTCCGACTGGAAAACGCTACTTCGGCAGCGTATACCCTGCTCTCTCACCTTTTCCGCCGAAAGGGCTGCCTGACCCTTAATCGTGTTCCCCCTGCTCTCAAACGATCCGCATAGGGTGAGCTCCCCTACACACCCCTTTCCCTCCTACATGCACTATGAAATAAAAAGCGAGGGCAAGGGAGGGCATATGCGCAAGATTGGACTAGCAGGGCTGTTGTTGCTGGGGCTGGGGCTGGCCCACCACGGGTGGAGCAGCTACGATACCAGCCGGGCGTTCACCACCACCGGCACCATCACTGAGGTGACCTTCGAGTTTCCCCACGTCACCATCTGGATCGAGGTTCCGCCCACTGTCTTAACAATGCAGCGCAGATGGTATGTGGTGCTAGCCCCACCCTCGAGGATGGAGGCCCGGGGGCTGCCCAACGGTAGCCTTAAGGTAGGAGCCCGGGTTACGGTGGTAGGTTACCCCCACCGCACCGAGCGTCAAGAGATGCGGGCTGAGCGCATCATCGTGGAAGGCAAAACCGTCGAGCTGCGCTGATGACGGAAACCTGGGCTTCCTGGCTAAACTGGTTGCACACTACCCCAGCGGCCCTGGCCATGCGCCAGTCGGCTTGGCTATATCCAGTTGTAGAAATCCTGCACATTCTTGGCTTTTGCCTCCTGGTGGGGGCTGCTGCTCTATTCGATCTGCGGCTGCTAGGCTTTTCCCGGCAAATTCCGGTGCAGCAGATGGCGGCTCACCTGCTTCCGATGGCCTGGGTCGGCTTTGCTCTGGCAGCCCCCAGTGGCTTTTTATTGCTGTTACCCGATGCCCAAAGCATTGGGGTCAGCCCAATTTTTTTAGGCAAGATGGCCCTGATTGGTCTGGCCGGGCTGAACGCCTGGGTTTTTCACGCCCGCCTTGGACGCAGCGTGCAGCAGTGGAATCAGGGCATAAGCCCACCCCTTGCCGCCAGGCTAGCCGCCCTTGTCTCGCTGCTGATCTGGGTCGCGGTGATTGCCCTAGGGCGACTAATCGCCTACCTGGGTTAAGCCTCAAAAGGAAGGTGCAGCTCCCCTCGAGCCGCAGCCTTCCTGCATTTCTTCAGAAGCAGGGTATGGCTTTTCTGATTGCTGGGCAGGGAACTCCTCCCCTTGAGAAGCACCTCCTACCCGGCCATCCCCACAGCGAAGAACATTAGCAGCATAGCAACTGGAATTAGCGAGGTTGGGTTATTTGACACTTGTTTGCAACGCCATTGACAGAAGAACCTAGCCGGGGTTTCCGATGAAGATGGGTTTTCGATCTTGGGTCGAAACCAGCTCTTGCATTTTTAGGGTAGGTGTGCTTTAAATACTACCCGTACAATCTGCAAACGATTGCAATAAATGCTGGCTTTCTCTTTACTCCCGATCCACAGAAGCCTTTATGGTAGCACATGCCGACTGAGGATGTTTGTAAACGATTGCATATGGTAAACCTCGAGGATGTCGCCAAGCACGCTCAGGTCTCTACCGCGACCGTTTCCAGAGCTCTATCCCGCCCAGAGATGGTCGCCGAGGCCACCCGTGAACGTATTCTGCAGGCAGCCCGCGAGCTGGGCTACCATCCCAACCAACTAGCCCGCAGCCTGCGTCAGCGTAGCAGCCGCACTCTGGGCCTGATCATCACCGATATCCTCAACCCCTTCCACGCCACCTTGGCCAAAGGCGTTCAGGATGCCGCAGAAAAGCGTGATTACACCGTATTTTTCTTTAACACCGACGAAGACCCAGAAAAAGAGCAACGGGCGCTCAACGTCCTACGGGGACACCTTCCGCGAGGACTGCTTATCGTCCCAAGCCCCAAGGCTAGGGAAAACCTCAAGCAGATGCCCAAGATACCCATTGTTGAACTCGATCGCACCAGCGGAACCCCAGGAGTGCGCACGGTAATGGTAGACAACGTTGGGGGCGCTAAAACCGCTGTGCAGCACCTGATTGAGCTGGGCCATCGGCGCATCGGCATGATTGTTGGACGGCTGGACATCTCCACCGCAGTTGAGCGCCATCAAGGCTACCGCGAGGCGCTGCTAGCTGCAGGGATTCCTTATCGTGAGGAACTGGTTCTACCTGGTAATCACCGGGAAGAAGATGGCCGCCGAGCCGCGCTAGCCTTGCTCTCCCTCCCTAAAGAGGAGCGGCCCACCGCGCTGTTTGTGGGCAACAATGAAATGACCGTGGGTGCCGTGCTAGCCGTGCGCGAACTGGGCATTCGCATCCCGGAAGAGCTGTCCATTGTAGGCTTTGACGATTCCCGCTGGGCTGCCACCATGCACCCGGCCCTTACCGTGGTGGCCCAGCCCACCTACGAGCTGGGCTTTTTAGCCTGTGAGACCCTGCTTAGCTCGCTCAGTCGGGGCCAGGCTGCTTTGCCCACCAGCATCCGCCTGGACACCACCTTCATCGTGCGGGAGTCCACCGCCCCACCGGGCGGTTTGAGCAAAGGGCTCGGAAAGCAAAGGAGGAATAGGCGCTAGGAAACAGGTAATCATCGAGGTGAAGGTCTTTTCGGAGGTAAAGGGTATGCACAAAACAGCGATCATCGCAGGTTTGTTGGTAGTAGGTGTGGCGGCACTGGGGCTGGTTACCGCGCAGAATAAGACCCCCTATATTGGGCTCATCACCAAAACCGAGTCCAACCCCTTCTTTGTCAAGATGAAGGAAGGGGCCAGCAAAGAGGCTCAGAAGCTGGGTGCCCGGTTCATCAGTGCTGCAGGCAAAACCGATGGCGATAACGCTAGCCAGGTAACGGCCATCGAAAACATGGTGGCGGCGGGGGTCAACACCATCCTGATCACCCCTAGTGATGCCAAAGCTATTGTTCCAGCCATCCAAAAAGCGCGGGCCGCAGGGGTACAGGTTATCGCCCTAGACAGCCCCACCGACCCAGTTAGTGCAGTAGATGCCCTCTTCGCCACCAACAACTACCGGGCCGGTGAGCTGATCGGAGCCTACGCCAAAGCTGCCATGCGAGGCAAACCCCTAGTCATCGCCACTCTCGACCTATTCCCCGGCCACCCAGTGGGAGCTCAGCGGCACAACGGCTTCCTGAAAGGCCTGGGCCTGCAAAGCTTTGGGCCGGAGAGCAACGAGCTGGCCAAGCCGGCAGAGGTGGTTTGCATGGCTGATACCTATGGTGATCGAGCCAAAGGACAGACGGCTATGGAAAACTGCCTGCAGAAAAACCCCAATATCAACCTGGTCTACACTATCAACGAGCCTGCCGCCGCCGGAGCTTACCAGGCTTTACGGGCCGCTGGCAAGGAAAAGAGCGTAATGATTGTTTCGATAGATGGCGGCTGTGAGGGTGTACGGAATGTGGATAGAGGCATCATTGCCGCCACCTCCCAGCAGTACCCCCTGCGCATGGCAGCCATGGGTGTGCAGGCAGGAGTGGAATACGCCAAAACCGGCAAAAAGGCCCAAGGTTACGTAGATACTGGGGTTGAGCTTATCGCTAAGACACCCATGCCTGGGGTGCCCAGTAAGGATGTCAAATACGGCCTGGAAAACTGCTGGGGTCAGTAAACCCAAAAGCTGAGCGGGTGGTGGAGCCACCTCCACCACCCCACTTTCCAATAAAAAGCGGCGGTAGTATAAAAGGCAAAAAAACTGAGGTTCACATGGCACAAGAGCAGTCCGGTACCACCCAAAGGCTTGGTAGCTTCCTGGAACGGCTCCCTAGCTTGAGCATTCTGGGCCCACTGGTAGCGCTTTTTTTGGCCGTAGTTTTTTTTAGCCTCCAGTCCGACCGCTTTCTAACCGGGCAAAACTTTTCCTTGATTTTACAGCAAATCTCGGTGGTCGCTGTGCTGGCCATCGGCCAGACCCTGATAATCCTGACTGCCGGCATCGACCTCTCGGTGGGCTTTGTGATGGCTCTGGGCACCATGGTGATGGCTAAGTTTGCGGTGGAACTGGGCCTACCCCCCTTGCTGGCCATCCTCTGCGGCATGGCCGTCACTACTGCATTTGGCTTTTTGAATGGTTTTTTAATCACCCGTTTTCGCCTGCCCCCCTTCATCGTCACCCTGGGCACCATGAACATCGCTTTTGCGCTGACCCAGATCTACTCTCGTGCCCAGACCGTAAGCGGCCTGCCAGACGCCCACCTCTTCTGGGGCAACACCTTCCGCATCGGCGAGACAGTCCTCACCTACGGGGTGGTTCTGATGATTGTGCTGTACCTGCTGGTTTGGTTTTTCCTGAGCGAGACTGCCCCGGGCCGGCACCTCTACGCGGTGGGCAACAACCCCGAAGCCGCCCGCCTGATGGGCATCCCCACCCAGCGGGTTCTGCTGCTCACCTACACCATCGCTGGCTTCTTCTACGGCATTGCAGGCTGGCTGCTCATCTCCCGCACCAGCGTGGCCGATCCCAACGCTGGCCAGACCGAGAACCTAGAGACCATCACTGCGGTGGTGCTGGGTGGTACCAGCCTATTTGGAGGGAGAGGCATGATTCTGGGCACCCTACTGGGAGCCATCATCGTGGGGGTCTTCCGCAACGGCCTGACCCTGACTGGGGTCTCCTCGGTCTACCAGGTCCTCATCACCGGCATTCTGGTCATTCTGGCGGTCACCGCTGACCAGATTTCCAAACGGAGGAGCTAGATGAAACCCAACCCTACCCCCTCCACTCCCCCTCACCCTGGGATGTTGCCTGAGCCTCAGCCGAAGGCTGCGCCCCGACTCCGGGTGGTACTCGAGGCCCGCGGTCTGGTCAAGCGATACGGCCATGTCACCGCTCTGGACGGCACCGATTTCGAGCTGCGTGAAGGCGAAATTCTGGCGGTCATCGGCGACAACGGCGCGGGTAAATCTACCCTGATCAAGGCCCTTTCGGGAGCCATTATTCCCGATGCGGGCCAGATATTCCTGGACGGCAAACCGGTGCACTTCCGCAGCCCCATCGACGCCCGGCGGGCGGGCATCGAGACGGTTTATCAGGACCTGGCGGTTGCTCCAGCTATGACCATTGCAGAAAACCTCTTCCTGGGCCGGGAGATTCTACGGAAAGGCTGGCTGGCCCGACTCCTGCGCTGGATTGACAAGAAAAAAATGCTCGAGGAAGCCATCGCCGATATGCAGGACCTCAAAATCGGCATCCGCTCCATGAGCCAGGCGGTGGAGACCCTCTCCGGGGGACAGCGTCAGGGAGTAGCCGTGGCCCGTGCTGCGGCCTTTGCCCAGCATGTGGTGATTATGGACGAGCCTACCGCCGCACTGGGGGTGAGGGAGGGCAACATGGTGCTCGAGCTCATCCGCCGGGTGCGCGACAGCGGCCTGCCGGTCGTCATCATCAGCCACAACATGCCCCATGTGTTCGAAATTGCCGACCGCATCCACATCCAGCGCCTGGGCAAGCGGGCTGCGGTGGTCAACCCCAAGACCATCAGCATGTCCGATGCCGTAGCGGTAATGACCGGGGCCAAGATGCCCGAGGAACTGAGCCCGGAGATGCTAGCCTACTAGCAATGCTGCTGGGCCTCGACCTGGGTACGGGTTCCTGCAAAGCCCTGCTGCTGAGCCTGGAGGGCCAAGTATTGGCCGAGGCCAGCCGGGGCTACCCGGTGCTTTCCCCTAAGCCGGGCTGGGCTGAGTCCGAGCCAGAGGCCTGGTGGCAGGCTGCGGTGGCAGCAACTCGAGCGGTGGTGGGGGCCCAGGGTAAGCGTGTTCTGGCCCTGGGCCTTTCCGGCCAGATGCACGGGGTGGTGCTGGCCCAGGCCGATGGAACCCCTCTCCGCCCGGCCATTCTCTGGGCCGATGGGCGCTCGGAAGAAGCCCTTGGGGCCTATCACCGGCTGCCCGAAGCCCAGCGCCGACGGCTGGCCAACCCCCTGGCGGTGGGGATGGCCGGCCCCAGCCTGCTGTGGCTAAAGGAACACGAGCCAGCCAACTACCGCGCGGCGCGCTGGGCCTTGCAGCCCAAGGACTGGCTGCGGCTCTGGCTAACGGGCCAGGCCCTGTCCGAACCCTCCGATGCCTCAGGCACCCTGCTGTACGACCTCGAGGCCGACACCTGGGCCCTGGAAACCCTAAGGGCCCTGGGCCTCTCCCCCACCCTGCTGTCCCCCCTGGTTCCCTCTGGCAGCCTGGCCGGCCACCTGACCCCTGCTGCCGCCCAGGCCCTGGGCCTGCCTGTGGGCCTCCCGGTGGCTGCCGGGGCTGCGGACACCGCCGCGGCTTTGCTGGGGAGTGGAGTGGGGGTAGGCGAGGTCCAGCTGACCGTGGGCACGGGGGCCCAGGTGGCCTGGGTGCTGGGGCACCCTCGAGCCGACCCCACCCTGCGCACCCACCTCTACCGGGCTGCCCTGCCGGGGCAGTGGTATGCCCTGGCGGCTATGCAAAACGCCGGGCTGGCCTTGGAATGGGTGCGAAACCTGCTGGGGCTGGACTGGGAAGGGCTCTACAGGGAAGCCCGCGCGGTACCGCCGGGCGCAGAGGGTCTTACCTTTCTGCCCTACCTAACTGGTGAGCGCACCCCCCACCTCGACCCCCAGGCCCGGGGGGTCTGGGCCGGGTTGGGGCGGCATCACCACCGGGGCCACCTGGTGCGGGCTGCCCTAGAGGGGCTGGCCTTTAGCCTGCGCGAAGGCTTGGAAGCCCTCGAGGTGCCCCCCCGTACCCCGCTGCGCCTGGCCGGTGGGGGCAGCGCAGAACCCTTCTGGCAGCAGATGCTGGCCGATGTGCTGGGCCGCCCCCTGGTGGCCGTCCCGGTTCGCTCGGCCTCGGCCCGGGGTGCGGCCCTGCTGGGGGGCATGGCCATCGGTAGCAGGGTGCCAGATTCCCCCGAGCCGCCCTTGCGGGTCGCCAGCCCACAAAGCGCAGCCTACGAAGAGGCCTACCAGCGCTACCGGGCACTCTACGCTCGGCTTAGGGGGTGGTTCTAGCGATACAATCCTTCTCGTGGAAAGGTTGACTGATGCGGAAGTGCGGGTGCTGGGCACCCTGATCGAAAAACAGTACGCCACTCCGAACTACTACCCCATGACCGAGAACGCCATCCGGCTGGGGGCCAACCAGAAAAATAACCGCAACCCGATCACCCAGCTGAGCGAAGCCGAGGTGCGCGAGGCGTTGGACGCCCTTCAGCGCAAAGGGCTGTGCGGCATGTTCCGCGAGCATGGCGCCCGCACACCCAAGTACCGGCAGTTTTTGGATCGGGCGTTCAAGCTCGAGCCCCCTGCCGCCATCCTGATGGCCTTGCTGATGCTGCGCGGCCCGCAAACCCTGGGCGAGCTGCGGGCCCGGGCCGAGAGCATGAACCACAAGTTCGCTTCACTCCAGGAAGTCGAGGCCGTGGTGCAAGCCCTGGTCAACCTAGCCCCCCAACCCCTGGTAACCCCCCTGGAACGCCGTCCCGGCGAGCGTGAAACGCGCTACGCCCACCTCCTGGCCGGAACCCCCTCCCTCCCCACCCAGGTTGAGGAAAAGAGCGAGATAGAAAGCCGACTCGAGGCCCTAGAAGCAGAGGTATGCGAGTTGCGCCGGAGCCTTTGGGAGCTGCGGCAAGTCCTGGGTATGGAAAAAACCGAGGCCATGTAGCCCCGGCTTATTCTTTGGTGGGCGATGTAGGATTTGAACCTACGACCCCACGCGTGTGAAGCGTGTGCTCTCCCGCTGAGCTAATCGCCCGGTTGTAGGCCTGCCCATGCAAGCGCACTCAAAAGGTTAACACCCGGCTTGGGGCGTGTCAAGCCAAAGTGGGGCAGGGTCTGGGTATCATGAACCCCGTGGAAGAGGCTTTGTTGGTCAAAATTGGGGGTAGTTTGCGCGAAGCGGAAGAACTATTGGACGAACTGGCCGCCTATCCAGGCCCGTTGGTACTGGTGCACGGGGGCGGGCCCAGAATCGGGGAGTGGCTGAGCCGAATGGGCTTTGAGACCCGCTTCCACCAAGGCCTGCGGGTTACCCCACCGGAGCAAATGGAGGTGGTGGAGATGGTGCTCACCGCCCTGGGTAAACAGCTTGCCCAGGGGCTATCGCAGCGTGGCCGCCCGGCTATTGCCCTTAGCGGGCGCGATGGGAACCTGCTGAAAGCCAGGGTACTCGAGCCTACTCTGGGCCGGGTGGGCGAGGTTACCGAGGTGGCCCAAGAACTCTTGTGGAAACTGCTGCAGGCTGGCCTGACCCCCTTGGTAACCCCCATCGGGCTGGACGCTCGAGGGCCCCTGAACATCAACGCCGACACTGCCGCTGGGGCTGTGGCCGGGGCACTGCGCCTGCCGGTGGTCTTCCTGACCGATGTGGTGGGGGTGCTGCAGAGCCCCCAAAACCCCACCAGCCGCTACCCCCAGCTCCGGCGCACCCAGGTACAGGCTTTGATCCAGGGAGGCATCGTCTCTGGTGGGATGATCCCCAAGGTAGAGGCCGCTCTGCATGCCTTGGACAGGGGAGCCCCCTGGGCCACCATTGCTAAAGGGGGCCGGGGTGTCCTGCCACAGGTACAGGCTGGTCAGGCTGGCACGCGCATTCTGCCGGACTAAGTGGGGGACATTCCTCCCTTGGACTCGGCCTACAATCCACCTCGAGGTGGGTATGCCGGTAGAGTGGAACGAGAGTTATGCGGTGGGTGAGGCCCGCATAGACAGGCAGCACAAAAACCTCTTCGAGTTCATCAACCGCCTGGAAACCCTAATCGCCCAGCGGCGCCTCGAGGCCAGTGAGGTAGAAAACCTCTTTGCCTTCCTCGACGCCTACGTCAACACCCACTTTGCCTACGAGGAACTCTGCATGACCCTAAGGGGCTGCCCGGTGGCTAAGAAAAACAAGGAAGCCCACGACAAATTCCTGGCTTTCTGGCAGGGCTTCCTGAAGGAGTACACCCCCCATAGCGTCTCCCTAAAAGCCCTAGAAGACCTGCAGGAGACCCTGGCCAGTTGGCTCAGGCAGCATATCTGCAAGATAGATGTAAAGCTGCGCCAGGAGGCCTAGCCCTTGGTTTGACCTGCGCCAGCCCTTAGTGGCAGAATCGCCCCTATGCAGGCGGTTTGGATGGAGGCCCGGGGAGGCCCTGAGGTTTTGCGCTATGGTGAGATAGCCGCCCCCCAGGTAGGGGCAGGCCAGGTGCGGGTGGCGGTAAAGGCGGTGGCCCTCAATCACCTCGACCTGTGGGTACGCAAGGGGGTGGCCAGCCCTAAGCTGCCCCTCCCCCATATCCTGGGATGCGATATCGCCGGGGTGGTGGAGTCGGTAGGGGCCGGCGTGGAGGGGGTTCGCCCAGGGGATGCAGTGGTGCTCAACCCTGGGGTCTCCTGTGGCCGGTGTGAGCGCTGCCTGAATGGCCAGGACAACCTCTGCCCCGAGTACCAAATCCTAGGCGAGCACCGCTGGGGCGGCTATGCCGAGCTGGTTGCGGTGCCCGCTGCCAACGTGCTGCCCAAACCCGCTAACCTGAGCTGGCTCGAGGCCGCCGCTATACCCCTCACCTTCCTCACCGCCTGGCAGATGGTGGTGGACAAGCTCCAGGTCAGGCCTGGCGAGGATGTGCTGGTGATGGCGGCGGGCTCGGGCGTATCCGTGGCGGCCATCCAAATCGCCAAGCTTTATGGAGCACGGGTCATCGCCACCGCCAGCAGCGAGGCCAAGCTGGCCCAGGCCCGCGCCCTGGGCGCCGACGAAGCTGTCAACTACACCCATCCCGACTGGTTTAAGGAGGTGCGCCGGCTCACTGGGGGCAAGGGGGCCGATGCGGTGGTGGACCACACCGGGGCCCAGTACTGGGAAGGGGTCATCAAGGCTACCGCCTGGGGAGGGCGGATCAGCCTGGTGGGAGCCTCCTCCGGTTACGAGGCCACCACCCCCCTTGCCCACCTCTTCTACCGCCAGCTTTCCATCTTTGGTTCGACCATGGCCAGCAAAAGCCGCCTCTTCCCCATCCTGCGCTGGGTTAGCCAGGGCCGGCTCAAACCCGTGGTGGGGGCCACTCTACCCCTGGCCCAGGCCGCCGAGGCGCACCGCTTGCTGGAGGCACGGCAGGTGTTTGGTAAGGTGGTTTTGCAGGTGGGTTAGGGGCTTTTTCCTAGTAGCCGCCCCGCTGGTTGGATACAGAAGGGTTCAGCAAAAAAGGGTTTGGTGCGTTCGGCGGGCTGCCCAAGTAGCCTGCATAAATTTGAACTCAGTTCGCATAACGCTTTCTTGCCCAAATACCCAAACCCGAACGGGTTTAGCGCAAAAACCCCAGAAAAAGGCTAAGGGCAGGCCGATTGGTTCTTGTGGCTCTGGATGTAGATCAAGGCTGCCCGCACGGCATGGCGCGGGGCCTTCAGAGGGGCCTGGGGGCTGGGGTCAAGTAAATAAACCTCGATTCCCAAGAGCAAAAGGGCCTTGAACAATTCCTCTTTGGTTCGCCAATCCATAGCCTGCTGCACCTCGAGGCCCGCCAAACCCGTTACAAAACTTGGAAATTCCCGCGCTTTGTCGCAAGATGTAAAGAGCAGAGCTAGGGGTGGCCCTGTCTGAAGAAGTAGCGGCCGCTCAAGGGGGCCGAGATAGTAGATTGGGCTATCTAGGTGTAGCATGCACCTAGCTTAGCGGCTTGCCCCGCCGCAGGACAGGAAGTGAGAAAAAACGATGAAGACCGCTTTGTTCATTGATGGTTCTTACATGTACGACGCGGCCAAGCGGCTGGGTTGGAACATCGATCACCGCAAGGCCATTGGCGTCTTCGCCCGCCCAGAGGAACTGTACAACGCCTTTTACTACGCCCCTGTAACCGACAGCACCGATGAGCGCCAGCAGAAATTCCTCGATGCCCTGGTGTTCATGGGCTATACCGTGCGCAGCCGCGAGACCCACGGCGACCCCCGCTTCGAGGCCATGATGGCCACCGATATGCTGATCACCGCACCCCGCTGGGAACGGGCGGTGCTGGCCAGCGGCTCGGGCGACCTAGCCCACACCCTCTCGGCCTTGCGGGCCCAGGGCAAGGAGATTCACCTTCTGGGTGTCCCCGAGTTGACCGACCTCGAGCTTCGCAACCAGTGCGACCGTTACCTAGACCTACGGGAGCTGCAAGGCCAGCTCGAGCGCACCGGCGGCGGGCGGCGCATCTACCCCAGTGTAAGCGAGGAAAGTACCCTTGAGGAGGAAGAAACCAAAGCTGCCCGGCGGCTGATGGAAAACCTCGAGGACGAGCTGCGCTAATCCCTCTACGAGGCCCACTCCTTTATGGGCACCAGCTCGCCCCCCTCCACCCGCTTGCGCTTGGGGCGGTAGGCCGCGTCGAACCAGATTTCCAGCACCGCCCGGTCAAGATGCTGGGGGGAAACGATGACTTTGCGCACATAGTACCCCCCCTCATCGCTAAGGGAAATCTCCCCCCCTTTGGTCAAACAGAGCACGACCACCTCGCCGTGACGTGCGGTGCGCACACGAACGCGGAAGGCCACGTCGCCCTCGCGCTGGACATGCTCGTCGGGTTTGCGGAACAAGCCGAACATACCCTCAGCTTAGCAAAGGGGAACTACCCGGCCCCCACTCAAAGCCAGTAGCTCCGCGGGCGAGAGGGCAAACAGTGCGGTGGGAGTTCCTCCTGCAGCGTACAGACAGGGGTAATCCAGCAAATGAGGGTCCACCAAAGCCTCGAGGGGTTGGGCATGGCCCAAAGGGGGCACCCCTCCGATGGCGAATCCGGTCACCTGGCGCACATAGTCGGCATCAGGTTTTTCTAGCGGCTCGCCCAGGCTCTCCTCTACCCGCTTCGGGTTGACCCGGTGGGCCCCCGAGACCAAGAGCAGGTAGGGTTTTCCGCTTTGCACTCCACGAAACACCAGCGATTTGACGATCTGCCCCACCGCGCACCCCACCGCCATGGCCGCCTCCTGGGCCGTGCGGGTGGAGGTGGGTAGCTCCTGGACCTGCAAATGGGCAAACCCCCTGGCCTTCAGGGCCTCCTGTACCTTCTGGGCGCTGGGGCTAAGCATGGCCGTTCTCGGATAGGGCCTGCAAGAGGCCCGAGAGCAGGGCGATGCGGGGGGGGACCTGGGGGATATAAATGTTCTCGCTGAGCTGGTGGGCCGCCTCACCGAAAAGCCCAAGCCCATCCAGGGTGGGTACCCCCAAAGCGGCGGTGAAGTTGCCGTCCGAGCCCCCGCCCACCCGGCCTGCCCCCAGTTCCAGGCCTACTTCGGCCCCGATACGCCGGGCCAGCTCAAACAGCTCGAGGGAAGCTGGGCTGGGCTCCATGGGGGGCCGGTTCAACCCCCCTTCTACCTGCAGCCGCGCCCCGGGCAGCACCGGCTCGAGGCTCCTTAGGGCCCGCTCGATGCGCTCGGCCTCGACCAGGGTCCAGACCCGCAGGTCGATCTCCACCGTAGCCGAGGCCGCCACCACGTTGCTGGTGGTTCCCCCCTGTACCACGTTGGGCCCTAGGGTGGTGCCCTGGACTGGGTCTTGCAAAGCCACCACGCGCAGAATCTGATGGGCCAGCTCCACGATGGCGTTGATGCCTTTTTCCGGTTCGACCCCCTGGTGGGCGGGCTGGCCTAGGGCGGTAAGACGGTACTGGCCTACCCCTTTGCGGGCCACCTTAAGGTCGCCGTTGCCCATGGGAGCCTCCAGCACCAACACCGCCTGGCTGCGCCGAGCCGCCTCTTCTATAAAAGGACGGCTGCTGGGGGAACCGATTTCCTCGTCGGGGGTGAAGAGCAGCTCGAGCTCAGGCCAGCCCAGCCCCAACGCCTGGTTGGTACGCAGGGCCCACAACAGCTGCACAATGTTGCCCTTCATGTCGTAGATGCCGGGGCCGTAGGCCCGATCCCCCTCCACCTTCCAGGGTTGGGGGAAGGCCCCCACTGGGTGTACGGTGTCGTAGTGACAGAGCACCAGCACCCTCGAGCCCGTGCCGGAAAGCCGCAAGCGCAGCAGGGGCCCGTGGGGGGTTTCCTGGCGCTTTAGCGTACCAAAGGCGGCGAACTGCTGGGCGATCCAGTCGGCCACCCGGGCCAGCCCGGCCTGGTCGTGGGAGGGGGCCTCGAGGCGAACGATGGCCTCGAGGTCTTGTAAAATGGCCGGCAGTTGGGGTTGAAGGTAACCTAACGGCTTCACAGGGCCCACTATAGGCCAAGCCCCAGCCAAACTGCTATCCTATTGCGGTGCGAGCGTCACGCCCCGATATTAAAAGCCAGCTCAAAGAAGCCATTGCCCAAGCCCTGGAGGCCTTGGGCCTAAGCGAATGGCCCGAAATTGTGGTGCAGGAAACCCCTGCGGGTAAGGAGGGCGACTACGGCACCCCCATCGCTATGGCCCTGGCCCGCAGCCTACGCAAAGCCCCGCCCCAGATTGCCGCTGACCTCTTGCAAAACATCCAGCTCCCGGCCTGGGTCCGGCGCACCTTTGTGGTGGGGGGCTACCTCAACTTCGAGCTCGAGCCGGCCTTTCTGGTGGAGGCCGCCACCCAACCCCTGCCCTCCTTCCCGGCGCAAAAGGGCAAGATACTTTTGGAGCACACCTCGGTCAACCCCAACAAGGAGCTGCACGTAGGGCATCTGCGCAACATCTGCTTGGGCGACTCGCTAGCCCGGATTCTGCGCTTTGTGGGGCATCCAGTCGAGGTGATGAACTACATTGACGACACCGGTCGGCAAGCCGCCGAAAGCCTTTTTGCCCTGGAGTATTTCGGTCTGGAGGCCCCCCCGCCAGGGGTCAAGTACGACCACTGGGTAGGCCAGGCCTACGTGCAGCTGCACCAGGCCATGGAAGATCCCGGCAAAAAAGCCGCCATCGAACAGGGCGTACAGGAAATTCTGCACCGCCTGGAAGAAGGAAGGCTGCGGGGCGAGGTGGACAAGATTCTGCGCGCCCAGCTCCAGACCATGTACCGCCTGGGGGCCGAGTACGACCTCTTGGTCTGGGAGTCGGACATCGTGCGGGAGGGTTTGCTGCAACAAGCCCTCGAGGCTCTGGCCCGCTCCCCTCTGGTCTTCCGCCCCCGCGAGGGTAAGTACGCCGGGGCTTTGGTCATGGACACCAGCCCTTTCATCCCCGGCCTGGAGGACCCCTACCTGGTACTGCTGCGCTCAAACGGCACCTCTACCTACACCGCTAAGGACATCGCCTTGCAGTTTTGGAAGATGGGGCTCCTCAAGGGCCTCTGCTTCCGGCCTTACGACATCCAGCCCAGCGGGGCTCCCCTCTACAGCACCCATCCCGAGGGCCAGCCCATGCCTTTCGGCGGGGCCGAGGAGACCATTAACGTAGTAGATGCCCGCCAAAGCCACGCCCTGCGGGTGGTGCAGGCCTCCCTCGAGGTCGAGGGACGGCCCGACCTGGCCCAGCGCTGCTTCCACCTGGCCTATGAAACGGTACTGCTGGAAGGCCGACAGATGTCCGGGCGCAAGGGCATCGTGGTCTCGGTGGACGAGGTAATGGACGAGGCGGTGCGGCGGGTACGGGCCGTCATGGCGGAGAAAAACCCCGACCACCCCAACCCCCATGAGGCCGCCGAGCAGATCGGGGTGGGAGCGGTACGCTTTGCCATGCTCAAAACCGAGGCCAAGAAGCAGATCGACTTCCGCTACGAGCAGGCCCTGAGCCTGGAGGGTGACACCGGCCCCTATGTGCAGTACGCTTATGCCCGGGCTGGCTCCATCCTGCGCAAGGCCGAGGAACAGGGCCTTGCCCAGGAGCGAGCCGACTTCGCCCAGGCCACCGCCTTTGAGCTGGCCTTGGCTAAGGTTATTTTGCGCTTCCCCGAAGCCGTACAAGACGCGGCCCGCCACAAAGCCCCCCACCTCCTGGCCCAGTACCTGCTCGAGCTGGCCGCGGCCTGGAACAGCTTCTACAACGCCAAAACCCCCGAGGGCCGGCCTGCCACCCCCGTTCTGACCGCTCCTTTGGGCCTGCGTGGCCTGCGGCTGGAGCTGGTGCGGGCCCTGCGCCAAACCCTAAAGCAGGGCTTGAGCCTGCTGGGCCTGCAGGCCCCTGAGGTGATGTAGGCCCTGGGCGGGGGTTAAGGTTCTGCGGCAAAGCGCTATTGATTCCTTACCCCAGCCATATCAGAATGGGTGGGGTTTGCCAATGATGCGCCTGCTCGCCCTATTCCTGCTGCTGACCCCTACCCTGGCTCAGGCCCCCCGCCTGACCACCCCAGAGGAGGTAGCCCGGGTGGAGGTGGTGCGCCGGGCTTTGCCGGCGGTAGTCAAGATTTCCGGCATCCTGCGCGACCCCCAGACCGGCAACGAGGGTCCCACCAATGGCTCGGGCTTCTTCTATGCACCCAGCCGTATCCTCACCAACTACCATGTGGTGCAGGATTTGCGCGACATCAGCGTGGAGCTCTTTGACGGGCGCTCCTTCCCTGCCCAGGTTTTTGCCGTAGATAAGGGCATCGATATCGCTATCCTGAGCGTACAAGGGGTCACCGCACCCGCCCAGCTCGCCTTTGGCAGCTCGCAAAACCTGCCGGTAGGAATGGGTCTAGTGGTCATCGGCAGCCCCTTTGGCCAGCGTAACCTAGCCTCCTATGGCATCCTGGCCGGCATAGGCCCCACCGCTGCCGAGAAAAACGAGCTAGACCCCGAGATCGGGGCCGAGATTGGCGACCTCATCTTCACCGATGCCCGCATCGTGCAGGGCAACTCCGGGGGCCCGGTGCTCGACCTGCAAGGGCGGGTGGTGGGGGTAGCCAACGCCACCTTAGGCGATCTGAGCGGGGTGGGCGGCATCGGGGTGGCCATCCCTGCCGACCTGGTGCGGCAGAGCGTGAGCGACCTCGAGCGCTTTGGGGTGCCCCAGCGGGGCTATCTGGGGGCCACCCTGCTCGACCTAAGCGAGCTAGACCCCCTCCTGCTGGGGCGGGTGGGCCTGCTCTCCACCCGTGGGGCCATGATTGAAAAAGTGCAGCCTGGCGGCCCAGCAGCCCGGGCTGGCCTGCGCCCCGCTGAGCGCGACCAGCGCGGTAAGCTGGTCAACCTGGGCGACATCATCCTGGCAGTGGGGGGGCGCACAGTGCGCAACGCCAGTGAGGTCACCCAGATCATCGCCCGCTACCGCCCTGGCGACCGGGTCAACCTGACCGTCTGGCGCAACGGGCGGCGGCTAGAGGTGGTGGTCACCATGGTAGCTCGGCGCTAGGGCTCTATCTCGAAGACCTCCTTGATGATGGGTTGGGAGAGCACCACCGAGGTACGGGTGTTCCCATACAAGCCCATCTGCTGGATGAGTTCTTGCAGGTGCTCTACCGTGGGCACCACCACCTTGGCTACAAAGGACGCGGCTCCCGTAACAAAGTAGCACTCCCGCACCGCCGGGGTGGTGCGGGCAAACTCGAGCATCTGCGGGTAGCGGCCAGGGGGGGTGGTCACCTCGATCAGGGCGGTAATGGTATACCCTAAAGCCGTAGGGTTGATGCGGGCGCCGTAGCCAGTGATGATACCGGCATCCTCGAGCCGGCGTACCCGCTCGGTAACCGCCGGGGTGGAAAGGCCCACCCGCCGGCCCAGCTCGCTATAGGAAAGCCGGCCATCCTGTTGCAACTCCCTAAGGATGGCGCGATTGGTGGCGTCCAGGAGTTTAGAAACCATAAAGCTCATTATGGCTTAAGAAATAAGGCAAATCTCGAAAATAAGCTAACGATATTCCTTCCGTTTGGCAACAAAACCCCCTAGCCTTGAAGAAAAACGGAGGTGCGTATGGTCATTGGGGTTCCAAAGGAAATCAAGACGCTGGAGAACCGGGTAGCCCTTACCCCGGGGGGCGCGCATAGCCTGGTGCGGCGGGGACATACGGTTCTGGTAGAGCAAGGGGCTGGGGTAGGCTCAGGCCTATCCGACGCGGAGTACCAAAAGGCTGGGGCGGAGTTGGTCTCGGCTGCCGAGGCCTGGGCCGCCGATCTGGTGGTCAAGGTCAAGGAGCCCATCGCCGAGGAGTACCGCTACTTGCGCCCGGGGCTGATCCTGTTTACCTACTTGCACCTGGCCGCCGATGAGGCCCTCACCCGGGCCCTGCTCGCCGGGGGTACCAGCGCGATCGCCTACGAGACAGTGCAGCTCGAGGACGGCACCTTGCCCCTGCTGGTTCCCATGAGCGAGGTGGCCGGGCGCATGGCCCCGCAGGTGGGGGCCGCCGCCCTGGAGAAGCCCCACGGGGGACGGGGGGTGCTGCTGGGCGGGGTACCTGGCGTGGCCCCAGCCAGCGTGGTCATCCTGGGGGGCGGGGTGGTGGGCATCAACGCCGCCAAGATTGCCCTAGGCATGGGGGCTCAGGTCACCATCCTCGAGGTGAGCAAGGCCCGGATGCAGTACCTCGACGACGTCTTTGGCGGACGGGTGATCACCCTGGCCTCCACCGAGGCCAACATCGCCGCCTCTATCCGCCACGCCGACCTGCTCATCGGCGCGGTGCTCATCCCTGGGGCCAAGGCTCCCAAGCTGGTTACCCGGGAGATGCTCTCCAGCATGAAGGAGGGAGCGGTGATTGTGGATGTAGCAGTAGACCAGGGCGGCTGCGTGGAGACCATCCACCCCACCACCCACGCCAACCCTACCTACGTGATCGATGGAGTGGTGCACTACGGGGTGGCCAACATGCCCGGCGCAGTGCCCCGCACCTCCACCTTCGCCCTCACCAACCAGACCCTACCCTACCTGCTGCGGTTGGCCGAGAAGGGTCTGGAAGCCCTGCGCGACGACCCCGCCCTGCTGCGGGGCCTCAACACCCACCAGGGCCGGCTCACCTGCTTGGGCGTGGCCGAGGCCTTCGGCCTGCCCTATACCGACCCCAAAACGCTGCTGCAATAGGGTAGTCTAAAAGCCAGATGAACTGGAAAAGCGGGTGGCTCCTGGGGCTTCTGGGAGTAATTCCCTTGGGCATAAACCAAAGCCCCTACACTCCAGAAGACCCCTCCCATGCCGTTCTGGCCCAACCCCCCGCGGTGCCCTGGGCCCCCAGCGAGCAGCTCAACTACCACCTCACCTGGCAGGGCCTCGAGGTGGGCCGGCTTTTCCTCTTTGCCGAGGGCATCGAAGGAGGCTGGCGTTTCCGCATGAAGCTAGAGCCCACCGGCCTGGCTCAGGCCCTGGGCTACGGCCTCGAGGCCGAAAGCCAGGTGGGCTACGACCTCTACACCGACCGCTTCTGGCAGACCCTGCGCGAGCCTTTGAAGGGCACGACCCGGCTGATCTTCGAGCGGCAGGAAAACAGCGGCTCAAAGGCCCGGGTCATTCACCCCGATGGCCGACAGACCCTCTGGCAAAGCCCCCATGAGGAAGTGCTGGACATGCTCTCGCTAGTCTACCTCGTGCGGGTACGACCGGAAATCCGCACCGTCTACGTGGTGGACTTCCCCAAACTAGCCCAGGGGCGGCTGGAAACCCTTCCCCCCACAGGGGGCCTGGTAGGCTACCGCTTCGCCCGCGAGGACCTGTTGGTGGAAGGCTGGTACCGCCTCGATACCCAGCGCACCCCGGTTCGCCTCATTTTCGGGCGCGACTTCGGGCGGTTGCAGGCCTCCCTAATGGCTGACTCGAGCCGTTAACTTTTCATCTTACACCCTCTTGGCCACGTAGGATACGTTATTTACGTAAACCGAGCACGGGTGTTATACTCCTCGGATGGACAAGATCATCGTCCGTGGGGCCAAGGAACATAATTTGAAGAACATTACCGTTGAGCTGCCCCGAGGGCAGTTCATCGTCATTACCGGGGTCTCCGGCTCGGGCAAGAGCACCCTGGCCTTCGACACCATCTACGCCGAGGGGCAGCGGCGCTACGTGGAGAGCCTCTCGTCGTATGCACGACAGTTTCTGGGGGTGATGGAAAAGCCCGATGTGGAGAGCATTGAAGGGCTTTCCCCGGCCATCTCCATCGACCAGAAAACCACCTCGCACAACCCCCGCTCCACGGTAGGCACCGTCACCGAAATCCACGATTATTTGCGCCTGCTGTTTGCCCGGGTGGGCACCGCCTACTGCCCCCACTGTGGGCGGCCCATCGAGCGGCAGTCGGCCTCGGAGATCACCGACCGGCTTTTCCAAAAGCCCCAGGGCACCCGGGCCATCCTGATGGCCCCGGTGGTGCGGGGGCGCAAGGGCGAGTACCGCAAGGAGTTTCAGCAGCTACAGAAGGAGGGCTACGCCCGGGTACGGGTGGACGGTGTCATTTACACCCTCGAAGAGGCCCTGGGGCTCAAGCTGGAAAAATACGAGAAGCACGACATCGACCTGGTGGTGGATCGGGTGGTCTTGAAGCCAGAGGAGCGCCCCCGCATCGCCGAGTCGGTGGAGCTGGCCTTGTTGCGCGGTGAGGGGCTGATGCGGGTCTTGTACCCCGACAGCGGCCAGGAGGAGCTGTTCTCGGAGAAGTTTGCCTGCCCGGAGCACGGCAGCGTGCTGGAGGAACTCGAGCCGCGCATCTTCTCCTTCAACGCGCCCTATGGGGCCTGTCCGGACTGCTCCGGCCTGGGCTACAACCAGGTCTTCGACCCTGAGCTGATTGTGAACCCCGAACTCTCGCTGGCCGAGGGGGCCATCCTGCCCTGGAGCCGGGGGCGCGACAACGGCAAGGGCTACCTGTGGGACCGGCTGCGGGCTCTGGCCGAGCACCTGGGCTTCGATATGAAGGCCCCTTTCAAAGAGCTCTCGTCGCAAGCCCAGCAGGCCGTGCTCTACGGCCTGCCCGAGCCTTTCGAGGTGGTTTTCCGGCGGGGTGGGCGCGAGACCATGCGCTTCATGGTGAGCTACGAGGGGGTGATCCCTTGGCTCGAGGGCCGCTACCGCGAGACCGAGTCGGAAGGGCTGCGCGAGGCCCTGGAGGCCTATATAACCCTCAAAGCCTGCCCGGCCTGCGGGGGCACCCGCTACAAGCGCGAGGTGCTCTCGGTGCGCATAGGGCTTTTCAACATCGCCGAGGTCTCCAACCTGCCGGTGCGGGAGGCCAAGCAGTTCTTCCAGGCGGTGGCCGAGAACCGGGTGGTAGAGGCCAGCGAGGCCTTAGCGGCCTTCCGCATCCCTCTAGAGGGCCTGGCCGAGCCCCAGGAAAAGCGCAACCTGAACGCCTTCCAGGCGCAGGTGGCGGCCCCCATCTGGCGGGAAATCTATAGCCGGCTGGGCTTCCTGGAGGACGTGGGCCTGGACTACCTGACCCTCGACCGCGCGGCCAACACCCTCTCCGGTGGCGAGGCCCAGCGCATCCGCCTGGCCACCCAGGTAGGCTCCGGCCTGACCGGGGTGCTCTACGTGCTGGACGAGCCCTCCATCGGCCTGCACCCCCGCGACAACCAGCGCCTTTTGGGCACCCTCAAGAAGCTGCGCGACCTGGGCAACACCCTGCTGGTGGTGGAGCACGACGAGGAGACCATGCGCGAGGCCGACTGGATTGTGGACATGGGGCCCGGGGCCGGGGTGCACGGGGGCCAGGTAGTGGCCCAGGGCACCCTCGAGGACATCCTCACCCACCCCCAGAGCCTGACCGGGGCCTACCTCAGGGGCAGCAAGTTTATTCCGGTGCCCAAAACCCGGCGCAAGGGCAACGGCAAGCACCTGCTGGTCAAAGGGGCGCGCGAGCACAACCTCAAGAACGTGAACCTGCGCATCCCCCTGGGCAAGTTCGTGGCCATTACCGGGCCCTCCGGGTCGGGCAAGTCCACCCTGGTGCACGACATCCTTTACGCCGCGCTGGCCCGCGACCTGATGCGGGCCAAGACCATCCCCGGCCGCTTTGAGGGCCTGGAGGGCATAGAGCATCTGGACAAGGTCATCGAGATCGACCAGTCGCCCATTGGCCGCACCCCCCGCTCCAACCCCGCGACCTACACCGGTATCTTCGACGAGATTCGCGAGCTCTTCGCCAAGACCCCCGAGGCCCGCAAGCGCGGCTACGAAGCCGGGCGCTTCAGCTTCAACGTGAAGGGGGGACGCTGCGAGGCCTGCGGCGGGGACGGCACCAAGAAGATCGAGATGCTCTTTCTGCCCGACCTCTATGTGCAGTGCGAGGTCTGCAAGGGTAAGCGCTACAACAAGGAGACCCTCGAGGTCAGGCTGCGGGGCAAAAACATCGCCGATGTGCTGGACATGACCGCCGAGGAAGCCCTGGCCTTCTTCGAAAACATCCCCTCCATCGCCCGCAAGTTGCAGCTGATGGTGGATGTGGGGCTGGGCTACATGAAGCTGGGCCAGCCCTCACCCACCCTATCGGGCGGGGAGGCCCAGCGCATCAAACTCTCCACCGAGCTGGGCCGCCGCTCCACCGGGCGCACCCTCTATATCCTGGACGAGCCTACGACGGGGCTGCACTTCGAGGACACCGCCAAGCTTTTGCAGGTGCTGCATCGTTTGGTGGATGGGGGCAACACCGTGGTGGTGATTGAGCACAACATGGACGTGGTCAAAACCGCCGACTGGGTAATCGACCTAGGGCCCGAGGGCGGGGCCCGGGGGGGCCAGATCGTGGCCGAGGGCACCCCCGAGGAGGTAGCCCAAAGCGGCAGTCCCACTGGGGCCTTCCTGGCCCGCATCCCAGAGATCGGACAGAAGGCCGGAGTAGCTGCCGACTAAACCCGCTGCTAGGCCTCATGGCCGGAAGATGGGATTTATTGCGATACAGTTTACAATATTTGTCATTTTATCCCGCATGATAAGGAGCTATGGAATGGCTTACCCATCCCTGGCCTTGGTACGTGACCGGGCCTTTGATCGGGCTGATGGTGCCCTTGCTGCTTCTATTGGGCAACCGCCGCTTTGGTATCTCCTCCTCTTTGCGCCATCTTTGCGCAGCCATGGGCAGCCGGCTACCCTTCTTCCGCTACAACTGGCGGGCCGAGGGCTGGAACCTGGCCTTTGTCCTGGGCATCGTGCTAGGAGGGTTCATGGCCGGGGTGTGGCTGGCCAACCCCCAGCCGGTAGCCCTCAACCCCCAGACCCAAGCGGCCCTCGAGGGCATGGGGCTCTCCTCCGACTCGGGCTTCCTGCCCCAGGAACTTTTCTCCTGGGCCGCGGTGCTCCGCCCGGAGGGCTTTTTGTTCTTGCTGGTAGGCGGCTTTCTGATCGGCTTTGGCGCCCGCTGGGCGGCGGGCTGCACCTCGGGCCATGCCATCACCGGCTTATCCGCCCTGCAACGGCCCTCTCTGGTGGCCACCCTAGGCTTCTTCCTGGGCGGGTTAGTCTCGGCCCACTGGCTGCTGCCCTGGCTACTGGCCTGGTTGAGGTGAGGTATGGCCCTCCCTATTCCCGATGAGTTCACAGCGGAAACCGAGGCAAAGGCCCAGCCCATCCCCCTGGGGGCCTATCTGCCCTACCTTCTGGCCGGGATGTTCTTCGGCTTTGTGGCCATCCGCTCGGAGATCGCCTCCTGGTACCGCATCTACGAGATGTTCCGCTTCGAGTCGTTCCACATGTACGGGGTCATCGGCAGTGCGGTACTGACCGGGGCCCTTTCGCTTTTGCTGTTGCGGCGGCTGGGGCTGCGCTCAAGGGGGGGCGAACCGCTGGCGGTGCGTCCTGCTGAGCCGGGCCGATACCGCTACCTTCTGGGCGGGCTGGTCTTCGGGCTAGGCTGGGGCCTGGTGGGGGCCTGCCCTGGCCCCATCTACGCCCTGCTGGGTAGTGGCCATGCCGGGGCCTTGGTCATCCTGCTGGGAGCCTTGCTGGGCACCTACGTCTACGGGCTGGTGCAGCGCTGGCTACCCCACTAGGTATCCCAAAGCGCTACGGCTTGCTCGAGGTAGGCCTGCTCGAGCCGAACCCGCTCCACCGGCGGGAGCTCCTTGAGGTAGGCCCGGCGCCGCTCCAACTCGACCCGCAGCAAGGGGTGCCGCTGGGCTAGCAGGAGGGGCCCGTAGCGCAAGGCCACCTCCCGCGGTAGGCCCTGGTAGGCTGCCGCAGGGGAAAGCGACCCGCGCACAAAGGTCAGTACGGTGTAGTACCAGAACCCCGGCACCATCTGTTCGTTGCTTAGGGCAAAGCCCACCTCGAGGGCCCAGCGGCGCAATGGCTCGGCGGCGTCGTTGGGCTGGAGGACGATCCGGGAAGGAAGTCGATCGGGATGGGCCGAGAGAATGCGCACCATGCGCCGGGCTCCCATCCCACAAAGGCTCAGAGCCTCCACCTCTCCGGGGGCCAAAGGCCCCAGACCATCCCCCAAGCGCACCTCGGCAGGCAGACCCCGCAGCGCCCGCCTAGCGTTCTCCCAGGGCCCGCGGCTCTTTTCCACCACAATCGCCCGGCGCACCCGGCCTGTTTGGAGGAGGTAGCGCGGAAGCAGGGCGTGGTCAGCCCCAATATCGGCGTAGGTTTCGGCCCGAATCTCGCCGGCCACGGCCAGCAGGCGGGCCTCGAGGGATTTAGCGGTAGATCCAGCCATAAGCCAAAAGCAGGCTCAGCAGGGTCAGGGGCAGGCCGAAGCGCAGGTGCTCGAAAAAGCCCAGCCGGCAGCCCTCTCGCCGGGCCGCCTCGGCCACGATTAGGTTGGCCACCGAACCCAGCAAGGTTAGATTGCCCGCCAGGGTGGAGGCCGCGGCCAGCATCAGCCAGCCCTGGGTATCGGCGGAGGGAATTAGCGGGTAAAGCAGCAGCACTGCCGGCACGTTGGAGATCAGGTTGGAAAGCAAGGCCGTCACCGCTGCCAGGCCCGCCGGAGCGTTGGTCAAAGCCTCCAGCGGGGCTAGAAGGCCCAGCGCCTTCACCGCTGCGGTCACCATGAACAGACCAGCAAACAGCACCAAAAGTTCCCAGTCTACCCGCATAAAAAAGCGCTCGGAGCGAAGCCGTCGGCTCCAAAGCAAAAACCCCGCCGCCACCAAGGCTCCTTGGGCCAGGGGATAACCCAGCAAAAAGGCCGCCAGCAACGCCAGGGTAACCCAGACCCCCTTGGCCAGCAGGGCCCGGTGAAGGCGGAAGCGAAAAGGAGGGAGAGGGGGCAGGGAAGCCCTCGAGCGCACCACCGGGTAGAGCGCATAAAGCAGGGCTACCTGCAAGGAAAGCCCCAGCAGGGCTACCGGGGCTAGGGCCTGGGCAAACTCGAGGTAGCCGATTTTGGACAGGCTCCCCACCACGATGTTCTGCGGGTTGCCGGTCAGGGTGGCCACACTGCCCAGGTTGGTGGCCCCGGCCAGGGCCAACAGGTAAGGCACGGGCGGCAAAGCCAGGCTACGGGTCAGGGCCAGCACCAGCGGGGTAAAGAGGATGGCGATGGTATCGTTGAGAAACAGCGCCGAGAGCAAGCCTGTGCCGTAGGTCAGCCAGACCAAAAGGCCCAAAGGCGTCCGGGCCAGGTGCACCAGACGATCCAGGACGAGCTGGAAAAACCCCGCGTAGCCCAGGTGGGCGTTGAGCACCATCACCCCAAACAGAAAGGTCAGGGTATGGGGCTCCAGGGCTTCCCAGGCCGCCTCGAGGTCCAGCACCCCCAGGACTATCAGAAAAGCCGCCCCACATAGGGCAATCGCGGCTCGGTTCATGCGGTAGCCAGGCCAGTAGCCCAGCCCCAGGCCCAGGTAGGTCAGAAACAATACCGCATAGGCCAGGTACTCCACTAGCCTATCCTATCCCGGCGGCATCCTGCTGTGACCAACCAAAAACAACCTCCTCCTTCTCGCTATGCTGGACGGGTCTGCCTGAGCCTAGGACGCTTGCGACCTGGCCGGGAGCCTGGGCAGGATGGGGCGTACCGAGCCTGGGATACAATGAGCGAATGGCCACCCCTAAGCCCGTGTTCAAATCCAAAAAAGCCAAAGAGGTGTACGACATCATCTGCTCGCTGCCACCGCTTAGTGAGGCACAAGCCAAACAGATGGTGGATGCGATTGAAAAATGGACAGGGCGTCGGCATTCTCCCGGGCGCAGTGAGTTCAGGAATGTGGTTCTGCCGGCGTCAGTGGCAAGGCAGCTCGAGCGCTTCAAAAAAGCCTACGACCCGGGGTGGGACGAGCATCTGGTCAAACTGTTGCGCGACCAAGCCAAGAAAGGAGCTGACAGTGTTCGCAAAAGCCGTTAGTCCCGAAAAAACCGCTCAGGCCGAATGGGTTTCGCGTAGGGCCTGCAGTAAGGCCCGGGCCTGCTCGAGACGTTCTAGGGGGTAGCGGGAACCGTTCTCGCTGATGGCCTCGTACTCGCCTCGTTCGTCATCGAGATGCACCTTTACCACCCGGCGGGCCCGGATAAAGCTCTGGGCCCAGAGGGTATAGTCCGGTATCTTGCTCATACCCTCTATAAATAGCCCGAATCCAGCGGTTGCCGTGCCTAAATCCGACAAACCATTGGCGTAACGCGTTTCTTGGGCGGCCTCATCCCAGCACTGGACCAAGCTGCAGGAGCACCTCGAGCAAGCCCAAAAGCCAACCCGCCAGCACTATGGTCAAAACGAACCACACCCCTAGCACCTCGGCTAGGCCTGGGTCCTGGATGCGCCAGATGCTGGAACAGCGCACCCACTTTGTGGCCACAACCGCCGCTACAAGCAGGCACAAAAACCACAAGTCCATGCCAGACTCAGGGTAGCCGCCCTTGTCCTTGAGGTCTGTGCAAAAATACCAGGGGTTATGGAGCTGCCCATCTACCAGGTTTTGCCTGCGCTGCGTGAAGCCTTGCAGAACCAGCGGCGGGTAGTGCTGCAAGCCCCGCCCGGAGCGGGCAAAAGCACGGTGCTGCCGCTGGCCCTATTGTCCGAATCCTGGCTGAGCGGGCAGAACATCTGGATGCTCGAGCCCCGCCGCTTAGCCGCCCGCAACATCGCCGCCCGCATGGCCACCCTGCTGGGCGAGGAAACTGGGCAGACCGTGGGCTACCGGGTGCGCTTCGAGAGCCGGGTGGGGCCCCAGACCCGCCTGGAGGTGCTTACCGAGGGCATCCTGACTCGCCGGTTGCAGCACAACCCCAGCCTGGAAGGGGTGGGACTCGTCATCTTCGATGAGTTCCACGAGCGCAGCCTGCAGGCCGACCTGGCTTTGGCCCTCTGCCTAGAAGTCCAGCAGGCCCTGCGCCCCGACCTGCGCATCCTGCTCATGTCGGCCACCCTGGAGGGGGAGAGGCTGGGCGAGCTGCTGAAAGCACCGGTGCTGCGGTCTGAGGGTCGGCAGTACCCGGTGGACATTCGCTACCTAGAACGCGACCCGGAAGGGCTGCGGCCTGGGGTGGTGGCCCAGGCGGTCTCGCGGGCCCTAGCCGAGCAGGAGGGGGATATGCTGGTCTTTCTGCCCGGGGCCGCCGAGATCGCCCAAGTGGAGCGATTACTGGCCCAGCGCCACCCTGAGGTGCGGCTGACCCCCTTGTACGGCGAGCTGCCCCTGGCTGCCCAGCAGGCCGCCCTCCTACCCGACCCAGAGAAGCGCAAGGTGGTGCTGGCCACCTCTATTGCCGAGACCAGCCTGACCATCGAGGGCATCCGAACGGTAGTGGACGCTGGCTACGCCCGGCTGCCCCGCTTCGACCCCAAAAGCGGCCTGACCCGCCTCGAGACCGTACGGGTCAGCCTAGACGCCGCCGAGCAGCGGGCCGGGCGGGCGGGGCGGCTGGGGCCAGGGGTCTGCTACCGGCTGTGGAGCCTGGCCACCCACCGGCTCCTTCCCCCTCGGCGCCCCCCGGAGATTCTTCAAAGCGACCTGGCCTCACTGCTGCTCGAGCTGGCCCAGTGGGGGGTGTCCGACCCCTACACCCTGGCCTGGGTGACCCCCCCACCGGCTCCGGCCCTGGAGCAAGCCCGGGCACTGCTGGAGGCCCTGGGGGCCCTCGAGGGAACCCGCCTGGGCGCGCGGGGCCGGGCCTTGCTAGAGTGGCCCACCCATCCCCGGCTGGCCCACCTGCTGTTGGAGGGTCAGGCCCAGGGGCAAAGCGCCCTAGCCGCCGACCTGGCCGCTTTGCTGGAGGAGCGCGACCCTCTGCCTAGGGAGGCCGGGGCTGATCTGGCTCTGCGCCTAGAGGCCCTGCGCCACTGGCGCCGCACCGGACGCACGCTTCACCAGGCTGACCCAGCCCGGCTGGCCCGCATCGAGCGGCTAAGTCAGCAGTGGCGCCAACAGCTGCGCACCCCCCCTGACCCCGGCCCGCCCGACCCCAAGGCCCTAGGCCGGTTGGTAGCCTTGGCCTACCCTGAACGCATCGCCCAGCTGCGCCCAGGGGAGCGGCTGCGCTACCACCTCTCGGGGGGACGGGGGGTGCGGCTTTGGGAGGACGACCCCTTGGCCAGCAGCCCCTGGCTGGCGGTGGCCCACCTCGACGCGGGAGAGGAGGAGGGCCGGGTCTTTTTGGCTGCCCCGGTAGACCCCCAGGATCTCAAGCCTTTGGCCCGGTCAGAGGAAACCCTGGCCTGGGACGCCCAGAAGGGGGTTGTGGTGGCCCAGCTCGAGGAGCGCCTGGGCCAGGTGGTGCTCTCTAGCCACCCTCTGAAAGACATCCCCTACGCCAAGCGCAGCCGGCTGCTCTGCCAGGTGGTGCGCCGCGAGGGCCTAGGGCTTCTGCCCTGGAGCGAGGAGCTGCGCCAGTGGCAGGCCCGGGTGCAAAGCCTACGGCACTGGCGGCCCGAGGAGAGCTGGCCCGATGTCTCCGATGCCCATCTGCTGAAAACCCTAGAGGACTGGCTGGCCCCCTGGCTAAAGTCCGTCTGGCGGCGGGAGGACTTCGCCCGGCTCGAGCTGGCCCCCATCCTGCAAAGTCTGCTGCCCTGGCCCCTTCCCGCTCGCTTGGAGGCCCTTGCTCCCACCCGGCTGACCGTACCCAGCGGTTCTCGTATCCGGCTCACATACCACCCCGACGGCAGCCCCCCGGTGTTGGCGGTCAAGCTACAGGAGCTTTTTGGCCTGGCCGAAACCCCCACTATCAACGAGGGCCGCACCCCGGTCCTTCTGCACCTGCTTTCCCCTGCCCAGCGGCCCATCCAGGTTACGCAAGACCTAAAAAGCTTCTGGAACCAGACCTACCCCGAGGTACGCAAAGAGCTGCGGGGCCGCTACCCCAAACACCCCTGGCCAGAGAACCCCTGGCAGGCCGAGCCCACCCGAAAAACCAAGCCGCGCTAGCCCAACTTCCCGTAAAAACGCAAGCCCGGGGCCAGAGCGACCCCGGGTTTTTGCGTCCTAGACTGGTGCGCCCGGCAGGACTCGAACCTGCGACCTAAGGTTTAGGAAACCTTTGCTCTATCCACTGAGCTACGGGCGCGCAGAGCCTGATCCAGCGCGCAACGAAGATTGTAGCACTTACCTGCTCCGGGCTTCCACAGCCGGCCTAGTTTTCTAGGGCACCCTGGCCAGCCTCCAAAGTGCCCCCACAATCGCCACCCCCGCCACCACATGCATCAGGTTCAGCATCAATTTGGCGGTACTGCCAATGGGCAGGCGGAGGGGTGCCGCAAAGGAAGCCAGTAGAACAAGCACTGCGATGACCAAGAAGGTCGGCCAGGGATCGCGCAGGAAGCGCCCCAAGACCACCAAAAGCACCCCAGCAAAAAGCGCTGGGATCAAGCTAGCGCCAATCACCGGGCCTGGGGTGAGCGGGGCAAAAGCAGCCGAGCCCGGCGCAGTTGGAATCTGCAAGTCCACCCCTAAGACATCCGCGACGGCCAGTACCCCCAGGTTGCCCGCGACCGCCAGTCCACCCCCCACCAGCGCAGCCCGCCAGACTCTGCTCATCGCGACCGTAGTACCGGTTTTTTTGGGCGTGCTAGACATTGCGGAATTGATATTGGCCGCTCGGGTGTTCCCTGTCAAGAACCTAAGTGGGCAGGCTGCCAGTACGAGCAGCAGGGTTTCTCCAGCATGGGATAATATGCCGGTATGTCCGAGCTCGAAGCCGTGGTGGGGCTGGAAATCCACCTGCACCTCAAAACCAAGAGCAAGATGTTCTGCGGCTGCGACGCCAACTATTTCGGCAACGCACCCAACACCCACGCCTGCCCGGTCTGTATGGGCCTGCCGGGCGTGCTGCCGGTGGTCAACGCCCAGGCGGTGGAGTTTGGCATTCTGTTTGGCCTGGCCCTGAACTGCCGCATTGCGCCTTGGACCCAGTTCCACCGCAAGAGCTACTACTACCCGGACATGCCCAAAAACTACCAGATCTCCCAGTACGACCTGCCCATCGCCGCGGAGGGCTACCTGGAGGTGGAGGGGCAGCGGGTGCGCATCCGGCGCATCCACCTCGAGGAAGACGCGGCCAAGTCCACCCACCCCGAGGGGGCCTCCTACTCCCTGATCGACCTCAACCGGGCCGGGGCCCCCCTGATCGAGATGGTCACCGAACCCGACATCCGCACCCCCGAACAGGCCCGGGTCTTCCTCTCGCATATCCGCTCCATCGCCCAGGCCCTAGGCGTCTCGGACGCTAACCCCGAGGAGGGCAAGATGCGGGCCGATGTGAACGTCTCGGTGCGGCAGGCTGGCGGGCCTTTGGGCACCAAGGTAGAAATTAAAAACCTCAACTCCTTCCGCAGCGTAGCCAGGGCCTTAGAGTACGAGATTAAGCGACAGCAGGAGCTTCTGCGCAGCGGGCGCCGGGTGGAGCAGGCCACCTTAGGCTGGGACGAGGCTGCCGGCAAAACCTACCTGATGCGCCTGAAGGAAGGCGAGGCCGACTACCGCTACTTCCCCGACCCCGACCTGCCCCCCATCGTGGTGGATGAAGCCTGGCTCAGCAGGCTCAAAGCGGCCATGCCCGAGCTGCCCGCCCAGAAGTACGCCCGCTATGTGCAAAGTGGGGTGCGCCCCTACGATGCCGAAATCCTGGCCTACAACGCCTCGTTGGCCCGCTTCTTCGACCAGGCCCTGGCCTGCTACCAGGGCAACCCTCAGACCATCGCCAACCTGCTCAATGCCGAGGTGGCCGGCTATCTCAACGAGCGGGGCCTCGAGGTTCACCAGACCGCCCTCAGCCCCGAGCACCTGGCCCGGCTGGCCGGGCTCTTCGAGCGGCGCGAGATCACCAACCGGGTCTTGAGCCAGCTTCTGCCCGAGGTGATGCAAGGGGCCGACCCTTTGCGCCTGGTGGAGGAGCGCGGCCTGCGCTCGGTAGCCGACGAAGGCGCCCTGCGGCCCCTGGTGGAGCGGGTGGTGGCGGCTCATCCCAGCGTGGTCGAGCAGGTTCGGGGGGGCAACCTCAAGGCCGCCAACGCCCTGATAGGCCCCATCATGAAGGAGACCAAGGGCACCGCCAAGGCCGACGTGGTGAGGAAAATCCTGGGGGAACTGCTGGGGGTGGAGCTTTGAACTACCAAGACGCAGGGGTAGACATTGATCGTAAAGCCGAAGCCCTGAAAGGCGCGGCCCACAAAATCAAGGAAACCTATACCCCCGAGGTGCTCCTCGGCATCGGGGCCTTTGGCGGGATGATCGAGGTTTCCCGGCTCAAAGGCCTGGCCCAGCCGGTGCTGGTCGCCTCCACCGACGGGGTGGGCACCAAAACCCTCCTGGCCGCCCAGACCGGACGCTATGGGGGCTTAGGCTTCGACATCGTGAACCACTCGGTCAACGACATCCTGGTGCAAGGGGCCCGGCCCTTGTTCTTCATGGACTATATCGCCAGCGCCCGCCTCGAGCCCGCCGTGCTGGGAGCGGTGCTGGAATCGCTGGCCGAGGCCTGTAAGGCGGTGGGGATTCCCCTCCTGGGCGGCGAGACCGCCGAGATGCCGGGGGTCTACCAGGAGGGCAGCTTCGACCTGGTGGGCACCATCGTGGGGGTGGTGGACAAAGCCCAGGTGGTGGACGGCTCGCGGGTTCAGCCCGGCGATGTGCTCCTGGCTCTGCCCTCCTCGGGGCTGCACACCAACGGTTACAGCCTGGCCCGCAAGGTTCTGGCCGGGTGGGACCTCGAGGCCCCCCGGCCCGAGCTGGAGGGCCGGTCGCTGGCCGAGGCCTTGCTCGAGCCCCACCGCTGCTACCTGAATGAGGTCGAGGCCCTTCAGGCCGAGGGCATCGAGATTCGCGCCATGGCCCACATCACCGGAGGAGGCCTCTTCGAGAACCTGCCCAGGGTGTTGCCTTTAGGCCTAGGGGCTGAGGTTCAGCGGGGCAGTTTCACGGTGCCGCCCATCTTCACCCTCATCCAAAAGGCCGGGGCGATAGAGGAAGCAGAGATGTTCCGGGTCTTCAACATGGGGCTTGGTTACATTTTGGTTTTAGGTCCAGACATGGCTGTCCAGGCTAGGAGGCTTTTGCCCCAAAGCCACCCAGTAGGCTATATCATAGAAGGGTCAGGGGTCAGGCTGGCTTGAACCCTACCCCCCCACCCTATGAGAGAACTCTGGCTGGTACGCCACGGAGAAACTCCCTGGAACGCTGAGGGACGCTTCCAGGGCCATTACGATATAGGTCTGTCTCCCCATGGGCTGCACCAGGCCTATCGGGTGGCCGAGCGACTCGCGGCCAGCCGCTATGCCTTCAACGGGCTATACAGCTCCGACCTAGGGCGGGCCTTGCTTACCGCTAGGCCCATTGCCGAAGCCCTGGGCCTTACCCCCATCCCCGATCCGCGTATCCGGGAAATCCATGCCGGCGAGCTTCAGGGGCTCTTGCGCAGCGAGATGGAGGCCCGCTACCCTGAGTTCCACCGCGCCATCCAGCAAGACCCCTGGAACACCAAGCGGCCCGGAGGGGAAAGCATGGCCGACCTGGCCGCACGGGTGCAGTCTTTCCTGGACGACCTGCCAGAGGGGCGCTTTATCGTGGTTACGCATGGGGGGGTCATCCGGGCCGCCCTCAAAATTGTGCTCAACCTAGACAACGGCACCTGGGGCAAGTTCCAGATTCAAAACACCTCCATCACCCGCCTGCTCTACCCCGAGGGGCGGGCTCTTTCGGTAGGGGATGTGGGGCACCTCGAGGCCTGGGCCGAGGGCCTGGCCGACGAGGTAGTGCTCTCGCAGTAGGGACTAGCGGGCCCAGCGAATGTTCACTGCCTGGTTGCCCATGGCCTGCTGCAAAAGTTCCAGTAGGGCTATATCGGCCCCCTGTTCGCGCTAAGCCTCGAGCAAATCGGCGTTCAGGTAGTAGTCCTGATTCTGGGCGTGTTCCTCCTCATCAGGAACCGAAGCTGGGCCTCGCTAATTTCGGTGTCGGCATGGAAAAGCTGGGGCATAGACTCAGTCCACCAGGGCCGGTAGACTGCGGCCATGAAGCTGAAGCTCAAACCCACCTCCTGGCTGGTGGCCGCGGGTCGCCCCGAGGAAACCGGTAGCCCCCTCAACACCCCTTTGGTTCCGGCCTCTAACTTCCTGCTGGAGCATCCGCGGGCCTATGCCCGCGACGACGGCACCCCCACCTGGGAGGCCCTCGAGGCCCTGGTGGGGGGCCTAGAAGAGGGCCAGGCGGTGGCCTTCGCCTCGGGGATGGCCGCGGTAAGCGCGGTATTTGACCAGCTCAGGGTGGGGGCGGTGGTGGTTCTACCGGAGGACTGCTACCAGGGGGTGGTGGGCCTGGCCATGGCTGGGGCCGCGCAGGGGCGCTGGTCGGTGCGGCGGCTGGCCGTAGAGGATACCGCCGGCTGGGTACAGGCCTGCGCCGAGGCCGACCTGGTCTGGCTCGAGTCCCCCTCCAACCCCCTGCTGGCGGTGGCCGATCTGGAGGCCATCTGCAGCGCGCCGCGCAAGCCGGGAGCGATTGTAGCGGTGGACAACACCTTCGCCACGCCTTTGAACCAGCAGCCGCTCGAGTTTGGGGCTACGGTATCCATCCAATCGGCCACCAAGTTCATCGGCGGCCACTCCGACTTGCTGGCGGGGGTGGCGACCACCCGAGACCAGGCCTTATGGCAGGTCCTGCGGAAGTCTCGGGAGTTGACCGGTGCGACCCCAGGTACCCTCGAGGCCTTTCTGGCCACCCGCGGGGCCCGCACCCTGGCCTTGCGCCTGGAGCGGGCCCAGGCCAACGCCGCCTACCTGGCCCAGCGCCTGGAGGCCCACCCCCTGGTGGCCCGGGTGCGCTACCCGGGGCTTCCCTCCCACCCTACCCATGCCGTGGCCAAGCGGGTGCTGAAAGGCTTTGGGGCGGTGCTGTCCTTCGAGCTAAAAGGTGGAGCCGAGCTGGCCGATGCAGTCTGCCGCCATACCCAGCTCATCCGCCACGCCACCAGCCTGGGCGGGGTGGAGTCCACCATGGAGCGGCGCGCAGGCATCCCCGGGCAGGAACACCTGCCCCCCTCCCTGCTGCGCCTGAGCGTGGGCATCGAGGATGCGGAAGACCTCTGGGCCGACCTCGAGGCCGCCTTACGCAAGGCAGCCGGCTAAACCTGCTATACTCTAGGCTTTGTGAACGAGACCCTCACCCCCCGGGCCTTAGGCTTTGCCATGCCCCCCGAGTGGGCCCCCCATGCCGCTACCTGGATGGCCTGGCCCTACGACGATGAGAAATGGCTGGGCTACCTCGAGCCGGTGCGGCAAGAGTTTGCCCTTCTGGTGAACACCCTGGCCCGCTTCGAGCCGGTTCATCTGGTTGTCAACGACGAGGAGTCCGAACGCGACGCCCAATCCCGGCTCACGGGCCAGATTCACTTCCACCGCATCCCCCACGACGACGTCTGGCTGCGCGACTCTGGGGGCATCTTCGTGGCCAACGCAGCCGGAGCGCTAGCCTTGGTCAACTGGGAGTTCAACGGCTGGGGGGGCAAATACCCCGCCGAGCAGGACAACCAGGTGCCCCGCCAGATGGCCCGCATTCTGGGCACCCGGCTCTTCCACGCGGGTATCGTGATGGAAGGGGGCAGCCTCGAGGTGGGCGCTGCTGGCGTGGCCCTCACCACCCGGCAATGCCTGCTCTCGCCCACTCGTAACCCCAGCCTGAACGAGGAAGACCTGGAGGCCTACCTGCAGGACTACCTGGGCATCCGCCACCTGATCTGGCTGGGAGAAGGCCTCGAGGGCGACCACACCGACGGCCACATCGACACCCTAACCCGCTTTACCTCCCCCACCACCCTGGTTACCTCGGTCGCGGAAGACCCCGCCGACCCCAACCACCGCCCTTTGCAGGAAAACCTGGAAATCCTGCGAAGCCTGGGGGGTTTTTGCATCGTGGAGCTCCCTTTACCCCGAAACCCCCGCTGGCTCGAGGCCCACACCCGCCTACCCCTCACCTACGCCAACTTTTACATCGCCAACGGGGTGGTGCTGGTGCCCCAGTACGGCGACCCCAACGATGAACGGGCCTTGGAAATCCTGCGCCCCCTCTTCCCTGGCCGGAGCGTCCTGGGGCTTCCTAGCCAGGCCCTGATCACCGGTGGGGGCAGCTTCCACTGCGTCACCCAGCAGCAGCCCATAGGGCCTATCTGGAAAGGAGAAAACCCATGACCAAGCTGGGCGTGGTGCAGATGTCCATGAGTCCCGATCGAACGGAAAACCTGGCCAAAGCCAGCGCCATGGTGCGGGAAGCTGCGGCCCAGGGGGCCCAGATTATTCTGCTGCCCGAGCTGTTCGAGACCCTCTACTTCTGCCAGGTCGAGCGCGAAACCTACTTCGCCCTGGCCCACCCGGTAGAGGGCCACCCCTTCCTACCCCAGTTTCAGCGCCTGGCCCAGGAGCTGGGGGTGGTGCTGCCCCTCTCGTTCTTCGAAAAATCCGGGCAGGCCTACTACAACAGCCTGGCCCTAATCGACGCCACTGGCGAAATCCGTGGGGTCTATCGCAAGTCGCACATCCCCGACGGCCCTGGTTACGAGGAAAAGTACTACTTCAACCCCGGCGACACCGGCTTTATGGCCTTCCCTACGCGCTACGGCACCATCGGGGCGGGCATTTGCTGGGACCAGTGGTACCCCGAGTGCGCCCGCAGCATGGCCTTGCTGGGCGCGGAAATCCTGCTCTATCCTACCGCTATTGGCTCCGAGCCCCCCGAGGCAGGGGGCATCGACACCAAAGAGATGTGGCGGCGGGCCATGATTGGCCATGCGGTCTCCAATCTTTGCTACCTAGCCGCGGCTAACCGGGTGGGCCTCGAGGTGGTGGAGGGTAAGGCCCAAACCTACTACGGCTCCTCTTTCATCGCCGACTACATGGGCAACACGCTAGCCGAGGCGGGCCGCAGCGAGGAAACCGTGCTGGTCGCTGAGCTAAACCTGGAGGAGGCCCGCGCCTTCCGGGCTGGGTTCGGCTTCTTCCGCGACCGCCGGCCCGACCTCTACGGCCCCCTCCTGACCCTGGACGGCAAGACCCGGTGGCCCCAGTAGCCCCCCTCCCATCAAAAAAAATGACGGAGGCATGCTACCCAGTGCCTTGGAGGCAGACAAAGACTTCCTACACGAAGGTGATCAGGGTGAAAACGCTACAGGCGCTCATGCTTTTGGCGGCTTTCAGCTTGGCAGTTCCCGGTTGGGCCCTGGCCCAGGGGACAGATGAAGCGCCAGTTCCTAAAGCCCCGGCTCCTACGCATACTGTGATCCTTCCCCAGGGTACAGAAATGAGTGAGGACGAGGCTAGCGAGATCACAGGTGCTTTGGGTCCTGTTGGTATCGTGGTGGTACGCGTCGTCGGAGGCGCAGCAGTGGGCGCTGTATCTGGTGCGATCGGAAGCTACATCACCACCGGTAGCGTCAGATGGGAAGCAGTCGCTGCAGGTGCGGCAGCCGGAGCCATCGGTGGCGGGTGGGGAGCGTACCTTAAGATTAAGGGCTGGTAGTAGTCATCCCGCCACGGTTCCTTCAGTGGCGGGGATATTATCTCTAAAAGTTAGAGCCTTTCTCCTTGACAGAGACATATGTTCGAGATTGTCAGAGCACACGGTTCTAGACCGCGTTGCCGCCAAACTACTCGCAAGCCACAGAAAACGGGGCTGGGCAACCGGGAAAGATGCCGTAGCAGCCGGTTTCTGGCTTTGCGCTATAGGGCCTTATATGTTATGTCTAGCAGAACTCTGAACGCAATTGGAGAACTGGTTTATTTTTTTGCACTTTCCGTTGGTGCGTTTGTCTCCCTGACGGTTCAGGTCAATCTACTGCTTTCCTTTTGCTTGTATGTGGGAGCCTCGGCACTTGATGTTGTGAGCACTCTCGCAGGTCTTAAGACGGGCAACGTCTATGAATCTAATCCGATCGCTGCCAAGTTTGGGATTGGATGGAAAACAGAACTTGCAATCTTGTTGACGCAATTTTTTGCAGCTACTCTTTTTTCAATCCTTCTCAATGAGACGTTTTTCCAAGGTCTTTCAAGGGTATTCGTCTTAGCCACCACTACTAGGCTTGGAGCGGCAGTCAACAACTTCTTCCTACTCCAAATGGTTCGCCGGGGTCGAAATGGTTCTTGAGAAAACTTCCATGCTTGATTACAGACGTAAAACAGCGAGAACCAAATCCGTTCCATGGTTTGTAGAGGAGGAAGCTTAGTTTGGCCTGCATGCATCCCCTAATGTGTCGCCAATCCTTCGAGTAAGCCGCCCTGGCGGCCTAGGATAGGCCGGTACGTATCTAGACCAAGGCTCCCACGCCCCCTTGATAAAAAAAAGGGGGGGGGTGCTACCTTGTTTTTGGGGGTCATAAGAAACCCCCTACAAGGAGGTGATAAGGTGAAGGCACTGAGGCTATTTATGGTTTTAGCGGCCCTTACCCTGGCAGTTCCCGGCTGGGCCTTGGCCCAGGGGGCGGGGCTGGGTGCGGCTCCGGCCTCCGCCCAAGCCCTGGTGCTGCCCCAGGGGCAGGAGCTCTTGGAGGAAGAGCTACGGCAAATAGAGGGGGGTACCCCTAATCCCTGGGATTTTGCTGCAGGCGCGCTTTTTGGGGCGGGTTACGGAGCTTATGGAGCGGTGAAAGCTTGTGATCCCTGTAGTACAGCCCAAAAATGGGCTGCGGGCACGATAGGTGGTCTTGTCGGAGCTACAGTAGGCGCTACCACTGCTGCATATTCTTACGCCGGTCAAGGCGTCCTTACAGGTGGCAATGCGGGGCGAGTTGCCGGCCCATTTGTTGCTCGGACTATAGAAGCATCTGGCGCAGCGCTGCTGACTTGGCTTTCGGATCAGATCGGTAACATTATAAGAAGGTAGATCTGTGGGGGCATTTGCTTGATTCTAAGTGCAAATGCCCCAATGGGCTCAATTGGACAAAGCTTGGCGCACGCAAAGGGGGTGGATTATGCGAATAGCTTTATGGAAAGATTGGAAAGAAGCTTGGAGCGGTATATTACGGCTTCTCTTGAGTGGTGCAACGCCGGCTTTGGTGGCTGTGATGGTAGGTAGCGCAGTCGGAAGTTTGTTTTCTTCCAATGCACCTATCATAAACTGGGGTGACTTTTTGGGTTACTTGGCATTGCTTGGCCCTCTCACTTATTTTGCAACAACATCGCTTTATTTGTTTTCCAAAATTTTCTGGAAAAGTCTATCTCTTGGGCAATATGTTGATAAAAGTGTGTTTGCTATAAGTCTTAAGAGATTCCTTTCCTTCGCCAGGCCGGTGCGTTTACACGGCACTCTCGTGACCTTTCTTCTGGGGGTTTTTTCTCTAGGGCCTCCTATATTATTGTATAGGGTTTGGCTCAAAGAAGATGATGTATTTTCCGTGGGAATCATTTTTTTAGCTATCGCGTTTGTACTAGATGCTTGTTGGAATCGCCTAACCATAGCTCGTCGCTTTGTTTGGCTTTTCTTTCCCTTTCTTCCCGCAGCGAAGATCAGGCCTACTGGGGATTTCCCATGGTTTGTAGAGGAGGAAGCTTAGTTTGGCCTGCATGCATCCCCTAATGTGTCGCCAATCCTTCGAGTAAGCCGCCATGGCGGCTTGGGACAGGCCGGTGCATATTTAGACCAAGTCCATTTACCATCCCCTCTTGACAAACAAGGGGGGGGGGGGTGCTACCTTGTTTTTGGGGGTTATGAGGAACCCCCTACATGGAGGTGATAAGGTGAAGGCGCTGAGGCTATTTATGGTTTTGGCGGCCCTTACCCTGGCAGTTCCCGGCTGGGCCTTGGCCCAGGGGGTGGATGCAGCTCGGGTTCCTACTCAGACTGTGATCCCTCCCCAGGCCCTGGTACTGCCCCAGGGGCAGGAGCTCTCGGAGGAGGAGCTGGACAGTACTGAAGGCAAAGGTTTTCTCACTGCGGCTTCGGGATTCTTGATGATGGCAAGTGGCATGAAACAAATGGTTGATGGAGCCAGGAGGAGCGATTGGATAGACTTTGCTCTGGGAGCTGGGGGATATCTAATCGGTAAGGCAACGTTTATGTTCGGTGTGGTTACCGGCCCTGCCACTCCGTAACATCGTATCCTGGCTGACCCCCTGTGGCATGCATGCCCGGAGGTCGGCCAGGGTAGCTGTGCGAATCATAACTTAATGGCTATGAATGCATCACTTCTTTGGGGCGCAGTCATACTAGCTATACTCCTGGTTTTTATTGTGGACTTCTGGCTTGCTCTCAGGCGCCTTGAGTTTTATGGATCCGTGGAGGACAAGAGGCTTTTTCGTAGAGAAATGATTTTTTTCATTCTAGTTGTAGCTTACTTCACCACTTACGATATGTGGAAATATTTCAATAGCGGGAGATCATACTACCTCATAACAGTTTGTGTCAACCTCTTATGGGCTATTGCACTTTTGATTGCAGTATCCCCTCGATTAGGCCTTATCACTAGAGAACAATATGGGCTGATTATCTACAATCGGCGAAAGATGTGGCTATTTTTCGCCGTTTGGGCCTCTACTTTGTTTGCAGTTCAGATGTGGTTGACTATTACAATGCCATGAGGGGACTAATGGGCCTTTTCAGGGAGAAAGGACGCCGAGTGAAGAGCCAGGCGGGAAATTCTTTCCGACTTCTTACCCCCCATCAACACACATCCGCTGCCCTGGCAGTTCCCGGCTGGGCCTTGGCCCAGGGGGCGGGGCTGGGTGCGGCTCCGGCCTCCGCCCAAGCCCTGGTGCTGCCCCAGTAGAGGGGGGTAACCCTTGGTTGCTGGGAGGTGTTAGTAATGTGATTGGAAGCTATGTTGAGGCTCGTATAGCGGGAAGGAATTACACTTTGGAGGATGCAGCTTGGGACTTTGCGAAAGGTGCTGTAGCTGGAGGAGTAGTTGGCCGTGCTGTTGGCAAAGTAGCTCAGTGGGTTGAGAGGACCTTCTTTGTCCCACGGGGCACAGGGCAAGTCGTTGAAAACATTGGGGGCGCCGTTGGGGGCGGCGCGGTGAATGGGGTAGAGTCTAGGATTAGAGGCAAATAAGCTTAGTACTGATGCGGAGCCCCACGGTGGTTAGCACGGGCAAAAGCCTTGGGAGTTCCGCATCAACCTGCAGATGACAGAAGCTTATGTAGAAAGTGGGGGTGGTGGCATGGCCCGTCTGAACGTGCCTCGTCTTTTTGAGATAATGGGGGCTATACTTGGTGGTATTTTGGTGCGCCATTTGCCAGGTGGTTTTCCTGAGGGATATTTTGAAAAAGGCTTCTTCTACGCCGATCTTTTGATATTTATTGCTGGAGTGGCCATATTCTACCCGATCTACCCCCTTCTTAAGCGCTTGGAGAAAAACCCCCTATTCTATTCGCTCCTCTATGGTTTTCTTTGGGCGGTGATCCTTGCGGTTGTCCTTGATGCTATGGGGGTTGCTCCTATAAGCGGCATCCTTGTTTTGATTTTGTGGATGGCTTCCTTCCTTTTTATCCTAAGCCTGAAGCGCATCAAAGTACTGTAGAGCCAAACCCGATGGGAGGAACCTAGAATGCGTTTCCCCAGGATAGTCCTAGCCCTCCTCACGCTCGGTCCAGGCCTTCTTGCTCTGGCCCTTGCCTCCCCTGCCACCCCCTACCGCACCCTACGCTATGTGGAGGGTGATAGGATGAAGGCGTTGCAAGTGCTTATGCTGCTGGCGGCTTTCAGCTTGGCAGTTCCCGGCTGGGCCCTGGCCCAGGGGATGAATGCGGCCCCGGTTCCTACTCAGAGTGTGATCCTTCCCCAGGCCCCGGTGCTTCCCCAGGGGCAGGAGCTCTCGGAAGAGGAGCTGAATGCAGTGGAAGGGGGTATACCCTATGCGTTGGTCTACTGGGGTGGGCGTGCTCTCGTAGGGGCAATCTTTGGAGCAGTCGATGAGTATTTGGGCACGGGAGAGGTGACCTGGGACGGGATTCGCAGAGGTGCGATTGCGGGTATAGCTTCGGGCTTTCTTACTAAATGGTTCCCTGCCAGGAGGTAAATTAGTTTTTAATGAGCCTTGGCCTACAGGGGGCTAGCCAGCTAACCTAACCCGTAGCCAAGGCTTGAGTTTAAAGTTTGGCCCTGATAGCCCTTGGGGCCTGCGAGGTGCTTGAGGTGGGAGTTCATCACACCTATTGGGTACATATCCTACTACTTGCGCTTTTCTTAGCTTTGGGTTTTTTGGTAGTTGACGTTTTAGAAAACTCCTTGTCTTCCCCTTTGTACTTTGCTTTTTCTATACTGGTCTACACCACATCCGCTATGCTGGACCGAGCTTCCAGTAAGTTGGCCCTACGCGTGCCAAGTGCTGTTGAGCTAAATCCAATTTTTCAGCTTGGGTTTAGCTGGAAGTCAGAGGTTGTTATTTTAGCTCTCATAGTGTTGTTTGCAATCCTAAATGGGGAGCTTTTTCTGGATAGTTTATCTTTTATGCTTTTCATAGCAGGACTTGGTCGCTTAGCAGCAGCCCTAGGTAACCTCTATCTTTGGCTCTCTGGTGGGAAGCCCTAATCGTAAGTAGGAGGAAACCAAAAATGCGCTCCCCAAGGATAGTCCTAGCCCTCCTCACACTCAGTCCAAACTTCCTTGGATTTGCCCTTGCCTCCCCTCCCACCCCCTACCGTACCCTACGCCATGCGGAGGTGGTTATCCAGACGGACTGGTTTACCTGTGGGGCGGCGGCGGTGGCCACTCTGCTCCGGGTCTACTACGGCCGGGGAGAGGTGGGGGAGAAGGAGGTCTTGGCGCTCGCCCTTAGGGCCATGGGCCTAGAGGAGGAGGAGGCCCGCCCCAAGGGCCTCACCGCCCTGGCCCTCCTCCGGGCCATGGAGGCTTTGGGCCTCCCGTCTCGGGGCTTCCGGGTGAGCCTGGAGGGGCTTAAGGACTACTTTGCCCGGGGCGGCCTCCCCCTCATCCTCCATACCACCCGGCCCGAGCCCCACTACGTGGTGGGGGTGGGGATGGTGGGGGACCAGGTGATCCTAGACGACCCGAGCTGGGGGCGGCGGCTTTTGCCCCTCCAGGAGTTCATCCCCCACAAGGGGTTCAGCGGGGCGGTTCTGGTGCCCACCCCTTCGCCGGAGTTCATCCCCCTGGTGCGGGCCCGGCAGGGGGCGGTGCTGGCCTGGGCCAAGGGACGGTTAGAGCGGCTTGAGACCCTCCGGGGGTGGCCGTGAGGTTCTTGATCTTCCTGCTCTTGTTCCTGGGCCTAGCGCAGGCCCAGATTGACCCCTTGAGACGCCCCGAGGAGACCCCGGGCCGGGTGCGCTGGGGCCTAAGCCTGGCCTACACCCCCGCGGGAGGGACGGGGCTTGGGGCAGATGAGCGGGGCCCTTTCGCCCTGGTCTCGGTAGAGCATGGGGTAGATCTGGGGGTGGGGCTGAACTACGCTCTGGATCGGGCCTGGTCTGTGGGGCTAGACCTAAGGCTGGGACTGGTATGGCGGGTGGAGGAGCGAAACTATGGCGATGGCCTCCTACGCTTGGGGGAGAGCCAGGCCAATGGAAATGGAACCTTCCGTCTGGGCTACCGGCTGAACCCGGAATCTCCCCTGGATCCCCGGGTCTCCCTAAGCCTTGCTTACCCCCGGGGGGTGGGCCTGGGGCTGGGGTTAGGTTTTCTGCGGGATCCGGTGGTTTTGGAGGTAGGGGGCCGGGTGGAGGTCTCGGACAGTTCCGGGGTGAGGGTGGGGCTGGAGGGGGGCCTCGGGTTTGTGGCCAACGACTGGGTGAGCCTGGTCTTCTCCGGGGGTCTGGTCTGGTCAGTAGGGTCGGTGGTGCCGCCTTTGGGGGGGCTTGGGGTTCGGGTGCTGTATCGCCTAGAGGAGAACCCCCCCCTGGAGCTTGGGGCTGAGACCAGGCTTTGGGTTCAGGGCCAGGCGGTGCGGCTAGGGCTTGGGCTTAGCCTGCAGGGGACACAGGGGCCTTAGGGTTCACCAGTCCCCACTGCTTCGATAAACTTTGTACATGTTTCAGGGCAAGGTGGTACTGGTTACTGGTGCCACGCGGGGCATTGGCCGGGCCATCGCCGAGGCCTTTGCCCAGGAAGGGGCCTTGCTGGCGCTGTGCGATGTGCGCCCTGAGGGCCTCGAGGTGGCCAAGCACCTCGGTGCTTTGTTCGTCTACGCCGATCTGGCCCAGGCCAGCCACCGCGAACGCTTCGTGGAGCAGGCCCTCAAGCAGTGGGGTGGGGTGCATGTGCTGGTCAACAACGCGGCCATCGCCGCCCCAGGCTCGGTGCTGAAGGTGAGTTTAGCGGAGTGGCAGCAGGTGCTGGAGGTCAACCTGACCGCCCCTATGCACCTCTCCGCCCTGGCCGCACGGGAGATGGCCAAGGCAGGGGGTGGGGCCATTGTAAACGTTGCCAGCGTACAGGGTCTTTTCGCCGAGCAAAACAACGCCGCCTACAACGCCTCCAAGGGCGGGCTGGTCAACCTGACCCGTTCGATGGCCCTCGACCTAGCCCCCCTCCACATCCGGGTCAACGCCGTAGCCCCCGGCGCCATTGCCACCGAGGCAGTCCTCGAGGCCATCCAGATGGCCGAAGACCCCGAACTCACCCGGCAGGACTGGGAAGACCTGCACGCCCTACGCCGCCTGGGCCGGCCCGAGGAGGTGGCCCAGGCGGTGGTCTTTTTGGCCTCCGAGAAGGCCAGCTTCATCACTGGGGCCATCCTACCCGTGGACGGGGGGATGACCGCCAGCTTCATGATGGCGGGAAGACCTGTATAGGTAGCTGGCGGGGCTACTCCTGGTGCAACAGAAGCTCCCGACTGGTTTTTTCCCCATCGGTTCCCTTAGCCTGGGCCCAGTGCCGCAGGAGCTGATCCCGCACATCCAGAATAGCCTGCTGGATGCGCCCCAGCTCGGCGCGGGAAAAACCGTTGTTGACCTGCAAGGCTAAGGGCTGCAGGGTGAACTTGGCAAAGTGACCCTGGTGCCCCACGCAGATGTAAGGCGGCTCGAGGGTATAGCCCGAGTTAACGTAGAAGCGATACTGACCTGAACGGTAAAGCGTAATCATACCCCACCAATCCTCCTGGCTTGTGATACATAACCGTAAATCGTTGGGCTTACGTAACGCCAGGGTAGCACAACCCCAGGCTGCTGGGATGAGAGGGTGTTAATTTCAACGGGCAAACGACCAGGAAAGCGGTTGCCCGTTGGCGTAGGGCATCACCCCGTGAAAAGGGCGCGGATCAGCGTCGAAAACTAGCGGCAGAAAGTAGCGATCCCCCGGCCACAAGGGCAGTTCCAGGCGCAAAAGCTTGGAGAGGGGCACCCATTCCAAATGGCCCTCAGGGTTGGCGGGCAGGGGGGTACCCGACCAGGCCGGAACCAGGAAGATGAAGGCAAACCAGTCCTCACCCCCAGAACCAAAACCGGGCCAGGAAAGGGTTCCCCGCAATATGAGCTTCTGAACCTCGAGGCCGGCTTCCTCGCGAATCTCTCGCCGCATCCCCGTGGCCACGTCTTCGCCGGGCTCGAGCTTCCCCCCCAGCCCGTTGTACTTGCCAAAAGCCGGGTCATCGGGCCGGGCGTTGCGGTGAATCAGCAAAACCTCCTGGCCGTCGGGCGAGAGCACATAGCCCAGGGTAGCCAAAACTGGGGTGTAGGGCACCGGGTTCTCTACTCCCCTTTCCAAAGAATGCGCCCGCAGGAAGGGCAACGCACCACCTTCTGGGCCTGGTGAACCTGCTGGGCTACGTGCATGGGAAGCTGCACGTTGCAAGCGGTACAGCGGTAGCCCTGGTTGGTTCTGGCCATCCGGGCCAGGCCGGTGCCCTTGCGGGCCCGGCGGATGGACTCATACTCCCGCACGATGGCGGCAGGAATGGTGGCGGCCATCTGATCGCGATCGGCCTTCTTGGCTTGGTAGACAGCCTCGAGGTCGTCTACCCGCTGCTGGTTGGCCGCCTCTAGCTCGGCCAGGCGAGCCCGGGCCTCCTCCAGGCGGGCCTGCACCGCTTCGATCTCTTTTTCCAGCCTGTCTATTCTCTCCATTAGGGGAAAAATCTCCCCTACGATGCTTTTCTTGTCGTTGCCCTCGATTTCCTCGATGCGATCCTCGAGCTGGCGCATCTGCTCGGCGTACTGGGTCTGCTCTTTGGCGCTGCTGGCCTGGGCCTGGGCCTGTTTGGCCTTGGCGTACTTGCCCTTGAGGTCTTGCAGTTCTAGATCGGCCTTATGGTAGGCCAGACGCACCTCCCGCAGCTCGTCCTGCAGGTCGCCAAGCCGATCCTCCAGCTCCTTGAAGCGCACGCGGGCCTGGCTCAGTTCCTCGGGAATGCAAGACTGATCGGCGCGAATCTGGTCAAGCTCGAGGTCTCGTTCCTGTAGACGGTTCAGATCGGCCAGCGGGTCACTCACGCCTACAGTCTAACACCCTTCCCAAGGCCTCGAGGCTGGAGGCCTTAAGGCAGTGGACACCCTGCTCAACCCACCACACCCACCAGGTAGGGGTTATCGGCCCGTTCCTGGGCCAGGGTGGTGATGGGCCCGTGACCGGGGTAGACTATCGTCTGCGGCGGAAGCTGGGCCACCTTTTGCAGGGAAGCCAACAGGGCCTTAGGGTCGCTGCCCGGTAGGTCGTAGCGACCAATCCCCCCACGGAAGAGTACATCCCCACTGAACAGGTGTCCCGGGCGGTAGAAGCCCACGTGCCCCGGGGCATGACCGGGCAGGAACAGTACTTCCAGACCCAGGCCAAAGTCTAGCCGCTGCCCCTCAGCCAAAAACACCACCGGCTCGGGAGGGTTTGGAATGGAAAGCCCCCAGCGGGCCGCACTCTGGGCCGCGCTTCGGTAAAGGGGCAGCTCAGCCGGGTGCAAATAGACCGGCAAACCCAAGGCTTCCACCAGGGGAGCCACCGCCCCCACGTGGTCGAAATGGGCATGGGTCAGCAGGATGGCCTCGGGCTTCAGGCCCACCCGCCGGGCCTCGGCCAGGATGCGCTCAGCCTCGTCACCGGGGTCTACAATGACCCCCCGCCCCGCCGGCCCTAGTAAAAGGTAGGTGTTTTCCTGCAAGGGGCCTACGCTCAGGGTGTAGACTTCCATCCCTCGTAGCATATCGCTTCTTCCTGAGTGGCAATAAACTTAGGGCGATGAGCCCGCTGGCCCTCCTCTTTGTAACCCTGTTCAACAGCATCCTGGGGTTGTCGGTTCTGTTTCCCATTCTGGGCCCGCTCTCGCGCGAGCTGGGCCTGAGCGAGGTGCAGGTGGGGCTATTTTCCACCGGCTATGCCCTGATGCAGTTTCTCCTTTCAACCTATTGGGGCAGGCAAAGCGAGACCCTAGGGCGCAAGCCCATTCTGCTGCTGGGCATTGGAGGGTTTGCCGCAAGCTTTTACCTCTTCGCGTTTGTAGCCTGGCTGGGCTACCAGGGGGTGCTTTCGGGGGTGGGGTTGTTCGCGCTACTGCTGGCCTCCCGGCTTCTAGGGGGGGCGTTTTCCTCGGCTACCCTCCCCACCGCCCAAGCCTACCTGGCCGACATCACCCCCCGCGAGGCGCGCACCCAGAGCTTTGCCCTTCTGGGAGCGGCCTTTGGCCTGGGCATCATCTTCGGCCCAGCCATCGGGGCGGGGCTGGCCCATTTTGGCCTGCTCACCCCGGTGCTCTTCTCGGCCAGCCTGGCGGTACTGAACGGCTTGTTTGTGGCCTGGGTGCTGCCGGAGTCGCGCCGGGCAGGCCCTTCGGAGACCCCACCCCGGCTGGCCTGGAACGACCCCCGCATCCTGCCCCTGCTAGGGGTGGGGCTGGCGGTCAGCCTGGCCTCCGTGGCCATGGAGCAGACCGTGGCCTTTCTTTACCAGGATCGCCTCGAGCTCAGCCCGGCCCAGACCGCCCAGGCGGTGGGGCTGGCCCTGGTGGTCTTCGGGGTGGTGGGGGTCTTGGTGCAAGGGGTCTGGGTGCGCAGTGTGCGCTGGCCGCCCCGGGTGCTTTTGGGCCTGGGGCTGCTCCTGCTGCTGCTGGGCTACCTGGGGCTAGCCCTGGCCCAGAGCTTTTTGGCCCTGACCGCCTCGCTGGTGCTTTTGGGCCTGGGTAGCCTGGCCTCTCCAGGCCTTACCGCGGCTTTTTCGCTGGCGGTCTCAGACGACGAGCAGGGCGCGGTGGCCGGCCTGTCCAGCGCAGCACAGGCCCTGGGCCGGATGCTGGGGCCGGTGGTGGGCACCTCGCTCTATAGCCTGTCCCCGGCCTACCCCTACCTGTTTTCGGCCCTGCTGGTGGGGCTGGTGTTGCTCTTTTTGCTCAGTAGACCGCTTCTGGCAGGCCTTCGCTAGAGACTATAGCGACTTTAGCCGAGGTAAAGCCCCGCTTCTTGCAAAAGCCGCTCCAGCATCTCCAGGTTCGCCAGGGCGTGCCCTTTGGTGGTGTTGTTAAAGATGAACCAAACCTGGGTGATCTCCTCCTGCTCGAGGGCTGCCTGGAGCAAACGCACCCAGAAGGCCAGCTCCTCCAGGCTATACCGGTAGTCGTGCCGCTCAGACTGATCCTTGCCCTCGTACCACTTCTCCTTGTTGCGCCCGGAGAGCCTTATGTAGGCAGTCTTTCCGGTAATGTGGAGCTGGTTTTTAGGCAGGCCAGGAAGGGGCGGGTAATCGGGGCTGACCCAGACCAGGCCCGCCTGGCGGAAGGCCCGACGCACTTCCTCGTTGTCCCAGGAGGCGTGGCGAAACTCCACCGCCAGGCCCCCTGGGGCCAGGGTCTGGTCGGCAAAGCGCTGGACCAGGGTCGCCAGATAGCGGCGGTTCTCCGGGGTGCGGTGGAAGCTCTGGGGAAACTGGGCCAGGAAAGGCCCCAACACCCCCGCCTCCCGCAGCGGAGCCACCGAGTCGAATAGCCGTCGGTACTCCTCGTCGCTGGCGTCGCGGGTGTGGGTCATGCGCTGGTGAATTTTCACCGCCCAGCGCACCCGCCCCCCGCTGCGCCGCAGCATCCCGGCGAAAGCCTTTTGGCCGGGAATGTTATAGAAGGAAGAGTTCAGCTCGACCGCGTTGAAGCGTTGGGCATAGAGGGCAAGCCAGGCCTCTTTTTTGGCCTCGGGCGGGTACAAGAGGCCCACCCAGTCCTCGTGGGTGTAACCGCCGGTACCCAGGTAGGTTTCCATGAGCTTTATTGTGACAGATCAGGCCTTCTCAAGCACCGCCAGCGTGGGTTACAAGGTCATCCTTTTCCTGGCTCACAACCTCCAGCCAGCAAAAAAGAAGGAAGTTGTACACCCCACGCAAATGCTCTGGCGTCAGGGGCCGCGTTCTATGGGCAAATCGCCCTCGGCTTCCCACTCGAGCATGCTGCCCAGGTAGTTCTTGGCCCGCAAGCCCTGCTGGCGCAAGAGCCAGAAGGCGCTGGCGCTGCGGGCCCCGCTGCGGCAGTGTAGGCCCACCGTCTGACTGGGGTGCAACCCCAAGGCCACGGCGTTGTCTAAGGTAAAAGCTCCCAGGGGGATGTTGCGGGCTCCAGGGATGCGGGCCGTGGCAAACTCGTGGGGCTCGCGCACGTCCAGCAGTACCTCTGGCGGGCTGGTCAGAATCTCCTCGGCGGTGAGGAGAATCTCGCGGTTCAGCCGGGCCCAAGGTGGGGTGGCCTGGGGTTGAACCGGGGTCTGGCGGGTGGCCCGATGCTCCCAGCCCTGGGGCCAGAGGTAGACCTCGAGGCCCCCCAAGGCCAGCATGAAGGCGGTCTTGCTCAGACGGGTGTTGAAGCCGGCATCGTAAACCACCACCGGCCGGTCGGGGCTGGCCCCGATGCGCCCATTTAGGTCGGCCAAGGCTTGCTCGAGCTGCCGCAGTTCCTCCTCGGTGCGCAAACGCCCCCGGAAGCCGGAAAGATCCAGGTTAAGCGCCCCCTCCAGGTGCCCCTGGGCGTACTCGGTAGGGGGGCGGCTGTCTATCAGCAAGGCGTGAGGGGGTGGGTCGGCCTTGAGGATCATGGCTCTGATTCTAGGGCAAAACCACCGCGGCCCGCTCTTGTATGCTTGAAGACATGGCGCTACGTGTAGAGGTCCTTACCGGCCAGGAAATCGCCCCTTTCATTCCCGAGCTAGCCCGGCTGCGTATGGCGGTCTTCCGCGAGTGGCCCTACCTGTACCAGGGCAGCGCCGAGTACGAGGCGCAGTACCTGGCCAAGTTTCTAGCCTTACCCGAGAGCACCCTGGTGCTGGTGCGCGACGGGGAGCGGGTGGTGGGGGCCTCCACCGCCTTGCCGCTGGCCCAGGCCGAGGCTGAGTTCCAGGCCCCCTTTGTCCAGGCCGGGCTTAATCCGGCGGAGTGGTACTACTTCGGCGAGTCGGTGCTCGAGCCGGCCTACCGGGGGCGGGGCCTGGGGGTGGCCTTCTTCCATCACCGCGAGGCCCAAGCCCGCCTTCTGGGCTACCGCTGGGCCACCTTCTGCGCGGTAGAACGCCCACCCCAGCACCCCCTCAAGCCTGCCCACTACATACCCCTGGATGCCTTCTGGCAGCGCCGCGGTTTTTCCAAGCGCCCTGACCTGGTCTGCCAGTTTAGCTGGCCCGACCTGGGTGAGGCAGAGCCCACCTTCAAACCCATGGTCTTCTGGGTCAAGGCGCTCTAATACAAAACGCATAAACCGGCCATCGTTTCACAAAGCCCACGAGCGGCAAAGTCCCGTCCTAATCTGAAAAACCCCTTGTTATTCCCCGAGAAACCCAAAGATACCCACAAAGTTATCCACAAGAAACCTGGAGTTATCCACAGAGTTATCCACAGCCTTCCCCAGCTGGCTTTGGTATAAGCTGTTGCCATGAGCCAGAGAGCCGTTCAAACCGACCAAGCACCCCAGGCCATCGGTCCCTACAGCCAAGCCATCGTGGCCGGCGGGATGGTGTTCTGCTCAGGCCAGATTCCCCTCACCCCCACTGGCGAACTGGTGGCCGGAGACATTGAAGCCCAGACCCATCAGGTGATGAAAAACCTAGGGGCGGTCCTCGAGGCTGCCGGCAGCTCTTATGCCAAGGTGGTGCAGACCACCTGCTACCTGGCCGACATGAACGATTTTCCCGCGTTTAATAAGGTCTACGCCGAGTATGTGCGCGAGCCTTTCCCAGCCAGAGCCACCGTACAGGTGGCCCGGCTGCCGCGCGATGTGAAGGTAGAGGTGGCCTGCATCGCCCTACTCTGAGCGTGGTCAGGGGGAAAGTCTGGCGCCATGGATCTCTACGAGCGTTTTCTAGCCCAGGACATGCGGGCGCTGGCCCGGGCCATCACCCTGGTGGAGTCGGGGTATCCCGAAGGCCAGGCCCTGCTACGCCAGCTCCGAGGGCGGGGGCAGGCCAAGGTGGTGGGCCTGACCGGTAGCCCCGGCGCGGGCAAGAGCACCCTGACCGACCGGTTGATTGAAGAGGCCCGCCAGCGGGACGAGCAAGTCGCGGTGCTGGCGGTAGACCCTAGCAGCCCTTTCACCGGCGGGGCCATCCTGGGCGACCGCATCCGCATGATGCGCCACCACCAGGACAAAAAGGTCTACATCCGCTCCCTGGCCAGCCGGGGGGCTTTGGGCGGACTGGCCGGGGCCACCGTGGCCACCTTAGCCCTGCTGGAGGCCTTCGGCTTCGACCGCATCTTTGTGGAGACGGTGGGCGTAGGGCAGAGCGAGGTAGACATCGCCCGGGTAGCCGATACCACCGTGCTGGTGCTAACCCCTGCCGCCGGCGACGCGGTGCAGGCCTTTAAGGCCGGGGTGATGGAGATTGCCGATGTGTTCGTGGTCAACAAGTTCGACCTGCCCGGTGGGGAGCGCGTCGTGCAGGAGCTCAAGACCACCCTCGAGCTAGCCCCTCCACGCGCGGCTGGCTGGAAGCCACCGGTGCTGACCGCGGTCGCCCCTAAGGGCGAAGGGGTGGCCCAGGTATTCGAGGCCATAGAAGGGCACTACCAGCACCTGCAGGCCCACAACCTGCTCGAGGCCGACCGCCTCGAGCGGGCCCGCTTCGAAGTGGAGAGCGTGATCCAGGAGTGGGGCCGCCGCAAGACCCGCGAAGGCCAGGCCCTCATCGCCCAGGTGGCCAAAGGCGAACTCAGCCCGGAGGAGGCCGCCCTAGCGCTAATGGGCCTGCCGCCAGGCTAGGCCTCGGCCTGGCGCAAAAACTGCCCGATCTTGACCGCGCTCTGGCACAGCACCTCCTCGGGCTGCACCACGGCAAAGCGCACGTAGCCCACCCCACCCGGCCCAAAGGCCCGCCCTGGCGAGAGGGCCACCCCGGTCTGGGCCACCAGGGCCTTGGCAAAGGCCAGGTCGTCGAAGGGGAGGCTCGAGGGCAGCCGGGCCCACAGGTACATGCCTGCCGTCGGCAGCGCAACCGGCCAGCCCTGCTGGGCCAGGGCCTGGGCCATGGCCTGGCGGCGGCGGGCCCAGGTTTGGGCATCGGCCTGAAGCCGTTCAGCAGGGACTTGCAAGGCGGCTATGCCCATGCGCTGGATGCCCAGGTACTGGTTGAAGTCGATAGGGGCCTTCAGGGCCTCCAGGCTGGCAATGGCCTGGGCGCTGCCCAGGGCCCAGCCCAGCCGGAAGCCCGCCAGGTGGTAGCTTTTGGAGAGACTAAAAAGCTCCACCACCCGCTCGCGCCCCCCCGGCAGGGCCAGCGGGGAGGGAGTGGACTCCAGGGCCTGATCCAGGTAGGGGTTGTCGTGGATGAGGAGCAGGTCGTAGCGCTGGCAAAAGCGCAGGGCCTCGGCGAAGAAGTCCCAGGAGGCCAGGGCTGCGGTGGGGTTGTTGGGGTAGTTAAGCAAGAGAACCTTGGCCCGCCGGGCCACCGCCTCCGGCACAGCTTGTAGGTCGGGCAGCAGCCCTTCGCCCAGGGGCATTAAGTAGGCCTCGAGGCCCGCCACCCGGGCTGCCCCAAAATAGGAGGGGTAGGCCACGTCGCACATCAGCAGCCCCTCGCCGGGGTCGGCAACGGCCATCAGCAGGTGGACCAGCCCCTCCTGCGAACCAATCAGGCTAAGGGCCTCGCGCCGGGGGTCGAGGGCTACCCCGTAGCGGCGAAAGTACCAGTCGGTGGCGGCCTCCAAAAAGGGTAGCGTCCCCGACTTGAGGCAGTAGCCGTAGGTGGCTGGGTCGTCGAGGGCCTGCCGCAAAGCCTCCAGGGCCTCGGGGGGCGGGGGCAGGTCGGAAGCCCCAATGGAGAGGTCGATCACCTCCAGGCCCCGGGCCCGGGCCTCGGCCTTGGCTGCGTCCATCTCCAAAAACACCCCTCCACCCGAGGGGGTACGGCGGGAGCGGAACATACTGGCTACTACCATACCGCAAGGACCGGGGGCTCGTTGGTCTATCCCTCCTCCCGCAGCAAAAGCAAGGTTGCATCTTCTGGGGCTTCATGGGGCTTTTGCGTGGTCAAGTAGCGGGGCCTTTGGGCCAGGTCAGGGAAGATCCGCACCCCCTGCCAGTCCCGCAAAAGCGCCTCTTTGGCCAGGGTGTGGACATTTTCCGGGGCTAGCTCTAGCAACAGCCAGCCTCCTGGCCGCAGGGCCCACCAGGCCTCCTCCAACAACGGGCGGGCCACGTCCAGGCCCTCCGGGCCAGCATAGAGGGCCTGGGGGTCCTCGTAGGCCAGCTCGGGAGGGGCCACCGCCCGGTAGCCCTCGGGCAGGTAGGGCGGGTTGGAAACGATCAGGTCGAGCCCCTTTAGGCCAGCGGTGAGGGCTGCAGGGAGGAAGGTGACCTCGAGGCCCAGCCGCTGGGCGTTGCGCCGGGCTAGCTCGAGGGCGTTGGGGCTGATCTCACTGGCCCAGACCTGGGCCAACGGGCGCTGGGCCTTTAGGGCCAGGGCAATGGCCCCGCTGCCGGTGCCCACGTCCAACACCCGCGCCTCGGCCTGGGGGGGTAGATAGCCCAGGGCCCGCTCGACCAGCCCCTCGGTCTCGGGCCGGGGAATCAACACCCCTCGCTGCACTTCCAGCCTGAGGCCGAAAAACTCGGTCTCGCCCAAGAGAAGCTGTAAAGGGTAGCCCCCCAGGCGCAGCTTGAGCATGGCCCAGGCTGCCTCCTCCACGTCCAGCGGCACCCCCTGGGCCAGCCGAGTGGCAAGCTGCCCCCCGTCCAGGCCAGCGGCGTGCTGCAGGATCCAACGGGCCTCCATGGCCGGCTTCCCAGCAGCCTGTAGCCGTTCCTGCAACCCCCGCAGGAGCTTTAGGTAGCTAGGCCTCGGCCCCATCAGGTTGGCGCGGCAGCACCACCACGTGCCGCGCCTCCCCCTCCCCCACCGAGGTGGTGGTAACCCTGGGGTGCTGCTTGAGCATCACGTGGATTAAGCGCCGCTCGCTGGGGCGCATGGGGGGGAGTTCCACCGGCTGGCCGCTGGCCTCCACCCTTTGCACCGCCTCCACCGCCATCCGCCGGAGACGCTCCTCGTTGCGCCGGCGGTAGCCCCCCGCGTCCAACACCACCCGGTAGGCCGAGCCAAACTGCTTGGCCATGGCCACATTGGCGATGAACTCGAGGCTTTGCAGGGTTTTGCCCTCGCGCCCGATCACCCGGCCCACATCCCCCCCCAGAATCTCCACCCGGAAGACGTTCTCCTGCTGCACAATCTCCACCGAGTAGGCCGGGTCGAGGCGCAATAGAAGCCCCACCATGAAGTGCTCGAGGGCGCTTCTAGGGTCTGACCGGGCAGCTGGCGTTACGATAGGGGCCCCTTCCTCCTCCTTTAGCACGACCTCGGGGGCGGCCTCCTCCTCGCCGATGCCCAGGTCAGACAAAAGGTCGTCAAGTCCTTTCTTCCGATCGTCCATAAGAGTCTATCTATAGCTTATCAGCAAAACACCGGCCTTTCCCCGCCAGCCTAACGGGGCGCGGGAAAGGCCCGGCCTAGCCCTGGGCTGGCTTTAGGGGCAGGCCCAGCTGCTTGTTGATAAGCCACTGCTGCCCCACGCTAATTGCCGTTGAGAGTAACCAATAGATGGTCACCCCTGCAGGAAAACTCAACAGGAAGAAAGCAAAGACCAAGTTGAACAACATACTCTGCCGCAAGGCATCCTTGTTGCCCGCCGCCGAGAGCCAGGTGGAGGCCAGCAGCACCACGATGTACAGGATGGGCAGGATGTACAAAGGGTCGGGCAGGGCCAGGTCCCTAATCCACAAAAAGCCCTGACCAAACTCGTAGCCCACCATGATTTTGTACATCAAAAACAGGATGGGCATCTGCAAGAGCAAGGGGAAGCAGCCGCCCAGGGGGTTGATTTTGTGCTCCTGGTAGAGCTTCATCATCTCCTCTTGCTGCTTCTCTTTGTTGTCCTTGTACTTCTCCTGAATCTTCTTGATCAGGGGCTGGATTTTTTGCATCTCAGCCATGCTCTTGAACTGCTGGTGCATCAGGGGCCACATCAAAAGGCGAATCAGGAGGGTGATCAGCAAGATGGCCAGAACCCAACTCCCTCCCACCAGGCGGTGGGCCTCCTCCAAGGCCCACAGCAAGCCCAGCGAGATCTGCCCCCAGATGTTGGGCTGGAACACCCCGGGCAACTGGTAGAAGCCCTCCACGTGCAGCCGCACCAGCTCGTTGGCCCCGCCGTAGACCCTTATGTTGAGGCTGCCCGCGGGTACGGCCACCTCGGCGATGCCCGCCCCATTGAGCAGGGTCAGGCTGATGGGGGTAGGGGTCTCTGGGCGCAAAAACATAGCCCAGCCCGCGTTTTTCTGGGTCTGCCAGCCCACGTACACCGCCGGCCCCTGGCCCGCGTTGAGGGGCTGGTTGTTGCCCTGACCCAGCCACTTGGTGAGGGGATTGTCGGTGCCACCGATGCCCGTCCAGACCAGCTTGCGCGGCCTGGGGCTCTGGATGTCTACGTCCATGGTCAGGAAGCGGGGGTGCACGGTGTAGGTGAGGGTGGTCTCGCCGTCGCTAAAGCGGGCGATAAAGTCGGCATCGGGGTTGGCGGGGTCGCGGCGCACGAACTCGGAGCGGGTGGGCTGGAAGCCCTCGAGGGTGCCGGGCAGGGTCTGGCCCGGACGGACCAGGTTGGGCGCGCGGTCGTAGTTGCCTTTGAAATCGGTAGCCCGGGCCATCTTGACGTACCAGCCCGCAATCTGCCCCTGCTCGTTGAAGGCGATGTCGGCTAGGTTGGTGACAGCCACCTTCTCGAGCTTTCCGTCTTTGTTGACGTCTACCTCGCGCCACTCTGGGGTGAGGGCGAAGGCAGGAGCTAGGGCAAACCAAACCAAACTTATCCAAAACCAGCGTTTCATTCAGGGGCTCCTTTTATTTCCAGGGGTTCCAACGAAGTTTGGGTCTTTCCTGAGGGACAACATCCAGCCCGCCTGGGTGCAGCGGGTGACACTTGAGGATGCGTTTGACGCTCAGATACAGGCCCCAGAAAGCCCCGTGGCGCTCGAGGGCTTGCAGGGCGTAGGCGCTACAGGTGGGGTGAAAACGACAGGTGGGCGGCTTCAGCGGCGAGATAAAGCGCCGGTAAAAACGCACACCTCCAATCAATAAGCCTTTTAGCATCCTCGATCGACGCTCCAGATGCCCAGCATAGGGCAACCTGTGTTATTGTACCAGCCCGCTCTTTTTTAGAGCATGGCCCAAATCCTTAAGCAAATCCCAGTAAGAGGCCTCGACCGCTTCGGGGTAGACCACAATCACCATCTCGCAAGGGGGCAGATGCATCTGGCGCAGGATTTCCTTTAGGCGGCGGCGAATTTTGTTGCGCACGGTGGCCTTTTTGGAGACCTTGGCCGAGATGACAATACCCACCCGCACCGGGTTCACCGCCTGGGGGCGCAACGGCAGCCAGCGCAGGGAAAGGTATCTGCCGCGTCCCTGGCGGCCCCCACGGAGGCGCTGGAAGGCCTTTTCACCTTTGAGGCTGGAGAAGGGCATAGGGGGTGGCAAAAAAACTCCCCTGCCAAGGGGAGCCAAACCCAGCGCCGCCAAGCCTTAGCGGCGGAGCTGGGGTTCGCTGCTGACGCTGAGCTTGACGCGGCCTTTGGCGCGGCGGCGGGCCAGCACCTTGCGGCCACCGGCGGTCTTCATGCGGGCACGGAAACCGTGGGTTTTGGCCCGCTTGCGCTTATTGGGTTGCCAAGTGCGTTTCATCTGGGTTCCTCCGAAGGCTGGCCAGACGGCGATCCTGCCGGGCCGAGCCAGGCAACCCTGCTAGTCTAGCACAACCCCCCTGGAAGGGGAAGCAGGAGCCCGTTGGCCGGGTTTTTGGGTGCTAAAATAGGCCTGACAAAAAAACTGGGTTTTGTGCAATAACTGCAATATAACGTTTTTTTGCAAAAAAGGCCGCAAAGCGTTGACATACCGAGGGGGCCTGGATATACTTTGCCCCAATCAAACGCTCGTTTGGTCGTTGCCGATCGCGGCAGCAAAGGGTATACCTAAGTGGAAGCCAAGGAGGGCCGGTGCAGCTCAAGGTCGAAAACGTGACGCTCAGCTTTGGCGGGGTAAAAGCGCTCAGCGAGGTCTCCCTCGAGGTCGCCCAAGGCGAGCTGGTCTCGGTGATCGGCCCCAACGGGGCGGGCAAGACCAGCCTCCTGAACTGCATCTCGGGCTTCTACCATCCCAGCGCAGGCCGGATCACCTTCGAGGGCCACGACCTGACCCATGCCTCACCCCACCAGGTGACCCAGTACGGCATCGCGCGGGCTTTCCAAAACATCGAGCTCTTCACCGGCATGACCGTGCTGGAAAACCTGCTGATGGCCCGCCACACCTTTGGCCGTTACAACCTGCTGGACAACATCCTGATCTATGGCCGGGCCATGCGGGTGGGGGTGGAGAACCGCCGCTTTTGCGAGGAGATCATCGACTTCATGGAACTCGAGCCCTACCGCAAGGCCCTGGTGGGCGACCTGCCCTACGGGGTACGCAAACGGGTGGAAGTGGCCCGGGCCTTGGCGCTTTCCCCCAAGCTGCTCCTGCTGGACGAGCCTATGGCCGGTATGACTCTAGAGGAAAAAGAGGACATGGTGCGCTTCATCCTCGACATCCGGGCCGAGCGGGGCACCACCGTGGTCCTCATCGAACACGACCTGGGGGTGGTCATGGACATCTCTGACCGGGTCTACGTGCTGGACTTCGGCCAGGTCATTGCCTCCGGTCTTCCCGAGGAGGTTAGCCAAAACCCCCGGGTGCAGGAAGCCTACGTGGGGGTGGACCATGTGGCCTAAGGCGGTATTTGGAGGAAGGCGGCCATGATACCCACCGGCTACGAGCTGAAAAAATATACCCTGCCCCAGGTGCTCAAGCTGCGGGCTGAGCAGATGCCGCGCCAGGTGGCTATTCGGCAAAAGGACTATGGCATCTGGAACGAGATTACCTTCGCCGACTACTACCGCCACGTGCGCGAGTTCGCTGCCGGACTGCTGGCCCTGGGCTTCCAACGGGGGGAGCGGCTGGCCATCATCGCCGACAACATCCCGGAGTGGCTTTACGCCGAGCTAGCTGCACAGGCCCTGGGGGGCATCTCGGTGGGGGTCTACCAGTCCTCCCTGCCCCCAGAGATCGCCTACGTGCTCTCCTATACCGGGGCCTCGTTTGTGCTGGCCGAAGACCAGGAGCAAGTAGACAAGCTTTTGGAAATCCGCAATGAGATTCCCAGCGTGCGCAAGGTCATCTACGAAGACCCCAGGGGCATGCGGGCCTACCGCGACGACCCCTGGATCATCGGCTTCGAGGAGGTAGAAAGATTGGGGCGGGCCTACCTCGAGCAACACCCCCAGGCCATAGAGGCGTCCATTGCCCAGGGTCACCCCGAGGAGGTCTGCCACCTCTCCCTCACCTCCGGCACCACGGGCCGGCCTAAGGCAGCCATGCTGCGGCACCGCAATCTGCTGCACATGGGGGTGGCCTTGCAGGAAGTAGACCCCTTGAAGCCCACCGACGATTATCTCTCCTTTCTGCCCTTCGCTTGGATTGGCGAGCAGATGATGTCGGTGGGCATGGCCCTGGCGGGCGGCTTTGCTGTTAATATGCCCGAGTCGGTGGAAACCGCCATGGCCGACCTAAAAGAGATTGGCCCGCATGTGATGTTCAGCCCGCCCAGGGTCTGGGAAGGTATCCAGAGCCAGGTCTGGGTGCGCATCTCTGAAACCTACGCCTTCAACCGTTGGATGTACAACCAGATGCTCAAAATCGGCTACCGCGCCGCCGACTACCGCATGCGAGGCCGGCCCATGCCGCTGGGTCTGCGCGTAGCCTACTGGTTTGCCGACCAGATTATGTTCAAGCCGCTGCGCGATCAACTGGGCTTTTTGCGCCTGCGCCGGGCCTACACCGGGGGGGCCGCTTTGGGCCCGGATGTGTTCCGCTTCTACCACGCCATCGGGGTCAACCTCAAGCAGATCTATGGCCAAACCGAGATTATCGGCATCGCCTTTGTGCACCGCGACGGCGATGTGCGGGCCGATACGGTGGGGCTGCCGATTCCAGGAGGCGAGGTCAAGATTAGCGAGCGGGGGGAGATCCTCTGCCGGTCGGATGCGGTGGTGGCGGGCTACTGGCAGAACCCCGAGGCCACCGCCGAGACCTTCAAGGACGGCTGGCTGCACACCGGCGATGCCGGCTACCTTACCGAGGATGGACACCTGGTGGTCATCGACCGGGTCTCGGATGTGATGCACACTAGCACCCAGCAGATGTTCAGCCCACAGTTCATTGAGAACAAGCTCAAGTTCAGCCCCTACATCAAAGAAGCGGTGGTCTTCGGTGACCAGAAGCCCTTCATCACTGCTTTCATCAACATAGACCCCCAGACCGTGGGCAAGTGGGCCGAGGATCGCAAGCTGGCCTACACCACCTACCTCGACCTCTCGCAGAAGCCCGAGGTGGCTGGGCTGATTCGCAGCGAGGTGCGGAACGTCAATGAAAGCCTACCTGAGGCTTTGCGCATCCGGCGCTTTGTACTGTTGTACAAGTTACTCGATGCCGACGACGACGAGCTGACCCGAACCGGCAAGGTGCGGCGCAAGTTCATCATGCAGCGCTACCAGCCGATTGTGGATGCGCTGTACAGCCAAAGCGATAGGGTACGGGTAGACACCGAGTTCAAATACCAAGACGGCAGCGTGCAAAAGGTATCGGTGGAGGTACGGGTGCTCGAGGCCGAGGGCCAACCCGAACCGGTGGGCGTATAGGGGGTGGCAGTGATTGACTTTATCCAAAACCTCATCTCGGGAATTGCTGTGGGCTGCATCTACGCCTTGGCAGCCCTAGGCTTTGTACTTGTGTACAAGTCCAGCCGGGTCATCAACTTTTCTAACGGCCAGTTCATCGCTATCGGGGCCTTTGCGGCGTATGCCTTGGCGGTTTGGGCGGGGTTGCCGGTACTGCTGGCTGCTCTTTTGGCCATGCTGATGACCGCTGGGCTGGGGTTTCTGGTGGAGCGGGTCTTCCTACGGCGCATGGTGGGGCAGCCCATCATCTCCGTGATTATGGTGACCATCGGACTGGCCAGCGTGCTGGACGGGCTGATGTACCTGACCCCTTTTGGCTCGGGCAACTACACCTTTCCCCGGTTTTTGCCCCCCGGTGGGCTCGAGCTGGCCGGCATCAATATCTCCTATCCGCAGCTCATGGCGATTGGCTTTACCGTGGTCTTCCTGCTCCTGTTCGGCTGGTTCTTCCAGCGCTCGGTGCTGGGCGTGGCCATGCGGGCCGTAGCCGACGACCAGATGGCCTCGATGAGCCTGGGGGTCTCGGTACGACGGGTGTTCGGCCTGGCCTGGGCGGTGGCTGGACTGACCGCTGCGGCCGCGGGCATCGTGGTGGGGATGGTCTCGGGTTTGAACCAGGACAGTCTGATCGCCATCGGCCTAGCGGTCTTTCCCGCGGTGATCCTGGGCGGGCTGGACTCGGTGCCGGGCGCCGTGGTGGGCGGTATCGTCATCGGGGTTTTGCAGTCCTTCTCCACCGCCTACCTCGACGGGGTCTTGGGCCAGATCGGGCTGGTGGGGGGAGGATCGCAGTACGCGGTGCCCTTTGTGGTGCTATTGGTCATGCTGTGGTTCAAGCCGCACGGGCTTTTTGGCACCGAGGAGATCGAGCGGGTATGAGCACAAGGGCGACAACCGGAGGCACCCATGCGTAACCCCTGGGCGCAGACCGGCAACTACCGCACCTCCTACGAGCAGGACACCACCATCTTCGCCAACTACCGCGAGATTGTTTCGGTGGGGCTCCTCCTGGTGGCTTTGTGTCTCCTGCCGCTGTTTTTGGAGCGTTCGCAGGTGCTGGTGCTCAACTTCATCCTGATATATGCCATCGCGGTGCTAGGACTCAACATCACCACCGGCTATGCAGGCCTGATCAGCGTGGGGCAGGCGGCCTTCATGGGGGTTGGAGCCTATACGGTGGCGTTGGCCGCGCCCAACCTACCTTTCTGGCTGACCATCCCTTTGGGGGGCTTTATGGCAGCCATAGCCGGCTTCATCGTGGGCATCCCCAGCCTGCGGGTCAAGCACCTCTACCTGGCGCTGGCCACTTTAGCCTTCCAGGAGATTTTTGTCTGGGTGGTGGGGCGCAGTCCGGCCCTGGCCCAGGGGGCGGCCATCCCGGTCGAGATGCGCAACTTCCTGGGCCTGGAGATCAGCTTTCGCAACCACAACTACTTCTGGTATTACATCATTTTGTTCGTGCTGGTGCTGATGGTCATGGCCTGGCGTAACCTTTTGCGGGGTAAGTATGGCCGGGCCCTGATTGCCGTGCGCGACAACGACCGGGCCGCCGATGCCATGGGCATGGATCCAGGCCGCACCAAGCTCTTTGCCTTTGCCCTAGGGGCCTTCTACGGGGGGGTGGCCGGGGGCCTGCTGGCCTATCTGCAGCGGGCGGTGGTGGTGGAGGAGTTCACCCTGGCCCGCTCGGTAGCGCTGCTGGCCATGGCCATTGTGGGTGGGCTGGGCACGGTGGTGGGCAGTTTGCTGGGCCCGGCCTTCATTGAGTTCTTGCGGCTGTATATGGAGCGGCTCTCCGAGTGGATGAAATCTAACCCCTTCATCCAAAGCATCACCCCGGCGGGGGTGGATGTGGCCTCGGCTCTGCTGCCGCTTTCCTTTGGTCTGGTGATCGTGTTGTTTCTGGTCTTCGAGCCGCGGGGGCTTTACAACTGGTGGCGGCTTCTGCGAAGTTACTTCCGGACCTGGCCTTTCAAGTACTAAGGAGGCAACACCGCGTCAGGCGCGTTGCAATCACAGGAGGAGTCATGAAGCGAGGGTTTGTTTTAGCCATGATGGTTGCCCTGGGGCTGGCATTGGCCCAGGGGCGCACGGTCAATCTGCTGTGGTCGGGGGCCATCACCGGCCCGACCTCGGATGTAGGTGGGCCTTATGCTGCGGGCATTGAAGATTACTGCAAGTACGCCAACGAGCAGAAGCTGATTCCCAACGTGACCCTGAACTGCACCGTGCGGGACGACCAGTACCAGAACCCCAACACCCAGCGCATCCTCGAGGAGGCCTTAGACCGGGCCAAGCCGGCCATCTACCTGGGCTACTCCACCGGGGCCATGCTGCAACTCAAACCGCTGATCAATGAGGTCAGGCTGCCGACCATCCCGGCCTCGGCGCACATCGGCCTGATCGATCCGCCCAACAACCAGTACATGTTCCTGCCGGTCAGCAGCTACTCCGAGCAAATCGTAGCCTTGATGGAGTACATCAACCGCACCAAGAAAAACGCCCGGGTGGCCCTGGTGGTCAACCCCAGCCCCTTTGGCCGGGCGGTGGTGGATCACGCCCGTCGGGCCGCCGCCCGTCTGGGCCAGACCATCGTGGACGTGCGGGAGGTGGGCGGGGGCAACCTGGATAACACCGCGCTGCTGCGCGCTTTGGATGCGGCCGGGGTGGAGTTCATCCTGCACCAGAACGTAGCCGGGCCGGTGGCCAACATCCTAAAAGACGCCAAGCGGCTGGGCCTGGACAAAAAAATCAAACAACTGGGGGCCATCTACACCGGCGGCTCCGATCTGATCCGCCTGGCTGGCGACGCCGCCGAAGGCTACCTCTGGGCCAGCAGCTACCACACCCTGGAGGAAAACGCCCCTGGCATCAACCTGCAAAAACAGCTGGCCCAGAAGTACAACCGCAGCGCCGACACCCTCAACTCCACCAACTACACCGCCGGGATGCTGGCCGCGGCCATCGCCGTAGAAGCCATGAAGCGGGCCGCTCAGCGCTTCAATGGCCGCATCGACAACGAAACGGTCTACCAAGCCCTTATCGGCATGAACGGCCCCAACGCCTTCAAGCCGGGCTTTGCCGTCTCGACCAAGGCCGGCATCGAGATTGACTTCACCCGTAGCGAGCAGACCGGGGCCGAGGGGTTGCGCATCCTGGAGGTCAAGGGAGGCAAGTTCGTCCCGGTGACCGACCCCTTCACCTCGGCCCTCTTCCGCCAGGTGAGGAACCCCTAGAGGAGGCTCTAGGCCAAGGGCCGGAAGCAGAGACTGCCTCAGGCTTTCGGCCCTTGGGTTTTTGCGAGGTGGTATGCGCCCCGAAGACCTAGGCAACATCCTGCTGGAAGTCAACAACATCGAGGTGGTCTACAAGGACATCATCCAGGTACTACGGGGGGTCTCCCTCAAGGTGCCCGAAGGGCAGATCACCGCGCTTCTAGGCCCCAACGGGGCGGGCAAGACCACCACCCTGAGGGCCATCTCGGGGCTCTTGGTGCCCGAGGACGGCAAGGTGGTTTCGGGCTCCATCCTGTACCGGGGGGAGAACATCGCCAACCAGTTGCCCGAGCAGATTGTGCTCAAGGGCATCGTGCAGGTGCCGGAGGGGCGGCGGGTCTTCAAGCACCTCACCGTGGAGGAAAACCTGCGGGTGGGCTCGATTACCCGGCGCGACGGGGCCAAGGTGCGGGAGGACCTCGAGCGCATCTACCATTACTTCCCCAAGCTGGCCCTGATCAAGACCCGCCTGGCCGGCTACTGCTCGGGCGGGGAGCAGCAGATGCTGGCCATCGGACGGGCCCTGCTGGCCAACCCCCGCCTGCTGCTTTTAGACGAGCCCAGCCTGGGCCTGGCCCCTTTGCTGGTGCGGGAGATTTTCGACATCGTGGCCCAGATCAACGCCGAGGAGGGGGTCACGGTGCTGGTGGTGGAGCAGAATGCCCGGGTAGCCCTCTCGGTAGCCCACTACGGCTACATCATGGAGTCCGGGCGGATCGCCCTGGAGGGCACCCGGGCGTACCTCGAGGCCAACCCCGACGTGAAGGAGTTTTATCTGGGGGTGGCCAAGTCGGGGGGGCGCAAGAGCTTTAAGGACGTAAAGAGCTACCGCCGCCGCAAACGCTTCATGTAATCCCAAGCAGCTTGTGCTAGCTCTAGCCCAGGTAGCATGGGGGTTATGAGCGAGACGCTGCCCACCAAAGAACAGGTTTTAGAAGCCCTCAAGGTTGTGCGCGACCCCGAGATTCCGGTGAACGTGGTGGATTTGGGGCTGGTCTACGACGCTGAGGTTAAGGAGGACGGCCTGGTGGAGATCACCATGACCCTAACCTCTATCGGCTGCCCTGCCCAGGACATCGTCAAGGCCGACGCCGAGATTGCGGTTATGCGCCTGCCGGGGGTTAATGCGGTGAATGTGGAGTTCGTCTGGACGCCCCCCTGGACGCCGGCCCGCATGACCGAGGAGGGCAAGCGCCAGATGCGGATGTTCGGTTTCAACGTCTAAGGCTGCAAATAAAGGGCGGGGTCAGCAGGATTGGCCTTAGCGGCCAGGGCCTTTTGTATCTCCGCCTCCTCGAGCTCAAAGAGGTTGGCGTACTCGGAAGGGGGCAGGATGACCTCTCTGAACTGCTCCACCCCCTGCTGCATGAGCCAGCGGGTCAGGGTCTGCAATGCGGCCTGGCCCTGGGGGCCAAAGCGGGGGCCAAAGGCGTCCAGGCTTAGCACCCGCCGCCGCCCGTCCTGCACGTAGATGGCGTAGCGGGCCTGGGTTCGCTGATCCTGCCAGTCGGTGATGTAGGTGGCGCTGGCCTGGGGAAACTGGAGGCCCTTCAGGGCTTCCTGCAGCGCCGATAACGTCTCGTTGGGTGCGCCACGAAGGCCCACGATTTTCATGGGGCTCATTTTAGGGCAAGACGAAGGAGATGAGCTTGGTCTCGAGGAACTCCTCCATGCCCCAGTGCCCCCCTTCGCGGCCCAGGCCCGAGCTTTTGTAGCCGCCGAAGGGCAGGTTGGCCCCCATGGCGCTGGGCACCGGGTCGTTGACCCCCACGATGCCATACTCCAAAGCCTCGGCCACCCGGAAGGCCCGGCCCAGATCCCGGGTCCAGAGGTAGGCGGCCAGACCGTACTCCGTGTCGTTGGCCCAGGCGATGGCCTGTTCCTCATCCTCAAAGGGCATCAGGGGGGCCACCGGCCCAAAGGTCTCCTCCTCCAAAATGCGCATACCGGGCCGGATACCGGTGAGGACGGTAGGGGCATAGAGCAGCCCACCCAACCCCTTCCCCCCAGCCACTACCCGGGCCCCCTTGGCTAGGGCATCCTCCACGTGGGCGGTCACCTTTTCCAGGCCCTCTGGGCCTACCAGCGGCCCTATCTGGGTGCTGGGGTCGAGGGGGTCGCCCACCTTGAGCTGGCCCACCGCCTCAGCCAGGGCCTGGGCAAACTCGGCCTCGAGGCTGCGGTGCACATAGACCCGGTTGGCGCAGACACAGGTCTGGCCGGCGTTACGGTACTTGGACTGTAGGGTAAACTGCACCGCTTTTTCCAGGTCGGCATCCTCGAAGACAATCAGCGGCGCGTTGCCGCCCAGCTCGAGGGATATCCGCTTCAGCGTCTCGGCCCCCTGCCGGTAGAGAATCCGGCCCACTGGGGTCGAGCCGGTGAAGGTAATCTTGCGGATGCGCATATCCTCCATCAAAACCCGGGAAACCGGCACCGGGTCCAAAGCCGGGAGCACCTGCAAGGTTCCCGGAGGGCCACCAGCCTCCTCCCATAGCTTGGCCAGGTAGAGGGCGCACAACGGGCTTTGCTCCGCAGGCTTGACGATGACGGTGCAGCCCGCGGCCAGCGCCGGGGCAGCCTTGCGGGTAATCATGCTGGTAGGGAAGTTCCAAGGGGTGATGGCATACACCGGCCCCACCGGCTCGTAGACCGCCATCTGGCGCTTGTGGGGAAAACGCGAGTGAATCAGCTCGCCGTTCACCCGGGGGGCCTCCTCGGCGCACCACTCCACAAAGCTGGCCGCGTAGAGCACCTCCCCCTTAGCCTCGGTGATGGGCTTGCCCATTTCCAAAGCGGTGAGCCGCCCCAGTTCTTCTTGGTGAGCGACCAAGAGATCATTCCATTTGCGCAGGATTTTCCCCCGCTCAAATCCGGTGCGTTTTTTCCATTCCCTAAAGGCAGCCACAGCCGCATCAGCGGCCATCTTTGCCTCGGCCTCGCCACAGTCGGCCACCTCAGCCACCACCTCGCCGCTGTAGGGGCTTTTCACCGCAAAGGTTCGCGCCGTAGCCTGCCAGCGGCCCCCGATATAGGCCTGGTTAGGAAAAGCGAAGTTTTGCACCATGCTCTTAGTTTACTCTAGGCTCATAGCTGGGCTGTCTCGCCCCAGGCCGCAAGCTGCCGTAGGTAGGCCGGATCCTGGTAGCGCGCGGGGGCAAAAGCCGGAGCATAGGCTGGAAGGGGCCGGCCTAACACGTGAGCGGCCAACAGCTCGCCCGCCGCGCAAGCTGCCATCACTCCAAAGCCCGATAAAGCCCCCAGGATATAGGCCCCGGCCACCGGCAGCGGGCCGATGAGGGGGCGGTTCTCCGGGGTTTTGAGGTAGTAGCCCCCATCCACCCAGGCTCTGGGCAGCCGCGGGAAGTAGGCCCGAAGCCCCGGCAGCATACAGGACAGGGCGCGTAGGGTCAGCTCGGGGTAAAAGGGGTCGGGCGGCAGCGGGAAGACCGGGGGGACAGGCTCGAGGCGGGGGTTGTAAAGCCCGATCAGGATAGGGCTATCGTAAGGCCCGTCGGGGCGGCAGTGGGCCCCGCCGGGCAGCTTTTGCAACAACCAGCGCGTGGCGGGGTCCTCGGCCAACAGGGCTTGTTCCTCGGGGCTCCAGGGCAGCACCACCTCATCCAGCCAGATCAGCATAGGGGCTTCCCGCGGAACCACCCCCAAAGCCTCCCTAAAACTGAGCTTGAGGTGCCGCTCGGCAAAAACGGGTAGCTCTAGCCCCAGCATCTGCCCGATTGCCCCTTGCAAGGGGCCGGCAGCACTCACAAAAAGGGGGGTTTTTAGAGTCTGTAAGGCACCGTCTGGACGCTGTACCACCACAGCGTGAAGGGCCCCAGCCTGGGTCTCCAAGCCCACCACCTCGCCCCGCCAAAGCCGCGCCCCCTGGGCCCGGGCCTCCTCCAACAGGTAGAGGCCGAGCTGCTGAGCGCTCAGCCAGCCCGCCCGGCGGACGTGCAGCACGGCCTGGGTCTGGGGGTTTAGGTAGGGAAAAAGTGCGCGGATGAGCGCCGGATGCCGGATAAGGTCGGCCCCGTCTGGCTCCGCCTCGAAGCCCTGGGGCAAGGAGGGGCGGTACGTAGCCATGTGGGTGTGTTCCCTGAGCGGCCCGGCCCCCTGCTGCTCGGCGGTCTGGGCGCTTTGCAGGAGGCGCTCGGCCTGATCAACGGTGGCGTAGAGGTAGCCCCGGCGGTTGGGCCGGATGCGGTTATGGCTGGCTTGGGCGATGGCCTCCATTAGCTCGATGCTGCGGTTCATTAGGGCAATCATCTGCCCGTCGGGGCCGGGCCACCAGCTGCGGTAGGCCTCGGTGGATTTATCCGAGGTGAGCGACAGCGGGTCGGCCCGTTCGACCAGTACCAGGTCTTGCAGGCCCATCCGGGTAAGGAAGTAGGCTGCCGCCGCTCCGGCCATGCCGGCCCCGCAGATGACGGCCTCGGTCTGGAGCATAGGCTGTATACAGTATACACTCTAGGGCGCGTAACGGAAGAAGGGGCTTCCCCCAGACCCAAACCCGCCCTGCTACGCCCCCACTCCCCCCACCACGGTCTGCGCTACCGAAAGGCTATAGGGGTCGTCTAGACTGCCTTGCAAAACCACCAGGTCGGCCCACTGGCCCACTTCCAAGCTGCCCCGGTTGCCCTCGTCCCCCTGGGCGATGGCCCCGCCCACGGTATAGGCCCAAAGGGCCTCTTCCAGGGTTAGTTGGTTGCCCGGGCATAAGGGCTCGGCCACTGCGGCCTGGATGCCATCCAGCGGGGCCACCTGCCGCACCACCGGCCCGTCCGAGGAGAAGGCCACCGTCAGGCCGGCGGCGAACATGGCCCGCAGGTTGAAGCAGCGACAAAACCACTCGTCGGGCACATAGCGCTCGTAGTTGGCCCTGAGCTCGCGCAAAAACACCGGCTGTGGCACGGCAATAATGCCCAGCGCTTTGGCTTTGGCCAGGTGTTCGGGGCCCGCCAGCCCGAAGTGCTCGAGGCGGTGGCGGGGGCCCGGTGAGTCCTGGTACAGCCGCTCATACACCGAGAGAACCTGATCCAGCGCCCGGTCGCCAATGGCGTGGGTGCCGATGCGAAAACCGGCCTGGTGGGCCTCCAGGGCCAGGGTAAAAAGCTCTTCCTCCTCGAAGCGCAAAATGCCGTACTGGGGCGGGTCTAAGGTTTTGTAGGGCTGGGAAATGGCCGCCGTGGCCCCGGAAAGGCCGCCATCGGCAAAAAACTTCACCGAGTCAGAGCGCAAATAGGGCGAAAGGTGTTTTTCCGGCAGGGGGTAGGTCTCGCGCCCCCCGTCCGGGCGGCGGATGTAGAGCAGGTTGACCCGGATGGGCAGCTCGCCGCGAAGGTCCAGCGCACGGTAGGCGGCGTAGAGCGGGGGGTCTACTGCGGGGTCGGTGGCGCTGGTGATGCCCAGCGAGCGCAGGTACTCGAGGCCCGCCTTCACCCACAGCTCGTACTGCGCCGGGGTCGGCGCACCCATAGCCTGGAAGACCAGCCCGTAGGCGGTCTCGTAGAGCAGGCCCTGCGCGTAGTCGATGGATCCGCCGGGAACCTGGGTGGTGGGGCCGATGCCCGCAAGCTGTAGGGCCTGGGCGTTGACCGCGTGGATGTGGGCGCAGGTACGGGTGAGCAGCACCGGGTTGCGCGGGGCCAGTCTGTCCAGGGCGTCTTTGCTGGGGGGGGCTTTCTCGGCCAGCAAGGCCTCGTTCCAGCCACGCCCCCACAGCCACTCGCCGGGTTTGAGGGTTCTGGCCCGCTCGGCCACTTTGGCGTAGAGTTCGGCCAGCGAGGCCACGCCGCGCAGGTCGAGCAGGGTGGTGCGCAGTTGCCCCACCTTCCAGACGTGGATGTGGGCATCGTTGAAGCCGGGCAGCAGGATGCGGCCCTCGAGGTTCACCCGCCGGGTCTGGGGGGTGACCAGGGCCTCGAGGTCGGAAAGCCGGCCCACTGCCGCGATCTTTCCGTCCCTGACGAACAGGGCCTCTACGGGCTCGAGGCGGTAGACCGAGTGCCGAAGCCGGGGGTTGAGGATGACCCCGCCGAAGTAGAGGCTCGAGGGCATGGGGCTATTGTATGGGGGGGAGGGCTTGAATTTTGCTAACTTTGGTCGTCATTGCTTGCACGATTGAACCTGTCTTAGGTGCCCGGCCTTTGCTCCCATACCGTTTCTATGACTGTTCCAAAACGACCCTCGTCCCTTGGGTCTAAGAACTCGACAGCTATAACGTAGCCACCTCGTGTCACCGCCCGAACCCTAAGGCATTTGTCCTTCCACTCGTAGACAAGTCTTCCCCAATCCCAGTCGTCGTAGCCTGATGGTTCTCCGATGTACTTGAAGATGCTTTGCAGCGGAACACCGACGAAGTTTTCCGGATTTCTAAAGAAGCTCGCTAGCTTCTTGGCTGAATCGTCCATTGCTAAAATGATATCCCACAGAAGGTTGCCAGCCTCGAGACTGCTTTCACAGCTTCATTCTACTGGATCAGATGAGCGCCCGATAAACCCCTACCGCCACGCGGGGTTGCGCCAGACGATAAACACCCCATAGTTGCCACAACTGGGGTCGTTGAGGTAGTCGGGGATAATGCCCCAGACGTTGTAGCCGCGCCTGAGCTGGATGGAGAGCACCGGGTCGAACATCTCGCCCCGCACCACCCGGGCCACGTAGGCCTCGATGGGCATATCGCGCTGGTAGGGGGCGTAGCCCTTGGGCATGGCCCCGGCCACGTGGCCGCGCAGGCCCAAGCGGCGCACCAGGTTTTGCCGCGCGGTGTAGAGCAGGGTGGATAGCCCCAGGCCGCGGTAGTCGGGGTGGACGCCGATATCGGCCCCGTAGAGCCAGTCGCCCTGGGGGTCGTGGGTGGAGAGCCAGTTACCCCCCACGGCCTCGAGGTATTTGTGCTGGTAGTGGCTAAAGTCTATGCGGGTGCGCAAATCGGTAGAGCAGGCCACCACCTGGCCGCTATCCTGCTCCACCACCGCGTGCTGGCCCTCGGGAAACACCCGCATATGGGCGGCGTAGTGCTCGGCAGAGATCAGCTCCTCTGGGGCCAGCGAGGGAAAGGAAGCCCGCTGGATGGCCTCCAAGGCCGGGGCCATCCAGGGCTCGGACTGCACCACGGCAAAGCGACCATCGGGGCTGGAGAGAATGGGCTTCATCTCAACGGCTTTTGGCCTGGGTCCAGGCTTCGTCGAAGACCCGGTTGTTGCGCCCTTGGTCCAGGATGAACTCCAGCACCCGCATCTGGGCCTCGGTGGGCCAGATGGCCGGGTTTTTGAGCATCTTTGGCTTGAGCAGTTTCTTGGCCGCTGCGTTGGGGGTAGCCGACTGCTGGTACTCGGCCAGGCGGGCTCCTACCCGGGCCTCGAGGATGAAGTTGATGAAGCGGTGGGCCGCCGCCGGGTTGGGGGCTTTGGCCGGGATGGCCAGGTTATCAATAAAGAGGGTGCTGCCCTCCTTGGGGATGGTAAAGCCGTAGCGCGGGTTGCCCGCCGCCGCCCGCAGGGCGTCCTGGTTGTAGACCACCGCGGCCACCACCTGGCCCCCCAGCAGCAGGTTGGTGGCCGAGACCCCGCCCTGGAAGCCCTTAAAGTTGCGGCTGCGCTTGGCCGCCAACATGGCCTCGAGGGCCTTCTTCACCTCGGCGGGCTGGGTGGTGTTGACCGACTGCCCCACATAGCGCAAGGCGATGCCCAGCATCTCGCGGGGCGAGTCCATAAGGGTAAAGGCCCCCCTCTGCTGGCGCGGGTCGAAGAGCACCGCCCAGGAGGCGGGCGGGGTAGGGAAAACGTCGGTGCGGTACATCAGGCCCACCGTGCCCCACAAATAGCCCACGGTGTAGCGGTTGCCGGGGTCGAAGGGGGGGTTGGTGAACTTGGGCTCGAGGTTGTTCAGGTTGGGAATCTTGCTCTTGTCGAGCGGTTGCAACAGCTTCAGATTAATCAGCACCGGCACGATAAAGTCCGAAGGCACCACGATGTCGAACTGGCTAACCCCACCGGCCTGCAGTTTGGCCTGCATCTCCTCGTTGGACTCGTAGTAGGTGAGGCGAACCTTGAGGCCGGTCTGCTTCTCGAACTCGGCCACCAGGGCCGGGTCGATGTAGTCGGTCCAGGTATAGACCTGGAGGGTTCCGCTTTGGGCCAGGGCCAGGCCGGCCAGCACGACCAGGGCAAAGAGATGTCTCATAGGCGCTCCTTGAAGGTGCCGTCAAGATACCGCGCCTGGGTTTGGGTTGCAACTAGCCAAGAACCTGGCGAAGGGTATCCAGGCCGATATTGGCCCCACAGATGACCACCGCCACCCGCTGCCCCCGGTAGGCCTGCGATTGTTGCAGGAAGGCCGCCAGGGCCACCCCCGCCGCCCCTTCCAGAAGCTGGTGCTGGGTCTCGATAAAAAGCCGCATAGCCGCGGCAATTGCCTCCTCGCTCACCAGCACCCAGTCGTCCACCAGGCGCTGGCAGAGCTTTAGGGTGATGCTATCGGGCTCGAGGCCCCCCGCGCTCCCGTCGGAGAGGGTGGGCCTGGCCTCGACAGTCACAACCTTCCCGGCCCGCACCGAGGCCCACATGGCCGCATCGTTTTCCGGCTGGCAGCCGATAATTTTTGTGCCAGGGCTCACCGCTTTGAGGTACGAGGCGAGGCCCGAAACCAAACCGCCGCCCCCCACGGTTACGAACACCGCGTCTGGCGGGCCGCCCATCTGCTGCACCATCTCCACCCCAAGGGTGCCCTGCCCGGCGATGACCTCGGGGTCGTTGTAAGGCGAGATGTACACCAGGCCGTGGGCCTCGGCGTAGCGCCGCGCGTAGGCCTCGGTATCGTCCCCGCTTTTGCCAAAGACCCGCACCTCGGCCCCGTAGCGCCGGATGGCCTCGAGTTTGGTCGGGCTGGCCCCTCCCGGTACAAACACCACCCCCTTGGCCCCCAGCCTGGCCAGCCCGAAGGCCACCCCCGCCCCGTGGTTGCCGCTGCTGGCTGCGACCACGCCTTTTTCCAGCTGCTCGGCGCCGAGGGAGAGCAGTTTGTTCAGGGCCCCCCGCACCTTGAAGGAGCCGGTGTACTGGAGGTTTTCCAGCTTGAGCCAGGCCTCAGCCCCGCTGGTCTGGGAAAGGGCCAGCGAGTGCTCCAGTGGGGTCTGGCGCACGTGCGGCTGCAGGCGGGTGTGGGCTTGCCGGATGGCTTGGGGCAGGTTCATGGGCCTGGGCCGCTCAGGCTCCTACCGCCAGGGCCTGGTGGGTCTCGCGCATGGCCCCGGCCACCACCCCCAAAGCCTCGCGCAGCATGTCCTCTGGGATGTCCAGCGCCGGCAGGAAGCGGATGCAGTTGGTGTAAAGCCCGGCCCGGATCAGGATCACCCCCCGCTGGGAGGCCCGCCGGATGGTCTCCATGGCGAACTCCGGCCAGGGTTCTTTGCTTTTGGGGTCTTTGACGAACTCGAGGGCCATCATGGCCCCCACCCCGCGCACATCGCCTAGGGCGGGAACCTCGGCCTTCAGGGGCTCGAAGGTCTCCCGCACGATGCCCTCGATCCGCTGGGCTTGCTGCAAAAAGCCGGGCGAGGTCAGAATCGCCAGGGCCTGTAAGGCCGCCGCGCAGGCCAGGGGGTTGCCGCCGTAGGTGCTGCCCACCCCGCCCACGTGGGGGCTATCCAGAATTTCCGCCCGGCCCGTCACCGCGCTGATGGGCATCCCGGCCCCCAGGCTCTTGGCCGAGATGAGGAGGTCGGGAACCACCCCGCTGTGCTCGATAGCCCAGAGCCGGCCGGTGCGCCCCGAGCCGGACTGTATCTCGTCGGCAATCATCACCGCGCCCGCGGCGTCACAGACCTCCCGGATTTTGCGCAAAAAGCGGTGCGGCACCGGGATAAAGCCCCCCTCCCCTATCACCGGCTCGATCACGATGGCGGCCAGGGCCGAGGGGTCGATGTGGGCGGTCAGGGCGTTTTCCAGGTTCCAGCAGCACCAGTCCACATACTGCTCAGGGGTCATGCCCTCGGGGGTGCGGTAGAGGTTGGGCACCGGCAGGCGGTAGACCTCGGGGGCGAAGGGGCCAAAGCCTTTTTTGAACAAGCCCCACTTGCTGGTCATGGCCATGGTCAGGTTGGTGCGCCCGTGATAGGCCCCCTCGAAAACGATAATCCCCGGGCGTCCGGTGTATCGGCGGGCAAACTTGACCGCGTTTTCCACCGCCTCGGCCCCACCGTTGGCCAGGAGGGTTTTCTTGGGGAAGTCGCCGGGAGTGAGGCGGTTCAGGGCCTCGCAGAGCGCCACATAGGGCTCGTAGTTGGCCACGATGCTGCACATGTGCACCAGCGTGTCGGCCTGGGCTTTGATGGCCTCCACCACGCTTTGGGGCGTGTGGCCCACCCCCAGCGCCCCGATGCCGCCGGCCAGGTCGATGAAGACGTTGCCGTCCACGTCCTCGACCAGCGAGCCGTGGGCCTTGCGCACCGCGATGGGGTTGGCCTGGGCCAAAGCCCCGCTCACGGCAGCAGCGCGGCGGGCCTGGAGGGCCTGGCTTTGGGGGCCGGGGATGGGAGTTTTGAGCTGGATGTAGGGCATAACTGCCCTCAGTCTAACAGGCTGGCCAGGGCGGTCAGAACCTCTTCCTCCCAGCGGGAGTAGGCCGAGTAATTACCCTTGAAAGTTGCAGGGTCGCCGCCCTGCCCGCCGATAATGTAGATGAGGGCGTTCTTTTCCTCTAGGTCGAACAATAGCCCGCTCAACAGGCCGTAGGCGTCGCCCAGGTGGCCAAACCAGGGGCGGGGGTAGCCCCTGACGGGGCAGTCCTGGCCAGGCTGGTTGGTAAAGCGCCACACCCCCAGGCCCCAGCTCAGGGCCTGCCCCTGCAGGGTGTCGCCGTTGTGGCCATCCCAGGTCCATTGCGGCTGCGTCATTTGCTCGAGCGTCTGCGGCTTCAAAAACTGCACTTCCCCAACCCGGCCCTGGTTCATAAACAGCAACGCCACCCGGGCTAGCTCCAGGGCCGAAGCCCTGAGGCCCCCCTGGGGCGAGAAAAAGGTAGCGTTGCTGCCCAGCCGGTAGGTGCTCAAATCCACGACCACAAAACAGTTATCGGGCTTATCGGGGTCCTGCACCATGGGGCCAGGGGGTACCACGCCGCCATAATCGTCTACCTGCGCGACCCAAGGGCCCGCCGGGTTCCACTCCCCGCCGGTTTGCTTGCGGTACAGTACGGCCAGATTGCCGATCTGCTCCGGGGAGAACCGACCCACGTTGAACCCGCCCTCCATGCCCAAAGGCCGTAACACCTCCTGTTCCATGAACACATCGAAACGCTGGCCCGTTACGCATTCCATTAGGGTGCCCAGCACACCCGTATTGAGGTTGGCGTACTGGGCATAGGTGCCGGGGGCATGGTGGGGGTCGAAGTGGGCCCCGCCCTCGAAAAAGCGCCCTTGGGGGTGAAAGAAGTCCTGCAGGGTGTAGGAGCTGGGAAGGACATACCGGCTGCCGTCGCAGAGGGAGGAGGTGTGGCAAAGCAGGTGCCGCACCCGAATGGGCACGTCGGGGAAGGCCGGGTTGCGCAGGGGAAAGCCCAGGTAAAGGCTTACGTCGGCATCCAGCGCTATTTTCCCTTGCTCCACCAGCTTCATCACCCCAAGCGCCACCACCAGCTTGGAGATAGAGGCCACCCGGAAGCGGGTCTGGTTGTTGACCGGCAGGTTTTGGCTGGGGTGGGTGGGGTGCAGGTAGCGCTGCCCGAACGAACGGGCATAGACGATGACCCCAGCCCGCACCACTGCCACCTGAAGGCTGGGGGTGGGGTATAGGGGGTTTTGGAGAAGGGTTTGAAGTTTGGTCTGGAGACTTTGAAATGGCATCTGATTGCATTGTAGGGGTTGATAAGAAGGTTCAACGAAATATACTTGGTCTAAGTATTGGTAAAATTATGGACATATCTTTCCGATCTTGCTCTGTTGCAAAGTTCCCATAATGCAGCGAGATGACTAACGGTAGGCGTTGTAGACCAACGCCTTGACCCGGCACTCCCGCATCTGCAG
>FWPU01001309.1_pt1 | contig 75855 bp, 61 predicted proteins | sample 2228361 | NCBI WGS metagenome assembly FWPU01 (sample SAMEA103939777, study PRJEB20133) | metagenome | reverse complement strand
ATGGTGGCGGGTCTTACGGACCACATCTGGAGCTTGGAGGAGCTGTTGACCCATGTTCCTGTTCCTATCAACGATTCATAGGGAGACTACCATGCCATGTCAGCTTGGACTTTTAGGAGGGACTCTCAAATGCAAGCGGGACTTGAAGCGAATGAGATACAAAGGCGTGTTCGGCAGGCGAAAAGCTGGCAAGACCACGCGCGCCTCCTGTTTGAGGTGCTCCATAGCCCCGCCAAAGAGGATATCCAGCATCTTACCAGGCTTTATCGTGCAGAACTTTTGCGGTCGCCTTCACCCCTCATGCGCTGGGCTTATGCAAACGCCACAATCGAGGTCAATCTCTACAACATCAACCTTAACCCGGAATATGGGATCCGCCGTCAGGATTTTCTGAGTGAGCAACAGGTCTTTGATGAGCTGCGGCGTGTGGTGAACGAAGCGCCTAAAAGTGTTATGGGCTACTTAGGCTTAGCAAGTGCCTATGTCAAAGGGCTGCAAGATGAACAGATACTCAAATATCAGCAGGTTGTCAATGATCGGAGGGAGACTTTCGAGATTAATGGGCGCAAAGAGCGTATGCGAGTTATCGAGGTAAAGAATCCCGAACGCTGGCGTCGCTATCGTTCTTATCGGGATAAGGTGCGGGAATTAGATCCACACAACCCGTATCTCAGTTATTGGGAGGCAGACTTTCTTTATACTTACTTAGGAACGGGCAAAATAGGGCGGTCGTCCGCTTATTATGAGTCGGTCCAAAAACTTAGTCGGGTGGAGATTGCCTTAGAGGGACTACGCCTGTCAAAGTTATCCTATGAAAATGGGTTCAAAGTCTTTTCGCCTATTGTAGCGTTAGGGAGCATTATCTACTTTGCGTGGCGGGCTGGGCGTCAGGATGAAGCGAAGCGCTAGGGTGAGGAGCTAAAGCCGTGGATTGCCCAAAATCGGACATCACCGTATGTGGTGTGGCTGAGATTAGCATACGCGCATGCCTGCCCCTACCTCCGTGACCTAACCCGTTAGGATACGGCATACCTTCCTACTTACACAACCCGCTTCAGAACCGCTCTGTTCTTTTCAAAATCGAGGAGCAAGCAGGAACTTCTTTTTACATGGCGAATTTATTTGCGGGTGGAGAACGATGAAACGACTTACCTGTCTCGTCGGTGTTTCGCTGATGCTGTGCGTCGGTCAGCAGTCTGAAAAGGGCTTGCTGGCGATACCCGACAAGATGATCGAAGTCGGTCTCCCTGTGCAACTGAGTGTGTCCCCTCTTGCGCCAACTCGTGGCTCTACCCCTGGTTTCTACTGGCTTCACGGCGGGCGCTATCTTGGCTTTGTAGCACTCTTAGAGGAGCAAGACACCATCCGAATGCCCAACAGCCTTCTCTATGTCTATGACACGCAGATGAAGCGTGTTCGTCAGATCGCACCCCAGCCCGTATCTGCCTACCTGTTCACCGAGCGCAATATCTACTACCTTACCACAGAAAGAACGGGCAATCAGAACCGTTTTACCGTCTATCAGTATGACCCCTCAAGTGGGCAGGCGCGCTCAGTCTACACTCAAGGCTGGCAAGTGCCCGAAGAGGCGATTCTGCCCCCTGATCTCTACACCCTAAGCATTTCTCCAAACCAGCGCTACCTACTCATGTCGGTAAACAGAGGGTATGTCCTGCTCGATCTGCAGACACGGCGCGAAATCATTGTGGAGGCGATTCAGAATGGCAGTATCACTCCGACAGGCTTTCTGGATAATGAGAACTTGCTGGGAATGATGTTCATACCTGAGGAAAAACTCTATGAGCGGGTCGCGTTGCATATTCCCTCGGGCACCATCACTCGGCGGGTTGTGGTGCCGAGAGAGCCGACTCCCGCTCCCCAGAAAGCAGGCAACCTAAGGCTGAAACTGGACAAAGGTGCTCTTTATCTTGTCTCCCTCACCACTAAGTCAGACCGCTACCAGCGGGTGTTATTGACCTACGATTGCAAGGCGCTTCCGAGTACGCCGGTGATGGCGGTAGAGGGTGCTCCCGAACTTTCTGAGCTTGAGCCTCTATCAGAAGCCCAGATTGCTCCTGACGAAAGTGGGCTGGCGTTCGTCAATATTCACGGTCAGCTGTTCTATGTGCCTCTAAAGAAGCGCGAACCCCAATCGCTTGTCGAAGCAGTTGCGTGTGGTAAGGAGATAACCGACGAGATGCTCGTAAGGCATTTGACCAAGAATGCAAACCAGGTGGGGATTGCGCTTTTAATGTACGCCACAGACTACGACGAGTATCTCCCCCTTGCAGGTGATGTGGAACTGGTAATTAGACCCTACCTGCGCAGTCCAGATGTGTTCAAGCACCCTCTGACAGGGCAGTCGATTTTCATCTATCTGATGAATGGGCAGAACCTTATGGAGATTAGGGAGCCTGCCCGCACACAGATTGGGATTTTCGATTGGGGTGACCCGAACTATGTGATTGCGATTTATGCGGACGCGCATGCAAAGCTGATTCGCCGTGATCAGTAGGTAGGAGGCGCCCCTTGAGGGCGCCTCTGCTTTACAGATGTTCCTTCCACCAAGCGAGGTAGCGCTCTAAGCGGTCGCGACGAAGGTCGGGTGGACCACTGCGCGACAGCCCGTGGCTACTCTCCTGAGGGTAGCGAATATAAAGCACCTCGCGCCCCAGTCGCTTGAGCGCAGAGAACAGCTGGTCTGCCTCGCTGATAGGACAGCGCAGGTCGCCCTCGCTGTGAACAATCATCAGCGGGGTACGGATTCGTCCTGCGTAGGCGAGGGGCGAGCATTCCCAGAGTTTCTGAGGCTCGTCCCAGAAGTTGCCCTGCCAGTAGCGGTTGGGAATGAGGGGAAAATCGGAAGTCCCGCCCATACTGACCAGATTGACCACACTGCGGTCGGTGATTGCCGCTTTGAAGCGGTCGGTGTGCCCGACAATCCAGTTGGTCATATATCCACCATAACTTCCGCCAGCGACGCCCATCCGAGAGGGGTCTACATAGGGCAGGCTGGCAAGGTAGTCGGCAACTGTCATGAGGTCTTTGAAGTCGCGGTTGCCCCAATCGCCTTTGATGGCGCGTGCGAACTCCTCTCCATAGCCCACACTGCCACGCGGGTTCGTGTACGCCACAATGTAGCCCTCCGCTGCGTGCAGTTGGAACTCATGGAAGAAGACGCGCCCATACATCGCATGGGGACCGCCGTGAATCATGAGGATAGCGGGATAGCGTTTACTGGGGTCGAAGTCGGGCGGTTTCATCAGCCAGCCGTGAATTTTGACGCCATCATCCGCCTCCACTTCGAACTCTTCGGGTGCCACAATCACTACCTCGTCCAGCAGGCTCCGGTTGAGGGCAGTAAGTGGACGGGTATCGAGGGTATTGCCCATGCGCTGAGCCAAGAACACCTCGTGGGGCGCTGTTGCCGAGCCTATCAGCATGGCAAACTGGTGTTCATCCTCTGCCACCGAGAAGTCGGCTACCTCGAAATCGCCATCAAGCAGTTTCTCCATGTGGGTTCCATCCACACGCACGCGGTAGGGATAGACGCCTCCCCGCTCGCTGACCAGGAAGTAGAGGTGCTGGCTATCAGCGCTCCAGATGAGCGGTGCGCCTCCACCAAACTCTCGCACATCGGTGAGCGTGCCGACCCCGACGGTGTTATCTAACTGGGGAATGAGGTCGACAGCGTCGCCACCGGAGGGGGACACGCGCCACACATGGTCATTACGCGGGTAGCTATCTTCAGGATAAGGATTGCCCACATAGGCAAGCCATTTGCCGTCGGGCGACCAACGCAAGGCATACTTCGGTCCTGCAGGCGCATCGACCTTCTGGAGTGCCCCTCCTGTAGCGGGCACCAGCCAGATGTCCACCCAAGCCCAATCGTCCTCATGGGCAGGGTCGCGGTTGCTGAGGAAGGCAATTTGGGTGCCATCGGGCGACCATGTAGGGCTCGATTCGCTGAATTCGGGGTCGTTTGTGAGCTGGAGGGTCTCCCCCGTGCGCACATCGACCACATAGAGGTGGTAGCGCTGGTCGACGAAGAAGCCGTTGCCGTCCAATCGCCAGTAGGCGCGCCGAATCACGCGGGGTGGGTTTGAAAGCCCTTTCTCTTGTCGCTCTTTGCGCGCCGATTCGCGCCATTCAGGTGCGGTCTCGCGGTAGGTGAAGGCTATCTTGGTGCCATCGGGCGACCAGGCGAACTCCCCGATAGTGCCTTCCTCCAGTTGAGTAATGGGGCGTGCCTCCCCACCATCTACGGGGATAAGATAGAGTTGACTCTTGGGTTTCTGACGGTTGCTGACGAAGGCGATGAACTTGCCATCAGGCGACCAACGGGGTTGCGAGTCGCTCCATTCACCATAAGTGAAGGGCTGAGGTTCGCCTCCATCGGTGCGCACGCGCCACAGGTTAGAGAAATATTTATTCTTTTCCGTATCGACCCACTTGTGAACGAACACGACTTGCGAACCGTCGGGTGAAATCTGCGGACTGCCTAATAAACGAATGCGGAACAGGTCATCGATCGTGATTTTGCGCTTCATCGGAATAGCCTCCTGTGGCTATAGTATAGCATGCCTCAGGATTCGCTCTATCTCCTCGAACTGAGTGCTGATTCGGGCGTCGTAGGTGCCGTGTTCCGTCTCCACGATGCACGAGCCTGTTTCTACCCGACGGTCCTCCACAATCTCGATAGAGTCCACGCCTTCCAGAACGCTCAGGAGGTGGGAGCGCGCTTGGCGCACTCGTTCCAAATCGGCAGGGTTGACCCGAACGCGCACCGCCCCGAACCCCTTTACTCGACGCAGGGTGTCGCGCACCACATTCAGCACATGTTCGGGGTGCTGGCGTATCTCGTCTCGCACAATCTTGCGAGCAATCTCCAGCACCAGTTCCAGCACCTGAGGCTCAATCTGCCGAAGGTAATCCGAAAACTGCTGGTTCAGTTGGTCAAGAAATGCCCGCACCTCTTCTTGCAGTCGCTGAATGTGGGTTTGGAACGCTTGTTGCACTTCCGCTTGGGCTTGGTTCCACCCTGCTTCATAGCCTTCCGCATAGGCGGATTGGCGGATTTGGCTCGCTTCCCGCTGAGCAGACTGCAAAATCTGGTTCGCTTTTTGAGCAATAGCAGAAAGGTCTATCGTTTTCGGTTCCTCAGACCGTTCAGGCAGTTGTTCGAAGGGTAGGTTGGCAGGCGGGGATGGGGGTCTGGTTTCATCGATTGTGAGGAAGGGCTGGAGTGAACGGTTCTTTTTACCCCCCTCCTTAAGGCTCCCCCCGTCAATGGTGACAGGGGTACCCGGGTCAGGTTCACTTTCTATCGTTTCACCAGCATTTTCGGGAAGCAGTTCCCCCCTCCTTAAGGTTCCCCCCGTCAACGGGGGGAAGCGAAAGTTGGCGGAACCTCCAATCGTTTGCTCTCCACTCCCCATTCCCCACTCCGCACGCTCTCTCATATCAGCATCTCCTCCTCGCCACCGCGCGAGAGGACAATCTCACCTGCTTCCTCGAGGCGACGCACGATACTGACGATGCGCTGTTGCGCCTCTTCCACATTACGCACCCGCACAGGACCCATGAACTCTATCTCCTCTTTGAGCATGTTCACGGCACGCTCGGACATGTTGCGGAAGATTTTCTCTTTGAGGGCGTCGCTTGCACCTTTGAGGGCGAGCGCAAGTTCCTTCATATCCACCTCTTTGAGCACCTGTTGGATGGCGCGGTCGTCCAGCTGGAGCAGGTCTTCAAAGGTAAACATCAGTTTGCGCACTTCCTCAGCGAGTTCGGGGTTCGTGTCGTTGAAGTAATCGAAGATGGCGCGCTCGGTGTTGCGGTCGACCCACTGAAGCACTTCCACCAGCGATTTGACGCCTCCTGCAGCGGTCAGCTCTTGGCTGGCGATGCTGGAGAGCTTGCTCTGAAGCACATTTTCCACACGGCGTATCACATCGGGTGGGGTACTGCCCATCGTGGCGAGCCGTTCCGCCACCTCAGGGCGCAGTTCAGGCGGAAGGCTACTGAGCACCGCCGCAGCGGTCTGAGGCTCCAGATACGCCAGCACGAGCGCAATCGTCTGGGGATGCTCGTCCTGCAGGAAGGTGCTGAGCTGTGAGGGATGCACCCCTTTGATCGAGTCGAAGGGGAGCATCTGCAGGGCGCGATTGAGTTTCTCCAAAATCTCGGTGGCTTTCTCGGGACCGAACGCCTGCTCCAGCAAAACCCGTGCATGGTCAAGCCCGCCCTCTAAAGCGAGGTTCTGAGCGAGGCAGATTTCGTAGAACTCCTTGATGACCTGCTGGCGCAGTTCCGCTGGCACACTGCCAAGTCGGGCGATTTCGAGGCTCAGCTCTTCCACATCGGCTTCGCTAAGGTGAGGCAGTATTTTCGCTGCGACCTCCGTACCGAGTGCTACCAACACAATCGCCGCTTTCTGTTTCCCCGACAGTTTCTTCTCAGCTGGCTTAAGCATAGGCTACCCCTTCATCCAGTGTTTCAACAGCGCTGCGACATGCTCAGGTTTATTCGTGGCGAACCGCTTAATCTCGATGAGTTCGGGCTGGGAGCGTTCCCGAATGGCACGGGCGTGTTCCTCTTCTATCACTGAATCACCAATCCGAATGATACGCTTCCCTTGCGGGGTGATAATCACCTCCTCTTCTCCCTCACCCCCCTCTAACATCAGTATCTCCTCCTGACCGGGCTGATGGATTGCGATTCCACCTTCACCGATGCTCACATCCAGTACTCCACTTCGTCCGGGGAGTGCTGCAACAGGCTGTGGGGTAAGAGGTGGCGTAGGACGCCGAATCTGCTTGCCGATGACCCGCGCCAAGAAGAAGGTGACAATCAGCAGAAGCACCACGGGCAGGAGTTTCCATAGCAGTTCGTTCCGTCGCGCCAGTTCGCGTGCTTTGCGCTCTGCTTCGCGCTGTTCGGCAGAGGCGGTATCGAACTTCAATCGCTGAACCGTGACGGTGCGCGTGGGCTGGTTCGGAGCGACCCCAATAGCGGTCTCCAGCCAGTTGCGAATGGCGGTCACGGTTTCAGGCGCAACCGATTCATCGACTAGCACTGCCACGCTCAACCGTTCCACCCTGCCGGGCGCGCGAATGATATGTTCTACCTGTTTGTTCAGCTCGTAGTTGCGCACTCGGTCTTCACGGTTATATTCCCCACCACCTCCTGTGAGGGGTGCGGTGGGGTACATCGGCACATCGGCACGGTTGCCCGCAATACCTGTAGTACCGCCTGCCGCAGGAGGCGTGCCACTGAGGCGTTCGGTCGAGCTGGTCTCACTGACGACGGCTGAGCGATTCGGGTCTAAGGGTTCCACGCGCTGAGCCTGAATCTCCTCGCGGTCTAAGTTCAGTTCTGCGTGAACCGTCACGCGGGATTTATCGGATCCCAGCACACGGTCGAGATGCTGTTGGATTTGGCGTCGCAGGTCTTCGGCATAGGTGCGTTCGGCTTCGCGTCGGGCGCGCACCATTTCGGGGTCGTTGGCAGTTGGGTCGTTCCCGTTCCACAGCGGACGCGCTTCCGAGTCCAGCACGGTGATGTTCTCAGGTTTTAGCCCCTCCACGCTGTGGCTCACCAGGTGGACGATACCGCGCACTTGGTCGCGGTTGAGCATCATGTCTGGGCGTAGAGTCACGACCACGCTGGCGGTAGGTTCGATGCGTGAATCGGCGAAGGGCGAGTCGTTGCCTGGAGTGATATGGACGCGTGCGCTCTCAACGGGTTCAAGGTGCTGAATCGTGTTTTGCAGTTCCTCTTCCAGTGCAATCCGCAGGGTGTTCTGCTCCATCGTCTGGGTCATGCCGAAGGGCGTGTTTTGGAGGCGAGCATAGCCTGGCGCACCCGTTTTGGGTAGCCCTTTGGAAGCGAGTTCCAGCCGTGCCTCCTCTGCTCGAGCGCTTGGCACCTCAATCACGCTACCCCCACCGCTGGTGCGAACAGGGATGCCCTTCTCCTTCAACGCCTGCACGACCGCAGCGGAGTCGGCAGGGGTTAGTCCTGTGTAGAGGGTGGTGTATTCAGGTGTGGTCGCCCAGAAGCCGAGCGCAAGGAACACCGCCACCAGTGCAACGACACCCCCGATTAGCCCTATGCGGGCTGAGGGCGTCAGGCTCATCCACCGTTCACGAATTTGGTTCAGCATAGACCTTCCGTTTGGGCATCTCGCTTAGGCAAGCACACGGGCGTTCCGCCCGTGCTACGCCTGGGTTTCCTAAATCTGTAATCGCATTACCTCTTGATACGCCTCCAGCACTCGATTGCGCACCTGTAGGGTGAGCTGGAAGGCGAGATTGGCGCGCTCCATCGCCATCACCAGCGTCGGTTCATCCACAGGTTCCCCTCGTGCAAAGCGCTGGGCGAGCTCACTGGCGGTATACTGGGCATTCGACACCTGCCGAAGGACCTCGCTCAGCATCTTGCCGAAATCGGCGCGCGGAGTTTCCTCTGCGGAACCTTTGGGCTTTAGCCACTCAGGTGGGGAAATCTCCCGTATCTCGATCCTCGGCAGAGGCTTCACTATCCCATCGATTCGCATCGTCGTTCACCTCTTCCGAAATTTTTTTCTCTTGGTTTGCGTTTGGGTTGCCCTCACGATCGGCAGAGAAAAAAATTTCGTCGCTTGTCTATGCTACACGCGTCCAATCTCTAAGGTGCGCATGAACATCGTCTTGCTGGCGTTGAAGGCTTGGATGTTCGCCTCGTAGGCACGAGTGGCGGTAATCAGGTCGACCATCTCGTGTATCATATCGACATTCGGGTAGGTCACATAGCCGTCGGGGTCGGCGTCGGGGTGTCCGGGCTGGTAGACGCGCCGAAGGGGAGAGGTATCTTCCACAATACCCACCGCCCGCACGCCCCCAGGGAGTTGGGGAGTTGGGGTAATCGGCTGGAATACCACCACCTTGCGACGGTACGGACCTCCATTCACCGAGCGGGTGGTGTTAGCGTTGGCGAGGTTATCGGCGATCGTGTCCATGCGCAGTCGCTCTGCCGATAGCCCCGTTGCGCTGACCTTCATCAAGCTAATCAAGCCCATCGGTTCGCCTCCTTATTGGGTGCGTCCTCCGCTGATTGCATTCATCAGCGAGCGAATCTGCCCGTCGGCAATCCGCGCCAGCATTGCGTAGCGCAGTTCGTTCTCGGCTAACAGTGCCATCTCCTGTTCAGGGTCAACGGTATTGCCGTCTATGCGCATTGGGGTTGGAAGGGGGATTGCGCTTTCGCCCTGTTGGGAGGGGAAAGGTAAGCTGGCATAGTGGCGCGGGTCGGTCGTGCGCAGGTCGGTAGGGGTGGGGTTCAAGCCGTGTTGCACCGTTAGTTGCACTGCGCGTCCCCCGACAGGGTTGGACAGCACTGGAAAGGGCAGATCGAGGCGCACATAGTTGGGGGTATTGGCGTTGGCGAGATTATGTGCCAACACACGATGGCGTGAGACCGCATGGCGCATCGCACGCTCCGCCACCTGCATCGTCGGCGTGTCCCAAAAGGTACGATAACGAGTCGCATTGACTTCCAGCATGGAGTGCCTCCATCCCAAAACAGCAAATCTTCGCCACTCTCCTTCCGTGGCAAAGGGTTCGTACGCCTCCGTGCAGGTACACCTTGCGCAGATTATCGGTAAGAAGAGGCAAGTTGTTTAGGGGGTTTTTGAAGGCTGGATTCCCAGCTTCCACGATGCTCCACCGCATGGTCAAACCAAAAACTTCGTATTTCACCCCCGAATTCCCCTCCTTTATACTCTCTGTTGGCAGGAGTCATCCCCAAAGTAGTCTATAATAAAACTGAGACACATCGTGGTCTCAACCAGGAGGAGGTTAAATCATGAGGGATAGAGTCTTGAGATTGAGAGAGTGTCAGTGGCACCGAATAGGGCGAGTATGGTTGTTAGTTGCGGTGTTGGGTGTTAGCCATAGCACCCCTCTACCGGTGAGCGCACAGACCCTGACATGGCTCGGCACATTCGGAGGCTTTGAGAGTCGGGCTTTTGGGGTTTCAGCAGATGGCTCGGTCGTGGTAGGTTCCGCTTACAATCCCAGCATCCAATCTCGTGCCTTTCGTTGGGTTGTGGGGCAGGGCATGCAAGACCTCGGAACACTGGGGGGTAATGAGAGTCGAGCTTTTGGGGTTTCAGCAGACGGCTCAGTCGTGGTAGGCTGGGCTCACAACACCAGCGGTCAGCCTCGTGCCTTTCGTTGGGTTGCGGGTCAGGGCATGCAAGACCTCGGCACGCTGGGAGGTAACACGAGTGTGGCGAGAGGGGTCTCTGCAGATGGACTGGTCGTAGTGGGTTGGGCGAGTATCCCCAACGGTCAGTTGAATGCCTTTCGTTGGATTGGGGGTCAGACTATGCAAGACCTTGGAACATTCGGAGGCAACGGTAGTCGGGCTTACGGAGTTTCCGCAAACGGCTTGGTCGTAGTGGGTTGGGCTTTTTACCCAGCCTATTGGCGCGCCTTTCGGTGGATAGAGCAGACTGGCTTGCAAGACCTCGGCACGCTGGGAGGCAGGCAGAGTGAGGCTTATGGCGTTTCAGCAGATGGCTCAGTCGTAGTGGGTGCCGCTTACAACGCAAACAATCAATATCTTGCCTTTCGGTGGACACCGCGAACAGGAATGCAAAACCTCAACGAAGTCTATGCCAACCTACTTTCAGACGGGTCGTTGCTTCGTGAGGCATACGCTGTTTCTCCCAACGGACGATACATCGTAGGCTCGGGCAATAATGCTCGCACAGGTCGCATCGAGGCGTTCCTGTTGGATACAGGCAGAAGCTGGCTTGAAAGCGATGTGAATGGTGATGGGTGTGTCGACAATGCCGACCTATTAGCCGTACTGTTCACTTTTGGGAGTAGTGGGTCGGGGCTTTCCGAGGATGTGAATGGAGATGGGGTTGTGGACGATGCTGACTTGCTGATGGTGTTATTCGCCTTTGGGAACGGATGTTAGCCCTCCCTTCCCTGACAGGGTACAGCGTGGAGTTTGGTGATTTCCCCCCTTCAGTAAGCGAACGAGGAAACTCGCTAATCTCCCACGATGCCCCTTTATTGCTCCTCTAAATGGGGTTCATCCCGATACCGTTCCAAAATGCGCTTGGCGATATCGCGAAGCACATCGGGCAGTTCCTTGCCCAGGATGGGTTTCATCGGTTCGCTATAAAGAGGTGAACCCGCCGAGACCCACGCCCCCTGCGCAAGGAACTGAAGGTCAGGATAGGCGGGGTGGCTGCGGTCAAGGGCGATACGAGGCTGAACTTGGAAGGTAGTGCGCCCTTTGGGTTCCCCTAACTGGCTTCGCATCCGAGCGTCCAGTCGGCGTGCATACTCTGCCATCACCATGCCGACTTGATAGCGGGGCATCGGCTCAGTGCCCTTGAACTGCTTGGGTATCATCCCGCGCCCTTTGAGTTCGATGAGGGCGTTGCGCACCCACTCAGGATGACGCGCAGTGAGCTCCACTTTGCCTGCAGGTGCAAGGCTAATCGGTTTCTGGAACGCCTCGCTCAGCCCCTTCTCTAAGTTGCTGACAAACTCAGCGACCAGCACCGCCACCTCATACCCCGTAAGGGGTTGCTCGTAGGCAGAGGAGGGTTTAGGAGGCTCTGGGTGAAGATGGGGGTGTTTTTGCTGGGAAAACGACGCCAGCACAAAGAGGCTCACTCCTGCTAAGTACCAGTTTCGCATGCTTATACTCCTGATCACGGCTTAGTGTACCTTACTTGCCCGTCAGCAAAGGCGATATTATTGCCCCCAAGGTGGCGCGGAGGGTCAGGAAGGCTGGTGAACGGGTCGTGGGCATTCCAAGCGAGATTAGACGAGTCGTAAAGCATGGGGGTCTGCTCAGGGTTGCCCACCTTGAGAAGCTCCTGCCGTGAAAGGCGGGAGTTCATCGCATAGCCATAGTTGCCTGGAGGGTTTTTCGGACAGCGATAGACCGATTCGTCCACCCCATACGGGCGTACTGCATCGCACCACTGGGATGCAGGCGGTAGGATACCGTTGTGGTCCTCCGTATAAGCCAGCATTGCTATGGTGAACGACTTGAGGTTGTTCATACATCCTTGCTGACGGGCGCGTTCGCGTGCCTGCGCAAAGACGGGGAACAGCACCGCCCCCCCAATCGGGATGCAAAGGCACAGGCACAGCCCGAATCCTGCTAATCCGAACGCTAAAATCAGATTTCGTGAACGCTTCTGGCTCATAGGCTACTCCTCAATTTTTTCTCTTGGTTCGCGCTTGAGATACCCTTTCGATCAGCAGCGTTCGTCCGGCACAAGTGCCACAAGAGTCCGCTTCTCAGGGGGAAACAGCTCCTGCGCCAGTTGATGGAGGTCTTCAGGGGTGACGCGGTCAATCTGGGCGAGCACCTCTTCCATCGGAATCACATAGCCCCGCATCAGCGTCTCGCTTCCGATGAGTTCGGCGCGGGTCTGGGTCGATTCCAACGCCAGCACGCGATTGCCCTTCAGTAGGTTGCGTGCGTTCGCGACCTCCTCTTCAGGTGGGGGAGCTTGCATGAGTCTATCGAGCTCCTCATTTACCAATGCCACCACCTTTTCGAAGGTCTCAGGGGCGGTTCCCCCATAGACCACGAACAGCCCACCGTCCGACATTGGCATGGCGTAGCTTCCGATATCGTAGGCAAGTCCGCGCTTCTCGCGTATCTCTTGCCACAGGCGGCTGAACATAGAGCCTCCCAGTAGAGTGTTCAGCACCGCTTGAGCATACCGACGCTCATCGTGGAACGAGACGCCATCTACCCCCAGCCCGAAATGCCCCTGCTCCACTTCTCGCTCGATAAAGTGCTGGCTCGGTCCTCCTGAATGGGCGGGCGGAGGTGAAGGAGAGTTGTCTTCTACCTTCGTGGAGGGTCGCCAGTCGCCCAGCCACCGCTCCACTTCTCGCGCAACTGCGTCGGGGTCAAAGTTGCCCACGCAGGCGACCACCGTCCGCTCAGGGTGATAGTGGGTCTGAATGAACTCTTGGAGCATCGAGCGGGTGAAGCTACTTACGGTTGCCTCTGTGCCAATAATGCGTCGGCTGAGGGGATGTCCATTCCAGTGGGTCTCAGCAAACAGGTCGTGGAGTACCTCATCGGGGGTGTCCTCTATCATGCGCATCTCTTCGAGGATGACGCCCTTCTCTCGCTCGATATCGTCGGGATCGAGGCGCGGGTTGAGGAACAGGTCGCTCAGCACCTCGATGGCGATCGGCATATGCTCGGAAAGCATTCGAGCGTAGTAGAAGGTGAGTTCCTTGCCTGTAGAGGCGTTGATAATGCCCCCGCGCCCTTCTATCTCCTGTGCAATCTGAGTGGCGTTTCGGGTGGGAGTGCCCTTGAAGAGCATATGCTCCAGAAAGTGGGCGATTCCATGCTGGTAGGGCAGTTCGTGACGCGAGCCAACCCCTATCCAGAGGCTGACCGTTATCGACTGAACAGTTGGCACCACCTCCATCACGAGGCGGATGCCGTTCGGTAGTGTGTGCTGGTGCAGATTCATCGGGAGAGAGTATACCTTCTTAATGTAAGGTGCTTCATAAAAGCCCTTCAGATTAGGCTGACAGCAAAGCTATATGTGGGCTACCTGTACCACTTTACCTCTATTGCATTGAGGGGGCGCGAGAGTGCGCCCCCATTTGCCTCAACTTACTGCGATACGCTCCACTGGTTATCGGTGGGCGAGCGGTAGGTCTGCGAGAAGCGCACCGTGCGCGCACTTCCGTCCGCATAGAGAGCGTTCGTACTGCCCTGGTAGCGAGTCTTGGCGACCAGTTGATCCCAATTCGCACAGTTGCCGTCGTTCGGGAACAGGGAGCAGGGTGGCGCAGCGCGCCCACGCGACCAGTGATAGGGGTGATTCGCGTTCGTGGTGTCCGCCCACACATCGATACACATATCAAAGAACTCCGAGACCCAGAACGGGTGGTTTGGATTATCGACAGGCAGTGGATTGGGGGGAGTCACGCCCGATACTTGAACCCACGGGTCAGCACGCAGAATCGTGTAGATGGTACTGGACGGCGTGGTAATCTCTGCCAGTGCGCGCGGCACGCCCGTCATCAGTCCGTTGTTGGCAAAGGAACCCCACATCGCGGGCAGACTGCGGTCGGGGTCAGACGGGTCCCACCATACATTCTGCTTATTGCGCAGTCCCCGATCCATCTTGATATATGGCTCCAGTGCAGACTGATAGTTGTGAATTGCCCAGTAGTTTACAGTGCTGGGGATGCCGTTGATAACCGCCATCGTGAAGGGGAACCGCTCTTCATAGTCGTTGAGGTACATCATCACGGCGGTTCCGATTTGACGCATGTTCGAAACACACTGGGTTTGACGCGCCTTAGAACGCGCCTGAGCAAACACGGGGAACAGAATCGCCGCCAAGATGGCGATAATCGCAATTACGACCAACAACTCTATCAGTGTAAAGGCTAGTGTTCTCATCGTTGACCTCCATTCTTGGTGCGCCACCGACCACGGTGGTCAAGCGCCGAGCGGACTGTGCACGCTCGGTGGGGTTTCAGACCGAAACGACCTCACAGGTCGCCCTGATCAGACCGAAACCACACCAAGTGATGGAGGTGCGCGTGTGAGCCGATAGAAGCCAGCCGGTCGCTCATCCCGAACCAACGGCACCACATAGTTTGGCAGGTAGTCCAGCCAAACCAGTTGGACAACAGGCTTCAGGACTATCGCAGGGTCGGGTATTGCGCCGTTGGTGGCGTGAAGCCGACAGATAGGACACTCTTTGATAGGGGAACTGGTTTGCGCCTCGTTGTGGATGGCGCCATGCAGTATCTCTGCGGTGAATAGCAGAGTGACCCAGACCAGCAAAAACGCCAGCACATGGTAGCGCGCAATCCACCGAGTGCGCATGGCTCAAGTATACCTCACTCTTGTACCCCAAGGAAGCAGGAAATCCACTACTGAGGGCGTAGTAAGGCGCTATGACTAAACGAATGACCAAACCCATGCTCACGCGTCGTCAGTTTTTGAAGGGTACGGTGGCATCGATTGCGCTTGCATCGCTTCCTGTGGAGAGGTTCGCCCACGCTCAAGGTTCCGACCGTATCCGAGTGGGATTGGTAGGGTGCGGAGGGCGCGGAACGGGTGCGCTTTTAGATGTCCTGAACGCTGACCCGGGCACCGTCGCCTATGCCTTAGCCGATGTGTTCCCTGAGCGCATCGCCCAGTGCCTCAACGCCCTCACCGAGAACTTCCCCGACCGCACCGACATTCCCAAAGAGCGACAGTTCGTCGGCTTCGAGGCGTACAAGCAGGTTATCGATAGCGGAGTGGACTATGTGCTTCTCTGCACGCCCCCCGCTTTCCGTCCCCCTCACTTCCTGTATGCCGTGGAGCGGGGCAAGCATGTGTTCATGGAAAAGCCCGTCGCGGTCTGCCCAGAAGGAGTGCGCATGATTTTGCGCGGGGATGAGATTGCTCGCCAGAAGCGATTGGGGGTGTTAGCAGGCACGCAGTATCGCCACCATCCAGGCTATCAAGGCGTGATAGAGCGGATTCGAGAAGGGCACATCGGGCAGATGCGCGCCATGTTCGCCTACTACAACGCAGCAAGCCCGCGCGGGGTCGTCGCACGCGAACCGAACTGGAGCGACCTGGAATATCAACTGCGCAACTGGCTCTTCTATATCTGGATCAGTGGCGACCAACCTGTGGAGCAGTTCGTCCACAACATCGATGTGATGAACTGGGTAATGGGCAGTCCCCCTATCAAAGCGATAGCGGTCGGGGGGCGTCAGGTGCGCACTGCACCCGAATATGGCGATGTGTACGACCACTTCTGTATTGAGTATGAGTTTGCGAACGGCATACGCGTGATGGCGATGTGCCGTCAGTGGGACAACACGAGCTACCGCGTCTCCAACCGCGTGCTCGGCTCGGAAGGCGAGGCGCTATTAGAACAGTTCACCGATTTCTATGTGCGCGGGAAGCAGACTTGGGAGCCGGGCAAGCAGTGGCCCAACCCCTATGTGCTGGAGCATCGCAATCTGCTTCAGAGCCTCCGCAAGGGGGAGCCGTTCAACGAGGCGCGCCAGATTGCCGAAAGCACCCTCACTGCCATTATGGGGCGCACCGCCGCCTACACGGGCAAAGAGGTCACTTGGGAACAGATGTTGAACTCTCAACTGAACTATGTCCAGCGCGTGCTGACCCTCGGTTGGGACACGCCTGCCCCCCAAGACCCAGTGCCCATCCCTGGCAAGACACCGCTCGTTTAAGCCATGCGCCTGCTTGCCCTGCGCCTATGGAACTTTCGCAATATCGCTCAGGCACAGATAGACCCTCATCCGAGCCTGAACATCATCGTGGGGGCAAATGCGCAGGGCAAGACAAACCTCTTAGAGGCACTCTACTACCTCAGCACCCTGCGCCCTCTGCGCCCTGTGCGCGAGGTTGACCTGATTCGCTGGGGTTCGCCAGAAGCACGGTTGTACGCCCGTTATACCCATAACGGGCTGAGCGACGAACTCCACCTGCGCCTCCATCGCGAGGGGAAGCGTATGCTTGTGCTAAACGAGCAACCCATCACCCGTCAAAGTGGGTTTGTTGGCACTCTGCCAGTGGTCTGCTTCACTGCCCAAGACCTGCAGGTGGTGCGAGGTGAGCCTGCCGACCGCCGACGCTTCTTAGACTCGGAACTGAGCCTCCTCAGCCACCGTTATCTTTACTCGCTCAGCCAGTACCGACGCGCGTTGGAACAGCGCAATAACCTGCTCCGCGCCCACTTGGAAGGAAGCGCTACGCTTGAGAGCCTGCCCGAATGGAATGTGCAGCTGGTAAAGTATGGCGCGCGCCTCTTTCAGGCGCGCCGAAAGTTCCTCGACCAACTGAACGAGTCGGCTTCGGAGGTGCATCAGTCGCTCACAGGTGGTAAAGAGAGCCTCAGTCTGGTCTACCAGCCCGGACTGCCTATTGCCCACTGTCCGTTGCCCACTGCCCCTGAGAAGGAAGAGGAGTGGGCAGATGCGTTCACCAGTGCCCTTCATCAGGTGGAAGGGGAGGAGATTCGTCGCGGTACCACTCTTGTCGGACCCCACCGCGACGATTTCCTAATACTGGTGGGCGGGGTGGAGGCGCGAACCTTCGCTTCACAGGGGCAACAGCGCACCTGCGCACTGAGCCTCCGCCTGTCCGAAGTGCCCCTGCTCGAATCCCTTCGCGACGAGCCTCCGATAGTGCTGTTGGACGATGTGTTTTCGGACTTAGACCCCCACCGCCGAGCGCGACTCGTGGCATACCTCCAACCGCGCACCCAGACCTTTATCACCTGCACCGACTTGGGCTTTTTTGAACCCGCAGTCTTAGAGCAGGCACGCCTGTTCCGTGTGCATGAAGGGCAGGTGAGCACAGATGGCTGAACTGCGCCCTGTTGGACAGAGCCTTCAGCGACTTTTGAGCAAGTGGGGGCTGGAACGGCAGTTTGCGATTCGGCACGCCCTGTCGGCATGGGAAGAGATAGTCGGGGAGCCGATTGCGCGCGTCGCACGCCCGTTGCGCTTTGAGAACGACACGCTTTGGGTGGCGGTGCGCACTCCCACTTGGGCACAGGAGCTGAGCTTCCACAAAACCACTATCCTCCAGCGGTTGAACGAGCGCATCGCAAGCCATCTCTCAAACAGCGAGCCAGTGCTGAAGAACCTGCGTTTCGTAGTGCGCAATCCCCTCCCCTCTCGCTTTGGGCTTGGAAGCGAAGGAGAGTCCCCTCTGAAGACCTCACCTACTGACGAAATTTTTTTCTCTGCTGATCGAGAGGGCAACCCAAGCGCAAACCAAGAGAAAAAAATTTCGGACATTGAGCTGAGCGAATCGGAACTGGTGGCGATAGCGAACAGTTTTGCGGATGTTGCCGATGAGCGTCTGCGCACTGCGCTGATACGGGCGCGGATTGCCTCCCTGCGCTATGAGCGGTGGCGCAGATAAGCCCTTTCTCTCTATTTCGCGTCGCTATGGAAAGTAGGGGAACCTCCATCTAATAGTGGCGGTCTAAAAGATTATGGAAGGAGGTACGGTTATGCGCACAGTAGCACTAATAGCAGAGCGCGTTATGCACAGAAGAGAAAGCTGGATGGTGTATGTTGCCGTGCTGGGGTTTGGTCTCGGCACGCTCGTCCCGTTGAATGCCCAATCTCTCACTTGACTCGGTAGGCACCCTCTTTTCCTTCACATCCCACTGCGGCTTATGATGTCTCGGCGGATGGCACGGTAGTCGTGGGATCGTCGGGGGGTCGTGCGTCTCGTTGGGAGAACGGGGTGATGCAAGACCTCGGCACGCTCGATGGTGCTCGGAGCGTGGCTTTGGGTGTTTCGTCAGATGGCATGGTGGCAGTGGGTATGGTTCTGAACGCCAGCGGTGTGCCTCGTGCCTTTCGTTGGACGCCTGAAGAAGGGATGCAAGACCTCGGCACCCTCCCTGATTATAGCTATAGGATTAGTGCTACTGGTGTTTCGGCGGCTGGCAGGGTGGTCATGGGCTGGGCTGAGAACGACAGCGGTTGGCGTCGTCCCTTTCGCTGGACGCCTGCAGGCGGGATGGAAGACCTCAATATTACCTATGCCTCCCTGCTGACTGATGGCTCTAGGCTTGTGAATGCGAGTGCCGTCTCGCCCGATGGACGCTATATTGTGGGCTGGGGCTACAACGCCAGCACGAGGCGAGAGGAGGGGTTCCTGTTGGACACTTGGCGCACAGGGGATACGAACGGCGACGGCTGTGTGGATGATGCCGACCTGCTGACTGTGCTGTTCGCCTTTGGTTCGCCTGGCACAGGCTACACCCGCCACGAGGACATCAACAAAGACGGAACTGTAGACGACGCCGACCTGCTGGAGGTGTTGCTCAACTTCGGAAGCGGGTGTTAGTTCCTCACCCCCAGCTTCTCTTTATCCCCCTTTCTTTATCCCCCTTTGATACCCCCCTTACTAAGGGGGGCAAGGGGGGATTTTCCTTCCTAATGGGACAAGGGGGCTGATAAGGGTACACAAGATGGGTTCAGTTTCGGAAGCGAAGGCATACTTTTCCGCAAGGGTTTCATCCCCCCTCCTGTAGGTTCCCCCCGCTTGCGGGGGGAACCTACAGGAGGGGGGAATTGCCTCCCGAAAAATGTGGGGCGACCGATAGAAAATGAACTTGAACCGTGTAATCTTACCAGGTCGCCTGCTTGAGTGGGTAAAATGAAGCAGACATAGGCAGGAATGCCTGAACGACACTCTGCACGGGTGGGACGCCCGTGCTACAGGTCAGGCTGATGGGTAAGTTGCCCGTGCTAAAGGTTGGGGAGGTAGTGCGCCCTCGTCGTGCGCTTCAGGCGTTTATCGGGCTGGCAGGGGGGATTGCCTGTGCCGAGTTTCTCTCGTTGCCAACGCCTGCGCTGTTGGTACTGAGCCTGACCGTCGGTTTGGCTATCCTCTTGTTCCCGTCGGCTTGGATAGTAGGGCTTGTGTTCCTTGTCGGATGGTGGCACTACACGGGTTGGCAAGCAGTGCCCTTTACTGCCCCGCCTACACCTGCACGCCTGCAAGCCATCGGGATGCTGGAGCCGACACGCAACGGGTGGCGACTGCTCTGTAGGTTTGTTGAGCCTCCGATAGAGGGGTATGCGCTGGTCTACTTTCGCCCCTCGGTGGCGCGTCCGCCTGACTATGGCGACGAGTTTGTGCTGAACGCGGAGTGGCGACGCCCGCAGAACTGGCGAGGTGCACCTTTTGACTGGGCGCGCTTTCTCCAGCGTCGGCGTGTGCACCATCTTGCGACCGTGTTCCACGAGGGGCAGTTTCAGATAGTTCACTCGGGCGAGCGCAGGTGGCAGAGGTGGTTCATCTCGGCACGCCACAACTTGCGCCAGCATCTGAAGGCGCACTTCAGCCGAGAACACTCCGCCATCGTGGAGGGGATGCTGGTCGGGGCGGCGGGCGATTTCCCACCTGAGCTGAGGGAGCGGTTCATGCGCTCTGGGATTGGGCATCTGCTGGCGACTTCGGGCTTGCATGTGGGCTTAGCGCTGACTGCTATCGGTGGAACCCTCTACACTCTCAGCGTACCCTTTCGCTGGCGAATAGGGGTGATTATGCTGTGTGCGTGGGGGTATGCGCTGTTGGCAGGTTTGCGCCCCTCAATTGTGCGTGCGGGGATAATGACAACTCTCTACTTGGGGGCGCCTCTTGTACGGCGAGAAGCCGATTCGCTCAGTGCGCTGGCGATGGCGGGGGTCATTTGGCTTATGATTGCGCCCTCTTCGCTGTTTGAGGTGGGTTTTCAGTACTCATTCTCCGCCGTGCTGTTCATCCTGCTGTTCTATACGAAACTGTACCGCTGGCTCAGCGCGACTCGCATCCGCTCTATCCCTGCTGGAAACGCTCTCTGCTCTCTGTTGAGCGTGACCCTTTGCGCACAGGCAGGGGTTGCCCTCCTTCAGCTCTATCACTTTGGGCATTTTTCCCTTCTTTCCCCAATCGCAAACCTGCTTGTGGTGCCCATTGCGCTTCCTGTTTTGGTGTTGGGATTCCTCTTCTGGGGTGCGCAGGGGATATTTGCGGGGCTACAGTTCGCAATTGGTCTGCCTTTGAGTTGGCTCTGCGAGTGGCTGAGTTGGGTGGCGCACGCTTTCGGCTCGGAAGGCGTACCCGCGGTTCGTGTTGCTTGGCTCCCTGCGTGGTTGGTCGTGCTGTTGTATGGGGTGGTGCTCCTGCTCGCCCGTGAACCGAGAGGGGAACTTCAGGAGAACGAAAGTTAGGCAGAGAGCAGGGCGGTGGGCACTAGCAGGAATTTCCGCGCCTTGCTTGAACAATTCAATAGGGAGCGAAGAGCATGAAAGCAGTGGTCATGGCTGGGGGCGAAGGCTCGCGACTGCGTCCTATCACGGCGAATCACCCGAAACCGCTGGTTCCTGTGGTCAACCGCCCGATTATGGAGCATATCCTGCTGTTGCTGAAGGCACAGGGCATTACGCAGGTGGTGGCGACCGTCTACTACCTCGCCGATGCGATTGAGGGCTATTTTGGCGATGGTTCCGACTTGGGCGTGGGGATTGTCTACTCGCAGGAAGATACCCCGCTCGGCACTGCAGGCAGTGTCAAGCAGGCAGAGGAGTATCTTCAGGACGGCACCTTTATCATCATCAGTGGGGACGCCCTTACCGATGTGAACCTCCTCCCCGCTCTTGAGTTCCACCGCTCCAAGTCCGCACTGGCGACGATTATCCTCGCTCGCGTGCCCAATCCATTAGAGTTCGGGGTTGTGATTACGCGCGAGGATGGGCGCATCACCCGCTTTCTGGAGAAGCCCTCGTGGAGTGAGGTCTTCTCGGACACCGTCAACACGGGGATGTACATTCTGGAGCCAGAGGTCTTCGAGTACATTCCGCCGGGCAAGCCGTACGACTTCAGCCAAGACCTGTTCCCGCTCCTGTTGAAAGAGGGCAAACCGCTCTATGGCTATGTGATGCACGAATATTGGAGCGACATCGGCTCGCTTCAGCAGTACCGTGAGGCACATCAAGACCTGCTGAATGGCAAAGTGCAGTTGCCCCCACCTGGGATGGAGGTCATTCCCGGCGTGTGGCAAGGGGCGGGCACGCAGGTGGACCCCTCCGCCCAGATTGTGCCCCCTGTGTGCATTGGGCGAAACTGCCGTATCAAGAGGAATGCGGTCATAGGACCCTACACCGTGTTGGGCGACAACTGCATCGTGGAGCCAGATGCGCTCGTGGTGCGCAGTATCGTCTGGGACAGCACCTACATCGGGCGCGCTTGCAACATTCAGGGCGCGGTCATCGGCACGGGCGTTACCATCAAGGACAATGTGCAGGTGCAAGAGGAGGCGGTCATAGCCGACCGATGCCAGATTGAGAGCGATAGCACTATTCGCACGCGCATCAAGCTCTGGCCCGATAAGTACATCGAGTCGGGGTCTACCGTGACGATGAGCCTGATATGGGGCACTCGGTGGCGTGGGTCGCTCTTCCGCGAGCTGGGCGTTTCAGGGCTATCCAGCATCGAGATAACGCCTGAACTGGCAGTTAAACTTGGCTCTGCCTACGGCTCTACGCTCCCGCGTGGCTCGACGGTGGTGCTGTCGCGCGATACCTTCAAGGTGTCGCGTATGGTCAAGCATGCTTTCATGTCGGGCTTGTTGTCGGTGGGCGTGGATGTGGCAGACTTGCGCGCGATGCCCGTGCCCATCACGCGCCACTATGTGCGCTCCATCGGGGCGATGGGCGGGGTGAATGTGCGGATTGCTCCCACCAGTAGCCGAATGATGCTTATCGAGTTCTTCGACCGTCGCGGGATTTACCTCTCCAAGTCCGCCGAGCGCAAGGTTGAGAACCTGTTCTACCGCGAGGACTTTGCGCGCTGTGATCCTGACGAGGTCGGGTCGTTGCATTTCGCCTCACGGGCAGTAGAGCAATATCAAGACGCCTTTATGCGCTTGATACAACTACCCGAGAAGCGTCGGCGGATGCGTCTTATAGCAGACTTCGCCTACAGTCGGGTGTCGGCAATCTTGCCTGCGATGTTGGGGTCGCTGGGCTATGACATCATCTCCCTCAATGCCTATCCCGACGCCACCCGCTCGCCACGAACTCCCACCGAGCACGAGACCTTCGCCCAGAACCTCCAGCAGGTGGTGCAGAGCCTGAACGCCGAATGTGGCGTGTTGTTCGAGAACGAGGGCGAACGGCTCACCGTGGTGGATGAGCAGGGGCGCATCATTGGCGGAAGTGCCCTGCTTTCCACCTTCGCACGCCTGATGGCGGAGGCATACCCGAATAGGGCGATAGCGGTTCCTGTAAATGCTCCTTCCGTGATTGAAGAAGTGGTGGAACCCTACGGGGTCAAGGTGATTCGCACCCGCGCCGATGTGCGCTCGCTGATGGCAACTGCTGAAGAGCACACAGACGAGCTTATCTTCGCAGGCGATATCTCTGGCGGGATTATCTTCCCCCAACTCCATCCCGGCTACGATGCGATGTTTGCCTTCATGAAACTGTTGGAAACCACCCAACGGCTTGATCGATGCCTCTCGGAAGTGTACGACGCAATCCCGCCTTTCTACACACTCCATCGGGTGCTTGCTTGCCCGTGGGAACTTAAAGGGCGTGTGATGCGCATAGTAGCTCAACAGGTAAAAGGGCGCACCGAAACGCTCGACGGTTTAAAGGTCTACACTGACCATTCATGGGTGCTCATCCTGCCTGATGCGGGCGAGCCTCTTATCCACCTCTATGTGGAGGCACGCACCGAACAGGATGCTCACAACCTGATGAACCAGTTCGTCGAGATGGTGGAACGCTTCACCGACAAAGAGGGCTAAATGAACACCTTCGGACACCTGTTTCGTATCACCACTTGGGGCGAATCGCACGGGGGCGCAGTAGGCGTTGTGGTCGACGGTTGCCCCCCGCGCATTCCTATCACGCCCGACGAAATCCAGTTCGAGTTAGACCGTCGACGCCCTGGACAGAGTAAACTGGTCAGCCAGCGCAAGGAAACCGACACCATCCATATCCTATCAGGTGTGTTCGAAGGGCAGACGCTCGGCACGCCCATCTTGATGCTGGTCTGGAACGAGGATGCGCGCCCCTCCGCCTATGAGTCGTTTCGCCACCTTTATCGCCCCTCACACGCAGACTACACCTACCAAGCAAAGTACGGCATTCGCAACTGGCAGGGCGGGGGACGCAGTAGCGCACGGGAGACCGTCGGGCGCGTCGCAGGCGGTGCCGTCGCCAAAAAGGTACTGCGTACTCTCTGGAATGTGGAGGTGTTGGCGTGGGTGGAGCAGATTCACACCCTCTCCGCTACTGTAGACCCTAACACCGTGACGCTGGAGCAAGTCGAGAGCAACCCAGTGCGCTGTCCTGACTCCGAAATGGCACAGAAGATGATGGCGCATATCGAACAGATACGCAAGGAGGGCGATTCGGTAGGGGGCATTATTCGCTGTATCGCTCGGAATGTGCCCGCAGGCTGGGGTAGCCCTGTGTTCGACAAACTGGAAGCCGATTTAGCCAAGGCGGTGATGAGCCTGCCCGCAAGCAAGGGCTTTGAAATCGGTTCGGGCTTTCGGGGCGTGCTGATGAAAGGCTCGGAGCACAACGACGAGTTCTACACCGACGAGACGGGCAGAATCCGCACCCGCACCAACTTCTCAGGAGGCGTTCAGGGTGGGATTAGCAACGGCGAGCTCATCGATATCCGAGTGGCGTTCAAGCCCACCGCCACGATTTTCAAGCCTCAGCAAACAGTGGATGAGGAGGGGAACCCTGCTACTTTGCAGGCACGCGGTCGCCACGACCCATGCGTACTACCCCGTGCCGTGCCGATGGTCGAAGCGATGGTCGCCCTCGTGCTGGTCGATCACGCCCTCCGTCATCGCGGTCAGTGTGGCTAAATCGGGTATTATTTAGCGTGGCTAATAATGGGGGATACTCTCCCGCTACGGAGGTTCGAAACGACTATGAGTTATCCATGCTATATGCGTCTTCCACATCAGTTGCAGCCGAAATTTTTTTCTCTGCCGACCGAGAAGGCAACCCAAGCACAAACCAAGAGAAAAAAATTTCGTCAGGTAACGGACATTGCTGACCTGATAGGCTACACGCCTTTGATTCGGCTTCGCAAAGTCGCCTCCCATCTGCCCCCGACGGTCGAGGTCTATGGCAAGGCGGAATGGTTCAACCCCGGAGGCTCGGTGAAAGACCGCCCTGCGTGGAACATTGTGCGCACCGCAATTGAGCGAGGCGAACTGAGTGGGAATAAACGCCTGCTGGATGCCACCTCAGGCAACACAGGGATTGCCTTCGCGATGTTGGGCGCTGCGCTGGGGTTTGGCGTCACGCTCTGCATGCCCGCCAATGTAAGCCCCGAGCGCAAGCGAATCCTGAAGGCGTATGGCGCTGAGGTGATTCTGACCGACCCCTTAGAAAGCTCGGATGGCGCAATTCGCATGGCGCGCCAACTCTATGCCCAAAATCCCGAGCGCTACTATTATGCCGACCAATACAGCAACCCAGCTAACTGGATGGCGCACTACGAGACCACTGGCGTCGAAATCTGGCAGCAGACCGAAGGGCGGATTACCCATTTCGTGGCAGGGCTGGGCACCACAGGTACTTTTGTCGGTGTGGGGCGACGCCTGCGCGACTATAATCCTGCAATCCAACTCATCTCCCTTCAGCCCGATTCGCCCTTTCACGGGTTGGAAGGGCTTAAACATCTGGAGAGCGCTATTGTGCCCGGTATCTACGACCCCAGCTTAGCCGATGCCGACCTACGCATCAGCACAGAAGACGCCTACCGGATGGTCAAACGCCTCGCCCGCGAGGAAGGGCTTTTGGTAGGCGTCTCTTCGGGTGCTGCGGTAGTGGGCGCGCTTCGGGTGGCAGAGCAGGTGGTACAGACAGCCGAAGCGCGTGGAGAGACCCCCCAAGCGGTGATTGTCACCATCCTGTGCGACAGTGCCGACAAGTACCTTTCCGAGTCGTTCTGGGAGGACGAGCGCTACTGATGCAGATTGTGTTGAGCAGGGAAGTAGTACAGGGCATCCAAGCGCATGCGCAAGCCGATTACCCCTACGAGTGCTGTGGGGCACTTTTAGGAACCGAGCAAGACGGGGTGCGCACGGTGTCGGCAATTGTGCAACTGGCGAACGAGCGCACCGAGGAGCGCGAACGCCGATTTTTCATTAGCCCCCAGCAAGTGCTGATGGTGGAACGCAAGGCGCGCCAAGAAGGGCTACTGCTGTTAGGATTTTATCACTCGCATCCCGACCATCCTGCAGAACCATCCGACTACGACCGCCAGCACGCCTTACCGTGGTACTCCTATGTGATTATCTCGGTGGTGAAAGGCGAACCGAAAGAGATACGCTCTTGGCGATTACGCGACGACCGTTCCCAATTCGACCCTGAAATTGTGCATACCCCTTGACTTTTGTTGACTCGATTGGGTATAGTATTATCCGAAGGAACGCCAGAAGTGCGCAGGGAGCGCGCAACAGGAAACCTCTGGAACGGCTGTTGTCCCAGCTCCCCCGCTTCGCTGGTGTCTCCTTCTAATCCAAAACTCATGGAGGAGGATGCTTCTATGAAGCGTTTGCTAACTGTAGTAGCTGGGCTTAGCCTGATTTCAGGCTTCACATTTGCTCAGATGGATGACGTACCTTTTGGGCACTGGGCGTATGACGCGATTGAGTACCTCGTGCGTGAAGGGATTATCGTCGGTTATCCCGATGAGAAGTTCCGCCCTGAGCGCCCTTTGACCCGTGCTGAGTTTGCGGAGGCGATTGCGCGCGCCTACCGCCGAATCGACGAGCGACTTCGCGCCCTAAGCACCCAGGTTGAGGAGCTACGCCAGCGAACGCCTAGCACCCCTGGTACACCCGGTCAGCCACCTGCCCCTCAAAATCTGGAGCAACTACAACAGCGCGTCCAAGCGCTGGAGAACGCTGTGAACGAACTGAGCCGACTGAACGAGGCGGTGCAGACGCTCCAGCGACTGGCGCAGACCTTCCAGCAGGAGCTGGCAGACCTGAATGTGAATGTCGACAGCCTCAAGCGCGACCTAGCTTCTCTGCGCGACCGCGTGTCCGCTTTGGAAGGGCGCGAAGAGAAGTTCAAGATGTCGGGCGACCTCTCCTTCGGCGTGTACGCCACTCACAGCCTCGACGGAACTAACCCCATCACTCTGAACCGACACCCGCTGTACCCCTCTGGGAAGTTCCTCGAGAGCCTGAATGTGGTGCACGAGCTGGGGCTGACCTTCAGCGGGCAGATTAACGAGGAAGTGTCGGGTTCCGCCACCTTCATTCTGGGCAACTTCCTGCCCTTTGCAGGGGGTGCGGGTAAGAGCGCGCTCAGCACGACGATTGGTACTCCTCCCTCTGTCGGGAATACCGACATCACCATCTGGGAGGCGTATGTGAACGCGCCGATCGACCTGTTCGGCACTAAAATCAACCTGACCGTCGGTCGCTTCCCTGCGAAGTTCACCGACTTCACCCTCAAGCGCATCAAGCCGAACTACTACCTGAACTTCCCGCGCTACGACGATGGCTTCTACCGCGTGGACGGTGGTGCGCTTGCCTTCAACTTCGACACCTTCCGATTGAACCTGTGGGCAGCGCAAACGAACCTCAGCTCCAATAACGGACCTTTTTCTGGCATCACCTTCCAGAACCACAACTCCACCACTTCGGCTGGTGCCGACCAGTTCGCAGGCGCCTACCTCGAGTTCGACGCCATTCGCGGTGAGGACACCAACCTGACCATCGGCGCCATCTACTACGCTGCAGGGATTGGTACCGGGCAGAACTTCAACTTCAGCGGAGGTGCGCCTGAAGCAACCAACATCGACCGCGTCGATGTGTTCGGTGCCAATCTCAAGGGTCGCTTCAGCGGTATCCGCTTCAGCGCGGAGTATGCCCAGAGCGACTTCGTGCGCGACACTACCCGCGTGCTCAGCAAGGACAACTGGGCACTCAACGCCAACTTGGGCTACGACTTCAGTGAGAACCTCAGCCTGACCGCTGGCTACCTGGAGGTGCGCCCTTACTTCGCAACGCCAGGCTACTGGGGGCGTGCAGGCTACCTCTACAACATCTCTGACCTGCGCGGTCCATACGCCTCGGTGAGCTGGAAGGCGTCCGAAGACCTCAGCGTGAAGGTCGGCGGTGCGTTCCTGGAGGGTACGGGGCGCGTAACAGGCGGATACACCAAGAACGACGAGGTTGTGTCCCTGAACGCGGGTGCCAGCTACCGCTTGTCCGACCGCTGGAGCGTGAGCCTCGACTACGAGGGCGCGTTCTGGAAGTTCGGTGGTGCAAAGCCCGTGTGGAACTATGTCACGCTGGGCGTGAACTACAACCTCGGCGAGAACACCAGCCTGAACGCCCTGTACCAGATTATCGACAACAACACCAAGGGTGTTGCGGGCTTTGGTGCTGTTGGTTCCAACAGGGGTCAGGGCGCAGTGGCGGCGACCACGCTCACTATCAAGTTCTAACCACCTCGTTCTCTCGGCAGGGGGGCACTCAACCCCTGCCCCAACCTTTGAAACCCCTGAGGAAAATCTCCTCAGGGGTTTCGCATTAGGTATCCTATTCGACACATCACTCACGGAGGAGCACAAATGAGAGCATGGATTACCGCTATGGGCTGTCTTTTGCTTATGAGCCTGACGATGGCTCAGATGTTTCGTGATGTTCCCCGAAACCACTGGGCATATCAAGCGATACAGGAACTGCGTCGGCTCGGCTTCGTAGAGGGCTATCCCGACAACACCTTCCGCCCCGACCAGACAATTAGCCGTGCTGAGTTCGCTCAACTCATTGCGCGTGTCTACCGAAATGTCGACCAGCGATTGCGCGACCTGCAGCAGTCCCTTGAAACCCCGCCTTCTCCAGCCGAAACGCCTCAATTACCGCCCTCTCCCCTTGAGGAGCGCGTGCAGAGGTTGGAACGCACGCTTGAAGAACTACGCCAGATTGCCCAAGCGAACGCAATTCTTCAACGCCTGCGCAGTGAGTTCGAACCCGAACTGCGCCAACTGAACCTCGTGGTGGAAGACATTCGGGACGAGGTTCAAAGCCTTGAGGAACGCCTACGCGCTCAAGAGCGTGAGGCACAACGACTCACAGGCGACATGGCGTTCGGCGTGTTCAGCACCCACAGTTTCGACAAACGCTCTGCTTATACCCTTAGCGGGCGCGAAATCAACCCCACAGGCAAATTCCTGCAGAGCTTCGTGATTGCCCATGAGCTGGGACTGCATCTTGACCAATCCATAAATGAGTCGGTAGAGGCGCGCGCCACTTTCACTATTGGCAACTATCTGCCCTATGTAGGGAGTGCCAACCGCCTTGCCGACATCCTGCGCTCGAATAAGACAGCGCGCTCGGCAGGTGCTACCGATTTCACCATCTGGGAAGCCACAATCCACTTCCCCTTAGAACTGTTCGGTCAGCAGTTCAAGGCGGTGGTGGGGCGCTATCCGCTCAAGCTTTCCCCTTACACCTTCCAGCGAATTGAACCCGATGCTTATCTCGATTTCGCACGCTATCGGGATGGTGCGCACCGCGTGGACGGGGCTATGCTAAGCGCTGAGTGGTCGGCATTCCGATTCCTGTTCTTCCTTGGCAGTAGCTGGGGTATCCGTTCGAACACGACGAACCCATTCCCCATCTATGTGGCGAACCACAACAGCTCCATCTCGGGCACTATCGACCAGATGGTGGGCTTCTATGCTCAGTACCGTACTCAGGCAATTTCGAATATTCCACTGACGATTGGAGCAACCTATTTTACTGGTGGAGTCGGGCGCAATCGGCGGTATGAGCATCTCAATACCACCGTTTCCAACAGTATTAACCGCGTCGAACTTTATGCTCTCGAACTCCAAAGCGAGTTTAGCGGGATTAAGGTACGCTTCGACTATGCTCAAAGCATGCTCTTGCGTTCAGATAGTCGGCAGGTGGGGAGCAAGAATGCGCTCTTTGCCGTCGTAGGAGAGTACGCATTCAGCGAGCGTTGGAACCTTCTGTGGGGCTATCGTGAGATAGAACCTTACTTCGTTAGCCCTGGCAACTGGGGGCGGATTGGCTACGCCTACAATCCCTCCGATATCAAAGGCACCTATATCGTCACAACCTATCAGGCTTCAGAAGACCTGAACCTGAAACTCTCTGTTGACTTTTACACGGGTTCAGGGAAGTTACCTCCTGCGCGGGGCTATCGTGGTCGTGACCGCCTGCAACGCATCATGGTAGAGGCGGATTACCAGATCGCCCCACGCTGGCGACTTCAAGCGAGTTATGAGAATGTGGGGTGGCGACTCCAACAGTTCCGCCCCGAGTGGAACTATCTGACGCTCAAAGCGCACTACGACCTTGGGGAAAGCCTCTACCTGAATGCACTCTACCAGATTATCAGCACAAACGGTAAGGGAGCTCGTGCTGAATATGCGGGTGGTCCCAGCTCTGCGGGTAACCGTGCGGGCGTCTTTGCGCTGAATCTGGGATTCGTGTTCTGAGGGTTTGCTTCAAGCCCCTCACCCCAACCCCTCTCCTGCTTGGCTTACTGCACGACAGTTTTTCGTACTTGTGCCTGAGGTCGGCTTCTGTTGGGCAGGGCAGACACGGGGGTCTGCCCCTACAGGCAAGGCGATTTGGTAGGGGCGCACCCCCGTGTGCGCCCGTTTTCTTGTGCCTGAGGTCGGCTTCTGTTGGGCAGGGCAGACCCCCGTGTGCGCCCGTTTTCTTGTGCCTGAGGTCGGCTTCTGTTGGGCAGGGCGCACCCCCGTGTGCGCCCGTTTTCTTTTCTCCCTCAAAAAGTGTCGTGCAGTAAGCCTGCTTGGAGAGGGGTTTTTGATTTGCTTGGAGGGGGAGGCTCTCCTTGCATCGGGTATAATTGTGCCGTGAAACCACAACTTATGGCGTGTGGAGGCGACCAAACGAATGGCAGCTAAGCGTAAATCAGGGCAGACCTCTAACCCCGAACCCCAATCTGTTGTGGAGACCCAAGGGGTAGAGGTTATCGGGGATGCAGGGAACGGTCTTGCGGTCTCGGTAGAAGGCGAGTATACTGCCCAACAGCTCACTGTACTGAAGGGCTTAGAAGCAGTGCGCAAACGCCCTGCGATGTACATCGGCGACACGGGACCGCGTGGACTGCACCACCTATTTGTAGAGGTGCTGGATAACTCGGTCGATGAGGCGTTAGCGGGGCACTGCGACCATATTGATGTCATCTTGCACGCCGACCAAAGCGTCTCAGTTATCGACAACGGGCGCGGAATCCCCGTTGATATTCACCCTGAGGTGGGTCTGCCCGGTGTGGAAGTGGTGATGACGATGCTCCATGCTGGAGGTAAGTTTGGGGGTGGGGGCTATCGCGTATCGGGCGGACTGCATGGGGTGGGGGTCTCGGTGGTGAATGCGCTTTCCGAGTGGCTGGAGGTGGAGGTGGCGCGCGATGGCTATCTCTACTACCAGAAGTTCGAGCGGGGCGTGCCCGTGGCACCCCTCAAGAAAGTGAAACCTACCACCAAACGCTGGACGAAAGTCCGCTTCTTAGCCGACCGCGAAATATTCGGGGACTATCGCTACGACCCGAATATCTTCATCAAACGCCTGCGCGAGCTGGCGTACCTCAACCCAAATGTCACCTTCACCTTCACTGATGAGTTGAATGGGAAGCCTAAGCAGGTGTTCCGCTACACAAAGGGCATCGCAGCGCTGGTAGAAGCGCTCAACGAGAACAAAGACCCTATCCACAAGGTCGTCTACTTCCGCAACGCCCGTGAAGATACTGAGGTAGAGGTCGCCCTCCAATACCATACGGGCTACCAAGAGACCCTGCTCTCGTACGCCAACAACATCCACACTGTAGAGGGGGGTACCCACCTCACGGGGTTCAAGACCGCTCTGACCCGCGTCATCAACCAATACGCCCGCAAAATGAACATCCTCAAGGAGAAGGATGCCAACTTCTCTGGGGATGATGTGCTGGAAGGGCTGACTGCCGTGATTGCGGTGAAACTGCTCCATCCGCAGTTTGAGGGTCAGACCAAGACCAAGCTGGGCAACTTGGAGATTCAGGGGCTGGTCAACTCCATTGTGGGAGAAGCCTTTAGCGAATATCTGGAGCGAAACCCTTCGGTTGCACGCAAGATTATTGAGAAAGCGCTCACTGCCCAGCGCGCCCGCGAAGCGGCGCGCAAAGCGGCGGAACTGGTCAAGCGTCAGAGTGCACTGGATAGCGGTTCCCTGCCAGGTAAACTGGCGGACTGCACCGAGCGCGACCCCAGCAAATGTGAGCTGTTCCTTGTGGAGGGTGATTCGGCAGGCGGTTCTGCAAAGATGGGACGCGACCGCCGTTTCCAAGCCGTCTTGCCCCTGCGTGGGAAAATCCTGAATGTAGAAAAAGCACGCCTCGACAAAGCCCTCGAGAACGAGGAGATACGCGCCCTTATCACCGCGCTCGGCACGGGCATTAGCCTCGATAGCAACGGCTCGACCAGCAGTGGCGAATCCGATAGCCGATTCGACATCTCCAAACTGCGCTACCACCGCATCGTGATTATGAGCGATGCCGATGTGGATGGCGAACATATCCGCACCCTGCTGTTGACCTTCTTCTTCCGCTATATGCGCCCGCTGATAGAAGCAGGACATATCTATATCGCTCAGCCACCTCTGTTCCGTGTGCGAGTGGGCAAAGATGAGCAATACTATGCCCAAGATGAGCAGGAACTGGAGCAGATTCTCAAGCGCATCAAGAAGAAGAATGTGCAGGTAACACGCTTCAAGGGGCTGGGCGAGATGAACGCGGAAGACCTCGCCGATACCACGATGAACCCCGAAAAGCGGGTGATTGTGCAAGTTCAGTTAGAGGATGCGATGGAAGCGGAGCGCATCTTTACCACGCTAATGGGCGATAAGGTGGAACCTCGCCGACAGTTTATCGAAGAGCACGCCAAAGAGGTCACCGACATCGACTGGCACTTCTAAGGCATTATATCCCCAAGAAACAGAATACACGGGCGTTGTGCCCGTGTTCCACCACAAGTCGCAAATTCCTATGGTGAGCCGGGTGGGAATCGAACCCACGACCAATGGCTTAAAAGGCCACTGCTCTACCGCTGAGCTACCGGCTCACGCTCATAAGTATACCCTGTCGGCATCGTGTCAAGCCCGTAAGAGGGGTGTTCGAAATCGGGTATATTCTTCTGCGATGCCAAAAACCGTAGCCCAATCGAAGCCGAAGAGGAGACCGAGAACTCGGCAAGACACCGTGATGCCTCCAGAACATCTCGATGAGCTGGAGCGGATGCTTCAAGAGCTGGAGAGCCTCGAACTGTTAGAGGAGGACGGCGAACCGTTGGAAAGTGATTGGCATGTGGTGCAAATTCATCTGCTGGACGAGGTCGTGCGCCAGCATTTGGGACCCTCCAACGACTACTTCTGTAGCGGGAACATGTTCATCTACTACAGCACCGAACAGGCACGCGATATCCGAGCAGGCAAAACGGCTTACAAGGGAGCCGACTTCTTCGTGGTGCGCAATGTAGATGGCACAAAACAGCGTCCCTACTGGGTCGCTTGGGAGGAAGGGGGACGCTATCCCGATTTGGTGGTGGAACTCATCTCACCCCGCACTGCTAAGAAGGACAAAGAGGACAACCTCCATTTCTATGCCGAGGTGTTGCGTGTGCCAGAGTATTTCTGGTACGACCAAGATAAGGGCGAACTGCAAGGCTATCACCTGACGAACCGCCACTACGAACCGATCGTTCCCAACGAGAAGGGCTGGTTTTGGAGCAGGATTCTGGGAGCCTATCTGGGTGTTTGGGAGGGGGTTTATAACGGGCGTCGATACCGATGGTTACGGCTCTTTCGTGAAGATGGCACTCTGGTCCCTACTTTGGGTGAGTTAGCAGAGCAGGAGCGCCAGCGTGCAGAGCAAGCGGAGGCGGGACTACGACGCCTGCGCGAGCAACTCCGCGAACGAGGGATTAAAATAGAGTAAAACGCCAGAACAGCGGGTGTTTCGTCCCATCCTGCTTGAACCCACAAGGTATAATCTCTGGGCAAGAGGAGGATTAAGGAACCGATGAAAGTACTCGTTACCGTCAAGCGGGTTCCCGACCCGTATGCCAAAATCATGCCCTCTGCAGATGGAACCGACATCGAGCGCGACGGTCTGCAGATGGCGGTTAACCCCTTTGATGAGATTGCTTTAGAAGAGGCGATACGACTTAAAGAAGCAGGGATGGCGACCGAGGTGGTGGCGGTCTCTGTTGGGGGCGAGGAATCGCAAGAGCAGTTGCGCACCGCCTTGGCGATGGGCGCAGACCGCGCCATTCTAGTCCAAACAAACGACCCCTTAGACGCTCCTTCGGTGGCTCGGATTCTTGCCAGCGTGGTTCAGCGCGAACAGCCTCAGCTAGTGCTGATGGGCAAACAAGCCATCGATATGGATGAGAACCAGGTCGGACAAATGCTCTCTGCGCAACTGGGATACCCCCAAGCAACCTTCGCCTCGAAGATTACGGTTGAGGACGGCACAGCAACCGTCGAACGCGAAACCGATAACGGCATCGAGACCATTCGCGTGCCCTTGCCAGCGGTGATCACTGCCGATTTGCGCTTGAATGAACCCCGCTATGTGGCGCTGACGGGCATCGTGCGTGCCCGCACGAAGCCCCTTGAGACGCTCACGCCCGCCGACCTGGGTGTGTCGGTTCGGGCGCGGGTACGGCTCGTGGCGGTCGAAAAGCCTCCGGCACGCCAAGCAGGCAAGCGGGTGCAAGATGTGGCAGAGTTAGTGCGCCTTCTGCGCGAGGAAGCACGCGTCATCTAAGGAGGAAACTGCGATGCGAATTCTGATTGTAGCCGAGACGAATGGAAGCCAACTATCGGATAAAACGCTTCCTGCGATTGCGTTCGCCCAACAACTCGCACCCCAAGAGTTTTATATCCTTGCAATCGGGTATAACCCTCAGGGAACCGAGAGACTTGCAAACTACGGCGCGCAGGCGATACTTGTGGCAGACGACCCGCGCCTTGCGAAACCCACCGCTTCTGCCTATGCCCCTGTGATTGCCCAAGTGGCGCAATCGGTGGGGGCTACCCTCATCGCAGGCACGACCTCTACCTTCAGTCGTGATGTGCTGGCGCGGGTGGCAGGGCTGTTGGACGCCCCTATGCTAAGCGACATCATCTCGTTGGAGCAAACGAATGGCAAGTGGGTGGCGAAACGCCCCATCTATTCAGCAAACCTTATCGGTACTTTTGAGGCGGAGGGCAATCCCATAGTGCTGACGGTGCGTGGTCCTGCGTGGGGCAAGCCTGAGCCAAAGGGCAACGCCTCACCTGTTCAGCCTGCTTCCCTTCCCAACGACATCCCCACCCACACCGAATGGGTTTCTCTGCAGGGCAGTAGTGGCGGACGCCCCGACCTCACCCAAGCACGCGTGGTCGTCTCAGGTGGACGCCCGCTAAAAGACCCCGAAACCTTTGAAAAGTACATCGGAGGCTTAGCCGATGTGCTGGGTGGAGCAGTAGGAGCGACTCGCGCCGCAGTGGACGCCGGAATCGCCCCCAACGAACTGCAGGTGGGGCAGACGGGCAAAACAGTTGCTCCCGAACTCTATATCGCTGTTGCCATCTCAGGCTCGGTTCAGCACCTTGCGGGGATGAAAGACTCGAAAGTCATCGTCGCCATCAATATCGACCCCGAAGCACCCATCTTTCAAGTGGCAGACTACGGGCTGGTGGCAGACCTGTACGAGGTCGTACCCCAACTCATTGAGGCGCTGAAAAATCGGTAGCCATAGTAGGTGTGGGCGCACACAAGGGTGCGCCCACCTCAACAAGGATATCCGCTGGGTCTGCCTCTACGATAGAAAAGTAGCATCAGTCGCTGTGAAGTAGCCGATTTTGCTTCAGCAACTCATGCCGTGAAGCAGGAAAAGCACAAGCACTTGCATAATTCTATAACCATGCGTATCTTTGGCTGGATAGTAGGGATGGTGTTCGCTATTGGCGGTGCTTTTGCCCAAAGTTCCTCCCAGCTCGATATCCGCGTGTCTGAGGATGGGGTTTCTATCCACGCCGTGAATGTAGACGCCCATGAACTGTTTATGAAACTTGCCGAGTCGACAGGACTACGCTTAATCGTCGACGACACCGTAAGGCGCACCATCACCCTGAACCTGCTCAATCGGCGGGTGAGCGAAGTGTTAGAAATCCTGATGGCGGTCTATGGGCTATCCTATCGGGAGGTGAACGGTATTTTCATGGTCAGTGAGGGCATCCCGCGTAGCCCCTCCTCGTACCTGCTAAGCGAGATCGATGCGATTACCACCCAGTATGTGCTTGCGCCCGACGCGAAGCAGTTGTTGCCTGTGTTTTTGCAAGACCATGTGAAGGTGAACGCAGAACAAAATGCGGTGGTGCTCTCCGCTGCGCCCGAAGTGCTTCGCAAGTTTCGTGAGGATATTGCCCAGTTCGACATTCCGCCTGCCCAGATAATGATCGATGTGTTAATGGTGGAGTTCACCGATTCGATAGCACGCGAGTTCGGGCTGAAGTGGCTCTGGAGCAACGACCAGCGCAAGGTAGAGGTCGATGCGGGACTTGGGCAGATTCTCTACCGTTCGGTGGTAGAGTTGCCTACCGAGTTCAAACTCCAGCTGCGAGCGTTGGTGACGCAGGGCAAGGCGCGGGTGCGCGCGAATCCCCGTATCGCAACGGTAAGCGGGCAAACAGCAAGCATCTTCATCGGCAAACAGCGCTACCTGAGTACGCCCGTCTCCATTACAGGAGGGCAGGGGGGCGACGATTTCTTTGGGGGGTTTCGGCAAGCCTTCTTTATCGATGCAGGAGTCCGATTGAATATCACCGCCCTCACAGGAGGTGAGGGCGAGATTATCGTCGATGTGCGCCCAGAAATCAGTGTGCTGAGCGCACCCGACCCGACGACCGGCTTGCCCGAACGCTCCACCCGACGCGCCAACACCACCGTGCGCGTGCGCGACGGTGAGACCATCATCATCGGTGGACTGACCCAGAAGGAACGGATGAGCACTCACACCAAAATCCCCTTGCTGGGCGATATCCCCCTGATAGGGGAGCTGTTCCGCACACGCACGGTGAACGAGGCCACAACCGAGATGGTGATTTTCGTTACTCCCCGCCTGCTGAGCCAGACAGGACACCTCCCAGAAGCACAAGAAGCCCCCCTCAAGGAACGGTTTCTGAAGGAGCGATAGGATGAACCCGGCGAAAATAGCGCTGAGTGCGTTCCTTATCAACGCCCTGATGACTATTCCCCTGCTGGTGTGGGCGCAAGGTCAAGCCTACTGCCAAATAAACCAGGTGGAGGTCAAACGGCTTAGCAACGGCGTGCAGTTGATTATTCGTGCCGACGGAGCGATGTATGTCAATCTTGACTCCAGCCGATTTTTCAATATGGATGCCTACCATACAGGGCGCGGGGATTGGCGTAAGCCCACGCGGGTATTGGAGTTCTTTATCTCCAACGGACGCACCCAAATCGGCAACTTTGTGGAGGTAGGCATCTATCCTGTGAGCCATATAGAGATGAGCGTTCCTCCTGAGGCTCCAGAAGGGATTGGAATCCAACTGCGGGTGGTACTCTACACGGAAGGCACTCCTTGGCGCGTAGTGGGAGAGCGAGGACGAGAGTTCGCGATGCCCCTTTCCCAAACCCCTGCGCCTGCAATAAGCATTGAGATGTCGCCCGACCAGACAAGCCTCATCCTTGTGGTGACGAGCGACCGTCGAATCCCCCCTCCTCTCGTGCGCCCTGCCCCTCCGGAAGGCGCTCCGCGCCATCTCCAAGTCGTCTATGATACGGGACGCGTTTCGCTTTATGCCTTAAATGCGGACTTACAGGCGGTTCTTCAACAGATTCGCGAGGCGACAGGGGAGGCGGTGTTTCTTTCAGAAGGCTTGAGCCGTACGGTAAGCGCATCGCTTGTGGATATGAGCCTCTCCGAGTTGCTGAACGCACTTGCGGTTGCCTACGGGCTAACCTTGACCCAGCGAGATTCCGCTTACTGGCTTAGTGAGGGAGATTTGCGCGATGTGCCCACTTACGAGCAGACCGCCATGCAGGCAATCCCCATCCGCCATACCAGTGCGCTAACCCTTCGCAACTGCCTACCCGACTCGCTGTTGCGATATGTGCGCGTAGACTCTAACCAGAACACCTTAGTCGTAGCGGGACCGGAATGGTTCATCCAGAAGGTCAAGCACGATGTGGCGCGTTTAGACCGCCCGCCAATCCAACTGGAAGTGGAGTTGAACCTGTACGAGGTGGGAGATACCCGTGAGGCACGCCGTGCTCTGCGCACCCTCCTCAGTAGCGATTCAGAGGCTTACGGGCTTGACTTAGAGCAAGGTGAGCTTGGCTACTTCTTTCTACAGGAAGAACCTCCTACCACCGAGGTGGAGGTCCAGAGCCTCCTCCAGCGAGTCAAGGCGCGCTTTGTGAGCCAATCGGTTCAGCGTGTACTAATGGGACAGCCTGCAACCCTGTTTCTTGGGCAACAGCGTACGCTGAAAACCTTGCGGTTTGACCCCTTTCTGTATGAGTTTGTGGAAGATGTCGTGCCGGTGGATATTGGGATCACAGTAAGTGTGGAGCCACTCTGTGCAGGGCACGATTCCGCCACGGTGCGCTTGACGACCGAGTTTAGCAATGTGGTGGAACTGGAGGTAGGCACAGGCTTACCTACACTCAGCACGCGCTTCCTTAGAAGCGTTCTGCGCGTGCCCTACAATCAAACAGTGCTTGTCGGTGGGTTTACCACCGAGCAGTACGACTTACGGCGGCGTGCGGTCCCACTGTTGGGACGATTGCCAATCGTGGGCTGGCTGTTCACAAGCCGTCAGCGGGTGCGCACGACGACCGAGTTCCTTGCGATTGTGCGGGTGCGCCCTGTTGAAAATGGTTCAGGAGGTTCTGAGCGATGAGGACAATAGTTCTACTCTTCTTGGGAGCTCTCGTTATATGGAGAGCCAATGGGCAAGCGACTGCCTATTGCCATATCACCCAAGTGGATGTGACCCCTCTGCGGAATGGGGTTCAAATCACCGTCTCGGCAGATGGCGTGTTGGATTATGAGCCAGAGGGGGACGATTGGTCGGCTCTGTATGGCTATCAGGGCTATGTTGCCATTCGATTCACAAACGCCAAATCGCGAGTGGGCAAAAACTTCATCGATGTCAGTCGCTATCCCGTGAGCTACATTCAGCTTTCCATCCCCCAAGATGCGAAAGAGGGGGTAGGCGTCTCGATGCGAGTGGTGCTGTTTGAGCCGAGCCGAGCCGATATTCAGCAAAGCCCCGACCTTCAGCGCGTGATTATCACGGTCAGCACGGAACGCACGGTGATGACGCGGGAACGCCCAAGCGAGGAATCGCCCCAGGCGCAAGAGCGTCCGATGGAAGTAGTGTACCGAGATGGTCTGGCCTCAGTGCGTGCCCAGCAAGCGAACTTGGCGGAACTGTTAGCCGAGCTGGCGCGCCAGACAGGGATGAACATCGCTGTGGAAGACTCGATTCAGGCACGCAAAGCGACGCTTCACTTGCAAAATCTGCCTCCCCAAGAGGCACTGGAAGGTATTGTAAGTGCCTACGGACTGGCACTCGCCCAGCTCAACGGCGTCTATATGGTGAGCGAGGGCGTGCCCACCGACTTGGCGCCCTATCGGCTCTCAGGCACCGAGTCGTTCCGACTCAAGTACACTAAGGCAGAGACCGCAGCGGGCTTGCTCCCTAACTTCTTATATAGTTATCTCCATGTGAATGAGGCACAGAATGCAGTGGTGGTCACGGCTCCCACCCAAATGCTTCGCAAAATCCAGAGCGACCTGCAGAAGATAGACATTCCTCCTCCCCAAATCATGATTGAGGCGCTGGCTGTGGAGTTCAGCTCTACAGAGGATGCCGAGTCTGCCCTTAGCCTGTTGTTCCGCAGTGGAGTTGAAACCGCTTCCACCGACTCGGCAACGGGTGGAGTCGTATATCAGACGGTTGGCGAGCTCCCCCGCGAGTTTCAGGCAAAGCTTCGTGCGCTCATCACGGAGGGGCGTGCCCAGATTCGCGCAAACCCGCGTATGGCAGCGGTCAACGGACAATATGCCGAGATCTTCATCGGTCAAACGCGCTTTATCAAGGTTCAGATTCGCTCCTTTGGCGGAGTTCAAGAGGAGGTGCGCGGTGTCGATGTCGGGGTGAAGCTCGGGGTGCGCCCATGGACAGGCGGAAACGACGAAATCACGATTACCCTTATGCCTGAGGTAAGCAACATCAGCGAGCTCGACCGCCAAACGGGGTTGCCTGTGCTGTCTACCCGACGCGCGAATACGACCGTTCGGGTTCGCGACGGGGAAACCATCGTGATAGGGGGGCTTGTGTTGGAGCAAGAGTACCTCACGACCAGCCGAATCCCGATTTTAGGGGACTTGCCCGTGCTGGGCGCGCTATTCCAAAGCCGAAAACGAAATCGAATCAACACCGAGCTGGTCATCTTCCTCACTCCCTATATCCTCACCGAAGAGGGGCGACTGAAAGATGAGGAGCGGGAACGCACCCTACGCGAACGAATGCTCGCACCCTCACCCTGAGGATGTCGATAGATTGCCTGGCAATCTTCACAGGAACTTTTGCGGAGTGCTGGCAGTATTAACAGGTGGTCGGACACCCGCACACTCCCAAGTGAGAGTGTTGGACAGCGCCCCGTGCGAGCTCAGCCGACCTCGAAGTGGCGCACCGTGCTGTGCCTTTGGAGACTCGCCGGTGGTGGGGAGGGTTATTAGGGGGGACCACTGCCCCACTGCTGTCCACCTCTCCCGACCAGTATAACGGTATAATTAGGGGTTGGGAGAAAGGAACGATGCATTTCGAAACGAAAGCCATCCACGCAGGTCAACCGCCCGACCCAACTACTGGTTCTGTGGTTGTGCCCATCTATGCCACCTCCACTTTCGTGCGTTCCCATATCGACCAACAGGAAGGCTACGAGTATTCCCGCGTTTCGAACCCCACGCGTGCTTCTGCAGAAGCCTGTCTCGCCTCCTTAGAGAACGCTCGCTACTGCCTCCTGTTCGCCTCGGGCATGGCAGCCGAGACCGCAATACTGGGGCTTCTGCGACCAGGCGACCATGTGGTCTGCACGCACGATGTGTATGGGGGTACGGTATCGCTCTTCAGCAGGATAGCCCCTAAGCGCGGGATTAGCGTGAGCTATGTGGACGCTCAAGACCCAGAGCAAGTCGCCTCTGCCTTTCAGCCCTCCACGCGCATGCTGTGGCTGGAATCGCCCACGAACCCGCTCACCTATGTGCTGGATGCGCCCACGCTGGTACAGATTGCTAAAGAGCGAGGGGCGCTCACCGTCTTCGATAACACTTTCGCCACCCCATACCTCCAGAACCCGCTGGAGTGGGGCGTCGATGTGGTAGTGCACAGCACCACGAAATATCTGGGAGGGCACAGCGATATTATTGGCGGGGCACTTGTGTACAATCGGGACGACCTCCACCCGATTTTGGAGGACGAGCAGGGGGTAGGAGGGGGTATCCTCTCGCCCTTTGAGAGCTGGCTCCTATTGCGAGGGATGAAGACGCTTGCGGTGCGCATGCGCGCCCACTGCGAGAACGCTATGCAGGTGGCACGGTTCCTTCAAGAGCACCCGAAGGTCGAGCGCGTGCTCTATCCCGGCTTGCCCAACCATCCCCATCACAGGCGCGCCCAGCAACTGATGAGAGGCTTCGGAGGCATGGTCGCTGTGTATCTCAAAACCGACCGTGCAGGTATGAACCGATTCTGCACCTCTATGCGCTATTTCCGCTTCGCCAGCAGTCTGGGCGGTGTGGAGTCGCTGGTGGGCTTCCCTGCCACGATGTCGCATGGGAGCCTTTCACCTGAACTCCGCCAAAAAGCAGGCATTACCGACAACCTCGTGCGCCTCTCGGTCGGAATCGAGCATATTGACGACCTGATTGCCGATCTTGAGCATGGGCTTGCCCAAATCCCATGATTACGATTGCCATCGACACAGGAGGCACTTTCACCGATGTGGTGGGCTGGTATGAGGGGCGCCTTCACCTGCTCAAAGTGCCTTCCACGCCTGCCGAGCCAGAGCGTGCCCTGATGGAGGGCATCTCGCAAGTACTAAGGGAAGCAGAGAAACCCTACACACTTCTGCACGGCACAACGGTCGGCACGAACCGAATCTTGGAGCGCAAAGGCGCACGCACTGCCTTCCTCACCACGCAAGGCTTCCGCGACCTACTGTTTCTGGCTCGTCAAGACCGCAAGGAACTGTATAGCCTCTGCCCTCAGCCTCGCCCATGCTTAGCTGAGCGCGCCCTGTGTGCAGAGGTACCTGAACGACTCGCTTATGACGGCTCGGTGTTGGTGCCTCTGGACATTAGTGGTCTTCCTACCTTGATTCGCAAATGGCGACGGGCAGGGGTCGAGTCGGTGGCAGTCTGCTTGCTGTTTTCCTACGCGAACTCTGAACATGAACGCCAGCTCAGGGCACTGCTGGAACCGCATTTTGCGGTTTCGCTCTCCAGCGAGGTGGCGCCTGAGTTCCGTGAGTACGAGCGCGCCAGCACCACCTTCCTCAACGGCTACTTAGTGCCCGTGATGCGGGGGTATCTCGCACGGCTCACCGACTCTGCCAAAAGTGCCCAGTGCATTTTGCTGAGCCACTCGGCTGGCGGACTGATGAGCGCACGGCGCGCCCAAGCCCACCCCATCAGCACGGTGCTTTCTGGACCTTCGGCGGGCGTGATGGGTGCATGGGCGGTCGCAAGGCAGACGGGCTACGCGCGCGTGCTCACTCTGGATATGGGCGGAACCTCCACCGATATGGCGCTGATTGACCGCGAACCGTTGCGCACTAATCTGGGTGAACTGGAAGGCATGCCCCTGCGACTGCCCCGACTGGACATTCACACGATAGGAGCAGGGGGCGGCTCACTCGCCTATTTAGACCCTGCAGGCGGGCTTCGCGTGGGTCCGCAAAGTGCAGGAGCCGACCCGGGTCCTGCCGTCTATGGCAAGAACGACCAGCCCACGATTACCGATGCGCAGTTTGTACTGGGGCATCTGCTTGCCGAAACCTTCGGCTTCGGTCAGATACCGCTCGAACCTGACCGTGCATGGCACGCCATAGAGCCGATGGCGCAAGCATTAGGGCTAAGCATACCCGAAACCGCACAAGCAATCATAGACCAAGCGCGTGCCCGCATGGCGCGAGGACTGCGCACCCTGTCGGCAGGAAAGGGCTACGACCCTGCCCAGTTCACCCTCTTGGTGTTCGGGGGTGCCTCCGCCTTACATGTATGCGCTCTCTCACGACTTTTGGGTATGCGCCAGTGGCTCATCCCGCGCTATCCCGGAGTGCTATCCGCCTATGGACTGCTGTGGACTGATGTCGTCCACGAAGCGGTACGCACCGTGTTGCGCCCCCTACCCGAACAGTTGGATACCGATTTGGAGCGCGCGCTCATCGACCTGCGCGAGGAATGCGGGAGGGTTATGCAAGAGGCTGGGGTAAGGGAGGGGCAATATGAACTCCAACCCTATGCCGACCTGCGGTATAGCGGGCAGTCCTATGAGATTACAGTGCTGTTGGACCCCAAATGTCCCCTGAAGTCTGGGCATGAGTTCGAGGTGCGCCACCGCGCTCGCTACGGATTCACCTTGCAGGGGCGCCCCGTAGAACTCGTGAACCTGCGAGTGCGCGCCGTTGCGCTGATGCCGAAGCCTGCGGGTGTAGGAAACACGGAATGGGTGTGTCTCGCCCCGCCCAAACCGTCCCTACCTGCGCAAACGGCAATTTGGCTGGAGGGCGAACGGATAACGGTTCCAGTCCTCTGGCGTGATGAGCTGGAATCGCCCATCCCTGCCCCTGCGCTCATTGTTCAGCCCGATACCACCATTTTGGTGGAACCGGGCTGGCATGTGGAGGTTAGCCCGCGCACGGGCGCGCTGATAGGACGCCTGCTCTAACAACTACTGCCGAAATTGAACAGCACCAACAGCAGGTCGGCATCATCCACGACGCCATCGCCATTAAGGTCCGAGGTAGACGCTCCCGATTGACCGAAGTCGAACAGTATCTGGAGCAGGTCGGCATCGTCGATAACGCTATCTTGGTTCACATCGCCCGCTTTTAGGCTGAAGTTGAGCGTGAGCACATTGCTCAGCATGGCGGTTTGGCTCTGGCAGAGATGGTTGCCGTTCGGGGTAGAGGCAATAAGCGTGGCGTTGCCCGCAAGGTTCGTTTCGAACTGGTAGCTCCCGCCCGTGCCGAGCGTTAGGGTGCGCACCTCTTGGCTACTACCCTGTTGGAGGGTGAATCGTACCTGCATGCCTTCTGGGTTCGCCCGCCCTTCCAGCACCACCTGCCCCTGCACCAGAACGGGCTGAACATTCAGGGCAGCGGTGCCGATGGTGGGCGCGTACAACTCATTACCCGCATAATCCACTCGTATCGGTTGAGTACCCAACGGAAGACTCAGCGGAACGGTGTAGCCGAGGCTTGCGGTGCCGTTGGCGTTGGTGAGGGCATCGCCCACATGCACACCCGCCACACGGAAGCTCAGCGTCTGTTGTGCAAGCGGTGCATGATCCAGCGCTTGGCGGAGGGTGGCTTGCAGAGTGATGCTTGCCCCTCTACGTCCACTGACGGAGTTGACGCTGAGTACAGTAGCACGCCGTACAGACCAGAGTGCCGAAAAGAGGCGGTCATCCACTATAAAATCGCCCGTATTAATCGTGTTGCTGTTGTTGCGGTCAAACCAAAGTGCAGAGAGCACATCATAGGTGCCCGGCTCAGCTGTGTTGGGCACCAGAAATTGGCGCGAGCGGTTGGTCGTGCCTTCCAAAATGTTCACCTTCAGGTCGCGTGCGGAATCGGAAATCCAGTTGCCTGTGCCAAGCCGAATCGATGCTCCTAACATCACTGCGAAGTCGTGCGTGGCGTTAATCGTATAGGTGAGGGAGCCTGTGGAGCCTGCGGTGATGGGGTTTGGGGAAGCGGTGAGGTTGGCAATCGTTGCCACCCCGCCTTGCACTAACTGGTAGCCAGCAGGAGCGTAGTAGTGGGCAAGGATTTCCTGCCAGTTTTTCGTGCCGTAGCCGTGAAGAGGGGCAGAGGTAGTGCATGTTTGCGAGCTGGAGAGCCTTCTTCCAGTTGCCCAGCGTGCCGAACCCCACTGGCACATCCCCCGCCCATGCCCATTCCGAGCGAAACCTGTGCACACAGGGTCATAAATGCAGGGCCAACTGGAACCCGTGCCCGTGTAGCCATCACCACAGCCAGAATTATTATTTTCTGCAGAATATTCCGCTCGCGCAATCATGCCAGTCGAGGTCAGCAACACATAGCGGGTCGTGGCGTCTACCGCTGCGTTGCCGTTGCTCGTCTGGTTGCCCGTGAACACTTGGCACGCTGTGGAATCGCAGATATCGTACTGGCTTGAGGCGGGCGAATAGACGAACGAGACCGCATAACTGCGCACTGCGACCGCACCCGCCTTAAGCGACTCCATCCCGCCTGGCAGGTTGCCCCAACAGCTGTACCATTCGCTTATGATTACACCTTTGCAGTAGGTCTCCAAAGTGTAGACCTCCACATACCGACAGCTCGTCCTACTGGTGCAGTTGCGCCCCACACGAATATATTTCGGAAGCACAATAGGGGCGGGCGCAGTAAGGAAAAAGTCGCTTGGAGATTCGGCAAGCGTCTCGGTCGGCTCTTTGGGTGGGTCGCAATCTTGGCACGGCTCTATTGGGTTCTCACGGTGGCGCGGGGAACGCATATCGGTTGAGATAATACCGTCGCCCGCTTCCAAAGTCAAGCGATAGAGCACATCGCCCCCACTCCACACTTGTATTTTTTCCAGTCGGCGCGTGCAGTAGCCCTGCCGAGACACAACGAGCGTGGCAAACCCCGTTGAATGTTCCGCAACGGGAAACTGAATAAGAAAGAACCCGCGTTCATCCGTGCGTGTGCTGAGTCCGCTCCCTTCCACTTGAACCAACACATCGGCGAGTGGCTGACCCGACTCCTCGTCCATAATCCACCCCACCACAATCATCTCTCCGGGCGTCCGAAGCGACCACAGAAACTCGGTCTGAACCTCCTTGGGCGGTTCCAGCGGGTCTAAATAGAGATGGATGGGCAATAGGCTTTCGTCCGCCGTCAGCATGGTGCCTATCGTGTGGTAGCCCTCATGGGTTGCCAACAGTTGATATTCCCCTTCTGGTAAAGCGAGTTCGAGCCTTCCGTTCGGCTTTGCTTGGAGAGTGAAGCTCTTGCTCGTCTGGGTGTTGGTCAGCACCACCTGAGCGGGCAACGCACGCCCCGTGATAGCGTCATGAAAACGCATCGATACCGTTTGCTCGGCAACTCCGAACGCAACCGTTAGGCAGAGAATCACAAACCCTATCCACCAGCGCATACCTTTAGTATATCCCAATTGTGCTGAGGTTTGCTACCTTGCGAAGGCGAACCCGTCGGGTATAATCTGCTCCAGCATAGGTGGAGAGAACAGCATATCATCAAGTCAAAGGTTGGCACCGATGCGAATCGTACAGATTGACACGGGCAAGAGCTGGCGCGGGACGCAGAAACAGATATGGTTGCTAAGCCGTGAGTTGGTTCAAAGGCGTCAGATGGACAATTGGGTGATCGGACACCCTAACTCTCCACTGGTGAACCGAGCGCGCGGGAATGGAATCCCCACCCTCGAACTGGCTGTGCGTTCTGAAGTCGACCCCCTTGCGCTTGTGCGCTACCTCCGCCTCTTTCGCCAGTTGAAGCCGACGATAGTGAACATCCACAGCGCGCGGGCACTGTTGCCAGCGGGTTGGGCAGCACGGCTTGCAAAAGTGCCTCTTACCCTCTTCTGGCGATGCATGGACTACTCTATCAACGACCCGTGGCGTCGCTGGAAATATCGCCAAGCCTACGATGCGATTATCGCCGTCTCGCGTCGGGTTGCGGAGGTGCTGATGGAGGGGGGTATCCCGCGTGAGATTATCCATGTGGTTCCGATATGGATCGATGCGGAAGAGAGCCAAGTTTACCCACGCGAGCAAGCGCGCCAGATTTTAGGGCTTGCTCCCGACTCCTTTATCGTGGGCACGACCGCCTTTCTGGTCGAGCGCAAACAGATCGACCTGCTTATCCGTGCTTTTGCTCGGCTAACTGACCGCCCGAAAGCGCATCTTGTGATTGTAGGGGATGGTCCGGAACGCCCGAACTTAGAGCGGTTAGTTCGGCAAATGGGGTTGGGTATGCAGGTCACCTTTGCGGGCTACCGTTCCGACGCTCCCGCCTTGATGAGTGCGTTCGATGTGTTTGTATTGCCCTCGCGCTTGGAAGCGGCGGGAGTGGTGATTTTAGAAGCAGGCTTGGCGCGCCTACCCGTGATTGTGGCGCGCGCAGGGGGCATGACCGAGTATATTGTGGAAGGAGAAACAGGGTTAGCATTTGACCCCAGCAACGAGCGTGACCTGACCGAGCGTATCGAACAGGTATGGCATAACCCCATTCAGGCACGCCAGTGGGCACTCGCCCATCACCAGCGCGTGCTCCATCACTATCATGTTCGCCAGATTGCGGAGCGCGTGCTTGCAGTCTCAAACGGTTTACTAAGCCTTGCGCGCTCCGTCAGGGAAGGATAATGAAGAGGAAGGGAACCCACCTAAACGAACCTCGTAAGATTGCGGTGCTGATTCGAAGTGGACTTGGGGATGCGGTGTATGTGATTCCCGCTCTCCGTGCCCTACGCACACGGTATCCCGAAGCCGAGATAGAAGTAGTGGTTCGCGAGCACTCTTTCGCCCATCGAATGCTGGAGCGCTGTCCTTACAAAAGTGCGTTCTTACTGCGTGTCAAGCGAGGCTGGGAAAGCAAAAAACTGCTCATTCGCCATCTACGCCAAGCGCGCTACGATATGGCGCTCATGCTCGGCAACAGCGAAGGCAAAGCCTTCTATACATGGCTGGCGGGCATCCCGCGTCGGATAGGAGGGGTTAAAAACTGGCTCTCGCGTCTTTTTTTGACTGACCCTGTGGACATGCCCCGCGATTCGCATCAGATCAATGATTTGTTCAAAAAAGTAGTGGAGAAAGCAGGTTGCGATGTGTCAGAGTGGCGATTTGAGCTCTTCCCTCGTCCTGAAGCCCAACCAACTGCAGAAGCAAAGCTCCAAGCAGTCGGTTGGCGTTCCGAACTTCCCCTTGTAGGCATTCATCCTGGTGCAGGAAAAACCGCTCCGAACAAAGAGTGGTTCCCTGAGGGGTTTGCGGTAGTAGCCGATGCTCTCCTGAAACAAGGGGTTCAGGTTCTGCTAATGGGAGGCGCAGGCGAGCAAGAAGCGGTTCAGCAAATCTTGGAGTCCATGCAAGGCACTCCCTTCGTGTTGACAGGGAAGCTGGACTTGGATGAGCTGGTCTTTTGTTCTAAAAAGTTGAGTGCCCTGGTGAGCAACGACTCAGGACCCGCCCATGTCGCCAGTGCCGTCGGCACACCCACCGTACTTCTGTTTGGACCTACAAAGGCAGTACACTATGCACCTTTTATGTCACCGTGTGTCGCCATCGACCGTTCCCATCTGTGTTCATCACGATGTAATTTCCGTACTTGCCATAGGAAGAACCGCCTCTGCATGCGCTCCATCTCTCCAGAAGAGGTGGTTCGGGCAGTATTTCAACTTCTCGATAGGAGAAGCCACCATGGTTGTAAGGTGGAGATACGAACCTAACAGGCGAAGGAGGTATCTTATATGCAGGTCACTTTCTTGACACGGTTCGATGGCAGTCTATTTTTTGGTGGTGCAGAAGTTCAAGCCCTCAAAACCGCCGCAGCTCTAAGGGAACTGGGCGTCCATGTAGAGTTCTTGCATCCTTTTTCTAAAGAGGTGGGAGATATTGTCCACGCATTTGGTAGTTATCACTTTTATGAATCTACTCTAATTTATTGTAAAAATATTTACAAAAATTTTGTAATATCAACAATATTTTATAAAGATGTTCATAATCCTTTTCTAAAATTTAGATATTATGTTTACATAATACTTCCGCGTCTTAACCGTCAAGCAAGGCGCATCGGTCGTTTACTCGCACTTTCTGATATGCTGCTTCCCAATTCCCGAAAAGAAGCTCAACAGCTAAGCGATTTATTTCGAATACCTCAATCTAAAATTCAAGTTGTGCCTAATGGTGTAGAGGAACGCTTTGCTTATGCAGACCCTACTCTATTTCGAAGAGAGGTAGGCATTGAGGAACCTTTTGTATTGAATGTAGGGCGGATTGAACCTGGTAAGAATCAGCATCGTTTGATTCAGGCACTGAATTCCACGAAGATACCGTTAGTGATTATAGGAAAGAATGTAAATAATAATTATTATAGTATGTGCAAAGAAGTTGCCAAAGACAATGTCTACTTTCTCCCGCCGGTTCCGCATGAGTCGCCGCTTTTAGCAAGTGCCTACTCTGCATGTCGTGTTTTTGCATTGCCATCTCTTTCCGAAACAACGGGGCTGTCCGCTTTGGAAGCAGGAGTAGCAGGCGCTCGGGTCGTGGTGACGCCTAATGGAGGAGCACCTGAGTATTTTCAGAACTTTGGTTTCTATCCTAATCCTTTTTCTATAAAGAGTATTCGAGAAGCAGTTCTGCAGGCTTGGGAGTCGAATGTTGATACCCATGCCCAACGGGAGCATCTACTGAGCAACTATGAGTGGAAGGTGGTTGCGCAACGCACCCTCGAGTGCTACCACCGAGTTCTATCAGGTGAATAGGGATAGCCGAGCCTACTACCGCACCCGACAGGTGTTAATGCCCACTAAACGATACAGGAAACATATACCCGTTAGCCCAGAAATCAGCAAGGGGATGCCCAGCAATCCCCACCAGTTTTGAGCATAAATGCCCCAACCGATAAGCGCAATTCCTAAAGCAATCCGAATCATACGGTCTATACCACCGACATTCGTCTTCATAAGAGGTCACCCGTTATAAAAACGCTTTGGAGTGGTGTTCGGTTCCCCAAAGGGGTGCAATTTTCGAGTGGAATTCCGTATAATTATATGTGGAAGCCCCGCGTTCGGGTCTTCGGAAGTTTTTCCTGCTGGCTACACAGCGAGTGGCTATGCAAGGAAAACTCCAACAGCAACCTCAGGAAGGCTTTTGCCGTCTAATCAGGCTGGAAGACAGACCTCAGGGATGAGTCCGAACGCGTAGGTGCGCAACTATAGGTTAGGAGGTGCAACGAACATGACTATGTTTACACCTATGGAGTTAGAGGTTATCCTTCAGCGGATTGCTGGCGAGAAGGCGGATAGGTTCCAGAAAGAGGTTCTCTATCCCCAGCTTGCTCGTGCGATGCGTATCCCAAGTGCCACTGCACAGGAGGTGCGGGAGGCACTGGCAGACCCGTATTATGCGTTCCGAGCGATGTTGGGCTACTATGCCTTCGCTAAACGGGGCAACGATCGGGTCGAGTATTCGAATTTCGCACTTCAGGCGTTGGAACGAGTGCTGAAAGGCTCTAAGGAGAACTTCAGCGCGTTCCTGGCATCTGGCGATGCACCCCAGCAACTGTGGGACGCCTTCGTGCAGGTCTGCACCGAGCATCAGCGCAAAATCAACGAACAGCTCAATCGCGGGCTGATCGAGGGCTTGGCAGGGTATGCCCAGCGTATCTATGCCGAGGATGAAATCGGCAACATCTGGATGACCATTCAACAGTCGATTATCCGCTCAGGGCGGGTAGAGCCTATCTACCAAGTCATCACCGAAATCAAGGGGATTGGTCCGAAGGTGGGGTCGCTCGTTCTGCGCGATATGGTCGCCCTTTACGACCTCGAATCCAAGATTGACCCTGCAGATTACCACTATCTCCAGCCAGTGGATAGCTGGCTGAGGCGCATCGGACCCATGCTCACCGACGAAATCACCCACGAGACAGCCGACTGGGTAATCGCAGGCAAGCTGTCCAAACTGTGCCGACGCTACCGAGTGAGTGGGGTACGCTTCAATCAAGGAGTTCAGTACCTTGCGATAGTGGAACTGCGCCAGATAGACCGTCTGAAGGACTATCTACGAGCACTGGCAAAGAAGACGAGTTCTGCAAACGGTTCACGCTCCCAAACTGGAGCCTCCCCAACTCGCTCGTTCACTTGGCGACAATAGGGGGCGCGGGCATCTTGTCCATTAGCTAAATGGGCGAGATGCCCAAGCCACCCGTAGCACGGGCATTCTGCCCATCAGCCTAACTGAGCAGGAAACCAAGCCTTTCGCACGAAACATAAGGCGGGAGGTCTTGGTGAACCGTCGGATTGCGCTGATTAGCGTCTTGGATAAGCGTGAACTGGAACCGTTTGTCAGGGGTCTGCACGCACTTGGGTTCCAGTTTCTTTCCACAGGGGGCACGGCGCACGCCCTGCAATCGTGGGGATTGTCTGTGCAATCGGTCTCCGATTGGACAGGCTTCCCCGAAATCTTGGATGGACGCGTCAAAACTCTGCACCCACGCATCCATGCATGCCTGTTGGCAAATTGGAACCTGCCCGAACATCGCCAAACGCTTCAGGAACTGGGGCTGTCGCCCATCGAGCTGGTGGTGGTCAACCTCTACCCGTTCGAGCAGGCATTACGAGCAGGCGCATCGGAAGCTGAACTGATAGAGCAGATTGATATTGGCGGTCCCACGCTTCTGCGGGCGAGCGCCAAGAATTTTGAGCATGTGGCGGTGGTGGTCAATCCCGACGATTACGGGTGGGTGTTGGAACGGCTGAGGGCGGGCGGTCTCACCCGTGAAGAGCGGGCGCGGCTCGCTTCCCGCGCCTTTGCCCATGTTGCCGAATACGACGCCCTGATTGCGAACTGGTTCCGACGCTATGACCCAGAAGGCACGCTCCCTGCCACCCTTACCCTTACCTACCGACGCGCCCAGACCCTCCGCTATGGCGAGAATCCTCACCAGCAGGCAGGGTTCTACATCGAGCCGTTCGCTCCAGCAGGTACGATTGCCACCGCCGAACAGTTGTGGGGCAAGGAACTCTCCTACAACAACCTGCTGGATGCCGATTCTGCGCTGGAGTTAGTGCGTGAGTTCGAGAATCCCGCTTGCGTTATCGTGAAGCATACCAATCCTTGTGGAGTGGCGGGGGCATCTCATGTAGCAGAAGCCTTTCTGCGTGCGCTTAGCACCGACCCCATCTCGGCATTCGGGGGCATCGTGGCGTGCAACCGAGAGATAGACGAGGAGACCGCCTACGCGATTACTGCACCTGGCAACTTCTTCGAGGTGGTGATTGCGCCTGCGTTCACGCCCTCTGCTCTCACCATTTTCCAAGAGCGCAAGGGATGGGGACAGAGCGTGCGCCTCCTAAAGGTGGGCGAACTCCCACCGCCTTCCCACCTACAGGGATTTACCCTGCGCGGGCTAACGGGCAGCATCCTCTACACCGAGCGTGATACCCTTGACTGGGACCCCGAACGCCTGCAGGTCGTCACGGAGCGTATCCCCAGCGAAGAGGAGTGGCAAGACCTGCATTTCGCTTGGCGTGTCGTCAAGCATGTGAAGTCGAACGCTATCGTGGTGGCGAAGGGGCAACAGTTGCTGGGTGTGGGAGCAGGGCAGATGAACCGAGTCGGCTCTGTACGCCTCGCGCTGGAACAGGTAGGAGAAAAGGCACAGGGGGCAGTACTTGCCTCCGACGCCTTCTTCCCCTTCCCCGACAGCATCGAACTGGCGGGGCGAGCAGGCATCCGCGCCATCGTCCAGCCCGGAGGCTCCAAAAAAGACCCTGAAGTGATTGCAACTGCCAATGAGCTGGGCATCGCAATGGTGCTGACAGGCATTCGCCACTTTCGGCATTAAGATGAACATCCTATTCATAGAAGAAACAGACACCACTCAGCGAATTGCCTACGAACTGGTGGTCAAAAATGACCGACGCTGGGATGCAGTCTGCGCAGACCACCAGACCACTGGACGCGGGCGACACGGAAATGAATGGTACGATGAACCTAATGCCTGCCTGCTTACCTCGCTCATCCTATGGGACATACCATTGCCAGACCCACCGGGCTTGCTGGGAGTGATGAGCGCGCTTGCAACCGCCGAAGCATTAGAAACCGCATATCCCTTGCTTCCGCCTATCCAACTGAAATACCCCAACGACCTGTTCGTTCACGGGCGCAAGCTGGGGGGCATTTTAGTAGAGGTGGTGCATGAAACCGCAATTGTGGGCATAGGGGTAAACTTGGCACAGCAGTCGTTCCCGCCTGCGCTCGCCTCGAGTGCTATCTCGGTTCAGCAAGCCGTGGGACAAGGAGAGAAAGTGGACGCAACACGCCCTGCCCGCGAATATCTCATCGCCACCCTCTGGAACCATCTAATGGGTATCTATCGTGCGTGGCAAGCCGATAGGAACACCCTCTACACCCTCTGGCAGGGGCGCGATGCGACTGCGGGGCGCACCTACAAGGTGCTGGACCATCCTGAACAGCCCATCGGAACGGCTATGGGCGTGGAACCCGATTTTCGCCTCCGCCTTCGCTTGCCCGACGGAAGCGAGTGGGCAACATATCTGGTAGTGAGTAATACGGATGATTCAGAAAGTACTACCTCTTATGAGGCATACACTTAGAAGAATCACTATGGGAAGAATAAAATTGATTTTTTTCTTTCTAATCGTGAGTGCGGGAGTAACTTTACTTACTTCTGCACTCTATTTTGACCGTAGTCCTCGTTCTTGCCTTGCAGCGATGCTGGCAGGTAGCGCTCATCGTCCCTTTGTGTTGCGCCGCTTGGTGCCTGATGTACTCAACATAGCTGTCCAAACGATACCCACTGAGTGGCAGATGCGCGTACTCGATCCTGTCAAGCGATTGCCTCATCCATTTCCCCTTTTGTTGCTGGGACGCGACACGCGAGTTGCCTTTGCTCATTTGCTATTGGTGCTGAGCATGTGGGGTTTTTATTTCTCTACACTATGGTTGTGGCGAAAACTGTTCTTGACCATTCAAATGAAGAAGACTTGGTATTGGGAAGCAATCATCCCTTCTCTTGCGCTTCTATTTGCCTACCTACTACTCTGCTGGCGCCATGGAGTGCACATTTACGACCCTGCTACACTCTGGCTCTATTCTGCTGCCCTATGGGCGCTTCTTCAGTCGAAGAGATGGATGTATGGCATAATTTTTGCGCTGGCAGTCTGGCACAAGGAAACTGCTATTTTACTTATCGCATGGTGGGTGGTGAGATTCTGTCAACGCAACTGGCTTCCTTATCCTACTTGTGAAAAAGAGCAATCTCGTCAGCAGGGAACAGTTCAATGCGGATTTTTCAAGGTGAGCCTAACCCAAGAGAGATGGTGCTGGATAGTGACCTTGCTAATGTTTCTGTTCTATTTGGGGGTGCGCCTATGGGTGAATTGGCTTTATCGTGAAAATGCAGGCAGTACCTTCGAATTTTGGCTTGTAAAAGAGAACATCCCTCTGCTATCCTCACTGTTCACTCACATGAGTGGACGACATCTACGATTGCTACTCTTACTTACTCTCTTGATATGGCTACCTGCAAGAGGTTGGCGAGAAAAACCTCTCCTATTCCGGCAAATGATGGTAGTAGGACTGTTGGTAATGGGTATACCTTGGCTCTTTTTCGGCATTTTGGACGAGCTTCGTGCCTTATTGGAGCTTTATCCGCTGTGGCTCGTCCTGTGTTTACGCAGGGGATATTCCCCGTTCCTCGGCACGACAGACACTCATTCAAGTGGGGTTAGCCATACAAATCCGATCTCTATGCCTGCCCATCTGATAAGGTACGAGAGGTTTTCAGCAACCCACGCACTAAATGGTCAGCAAACAGGCGTCCGATGGTCTCCTTGCTAAGTGCCCCGCGCGGGTTATACCAGCTGGGTATCCAGTTGAGTGCGCCCAGTATCACATACGACGCCATCTTCACATCGGTGGGTTCAAACAGCCCTTGCTCGATGCCTTGCTGGATGCACTCACGATAGGCTTGCTCATACTGGTCGCGCATCGTGATAATCTCCTTGCGCTTGCGTGGGGGCAAAGCGTTATGCTCGCGCAACACCACCACACTGTACATCGCAGTTGCCCCGCCCACAATCCGTACATACTCCTCAATCATGGCGCGCAGTTTCTGGTCGGGGCTATCGGGGCGTGCCATAATCTCCGCTTGCGATTCCAGCAACAGCTCCATCGCCCGCTTATAGAGCTGGTACAGGAGGTCGCTCTTGTCACGCACATAGTAGTAGATGCTGGCTTTGGTCAAGCCCAGCTCTTTGGCGATTTCATCGACTGTGCTGGCGTGATACCCCTTTTTCGAGAAGACCTTCGCAGCGCCCTGCAGAATCTGCTCGCGCCGTGCCTCTTGCCGTTCTGTCCTTCTCGCCATTGCTCTTTGCCTCTAAACCCATAAAATGACGCACTTATTATACCCCACTCTTGAACCCTTTCAGAGCCTCGATTGGCCTATTGTACGCTCTTCGAACAACGAGTCAAAAAATGGGGTATACTTCCTTGTGAAGGAGGCAACAATGAAAAGCATTACTTTGCGTGGTGGCGAATTCTTATTGCGTGAAGTGGAGCCATCGCAGGTCTTCACGCCCGAAGATTTTAGTTCTGAAGACTTGGCGATTGCCCAAGCAGCGGAAGAGTTTGTGCGAGGCGAGGTTCAGTCGCGCAACGAGGCAATCGAACACCAAGAAGAGGGGCTTACCGTCAGCCTACTCAAAAAAGCGGGGCAACTGGGCTTGCTCAGTGCCGACCTGCCCGAAGCCTTCGGTGGATTGAACCTTTCCAAGACCACCAGCACCCTGCTTGCCGAGAAGATGAGCCTTCAGGCATCGTTTGCGGTGTCGTGGGGCGCGCATGTCGGCATCGGCACTCTGCCTATCCTCTTCTTCGGAACCCCTGAGCAAAAACAGAAATATCTCCCGAAACTGGCAACGGGTGAAATGATTGCTGCGTTCTCGCTGAGTGAGGCAAACTGTGGCTCGGACCCGCTCTCCGCTCGCACAAAAGCCACCCTCTCGCCCGATGGGAAGTACTACCTGCTCAACGGCGAGAAGATGTGGACGACCAACGCTGGCTGGGCAGACCTGTTTATCGTGTTCGCCAAAGTGGATGGCGAGAAGTTCACCGCCTTCATCGTGGAGCGTAACTTCCCAGGTGTATCCGTGGGGCGTGAGGAGCATAAACTCGGCATCAAAGGCTCCAGCACCCGACGCGTGATTCTGGAAAATGCCCAAGTGCCCGTCGAGAATGTTCTGCACGAGATTGGCAAGGGGCACCATGTGGCGTTTGGCGTGCTGAACATCGGGCGATTCAAACTCGCAGCGGCGACTTTGGGCGGTGCCAAAGAGGCGCTCACGATTGCCACCCGCTACGCCAAAGACCGACAGCAGTTCGGGCAACCGATTGCCAACTTCGGCATGATACGCCACAAGCTCGCCGAGATAGCAATCCAACTCTACGCCTTAGAAAGCACGGTCTACCGCACTGCGGGCATGCTGGACGAGGTGTTTCACGGCATCGACCCGCTCGCACCCGACGCCAACGCGCAGTATCGCGAGGCGGACGAGGAATACCCCGTCGAGTGTGCTATCCTGAAGGTGTTCGGCTCGGAGGTGCTGGACTATGTAGCGGACGAGACGATGCAGATTCATGGCGGTTTCGGCTACACCGAAGAGTTCCCCGCTGCACAAATCTACCGCGACAGCCGAATCAACCGCATCTTCGAGGGCACGAACGAAATCAACCGCCTGCTCATGCTCGACCAGCTGATGCGCCGTGCGCTCAAAGGCAAGCTCCCCGGCTTGATGAAGAAGATTCAGCAACTGCGCTCGGAGCTGAACCAACCCCAGATGCCCACCCCCGACCCCATCGACCCGCTGGAGGCGATAGGACGCTATATTGTGAACGCAAAGAAGGCAGTCCTCATCACCGCAGGGATGGCAGCCGAGCAAGTGGGCACTGACCTGGAAGAGAAGCAGGAGATTGTAGGATATCTTGCGGACTGCCTTATCCAGCTCTATGCGATGGAGAGCACATGGCTCCGCACGCGCAAACTGCAAGAGAAGGGGTTGGACATCACCCTTCCGCTGGCGATGACCCGCGTGTTTGCCTACGATGCGTTCGACAAGATCGAGGCGAGCGCACGACGCGCCATCCACTCCTTTGCTGAGGGCGATATGCTCCAAATCTTGCTCACTGCGCTCAAGCGCTACACCCGCCGTACCAGCGAGGTGAACACCATGGCACTTCGTCGGCAAGTGGCGGACTATGTGATTCAGCACGAGCGCGCTTGGGTCGCCAGTGGCAAGTGATTGGTTGCACTCTGTTGCGCCTTTACCTCCGACCCCTCTCCCGAAACTTCGGGAGAGGGACTTTTTTAACTCCCTCCCCGTTAAAAAGTTTAGTGGTTCCCCCCGCAAGCGTGGGGAACCTACTGGAGGAGGATGAAATCCATACTAAACGCAATAACAGTTGAAGGGCGAGAAGGCAGGGGTTCCTCTTATCGCCTGATAATCTCTGGAATCGTGGTGAGGGTGAAGGTCTGCCCATCGATGCGGTAGGTCAGCTCGGCGAACACGGTGATATTTTTGCCCTCCATCGGCACGGTTGCGTGCCACCGACTTCCGTGTGCGTGCATGTCGATGGGGTTCCAGCGTGCGGGGCGGAAGTCGAGGTTGTCGGCGCGCGCCACCCAGACTTGAACCTTCTCCGGTTGCATATCGGCTTCCACAAGCACCTCTACCTGCTCGCCTGATTTGCGTGTGGTGGCGGTGATTTTGGAAGGGAACTTCGCTTTGCCCGTCACCATCAGGTAGAAGGCGGTCATGGTATTGATGACGCGATTGTAGTCGCCCAAGCCGTGCCCACCATTCGGCACATAAAGGGCATATTTTTGCTTGGAAGGTAGGTCATGGAAGTAGAATTGCCCCGCATCGGTTGCCCAGTAGGGGTCGTTTGCACCGTTGATAATCAGGATGGGCATCGTGTACTGCTCACGATAGCTGTAGGGGTCTACCCAGCTGACCAGTTGGCGTCCGCGCTCGGTGAGCATCTTTTCCATCAGTCCGCGCTCGTAATATTCCGCAATCTGCTCGCTGTAGCGTCCCCACAGTTCCAGTTGATGGGGCATCTGCTTGAAGAAGTTGAGGTTGTCGAACACCATCGGGGCAATAGCACGCACGCGCGGGTCAACCGCAGCGGTGAGCCAAGTGGTCCATCCGCGCTTCGATGCTCCCGTCACCACGAAGTCCTTGATGTTCAGTCCCCACTCCTGTTTGGCGAACTGCTGGACTGCGTCCATCGCCCGTACTGCCGATTTAACCATCGGGAACAACAGGGGCCAAGTGGGGTCGCCCGTCTCCCAGAACTGCACATAGGTATGGGCAATCAGATTATCTTCCACGAGGTCGGGGCGTATCAGGGGCTGATTGGGCACATCGTGCAGGACGACTGCGATTGCGCCTACTCGTTCCGCCGCTTGCCCGATAAGCGAAAGCTCTCCGCGTCCATCGCCACTCCCTGTGATATAGAGGAGTGCGGTCTCGGTGTTCTTGAGTTCGGGCGGTTTGACCACGCGCACCCGATGACGCCAGGTGAACTCGCGCCATTTCTGGGAGACAACGGTCAGCTCGGTGAACTCGCTGTTGCCAATCTCGCCGTTAAGGCTCTTGCTCCATTCAAAAGGCGATTCGGCTTTCACATACTGCTTAAGGTCGGCATATGCGCTTGCGAAGAAGCCAATCGCTACTATCAGCGTCAGTAATCGCATCGGTTCCCTCCTGCCAATTGAGACGGTTTGGCACGCGAATTGTACCTATTCACCCTTGATTTGCAGGGGGAGTTCCTCAGGTTTGAGCCATCCGCGCTCGCGGGCGAGCGTTTCTTTGCCCAGAGGCGTGGAGGCACGCTCAATCTGTGCTTTTAGCTCCAACTTTTCCTGCGCAAGGGCTTGCCGTTCAGAGGTAAGGGCTTGTACCTCCGCGCGAGTCTGCCACCAAAGCGAGTAGATATGGGCGGTGCGAGGTAGGAGGTGCCCTGCAATCAGCAGAGTACCGCCCCACAGGCATAGCTCCACCCAACCGAACCGCCGTTTGTGAACCCTCATGTCCTGCTCCTTAGCAGGGTGAGATACGACAGAGTGTAGGAAATTCCTGCTAATTCTACTACGGATAGGCGTCAAAAACTGCCCTTTTTCTCGGCAATTTGCCCCTAAATATAGGGGTTAGGAGCGTTCAGGAGGGAAGAAATGGTAGCAGAAACAGCAGCCGTACAGTCCTGTTGCGCGGATGGTTTCGGGAGAAGTGCCACAGAAAGGACACTGAATTGGGGGGGTAGGCTCTGGTTTGAGCGCAGAGACCCAGCGAGTGAGCGGGAAGCCCAGAATGCGATGTTCCCAGGCGCTGGCGCATCGCTCACATAACAGAAATGCACCTCCGACACCCTGTACCCGAAGCCGTGTAGGGCGGGCGCAGTAGGAACATTCGCCGTTCATCGTATGGATTAGGCTCGAACCAGTATTCCTACCTCACGGGTGTACTGGTAAAACTCTTGAATGATGCGTCGGGTCAACTCGCCCGGTCGCCCGTTGCCAATAGGACGCCCATCGAGCATAACCATCGGGATAATCTCCGCTGCGGTGCCCGTGAGGAATGCTTCATCTGCTGTGTAGACATCGTGCAGGGTGAGCCAATCTTCTACGACAGGGATACCCATCTCCTTCGCCAGCGCCATTACGGTTTGGCGGGTGATGCCGTTCAGGATACCGCAGTTGCGATGGGGCGTGTACAGCACCCCGTCCCGCACGATAAAGAGGTTATCGCCGGTGGCTTCTGCCACATAGCCCTGCTGGTTCAGCATCAGCCCTTCGCCCGCACCTTGACGGTTCGCCTCTATCTTCGCCTGAATGTTCGCCACATACCGCCCTATGGACTTGATGCGTGGGTCTAACGAATCGGCAGGGATAACGCGCAAAGAGACCGTTACTACCCGCAGACCGATTTCGTACATTTCGGGAGGGTAGAGCGCCAGACGGGTCACTGCAATCATCACATTGGGCGTCTCGTCGATGTTTTCGGGGTTCAAGCCGATGCCAGTGCCTCGTGAAACGGACACGCGAATGTAGGCATTTTCTGGGTCTGCTGCCTCCACGGTCTCCAAAATGCGCTCGCGTAGCTCCTCGTAGGGGATAAGCTCTCTAATATCTAAGTGGCGTACGCCATCGTAGAGGCGTCTGAGGTGTTCGTCCAGTTTGAAGATACGGCGGTTGTAGATACGAATCCCTTCGAATAGCCCGTCTCCATACAGATAGGCGTGGTCGAAGACTGGGATGCACGCTTCGGATAGGGGCTTGATCGTACCGTTCCAGTTGACCATCATCTGCAACATTGCATTATCCTCCTATGGGGAATTATACCCGAACCCGTGCAGATTTTGAGCAAGTAAGCCCGACTATGGGGAGGCGGGAAAGCCTCCTGCTTACTCGGCATCGTCGGCAAAGGGGTAGGTAGGCAGGGTTCTGCGCAGGGGCTTATCCACGCGGTAGCCGAGTGCATAGTCGGCTTGCAAAAGGGTATGGATTTCGGAAGTGCCCTCGTAGATGGTTGCGCCCTTGCTGTTGCGGTAGAATCGCTCCACTGGGTACTCGTCCGAGAAGCCGTAGGAGCCGAACAGTTGTACCGCTTGGGTTGCAGCGCGTTGCGCCGCTTCGGTGGCGAACCATTTGGCTAACGAGGTCTCTCGCGTGTTGCGTAGCCCTACATTCTTCATCCAGCCCACCTTCTGGTAAAGCAGGACGCTAATCTGGTAGTCTGCCTCCATTTGGGCAATTTTCTGCTTGATGAGCTGGTGTTCTGCGATGGGCTTGCCGAAGGTTTTGCGCTCTTTTGCGTACCGCACCGATTCCTCAAGGCAGGCGCGTATCAGCCCTGCTGAGCCTGCTGCGACCGTGTAGCGTCCTTGGTCTAAGGCGAACATGGCTATCTTGAAGCCCTCGCCCTCTTCCCCGATACGGTTTTCAACGGGCACTTCTACATTCTCGAACACCACACCGCCCGTGTTGCCTGCCCGCACGCCCAGCTTGCCTTTGAGGGTATAGGGTTTGACGCCAGGTCGCTCGCGCTCCACGAAGAACGCGCTCATCCCCGAATGGTCGCGTCGGGCTTTTTTGTCGAGGTCGGTCCACGCCACCACGAGGTACTGGTCTGCCACTTCTGCCAGCGAAATCCAGATTTTCTCGCCGTTGAGGATATAGCGGTCGCCTTCTCGACGGGCAGCCGATTGCATGCCGACCACATCACTGCCGGCGTTCGGTTCGGTCAAGCAGAACGCGCCCAACCGCTCACCTTTGGCTTGAGGAACGAGCAAGCGCGCCTTCTGCTCGTCCGTGCCCCAGGTCATCAGTGTCATAGCGGTCAGCCCGACATGCACCGACATCACCACGCGCAGGAAGGTATCGCCATACTCCAGCTCCTCGCAGGCAATTCCGAGGCTGATATAGTCCAAGCCTGAACCGCCCCACTTGCGCGGAATGCAGATACCCATCAGTCCCAACTCTGCCATACGGGAGTAGACCTTGGGGTCGGCACCGTAGCGGTCCCATTCGCGGATGTGGGGCTTGACCTCATTTTCTACAAAGCGTCGCACGGTTTCGCGCACCATCAAATGCTCTTCACTTAGGGAGAAGTCCATCGTTTACAACCTCCAGAGGAAAGTATACCCTGCAACAGGAGTTCTACCGAGTAGCCCCATCGGAACGGGAGTTACTCCTCTTTCTCTTCCTCGGCTCTATCCAGCTCCTCGATAGAAACGCCCAGCAAGCCCCCAGAAATCCCTATGAGGCATCCCGCTCGTTCTGCAGGTTTTCCCTTGAGCTGTTCTGCAATTTGCAAGGCACGATCCAGCTTCCCTGCCTTGACTTGGGCTTGAGCGATTTTAGCGATGCTCATAACCCGTTCCCAAGGAGACGGTATTATCGCGGCAGTTTGGAGGGCTTCTTCATACTGCCCTACTGCTATTTGTGCGTTTGTAATGTCCACCAGAATAATGCCCCCTAATTGACCCTGCTCTATCGTGCCGACATTCTGAAGTGCCTCCGCAAGGGTCTGCTTCGCAAACTCAATCTGCCCCGCTTTGATCTGGGCTTGTGCGACTCGAACAAGGGTGAAAACCCGTGATTCGGCATCCTCAAGCATTCGAACTGTCTGAAGTGCCTCGTTGTGCAATCCTGCCTTCGCTTGCGTCTTGGCTATCTCAGTAAAAGCCATTTCGCGAGGGGATGTGTTCTCTATGGTGCGTGTAGTTTGGAGTGCCTGCTCATACCGTTCTGCTTTCGCCTGCTCTTCCGCTATATTCAGAAGTGTCCAGTCGCGCTTATCAGCGTCGTTAATCCTACGGGTAGTTTGAAGTGCCTCGGTATATTGCCCTGCCATCGCTTGCGCTTCTGCTATCCAACGCAAAGCATCTTCACGCTCTTCGATGTTCTGAAGGGTGCGAGCGACTCTTATCGCCTCAGCGATGGTCTGCTTTGCAAGCTCTCGCTGACCTGTCTTTACTTGTGCTTCGGCTATCTTGCTGAGAATGAAGGCGCGACTGTTAGCCTTTTGTATCGTGCGAGCTGTCTGAATCGCCTCATTCATGGTCTGTTTGGCAAGCTCTGTCTGTCCTGCTTCCGCCAACATCGTGGTTGTTATTGCCAGCGCTAATGCGCGATGGTAAGGGTCTTCAATCATACGAACCGTTTTGGGCACTTCAGTATACAGCCCTGCTTTGATTTGCGCTTTTACTATCCGATCCAGAGCAAAAATGCGCATCTCAGGGTCTATCATGCGCACGGTCTTGAACGCCTGCTCATATCGTCCAGCCTTCGCCTGCGCGTTGGCTATATCTGCCAAAGCCATTGAACGATACACAGCATCCTCGATTGTACGGGCGGTTTCGTATGCCTCTTCATCTCGCCCCAGCTTCGCTTGCAGTTCGGCTAAATTTGTAAGAGCCAAAGAGCGCATGAATCGGTTCTCGATTGTGCGCGCAGTCTGGAGCGACTCCGCATATAGCCCTGCTTTCGCTTGAAGTGGAGATATCCGACTTAAAATGAAGTCTCGTTTCATAGTGTCCTCTATCATTCGCGCTACTTGGAGTGCCTCTTTAAAGGTCTCTTTTGCCTGTTTTTGTTCATCAGCCTTAGCTTGCAAGAACGCTATTGTGCTCAACAGATAGCTACGGAGTTGAGCCTCTACCAGCACCGATTCGGAACGGGCTTCTTCTAACCGTTCGAGCGCCTGCTTGCGTGGGGTCGCCGATTGTTGACATCCTGCGAGCAGAAGCGCGCCCAAAATCGCCCCCAGTAGCCATCGATTCAGAAGCGAGTCGGACCGTCTCATCTTCCTACCTCTGATAAGGAAGTTTCACTGTTAGCGCAGAAATTCCTGCCGGAGAGGGCTGTAAAGAGCAAGTGCCTATCGGTATTGCGATTGGGCTTGCTCGTAGATGGCGAGGATGCGGTCTACGACGGCTGGTACGGAGAGCGTTTCGCGCTTGTGGATGGCGTTCTTGCGAAGGCGTTCGCGCTCTTCCTCGTGGTGGGTAAGATAGAGCACCGCCTCCACGAACGCTTCTGGGGTGGGTTCCACAATCAGCCCACGGTTGCCGTAGTCGACGGCTTCGGGCGCACCACCCCCGTTCGCAACGATACAGGGCAAGCCCGCCGCCTGCGCTTCATCTAACACCAGCCCCTGCGATTCGGTGACGGAAGGGAACACGAACAAATCGGCTGAAAGCAAGTAAAGCGATACCTCCTCGCGGGGCACAGGACCCGTGAACACCACCTTGTCGCCCAGCCCCAACTCCTCGCTCAGTGCTTGCAACGGTGCCAGTGCAGGACCCGGTCCCACCAACCACAGTTTTGCCGGGGGACAGCCCCGCACGATGAAAGGCATTGCCCGCAGGAGCACATGCACATTCTTTTCGGGTGCCATGCGCCCCACATACAGAAGGAGCCACACATCCTCTGGAATGCCCAGTTTCGCCCGCGCCTCCTGCTTGCTTATGCTCGGAAACGGCAATACAGGGTTGCGAATGGGGGTGATAGGCTTAGAGACCCCGTAGTTCCGAAGCACCTCCTTGCCTATCTCGGAGGGGGTCATAATCGCATCGACCGACTCGTAGTAGCGTTTCAGGTGCCAGCGAAGCACCTTCCTTACGAGCGATTTGGGCACTATGGAGGGCACATAGTGGAGGTATTGCTCGTAGAGAGTGTGGTAGGTGCTGACGAGGGGGATTTTCAGGTGGCGTGCCCAGCGCGCCCCGACCATGCCTGCAAAGAAGGGGGTATGGGTATGCACGATATCGAACCGTTGCTTGCGAAACTCGCGCGCCAGTCGTGGGGCTATCGGAACCGCGATTGGGTAGTCGGGTTCGAAGGGGGTGGTAAACGATGCGAAACGACGGACGGTTGGATAAGGGTCGGTATAGTTGGGGTAGCGAGGTGCATAGACCCATACCTCATGCCCCCGACGCGTGAGTTCCTCGTGTAGGATGCGAATCGAGATGCTCACGCCGTTGAGGTAGGGTAGGTAGCTCTCGGAAAAGATGGCGACTTTCACGGCGTGGGTTCGCTATTTTCGGGCGAGGGCGAGTTCGAACCGCGATTACCTGTGGGGCGACGAAGCGCCTGCTCCTCCAGGAACGCCACAATATCCGACAGGCGGAATCTGCGCTGGTTGCCCTCGGTGCGGAAGTGCCGAAGCCATCCGCGATCGGTGTAGCGTCGGATAGTGGCGGGGCAGACGCCCAGCAGGCGTGCGGTCTCCTCTAAGGTCAACACAGGGTCGGTCAGGCGGGCAATCAGTTCTTCTCGGCTCTCACGAATACGAGCGGGGTAATACTTGCGCGTGACGGTATCATCCGTCCACTCTGCGAGGTAGCGGAGATAGCGGGGCAGTTTCGCCCACATCTCGTCTGCTTCAGGTGGTACCACGAGGTCGGGGTCTATCCGCTTGCGCCGACCGCGACGCTTGCGCAGGCGCGGTCCATCGGAAGGCGGCTCTTCCCGAGTGGGTTGCTCTTCGGTGCGTGCCTGCGGAGGCGACATCCCCACCTCGTCTTGCCAAAAGGGAAGGAACTCCAACAGGTGAGGCACCCGAATCGAGACCTGAACTGCCGAGGGGTACCCCTGCTCGTGCTTGGGAGGCTCTGCGCTTGAAGGCGATTCCTGCGCAGGGCGAGCGACGACAGCCTCTTGAGGAGGCGTCGCAATCTGGGGTGTTGCGACCTGCTCCTGCGAGGGTGTGTGGGTATGGGTCGTCGCAACCGCCTCTTGAGCGGGCGGAGGCTCGCTCGGCTGTGCCTTCTGAGAGGCTTGCGCTTGCTCGGTGGATGGCTCCTCTATAAACTGGCTCTCTAAATATCGGTACCAATCGTTCAGGCTTATCGGGCGCATGGTGGATTATGTTATACCCGCTTGCTCCCGCGCACGCTCTAATAAATCCATCACGCCCCAATGCTCTGCCCAGTGCTTTAGATAGCCCCATTCGAGCGACTCTGCTTGAACCTCCACCATGCCGATGATGTCGCGCCACTGCCCTTCCGAGACCTCTGCCAACCGATGTTGAGCCGGTAGGGAGCGCAGGAGGCGAGCCTGAACCGCTCGGGCTTGGGATGAGGTGTCGGAAGGGGTAGTGTGGGCACTCATAGCGCGCTATTTGGCAGGCGTCGGAGACTCCTGCAGGGAGTCGAGGGCTTCTTGGAGAGTGTGCCACGCCAGGGTGGCGCATTTGACCCGTACGGGAAACTTGCGTACTCCTGACAGAGCCGAAATGTCGCCCAAAGTTTCGGGGTCTGGGTCGATCTCGCCTCGCAGGAGCGCAAGCACCTGTTCGATGAGCGACTCCACCTCGGGTAGGGATTTGCCCTTTACTGCTTCCGTGAGCATCGAGGCGGAGGCTTGGCTAATGGAACAGCCCTGCCCGCTGAATTTGATATCCTCAACGACGCCATCGGTAATGCGCAGTTCAAGGGTAATCTCATCGCCACAGAGGGGGTTGGCACCCTCGTGGCGCACTTTGGGCGGGTCTAAGTGCCCGCGCCCGCGTGGGTGTCGATAGTGGTCTAAGATAATCTGTTGATACAGTTCCTCAAGCATAGCCGAATACCTTCCTTACATAGTGAAGCCCTTCGATAAGCGCATCGATATGGGCGGTGTCGTTGTAGATGGCGATGCTGGCGCGTGCGGTGGAGAGTGCGCCTAACCGCTCGCCCAGCGGGTGGGCACAGTGCATGCCCGAACGGATGGCGATGTCGCGCGTATCCAATACGGTGGCGATGTCGTGGGGGTGAATATCCTCCAGAGTGAAGGCGAAGATGCCTGCGCGGTCGGGTTTTGGTCCTACCAAGCGCAGGTTCGGCACTTCTTGAAGCCGAGCCAGGGCATACTGAGTGAGTTCCCGCTCGTACGCTTCGATTCGTTCACGCCCGATGCTGTCGATAAAATCGAGCGCGCTGTGCAGACCGACCGCCTCGCCGATCGGGGGAGTACCCGCTTCGAAGCGCATTGGGGGGTCTGCCCAGCGTGCCCCTTCCCAACTAACCGAGCGTATCATTCCGCCTCCTGTCATGAAGGGGGGCATCTGCTCTAAAAGTTCGCTCCTGCCGTACAGCACTCCAATCCCCGTCGGACCATAGGCTTTGTGTCCAGAGAAGGCGAGAAAGTCGCACCCAATTGCTTGCACATCGACGGGCATGTGAGCGATGCTTTGCGCGGCGTCCACAAGGCACAGCGCGCCCGCCTCGTGCACAATCCGACAGATGTCCGCAACAGGGTTCACCGTGCCCAGCACATTCGAGACATGGGTCACCGCAACGAGTCGGGTGCGGTCGGTAAGTAGTCGCTTGAGGGTGTCGAGTTCCAAGCGTCCATCGTCGGTAATGCCCCACACCACCACGCGCGCCCCCGTCTGCTCGGCTACCACCAGCCAGGGGATAAGATTGGCGTGGTGTTCCATCTCAGAGACGATAATCTCATCGCCGGGCTTTAGATGGCTTCGCCCCCAGCTGTGCGCGACGAGGTTGATGCTTTCGGTAGTGCCCCGTGTGAAGATGATTTCTGCGCTTTCGCGGGCGTTGAGGAACTGTGCTACGCGCGCGCGTGCCCCCTCGTATAACTCGGAGGCTTTCGCACCGACCCCATACGCGCCCCGATGCACATTCGCGTTATGATATGCCCAGAAGTGCGTCACCGCCTCCAGCACTGAGTAGGGTTTGTGGGTGGTCGCGGCGTTGTCCAAGTAGACCACGCTTCGCATTTCTGGATGCGGCTGGAAGAAGGGAAACTGCCTCCGTATCTCTTCCACATCGAGCGCATGCTGTAAGGTCGCCATCGGTGTAAGCCTCCTTAGGCATTCTTAGCCTAACTAAATTTTACCCAAACGAAGCCGTCTTCCACCTTCACTTCGAGGGTTTTAATCGGACGAATGGCGGGCAATCCGCGCGCCTGCCCTGTGTGAGGGTCAAATTTGGCGCCATGATGAGGGCACTCCAGCAGGTTCTGGTAGATGCGTCCAGGTATCCCATCCGCCTCCGAGAGGGGAAGGTTCTGATGGGAACACCGGTCAATCACAGCGAAGTAGCCTTTGCTGGTGCGCCCGATTAGGATGGGTTGGTTCTCTATCTGGACGGTTCGAAGCTCATCGATGTCCAGTTCATCGGGTATTGCCTTGTGCCACATCGTGGAAAATAGTGTACCCATCGGGGGGGCTACCGCAAGAGGCGTAGAGCGTTCCCCACCACCGAGACCGAGCTGAGGCTCATCGCTAAGGCTGAGACCATTGGGTTGAGATAGCCCAACATCGCAAGCGGAATGCCCAAAGTGTTGTAGACGAACGCAAAGAACAGGTTCTGACGAATGGTGCGATAGATGCGGTGTGCCAATCGGATAGCGGTGCGCAGGGTACGCAGGTCGCGGTTCAACAGCACCATGTCGGCGGTTTCGGTGGCAATCTCACTGCCTGTGGCGACGGCAATCCCCAAGTCCGCTTGGGCGAGTGCAACCGCATCGTTAATCCCGTCACCCACGAAGGCGACGCGTCTCCCTTGTGCCTGAAGTTCCTTCACCAGCTGCGCCTTCTGGTGGGGCAGTTGCGCCGAGTACCAGCGTTCGATGCCGACACTTTGGGCGAACTGCGCAACCGCCTCCTCGCGGTCGCCCGAGCACAGCACCAGCTCGATTCCCTCGGCACGAAGTTCGTTCAGCACCGCTTGAAGCTCGGGTAGGGGTTCATCCGCAAACTCAAAGCCTGCGATAAGAGTATAGGAGGAGTAAGGAGCAGAGGCTGAGGAATGGGGAATCCCCGTCGGGGCGTCCTGTTCGTGCTTTGGTGCATCGCCTTGAACAATCCGAAGAGGCTTGCCTTCCTTGCGATGAGGGGAGAGGGGGATAAGGTTCACCCCTCGTTCCAGCGCCAATAGCACGGGGAACTCCATCTCTTTGGGCGGCGAAATTTTTTTCTCTTGGTTTGTGCTTGGGGTACTCGTATTGGTTGGGAGAGAAAAAAATTTCGCAGGAACCCCTTGTTCCTGCAAGAAGCGTGCCGAGCCAATTAGCACCGTTCGCCCCTCATAGTTCCCGATGACCCCACCCCCTGGTACTGTGCGTACCTCTTTGAGGGGGAGCGGGCTTAGCCCACGAGCGCGGGCATACTCGATAATCGCTTCGCCCAGCGGGTGGCGCGTGGCATGCTCCAGTGCGCTGGCGAGGCGTAGGGCGTCCGCCTCCTCCACCCCGAAGGTGTGAACCCGCACCAAGCGAGGCACACCCAGCGTTAGAGTGCCCGTCTTGTCCAACACCAGCGTATCGATCACGCGCACTCGCTCCAGTGCGGTAATCCCTTTGAGCAGAATGCCTGCGCGCATCGCGCGCGTGGAACCCGTCATCAGCGCAATCGGCACCGCAAGCCCCAGCGCACATGGGCATGCAATCACCAGCACACTTACCGCTGGGATGAGCGCTTCACCCACCGAACGCATCGCAAACCACCACCCGATGAAGGTCAGCACCGCCAGCCCGACCACTATCGGCACAAAGACGCTGGCAACCGCATCGGCAAGCCGTTGAATCTGCGCCTTCTCCATCTGGGCGTGCTCTACGGCGCGGGCTATCTGCGCCAGCAAAGTCTGTTGCCCCACGCTTATTGCCCTAATCTGAAGCACACCATCCACCACAAGGCTTCCCCCAAGCACTTGCGCTCCTGCGGAACATTCACGTGGGAGCGACTCGCCCGTCAGTGCCGACTCGTCCACCCAGCCCTGCCCCTCTATCACGACCCCATCCACTGGCACGCGCTCGCCCGTGCGTACCAAAAGATGGTCGCCCACCCTGACCTGTTCCAGAGGAACAGGCTGGTACTCGCCCTGCTCGTAGCGCAGAACCTGATGGGGCAGAAGGCGGAACAGGGCGACAAGGGCAGAGCGTGCCTGCCCACGCGCGCGCCCCTCCAGATACCGCCCAAACAGCACGAGGGTGATAATCACCGCAGAGGTCTCGTAATACAGGTGGTGGGCATGACCCTGCAGGGTTAGCGCAAGGCTATAAAAGTATGCCGATAGCGTGCCCAGTAGAATCAGCACCTCCATATTGGCACTGCCCCCGCGCAAAGCACCGAATGCCGACCGATAGAGCGGGAGCGCAATCCCAAACTGAATGGGCGTCGTCAGCGCCAGTAAGAGCCACTCCTGATAGGGCAGGCGACCAGGCAAGAACATGCTCAGCACAAACACGGGCAAGGTCAGCAGGGCACTGAGGAGCAGGCGCGTAGCGGTGTAAGGAGTGGAGACCTCCGCAACCGCCTCCCGCTCCTCGCTAAGAAGGGAAGGAACCTCAGCCGTTTCAGAGAGGGGGACTGCAGAATAACCTGCTTGTTGCACCGCCTCGAGGAGTGCACTGAGTGGCACAGGCTCAGACGACTCGACCTCTGCTTGCTCGGTGGCGAGGTTGACCACTGCGTGGTGCACTCCCTGAACGCCTTTAAGGGCGTTCTCAACACGCCGAACACATCCTGCGCAGGTCATGCCCCGAATCTGCAAGCGTACAGTCGGCATCACCCTCAGTATACCCCTTTCTCACTCGGAAGAGAGGTAGAGTCAAAAAAACGGGAGCCAGTTTCGACTGGCTCCCATAGGGTCTGGAAAGGGGGAAGTAAGTCTTAACCACAACCGTAGGAGGTTCCACAGTTCAGGCACTGGTGGCATGCGCCTGCACGCACCATAATCATTCCACAAGTGGGGCAGGGTGGCGCATCCTGCTGAAGTTTCACCAGTTGCGACCAGTCCGTGGTCCCTGCACCCTGCCCCGTGGGAGAGACGCTCGGTGCGGGCGCACTACCCCCCTGAAGCCCGACCTGCTCTGGCTGGGCGACCACCGCCATCTGAGTTACCGACTCCTCGTCCAGAGCAGGCTGTTGGGCGGGTTTCTGCTGGAGGAACTTCATCGCCAGCCAGCGGAAGATGTAGTCCACGATAGAGGTTGCCACGGGAATGTCGGGGTTGTTGGTGAACCCACTGGGCTGGAAGCGTGTGTAAGAGAACTTCTCCACTAGCTTCTCCAACGGCACGCCATACTGCAAGGAGAGCGAGATTGCGGTGGCGAAGGCGTCCATCAGCCCCGAAATCACCGAGCCTTCCTTCGCCATCGTCACGAAAATCTCGCCAGGGCGACCGTCCTCGTACATGCCGACCGTGATATAGCCCTCGTGTCCCGCAATGCTGAACTTGTGGGTGATGCTCTTGCGCTCATCGGGCAGGTGGCGTCGGATGGGTCGCTCCACAACCTGCACCTGCCTTGCTTCCGCCTTCTCCTCGTCGGGTTTCTTGGTGGAAAGCGGCTGCGTGCGCTTGCTCCCGTCGCGATAGATGGCGATTGCCTTCAGCCCTAACTTCCACGCCTGCATGTAGATGTTCTCGATATCCTCTGGGGTGGCGTCGTTGGGCATATTCACCGTTTTCGAGATAGCCCCCGATAGAAACGGTTGTACCGCCGCCATCATCTTTACATGCGCCATCGGTGGGAGCGAGCGTGTACCCTTCGCTGGACGGAAGGCGCAGTCGAACACGGGCAGGTGTTCCTCCTTCAAGTACGGTGCGCCCTCAATCGTATCATGTTCGTCAATATAGCGGGTAATCGCTTCGATCTCCTCTGCCGAGTAGCCGAGCGTCTGAAGTGCCATCGGTACGGTGGTGTTCACAATCTTAAGCAACCCACCTCCGACCAGCGTCTTGTACTTTACCAAGGCAATATCGGGTTCGATGCCTGTAGTATCACAGTCCATGAGGAAGCTGATAGTTCCGGTAGGAGCGAGTACACTGGTTTGTGCATTCCGATAGCCATGCTTCTCGCCCAGTTTGAGCGTTTCGTTCCATAGCTCGCGTGCGGTCTTCATGAGCTCGGCAGGCACATACTCGGCTTGGATTTGGTTGAGGGCGTCGGCGTGCATCCGCATGACCTCCAGCATCGGCTCACGATTGAGCTCAAATGCAGGGAACGGTCCTCCACAGTCGCGCGCAATAATGGCAGACTGGCGGTACGCCTCGCCGTGCATAATTGCGGTGAGCACCGCCGCGTAGGCGCGCCCCGCATCGCTATCATAGGGTAAGCCCAGCGACATCAACAGCGCACCCAGATTCGCATAGCCCAGCCCCAGCGGGCGGAAGTTGTGGCTGTTGTCCGCTATCCTCTCGGTCGGATAGGTGGAGTTATCCACGATAATCTCCTGCGCTGTGATGAAGGTACGCACCGCAGCCCGATAGGCGTCGGTATCGAAACTGCCATCGGGGCGTCGGAACTTTATTAAGTTTATACTGGCGAGGTTACAGGCGCTATCATCGACGAAAACATACTCTGAGCACGGGTTGCTGGCATTAATCGGTCCTGAATTTTTGACCGTGTGCCAGCGGTTGGTGGTGTCGTGGAACTGCAGACCGGGGTCTCCGCAGACCCACGCCGCTTCAGCAATCTTGCGGAACAGTTCGCGCGCCTTGTAGCGTCCCATCACCTCGCCCGTGGTGCGCGCGGTGGTCACCCACTCCCCATCGTTCTCCACTGCGCGCATAAACTCGTCGGTGACGCGCACGCTGTGGTTTGCATTCTGGAAAAAGACCGAGTCGTAGGCTCCACCGGGCACATTGAAGCCGGGGTCATATCCTTCCTCAATCAGTGCCCATGCCTTCTTCTCCTCCTTCGCCTTGCACTCGATGAACTCCACAATATCGGGATGGTCGGCATTCAGCACCACCATCTTTGCTGCGCGTCGGGTCTTGCCTCCACTCTTGATGACCCCAGCGAAGGCGTCGAACCCGCGCATAAACGACACGGGTCCTGAAGCGCGCCCACCCCCTGAAAGCAGTTCCTGCGAACCGCGAATGTTCGACAGGTTCGAGCCAGAGCCAGAGCCAAACTTGAAAATCATGCCCTCGGTCTTCGCCAGGTCCAAGATTGACTCCATCGTGTCTTCGACGGAGACGATGAAACAGTTGTGGACTAAGACCGCATGCGAGAGGTAGCATCCGCTGAGGGTTTGGATATCATAGACATCCATTTCACCGATGGGTTCGATAGAAACTATCTCTTGATAGCGCACCGAAGGGCAACGCTTACCGCGCACATCTAACGAGCTTAAACACTTTGACTGCTTGCGTTCCGCTACAAACCCTATCTGCTCGGCAAATTTCTGTCGCTCGGGGGCGATGGAGATATCGACCTCCCAGAGGTGATAGCGGTCGGGACGCTGCTCGCGTTTCTGGCGCACGCGCGCATAAATCCCAAAACGCGTCAGGAGCAGTTGAATCTCCTCTGCCCATTTGCGAGAGATGACCGCAAATGCAATATGTGCGCTCGGAAAATGCACTGATGCATAACCATCTGCTTGGAAAAGGCTCCGAAGATAGGCGGCGACGGCGTTGTCAGGGGCAGTCCAAATCGGTTCGGGAACCCTTATCTCCGTGCCCCGTTTCATCAGCTGATACTTCTCTACGAACGGTCGGAGCGCTTCCCCATATAACCGGATTCGCCGACAAGGTTCCTTAAGGGTCTTGGTCTCGACCTCACGAACATAGAAGTGGTGATTAGGAAACAGGATTTTGAGGTGCCCCATCACCCAATTAAACTCCTCTTCTCCCACCGTCATGAACTCGATGGTGAGCGACTGATTCTTCCCGTAATCGTACTGCCCTACAAAGCCATCTGCTTGAAGCCATCCAGCTAATGCTGCTTCAGCCACAACTTTAGGGTCTCCCTCAGGCATGTAAGCACGGGGTAGATGGGGGTAGACCCGCATAAACATTCCCGGGCGGAGTGAGTCAACACGGCGCCACTCATATCGGAAGGTGCGACGCGTCTCATGCGCACACACGAGATGGTCTCCTGTTGCCTCAACGCTATATCCATCTCGGAGCTGGATGCGGTATACCAGTTTTTTGCCGTTATGCTTAACGGCAATGACGGGCGTCAAGCCTTGCCCATCGTACACGGGAAGCCCTATCAGATTCTCTTCCACGATTTTACCGATGGGCATTGGACCAAGCAAGGTATTCACCATTGCATGATAGGGTTGGCATGCTGAGCACTGGGCGCGTGGCTCGATCCCGACATTGAACCACACGGGGCTGTTGAACGCACCATACTGGTGGAGCAAAAGGTATTTCAGCTCATCGCGGAACGCCTCCGCATCCTCATCGGAGGCGAAGTAGCGCATCGTGCGCCCCCACTCGGTGAGGGTGTTCACCACGCGCCCGATGACCTGACGCACACTGGTCTCGCGCTCAGGAGTGCCGACCGCACCGCGGAAATATTTGGACACCACCACATTCGTCGCCAACTGCGACCAAAAGGCGGGCACTTCCACATCTTTCTGCTCGAACACTACCTCGCCCCGCTCGCCTGTGATAATCGCAGTGCGTCGCTCCCACTGAATTTCGTCAAACGGGTCTTTGCCAGGTTGGGTGAAATAGCGAACAAAGCGCAATCCTTTGCCCTTGTTGATATTGTCGAACTTCTCGCGCGGGATAAAGCCATAACGACGAGTCGGTTGAGGTGCCCCATTGCCTTTGGGGGAAGTCGACTCACCTGTGGGTGCTTGCGTCTGCACACCGTTCGTTGTAATTTCCAACAAACCTTCTTCTGGATTGAACATAGCACAACCTCCTTGTGATGTTAGCGTTCCGCACGCTGAGCACGCTTTTGCATGCGCATCAGCATCTGCACAACCCGATTGAACTGTTGGGGGTCGTTGAACTCCTCATAGACCGAGGCGAAGCGCACATAGGCGACAGGGTCTATCTTCAGTAGTTTCTCCATCACCATGCGCCCAATCTCCACACTGCTGACTTCGGACTCCATGCGGTTTTGGATTTCATGCTCGATCTCATCGACGGCTTTTTCCAGCACCTCCACGCTCACAGGACGCTTTCGGCAGGCAAGTATCATTCCCTGAAGTACCTTGTTGCGGTCGTAGACCTCGCGTCGTCCGTCCTTTTTGATGACCATTAAGGGGCGTTCTTCGTAGCGTTCGAAGGTGGTGAACCGCCGTCCGCATGCAAGGCACTCGCGCCGTCGCCGGATAGCACGCCCTTCCCGAGCAGGTCGGGAGTCTACCACATGATCCGAATCTTTCCCACAGTAGGGACATCGCATGGCTTCACCTCGCCTGCCACATATACCCTATGAGGTCGCTCCGTACCCCAACATCTTGTAGCAAGCGCTCATATTATAGCACATCGAGAGTGGGTTTGTCAAGGGGGGTAAGAGGGTGTTCGAAAAAGTGGCTTGGGTATCTTGCCCTTTTCACACAAGGGCGGGACGCCCGTGCGACGAGTGTGGCACAGACATTCGTGTCTGTGCAAAAGCAGTGTGCCACAGGCAGGAATGCCTGGGCTACATTTTGCTGATGGGCAGGATGCCCGTGCTACGATTCCCGATTTCTCGAACACCCTCAGGTGGGTGGAGGGTGTACTGACAAAACGCCATCTGAGGTCTCTGTGAAGAGGGTATGAGTCTCTTGAAGAAAAAGCGAGACTCTAAAACCCCACATACGCGCTCAAGCCGTGCAGACCACCCTCGCGCCCGAACCCGCTCTCTTTGTAGCCCCCGAACGGGCTGGCAGGGTCGAACTTGTTGTAGGTGTTGCACCAGACGACACCCGCCTGCACTCGCCGAGCGAACTCCAAGTAGCGACTGCCTTTGCTCGTCCAAACGCCCGCTGAGAGACCGTAGCGGGTGTTGTTCGCAATCGCAACCGCTTCCTCAGGCGTGCGGAAGGTTATCACCGCCAGCACGGGACCGAAAATCTCCTCGCGTGCGACCGTGTGTGCCATGCTCACCTTGTCCAGAATCGTGGGGCGATACCAATACCCGCGTTCAGGCAGGGCGCAGTCGCTCTGATAAAGCTCTGCCCCCTCCTGAACCCCTAACTGCACAAGGCTCTCAATTTTGCGCAGTTGGGGCAGGGAGTTGATAGCCCCTACATCGGTGTTCTTGTCCAGCGGGTCGCCCACGCGCAGGAGTTGGATACGACGCTGGAGCTTGCGCAACACTATCGGATAGATGCTCTCCTGCACCAGCAATCGGCTTCCTGCACAGCACACATGCCCCTGATTGAAGTAGATGCCGTTGATGATGCCCTCTACGGCTTGGTCGATGTCAGCGTCCTCAAAAATCACATTCGCCGCCTTGCCCCCCAGTTCGAGTGTGAGTTTCTTGCGTGTGCCTGCAACGGCGCGCTGGATTTTCTTGCCGACCTCCGTGCTTCCTGTGAAGGCAACCTTATCCAAGTCGGGATGTTGCACGAGCCATGCGCCCGTCTGACCATCGCCCGTGACGATGTTCACCACGCCGGGGGGCAGTTCCGCCTGCTGGAACACCTCACACATCAGCAGGGCGGTCAGGGGTGTGGTCTCGGCAGGTTTCAGCACGACGGTATTCCCGCAGGCGAGCGCGGGTGCCACCTTCCACGCCAACATCAGCAGGGGGAAGTTCCACGGAATGATTTGCCCTGCCACGCCGAGCGGTCGGGGCGTGCGTCCCGGAAAGGCGTACTCCAACTTATCTGCCCAACCCGCATAGTAGAAGAAATGCGCGCTCACCAGCGGGATGTCCACATCGCGCGACTCGCGGATGGGCTTGCCCCCGTCAAGGCTCTCCAGCACCGCGAACTCGCGCGACC
>FWPU01000694.1_pt1 | contig 75971 bp, 75 predicted proteins | sample 2228361 | NCBI WGS metagenome assembly FWPU01 (sample SAMEA103939777, study PRJEB20133) | metagenome | reverse complement strand
TCGGCTTCCTCGGCCTCCTCGCCGCCACCGGCCTCTGCCTGGCGGCGGCGGTGTGGCTGATGAGGACGGCGCCGGCGGTGGAGCTGCGGGGCTTCTCCCCGCCCCGAGTCCAGGCATGACCGGCACCCCTTTGCACAGGCTGCGCTACCTGGCTCGCCGCCCAGGGGCGGGCGGCTGGAGCGCCCTCGCCGGCGGCGGCCGCGACTGGGAGTCCTTCTACCGCCATCGCTGGGCCCACACCAAGGTGGTGCGCACCACCCACGGCGTCAACTGCACCGGGTCATGCTCGTGGAAGGTGCACGTCAAGGACGGCATCGTGGCCTGGGAGACCCAGGCCACCGACTACCCGTCCAACGGGCCGGCCGTGCCCGAGTACGAGCCCCGCGGCTGCCCGCGGGGAGCCTCCTTCTCCTGGTACGTCTACTCCCCCCTGCGCATCCGCTACCCCTACGTGCGGAGAGTCCTCCTCGACCTGTACCGGCAGGCCCTCGCCCGCACCGGCGACCCAGTGGAGGCGTGGGCGGAGGTGGTGGAGGACGCCGACAAGGCCCGCCGCTACAAGGAGGCACGGGGCAAAGGAGGCTTCCGGCGGGCGTCCTGGGAGGAGGTGGCAGACCTCCTGGCCGCGGCCCACGTCCACACCATCCGCCGCTACGGCCCCGATCGGGTGGTCGGCTTCTCCCCCATCCCGGCCATGTCCATGGTCTCCTACGCCTCCGGTACCCGCTTTCTCTCCCTCATCGGCGGCGCCTGCCTCAGCTTCTACGACTGGTACGCCGACCTGCCGGCGGCCTCGCCCCAGATGTGGGGCGACCAGACCGACGTCCCCGAGTCAGCCGACTGGTGGGAGGCGGGCTACGTCATTCTCTGGGGCTCCAACATCCCCCAGACCCGCACTCCCGACGCCCACTTCCTGACCGAGGCCCGCTACCGGGGCCAGAAGGTGGTGGTCGTCTCGCCCGACTACGCCGGCCACACCAAGTTCGCCGACCACTGGCTGAACGCCCGCGCCGGCTCTGACGGCGCCCTGGCCATGGCCATGGGCCACGTCATCCTGCGCGAGTTCTACGTGGACAGGCCGACGCCCTACTTCCTCGACTATGCCCGCTGCTACACCGATCTCCCCTTCCTCGTCACCCTCCGTCCCCGGGAGGGAAGCTACGTGCCCGACCGCTTCCTGCGGGCATCCGATGTGGGCCATGAGTCGGAGAACGCCGACTGGAAGACCGTCGTCATCGATGAGGCCACCGGCCGGCCGGCTGTGCCGAACGGGTCCATCGGCTTCCGCTGGGGCGAGGAGGGAAAGGGCCGCTGGAACCTCGATCTGGGCCGTCTGCGGCCGGCTCTGACCCTGTTCGGCCGGGAGGAGGAGCGGGTCACCGTCGATCTTCCTCGCTTCGATGAGCCGGCGGCGACGGAGGGGGGAAGCTGGCACCGGCGGGGGGTGCCGGCGGTCCGCCTGGGCGAGCACCTGGTGACGACGGTGCTCGACCTCCTCCTCGCCCAGTACGGGGTGGGGCGGGACGACCTCCCCGGCGACTGGCCGCAGGGCTACGACGACGCCCGCCCCTACACCCCCGTCTGGCAGGAGCAAATCACCGGGGTGGACGCCGGGCGGGTGGTGCGGGTGGCCCGGGAGTTTGCCCGCAACGCCGAGCGCTCCCGCGGCCGCTCGCTCATCGTCATGGGGGCCGGTACCAACCACTGGTACCACTCCGACCAGATCTACCGGGCCATGCTCGCTCTCGTCGTCCTCTGCGGCTGCCAGGGGGTGAACGGCGGCGGCTGGGCCCACTACGTAGGCCAGGAGAAGGTGCGGCCGGTGAGCGGTTGGGCCACCCTTGCCTTCGCCCTCGATTGGTCGCGGCCGCCCCGCCAGCAGGCCGCCACCCCCTTCTGGTTCCTCGCCAGCGGCCAGTGGCGGTACCAGCGTACGAGGGCGGGCGAGTTTGCCTCTCCCCTGGGCCGGGGATCTCTCGCCACCATGCACCTGGCCGACTGCTACGCCCTGGCTGCCCGCCTGGGGTGGATGCCCGCCTACCCCACCTTCGACCGCAACCCCCTCGACCTGGCCGAGGAGGCCGAGCGGGAGGGCCTGGCGGTGGCCGACTACGTCGTCCGCGAGCTCCGGGAAGGCCGCCTGCGCTTCGCCGCCGACGACCCCGACGGACCCGGCAACTACCCCCGGGTACTGACCCTGTGGCGGGCCAACCTCCTCGGCTCCTCCTCCAAGGGCCACGAGTACTTCCTCCGCTACCTCCTCGGCGTCCCCGACGCCGCCGTTCGCAACCGGGAGGCAGCGCCGGAGCACCGCCCCCGGGAGGTGGTGTGGCGGCAGGAGGCTCCCACCGGGAAGCTCGACCTATTCGTGACCATCGACTTCCGCATGAACGGGTCGGCCCTCTACTCCGACGTCGTTCTCCCCGCCGCCACCTGGTACGAGAAGCACGACCTCTCCTCCACCGATCTCCACCCCTTCATCCACTCCTTCAACCCCGCCATCCCGCCTCCCTGGGAGGCGAGGACCGACTTCGACATCTTCAAGCTGGTGGCCGACCGGTTCAGCCGTCTGGCTGAGCGGCACCTGGGCAGGAGGACGGATGTGGTGGCCGCGCCCCTCCTCCACGACACGCCGGACGAGCTGGCCCAGCCCTTCGGACAGGTGCGGGACTGGAGGAAGGGCGAGTGCGAGCCGGTGCCGGGGAAGACCATGCCCAAGCTGGTCGCCGTCGAGCGCGACTACCCGCGCACCTACGAGAAGTGGAAGGCGCTCGGCCCCTTGGTGGAGAAGCTGGGGGTGGGCGCCAAGGGCCTAGCCTGGAAGCCGCTCCAGGAGGTGGAGGACCTGCGGCGGCGGAACGGGGTCGTCCGCTCGGGCATCGCCGCCGGCCGGCCCCGCCTCGACCAGGACCGGCACATGGCCGAGGCCATCCTGGCATTGTCGGCGGTTACCAACGGCCGCCTGGCGGTGGAGGGGTTTCGGGCTCTCGAGGAGCGGACGGGCAGGCGGCTGTGCGACCTGGCCGAGGAGCACGCCGACACCCGCATCGTCTTCGCCGACACCCAGGTGCAGCCGCGCAGGGTGCTCGCCTCGCCCGAGTGGTCGGGCATGGAGAGGCGGGAGCGGCGCTACTCGCCGTTCACCATCAACGTGGAGCGCCTCGTTCCCTGGCGCACCCTCACCGGCCGCCAGCAGCTCTACCTCGACCACGAGTGGCTGCTCGAGCTGGGGGATGCCCTGCCCGCCTACCGGCCGCCCATCGACGTCATCCGCCACGTGGGCGAGCAGTTCTCGGGCGAGGAGGGGCGAGCCGAGATCCACATCCGCTGGCTCAGCCCTCACTCCAAGTGGTCCATCCACTCCGAGTTCCAGGACAACCTCCACATGCTCACCCTCTTCCGGGGTGGGCCCACCACCTGGCTATCGGTGGAGGACGCCGCCCGCATCGGCGTCAGGGACAACGACTGGGTGGAGGTGTTCAACCGCAACGGGGTCATCGTCTGCCGGGCGGTGGTCTCGCACCGGGTGCCGCCGGGCATCGGGCTCATGTACCACTCCCAGGACCGGCACGTGAACGTGCCCAGGAGCGAGCTCTCGGGCAGGCGCGGGGGCACCGACAACTCGGTCACCCGCATCTCCCTCAAGCCCACCCTGCTCGTGGGCGGCTACGCCCAGCTCTCCTACGGCTTCAACTACTACGGCCCCACCGGGCCCCAGCGGGACGAGATGGCGGTCGTCCGCAAGATGCGGGAGGTGGCGTACTGATGCTCGTCCGGGCCCAGGTGGCCATGGTCATGAACCTGGACAAGTGCATCGGCTGCCACACCTGCTCGGTCACCTGCAAGAACGTGTGGACGAGCCGCCGGGGGGCCGAGTACATGTGGTGGAACGACGTGGAGACGAAGCCCGGGGTGGGCTACCCCAGGCGGTGGGAGGATCAGGAGCGCTGGCGGGGAGGCTGGGAGCTCGACCGCCGGGGCAGGCTGCGCCTGAAGGGAGGAGGCAGGCTGAAGCGGCTGGCCTCCCTCTTCTTCAACCCCCACCTGCCCTCCCTGGAGGACTACTACGAGCCCTGGACGTACGACTACGACACCCTCATTTCCGCTCCCGCCCAGACCCACCAGCCGGTGGCCCGTCCCTACTCCCAGGTGAGCGGGGAGCCCCTGGAGCTCCGCTGGGGACCCAACTGGGAGGACGATCTGGCCGGCGCTCCCGAGCACGCTCGTCTCGACCCCAACCTGCGCCGTGGGGTGGAGGAGCAGGTGCGGCTGGAGTACGAGCGGGCGTTCATGCTCTACCTGCCCCGCATCTGCGAGCACTGCCTCAACCCCTCCTGCGTCGCCTCCTGCCCCTCGGGGGCTATGTACAAGCGGGAGGAGGACGGCATCGTCCTCGTCGATCAGGACCGCTGCCGGAGCTGGCGCTTTTGCGTGTCCGGCTGCCCGTACAAGAAGGTCTACGTCAACTGGAGCACGGGCAAGGCCGAGAAGTGCACCCTCTGCTACCCGCGCCTGGAGACCGGCCAGCCCACCGTCTGCTCGGAGACGTGCGTGGGCCGCATCCGCTACCTGGGGGTGGTGCTGTACGACGCCGACCGGGTGGAGGAGGCCGCCTCCGTGCCCGACGAGCGGGATCTCCTCCCCTCCCAGCTCTCCCTGTTCCTCGATCCCGCCGATGCCGCCGTCCGTGCCCAGGCGCGCGCCGATGGGGTAAGCGAGGACTGGCTGGAGGCGGCCGCGCGGTCGCCCGTGTACCAGCTCGCCGTCCGTCACCGAGTGGCCCTGCCCCTCCACCCCGAGTACCGCACCCTGCCCATGGTTTGGTACGTGCCTCCCCTGTCGCCGGTCATGAGCTTGGTCGAGGGCGAGGGCTCGCAGGCCGATCCCGACGACGTCTTCCCGGCCATCGACGAGCTGCGCATTCCCATCGCCTATCTGGCCAACCTCCTCGCCGCCGGGGACGTGGAGCCGGTGCGGACGGCGCTCAAGCGGCTGGCGGCCATGCGGGCGGTGATGCGGGAGCGGAGCCTGGGAGGAGAGCCGGACCCCGCCGTGGCGGCGGCGGTGGGGATGACCTTGGACGAGGTGGAGGATCTCTTCCGTCTTCTCGCCTTGGCCCGGTACGAGGAGCGCTACGTCCTTCCCCTTGCCCACCCCGAGGCGGCGCTGCCCGTGCACGAGGCTCAGGGATCGTGCGGGATCGCCGCCGGCGCCGTCCCCGCCCGTTTTACGAGGAGGTTGCTGTGAGTCCCTGGAAGCTCCTCTCCTGCCTTCTCTCCTACCCCGACGCCGAGCTCGTGGAGCACCTGCCCGAGCTCGAGGAGGCCGCCGCCGGCCTGTCCACGGTCGCCCCCTTCCTCGCCTGGCTCGGCCGTGTCTCCCTCTCCCAGGCCCAGGAGACCTACGTGCGCACCTTCGACCTCGACCCCCGGGCCAGCCTCCACCTCACCTACCACGCCTACGGTGACGGGCAGGAGAGGGGCCTGGAGCTGGCCCGGCTCGTGCGCCGCTACGGGGAGGCAGGGCTCGAGCTCAGGGATGGCGAGCTGCCCGACTACCTGCCGGCGGTGCTGGAGCTGGCGGCGGTGGCCCCGGAGGCGGGGACGGCGCTTCTCGCCCGCTTCCGGCCGGCCCTCGAGCGCCTGCGCGGGGTCTTGGAGGGGGAGGGAAGCCCCTATGCGCCGCTCGCGGCGGCGGTGCTCGAGAGCGTCCCGCAGCCGTCCGGTCGGCGGCAGAGGAGCCTGGCGTGAGCCGCGCCGACGCCTTCCTGTGGGTGGCTCTTCCCTACCTCGCTCTGGGCCTATTCGCGGCCGGCCACGTCTGGCGCTACCGGCGGGGCCAGTACACCTGGACGGCCCGCTCCACCCAGCTTCTCGAGCGCCGCTTGCTCCTGGCGGGAAGTCTCCTCTTCCACCTCGGCCTGCTGGCGGTGGTGGCGGGTCACGTCCTCGGCGTCCTCGTTCCCAGAGCGTGGATGGACGCCGTCGGCATCCGGGAGGGGGCCTACCACTGGCTGGCCCTCATCGCCGGCGGGGTGTCGGGAGCGGCGGTGGTCGTCGGCTTCGCCGTCCTCGTCTACCGGCGGCTGCGGGTAGGCCGGGTACGGGCCACCACCACGAAGAGCGACCTCCTCCTCTACCCGCTCCTCGGGGCCACCATCGTGCTCGGCCTGGCCACCACCGTGGGCGGCACCGGCATCGACCACTACCCCTACCGGGACACGGTGAGCCCCTGGTTCCGGGGCCTCCTCTCCTTCCGCCCCGACCCCTCGCTCATGGCCGACGCCCCCTTCCTCTACCAGGCCCACGCCGTCAGCGCTTGGCTCCTCCTGGCTGTCTGGCCCTTCACCCGTCTCGTCCACGCCTGGAGCGTGCCCTTCTCCTACCTGGCGCGAAGCCCCATCCTCTACCGAGCCCGCTCGCCCCGCCCCGCCCTCGCCCGCCAGCGGTCGCGCTAGCCGGGATCCGGCCCGCTCCCCCGGCCGGGCGGTGCCTCCTGCTCCTCCTCCCCGGCCACCACCGCCACCTCCCCGCCGGCGGTGCGCAGCTCCTCGGGGCTCACCTTGAGGGTGGGCCGGAGGTACCCGAGGAGACCCCGCCGTACCCGGTACTGGGTGACCGCTCCCTCGGCGTCCACGAGGACGGCGGTGATCCTCCCCAGCCGCCGACCCTGGGCGGTGAGAACCGGCCGTCCCCGCAGCTCCAGCCCCCGACCGAGGAGCCCCAACGCCTCCTCGTCGTGGGCGGCCACGGTCAGCGCCCCCAGGCTGTCGACCCCCAGGGTGTCGGTGTCGAAGGAGCGGATGTGGCGGGCGTGCACCACCACCGACGTCTCGGGCACTCGGCCGCGGGTGATCACGACCACCGCCACCCGGTGGCGGTCGGGATCGATGAGGATGTCGGCCGGCCGGCCGAGGGCGCGGCCTGTGTCCAGGGCCACCACCTGACGGCGGAGGAGCTTCCTGAGCGTGGCTGCCATGGGGGCCTCCCGAGGGGCGACGGCCTGATCCTACGCCACCCCCGGGGCGGCTCAGCGGCGAAGGAGGTTGACGAGGATGGTGAGGAGAAGGCTGGCCAAGAGCATCAACCCCAGCGGGGCATACAGGGTGAAGTTCCCCCTGCGGATGACGATGTCCCCGGGCAGGCGGCCGATGCCGAGCCGGGCGAGGAGGAGGAAACAGGCCCCGGCCACGGCCAGCAGAACGGCAGCCGCCAGTAGCGCCTTGCCCACCGTCTCCATCCCTGTCAGGGTAGCCGGGGCCGCTCCACCGGCGCCCGCCCGGCTGCTCAACCGACCCTTAACAGAGGAGCAACCGAGGGTTAAGGGGGCGGCGGTATACGTGAGCTCGTGGACCTACGCGGCCTCCACGTGCGTGGCCTTGCCTTCGTCGCTGCCGGCGCCGCCGGCGCCGCCGTGGCTCTGGCGGCGGCCGCTGCCCTGGGGGTGCTGGGAGGGAGGGAGACGACGACCATCCGGGAGATTGCCACCGTGCCCTCCGCCTCGCCGGCCGCCACCTTCGTCCGTCCTGGGAAGGCGCTCTCCATCTACGAGATCTACAAGCGCTCGGCTCCCGGCGTGGTCCAGATCACCGCCACGAGCACGGTCACCGTGCCCCAGGACCCCTTCTTCGGCGACCCCTTCGGCCTGCCCGAGCAGGAGCAGCGGCGGGCCCTCGGCTCCGGCTTCGTCATCGACAAGGCCGGCCACGTGGTCACCAACTACCACGTCATCGAGGGGGCCCGCGACATCCAGGTGACGTTCTCCAACGACACCCGGGTGCGCGCCCGGCTGGTGGGGAGCGACCCATCCACCGATCTGGCCGTGCTCAAGGTGGATGTGGGCTCCCGGGCCCTCACTCCCCTCGTCCTGGGCGACTCCGACGAGGTGCGGGTGGGCGACCAGGTAGTGGCCATCGGCAATCCCTTCGGCTACGAGCGGTCGGTGACAGCGGGCATCGTCAGCGCCCTCCAGCGTCAGATCGCCGCTCCCAACCAGTTCACCATCGACCACGTCATCCAGACCGACGCCCCCATCAACAAGGGGAACTCGGGCGGGCCGCTCCTCAACGCTCGCGGCGAGGTGATCGGGGTCACCACCCAGATCGACACCGGCGACACGGGGCTCCAGGGCAACGTCGGCATCGGCTTCGCCGTCCCCTCCAACACGGTCAGGAGCGTGGTGGCCCAGCTCATCACCCGGGGGCGGGTGGAGCATGCCTACCTGGGCATCCGGGCCGAGGAGATCACCCCCAGCTTGGCTCAGGTGTTCCGGCTCCCCGTCCGCAGGGGGATCCTGGTGGAGGGGGTGGAGGCGGGCAGCGCCGCCGCCAAGGCCGGCCTCAAGGGCGGCACCACGGAGGTCACCCTGGCCGGGGAGAGCTACACCCTGGGCGGCGACGTCATCGTCAAGGCGGACGGGGTGCGGGTGACCTCCATCGCCCGACTGCGCGACCTCATCCGGGCCAAGAAGCCCGGCGACTCCATGACCCTGGAGATCTACCGGAGCCATCGACTCATGACTCTCAAGGTGAAGCTTGGGCGGCAACCTCCCACTCCCTCCGGGTAGCCGCCCGATTCGGTCCCGGCTGGGCCGGGGCCGTCCCGCCGCAGGCCGAGTCGCCACGGCACGGCGGGTCTGAGGTTAGGGGCCCCGCCGCCTGCCCGGGGCCCCTAACTCGGTCTGGGCGCTAACTTAGGCTTCATGAGCGAGGAGGAGCCCAAGCCGGGCATGCTGCTCGTGGAGATCGAGCTCCTGCCCGCGGAGGAGCTGTGGCGCGAGGAGGGGGCAGGGGATCACAGCGGCTGGTACTGCGTCGCCACCGACCCCTTCCCCTGCCCTGCCCCCGGCTGCGACTTCGTGGCCGAGTTCATGACCGCCGCCCATCTCATCCTCGTCTGGGAGGAGCGGGACGATCCCAACCTCCTGCGCCACGCCGAGCGGGCCAAGCGGGTGGGTCGCAACCCCCGCATCGTCGAGTACCGGCCGTCCTTCGGCCCCAGCGCCTCCTACTACGCCTGGGAGGCGGCCGGCCGGCCGGTGCACGGCATCCGCGGCAAGTAGGCGCTTCCGCCGCCAGCTACCATGGCTCCATGGCGAGCGAGACCATCTGGGTAACGGGCGTCCGCTGCGAGCGCTGCGTCGCCCGCTTGGCGGCGGCTCTGGACGGCCACCCGGGCCTGGAGTCAGCGACAGCCGACCTCCTCGGCCGAGTGACCCTGACCTGGGACGAGGAGCGCACCAGCCGGGAGGCCTTGGCGGCCGCTCTGGCCGCGGCCGGCTTTCCGGAGCGGGGAGCGGCGGAGGGGGCGGAATAGGTGCCCTACGGGAAGCGCTCCCGGCCGGCCGAGGCCGCCGCCCGGGTGGGAGAGGAGACGGCTGACTCCCAGCCCCGACAGCTTGCCGCCGAGGCCCGCGACCGTGTCCGCTTCGAGGAGGAGGCCCTGGAGCTGGCAGACCAGGTGTATCGGGTGGCCCGCAGGCTCGCCTCCACCCGGGAGGAGGCGGAGGACCTGGTCCAGGAGACGTACGCCCGGGCCTTCCGGAGCTGGCGCTCCTACACCCCCGGTACCAACCTACGGGCCTGGCTTCTGCGCATCCTCACCAATCTCAATATCGATCGTGGGCGGCGCCGGCAGCGATCGCCCGACCCCCAGCCCTTGGAGGAGGGCGACTACTTCCTCTACAACCGGCTGGAGGAGGCCCTGCCCGAGGTCAACCGGGACGAGGAGCGGATCGTGGAGCGCCTATCCCAGGACGACATCGTGGCCGCCCTGTCGGCCGTGCCCCACGACTTCCGGGACGCGGTGGTGCTGGTGGACATCGGCGACTTCACCTATCGGGACGCGGCCCAGATCCTGGACGTCCCCATCGGCACCGTCATGTCACGACTGCATCGTGGCCGCCGTATCCTGAAGCGGGAGCTGGCCGACCGGGCGGTAGGAGGTAGCCGATGACCGGGAGGGACATCGACCCCTGTCACAAGTGCGAGGAGCTCATGCAACCCTACCTCGACCGGGAGCTGAGCGAGGCCGAGCGGAGGGAGGCCGAGGAGCACCTGGCCCGGTGCGGGTACTGCGCCAAGCGCTACCGGTTCGAGGAGAGCCTGCGCCGGTACATCAAGCGGGCTTGCTGCGAGGAGATACCGCCCCAGCTCAGGGACCGGCTGGCGGCTCTGCGCACCTCCTCCTGAGCCGCTCCCGCAGCCGGGGCGGTAGGTCGTCGGGGTAGTCCACGTCCCCCGGCGGCCCCAAATCGTCGCAGGGGACGAGGATGGGGACGAGGGCACGAGCGCCCTCGTCGGGTACCCGATCCCAGGCCCGGCGGGCGACCAGCACCGGGTGGCCGCGCTCGCCGCCGTAGGAGGCGGCCAGGACGTCGCCGTCCTGCCGCCGCCAGGTGTCGATGAGACGGTCGACCGCCTGGGGAGCGAGGTCGGGCCCGTCGGCCAGCACCACCACTGCCGCCTCCGTCTCCGCCGGCAGGGCGGCCAGTCCGCAGCGGAGGGAGGCGCCCGGTCCCCGCTCCCAGTCGGGGCAGCGGACGGTGGGAGCGCCGGCGGCGAGCTCGTGGGCTCCCACCACCACCACCACCGCGTCCACTCTGCTCGCCTCTACCCGGCGCAGCACCTCGTCGATGAGCAGCCGTTGCTTGGGCGCTCCGAAGCGGGTGGCGGCGCCGGCGGCCAGGACCACCGCCCCGATCACGCCTGCCCGCCGGCCCGGAGCGCTGCCCACACCCTCGGCGGCGACATGGGAAGCTGGCGCAGGCGGATTCCGGCGGCCGCCGCCACCGCGTTGGCGACGGCCGCCGGCCCGGCCACCACCGGCGCCTCGCCCACCCCCTTGGCGCCGAACGGGCCGTCGGGAGCCGGCACCTCCACGATGACCGTGTCTATCCGCGGCAGCCGGTCGGCGGTGGGGAGGGCGTAGTCGAGGAAGGATCCTGTCAAGAGCTGGCCTCCCTCGTCGTGGACGAGCTCCTCCAGGAGGGCCCAGCCCAGGGACTGAGCGGCCCCGCCCACCATTTGGCCCTCCACCAAGGCCGGATTCAAGGCCCGCCCCACGTCCTGCACCACGGCGTAGCCCTTCAGCTCCACCTCTCCCGTGTCCCGGTCGACGCGCACGTGGGCCAGGTGCACCGCCGCCGAGGGGGCGAGACTCGTCTGGGCCGATCCCCCGTGGCCCTCGATAGGCTCGTGGCGACCGCCGAAGCGAAGGGTTCTCGCCGCCAGCTCCTCCACGGTGAGGGAGCGGTCGGGGGCGCCCACCGCCCGCACCACCCCGTCTACCACCTCCAGGTCGGCAGGGGCGATCTCCAGCTCCTCCGCCGCCGCCTGGAGCAGCCGCCGGCGGGCCGCCTCGGCCGCCCGCTGCACCGCCCGGCCCACCGTGTAGGTGACCTTGCTGCCGCCGCTGGCGCCGGCGTAGGGCCCGGTGGCCGTATCGGCGGCCGCCACCCGCACTCGCTCGGGGGGCAGGCCGAAGGCGGCGGCGGCGATGACGGCGAACCCCGTGTCGGTGCCGGTCATGTCCACGGCCGACGTGACCACGGTGAGCGTGCCGTCGGCGTCCAGTCGGCACAGGGCTGCCGCCGGCTCGTTTCCCCCCGGCCAGTAGCCCACCGCCACGCCCACCCCCTCGTCGTCGGGGAGCTCTGCCCTCCGCTGCCAGAGGGCATGCCGCCGGGCCTGCTCCAGGCACTCCCGGGCGCCCATGGGCGGGAAGGGCTTGCCGTCCACCCCCAGGTCCCCCTCCGACACCACGTTGCGCAGCCGGAGCTCGATGGGGTCGATGCCGAGCTTGGCCGCCAGCTCGTCCAGAAGCGACTCCAGGGCGAAGGCGGCCGGCGGGGCGCCGGGGGCGCGGTAGGCGCCGAAGGTGACGCGGTTCGTCTGCACCGCGTAGGCTCGGAGGTCGTAGGCCTGCCAGCGGTAGGGCCCGGCGAGGAGGAGGGAGGTGATGTCCTCCACCCCCCAGCCGGCGTTGGCGCCGCGGTCGACGAGGATGCGGGCCTCCACGGCGGTCAGGGTCCCGTCCCGGCGGCCCCCCAGGCGCACCTCCATGACTTGGGCGGAGGCCGGGTTGGCGGCGGCGAAGTCCTCGCTCCGGGTGAGGGCCAGCCGCACCGGCCGGTGGAGGACGAGGGCCGCCGCCGCCGCCAGCGGCTCCACGATGGCGAACTTGCCCCCGAAGGCGCCTCCCAGCGGGGTCGGGCGCACCCGCACCCGATCGAGGGACAGGCCGAGGGCGCGGGCGAGCTCGCTGCGGGTGACGAAGGCGCCCTGGGTGCTGGAGGAGACGACCAGGCTGCCGTCGGGATCGACCCAGGCGGTGGCCGTCTGGGGCTCCAGGTAGGCCTGGTACACCCATGGGGTGCGGAAGGTGCCGGCTACCACACAGTCGCTGGCCGCGAGGCAGGCGGCCGCGTTCCCGTGCCGGCGGCGGATGCGCTTGAGCACGTTGGCGGACAGGGCCTCCTCGCCCACATCCTCCTCGGCCCCCACCGCCCCGGCGTGGATGGACTCGAGGTCGCTTTCTTCCTCCCCGGCCGGGCGGCGGGCAAGGGGCGATCCTGGGCGCATGGCCTCTTCCAGGTCGAGGACGGCGGGGAGAGGCTCGTACTCCACCACCACCGCCTCCGCCCCGTCCTCGGCCGCCGCCTCGCTCTCGGCCACCACCAGGGCCACCGGCTGGCCGGCGAAGACGACTTCCTCCCGGGCCAGGGGCTGGGAGACGCGGTCGGAGCCCTCGCCGGCCAGGGGCAGGTCGGCGGCCGTAAGCACCGCCACCACCCCGGGGAGGGCGAGGGCCGGCCCGGGGTCGAGGCGCCGGATGAGGGCGTGGGCCTCGTGGCTCACGACCAGTCGGCCGTGGAGGAGATCGGGAACGGGCACGTCGGCGGCGTAGCGGGTGCGGCCGGTCACCTTGTCGGGGGCATCCAGCCGGGGGCGGCGGACGCCGATGATCTCGCTCACCGCCGTCTCCCTTCCTCTGCTCGGGCACGGGCCCGGGCGAGGGCGCGGCGGGCCACCACCCCGGCCAGGTGGCGCCGGTAGTCGGCGGGGGCGTAGCGGTCGCTCGCCACCTCCGCCCCGGCCAAGGCCTCCTCCACCGCGGCCAAGGCCTCCGGCCCGTCGCCCGGGGTGAGCAGGAACGGTCGCCCAGCCACGCCGGTCAGAGCCAGGCGGGTCGAGCCGTCGGGCAGGACGAGGGCACAGGCGCCGGCCAGGGCGAACCCCGACGCCGGGTGCTCCACCGCCACGTAGGCCGAGCCCGACCCGGGCGGCGGCTCCGGCACGAGCACCTCCACGATCAGCTCCTGGGGCGCCAGGGCGGTGGTAAACGGGCCCAGGTAGAGATCGGCGCAGGAGAGCTGTCGGCGCCCGCCGGGCCCGTGGACGACGAGCCGGGCGGACAGGGCCAGGGCCACCGCCGGCATGTCGGCGGCGGGGTCGGCGTGGGCCAGGCCGCCGCCCAGGGTGCCCCGGTTTCGCACCTGGAGGTCGCCGATCCCGGCCGCGCACTCTGCCACCGCCGCCAGCTCCGGCCGCTGGAAGAGAGGAGAGGCGGCGAGCTCCCTCCAGGTGGCAAGAGCCCCGATCCGGGTCTCCCCGTCCGCGGCTGCGATCCCTCCAAGCGGCAGGCGGCCGATGTCCACGAGGAGCGACGGGCGGGCCAGCCGGAGCTTCATGGCGGGAAGCAGGGACTGGCCGCCGGCCAGGGCGCGGGCGTCCGGCTCGGCCAGGGCGTCCACCGCTTCTGCCAAGGAGGCGGGGCGGAGGTAGCGGGTGGGGGCGGGGATCACGGCCCTCCCTCCCGGCGCATGGCCGCCGCTCCCGCCAGCACCGAGTCGACGATGGTCTGGTAGCCCGTACAGCGGCACAGGTTGCCGCGCAGGGCGCGGCGGACGGCCGCCTCGTCGGGGTCGGGCAGGCGGCTGACGAGGTCGACCGCGGCCAGGATCATGCCCGGCGTGCAGAAGCCGCACTGGAGCCCGTGGTGGTCGACGAAGGCCTGCTGGAGGGGGTGGAGACGGCCGGGCCGGGCCAGCCCCTCGATGGTGGTGATGGACGTGCCCTCGGCCTGGAGGGCAAGCAGGGTGCAGCTCTTGACCGCCCGCCCGTCCACGAGCACGGTGCAGGCCCCGCACTGGCTGGTGTCGCAGCCCACGTGGGCGCCGGTGAGGCCGAGCCCGTCCCGCAGCGCCTGCACGAGCAGGGTGCGCGGCTCCACCGCCACCGTCCGCACGGCGCCGTTCACCGTCAGCTCGATGGTGGTGGTGCCTGTCAGAGCTTCGCTCACCGGCCGGAGGTGACGGCCACGATCTGGGCCAGGTGGATGAGCCGGAAGGTGAGGCGGCTGCGGGCCGTCCGCTCGCTCTCGTCGCCGGCGTCGGCCACGGTACTCCACAGGTCACGGGCGGCGATGAGGAGCTCCCGGATCTGGTCGAGGGCGTCGGCGTCGCCCACGCCGTCCCGCTCCAGGCAGGCGTTGAGGGCCAGGCCGAGGATGCCGTGGGCGTCGGGCTGGCGCAGCCAGAGGAGGGGAGCGGCCATGGACAGGTAGCTGTGGATGCGGGCGAGGACGAGGGGCTGGGTCAGGGTGTCGGCTCCCAGGGGGGCGCCGGGGGGAAGCGGAGGGAGGCCGTGGGCGATGCGCTGGGCGTTGCCGCCGAGGACGGCGGCCAGCTGCTCCTCGTCCAACCCGGCTGCCCGACCCGTGCGGACGGCGATGAGCAGGGAGCCGGGTTGCTGGCCGTAGGGGTAGTCGGAGGCGTACACCACCTGCTCGGGCGGGATCTGGCGGTAGCAGTCGAGGAGGTCGACCGGGCTCCAGGCGGAGGTGTCGAAGAACACTCCCGCCCGCCCCCGGAACACACGGGCCAGGCCGGCCATGTCGGCGATGCCGGCATGGGCGATGATGAGCGACACGTGGGGGTGGCGCTCCACCAGCCTGCCGAGGGCGTCGGCGATCGGGGGAAGGCCACGCCCGCCGTGGATGAGGATGGGCACCCGCCGCTCGGCGGCCAAGGCGAACACCGGCTCCAGCCGCTTGTCGGTGAGGCGGAAGCCTTGGGCGCGGGGGTGGAGCTTGATCCCGCGCGCCCCCCGGTCGAGGCAGCGGGTCGCCTCGTCCAGCGGAGTCTCGGCCAGGTCGAGGCGGGCGAAGGGGATGAGCCGGCCGCCGGAGCGGGCGGCGGCGGCCAGGGTGCGGTCGTTGGGCGCCCGGAAGGCGGGATGGCGGTCGGGCTCGTCCATGCAGAACACGAACGCGTGGGCGACGCCGTAGCGATCCATGAGATCGAGCAGCTCCTCGTAGCGGCCGCTCATGCCGTCGATGTCGGTGCCCAGGTGGACGTGGGCGTCGACGATGGCCGCTCCGGCCGGTAGCTCCCGGCGCAGCTCCTCCTCCCACCGGGCGCTCAGGGCGAGCGCTCGCTCCACTGCGTCGACCACGTTGCCCCAGTCTACGCGCCGGGCCGGGTCGGATCACCGGGGAGCCCTTGCCAGTACCATGTGCGTCCCGTGGCCGACGTCCTCATCTACGCGGACACGCTGCGGTGCGCCGAGCTCCGCCACGAGGTGCCCTTGTCCATCCCCGACCCCTTCCTGTACCTGGAGCGGGAGGGAGCCCGCTACGCCGTCGCTCCCTCCCTGGAGGTGTCGCGCCTGCGGGAGCTGGACGGCCTGCGGGCCGTGGCCTACGAGGAGGTGGGTCTGGACGACCTCATCGCCCGGGGCATCGACCGGGAGGAGCACTACCTCCACCTGGCCCTCACCGCCTGCCGCCGCCTGGGGGTGCAGCGGGCGCTCGTCCCTCCCACCTTCCCCGTCGAGCTGGCCGACCACCTGCGCGCCAACGGCATCGAGCTCGTGGCCGACCGCCGCCACTTCGCCGCCCGCCGCCGGGTGAAGACGGAGGCCGAGCTCGAGGGCATCCTCCGCGCCCAGCGGGCGGCGGAGGCGGCCATGGACGGCGTGCGGGCGCTCTTGCGGCGGAGCCGGATCCGGGGGGGCGTCCTCGAGCTGGACGGAAGCCCCCTCACCTGCGAGCAGCTGCGGCAGACCGTGGACGAGGTCCTGGGTGAGCGCGGCGCCGTGGCCGAGGAGGTCATCGTCTCCCACGGGCCCCAGACGGCCGTGGGGCACGAGACGGGACACGGGCCTATCGGGCCGGGTGAGCCCGTCATCGTCGACCTCTTTCCCCGCGACCGCCGCTCCGCCTGCTACGCCGATATGACCCGGACCTACGTGGTCGGGGATCCCCCTGACGAGCTCGTGAGCTACCACCAGCTCGTCCGCGCCGCCTTGGAGCAGGCGGTGGCCCGGATTCGCGCCGGCGTTCCTGCCCGCGACGTCTACCTCGCCACCTGCGATCTCTTCGAGGAAGCCGGCCACCGCACCGGCCGCTCCAAAGAGCCCGGGGAGGTGCTGGAGGAGGGCTTCTACCACGGCCTCGGCCACGGGGTGGGGCTAGAGGTGCACGAGGAGCCGGGCCTGGGCCGGGCGAGCACGGCCGTCCTCGTCGCCGGCGAGGTGCTGGCGGTGGAGCCCGGCCTCTACCTCCCCGGTTTTGGCGGCTGCCGCCTGGAGGACCTGGTCCTGGTCACCGACGAGGGTTGCCGGCGGCTGACCGACTACCCCTACGATCTCGCCCCCTAGGGATTACCGCCGGGGGCTTCTCTGCCCGAGGAGGAGCGCCTGCTGCTGTCGTCGAGGGAAGAGGGGAGCGGGCGGCCGAGGCGCCGGTCGCCAAGGAGGCCCCTCCTAGCCCCGGAAGAAGCGCAGGGCGGCGAGGGCGACGTTGCCCGCCAGGGCGTCCGAGTGGCGCTCTACCCCCGCCCCGTGCGTCATCACGGCCACGACGAAGACTCCGCCCCGCCAGTAGACGAGGCCGGCGTGGCGTGCGTGGGCGAGCCAGCCTCCCTTGTGGAGCACCGCTGCCAGGGGCCGGATGAGCCGGTCGAGCTTGCCCGCATCGGCCACGTGGGCAAGCAGGTACAGGAGGTAGCGCGCGTCGGAGGGGGTGAGGTCGCTGCCGAAGCGGCGGGCGAGAGGGCCCCTCCCCGCCGAGGCCAAATGGAGGAGAGCGAACAGGCGGGCGAGGTCGCGGGCGGTCGTGTACTTGCCTCGTCCCATGGCCGGCTGCTCCTCGGCTCGGAGCGGGATCGGCCGCCGCCCCTGGGGCGCGCGGGCGTAGCCGCCGTACATGAGCGAGTCGGTCATGCCCAGCGCCTCCATTAGCGCCGTCACCCTCCCGCCGCCGGCGCTGGTGGAGCCGGCCAGCAGGACCTCGAGAGCGTTGGCGGCGGCATTGTCGGAGCGGATGAGCATGGCCCGCAAGAGCCGATCGACCGTCCCTCCCGGACGAGGCTTGCCGGAGAGGGTGCGCAGCACCTCGACGGCGATGGCGACCTTCAGTGTGGAGGCGGCCGGGAAGCGGGCGCGGGCGTTCCAGGCGGCCCCGGCGCCGGTGACGAGGTCCTGGACGTAGACGCCGGCCGTCCCGGGAAAGGCTCGTACCAGGCGGATGAGGCGGCGCTGAAGCTCGGGGTCGAGCCGGGGCTGGGCCGCCCGCGGGCGCGCAGCCGCCGGCAGCCCGAAGACGTGGGTCACCGTGGCCGCCCTGCTCCGCCGCCCGCCGGCGCCCACCGCCCTCACCGAGACCGTGATGTCGCCCAGGGGCAGGGCCACGTGGAAGTCGAAGCTGCGCCCGCGCAGGCGGCGGAGGGCGACGAGGCGGCCGCCGGCGCGCACGGCGATGCCGCGCGTGCCCGGGGGGGCAAGACCGGCGATCCGGCCGAAGGAGACCTCGTAGGGCGCCGGGGCGTGGAGCGCCGGGGGCGGCGGCGGAGGCGGGGCCGGCTGCGCTGCCAGCGCCACCTCAGGGAAGGAGGCGGGCGAAGCGCTCGGGGTCGTGGAAGGGCCCGATCAAGGCCAGCCGGAGCGCTCCCTCCCGGAGTACGTCCCCGGCCACGCGCTGCACGTCCTCTACCGTGACCGCGTCGAGGCCCGCCAGCACCTCCTCGGGGTCGGGGGCGCGTCCCTCCAGCACCTCCCGCCGGAGGCCGTAGAGGTTCATGCCCTGGGGGCTCTCGAGCTGGAGCACGAACCGGCCTTTGGCGAAGTTGCGGGCCTTGTCCAGCTCGTCCGCCGGCACGGCCTCCTCCGCCGTCTTGCGGAACTCGCTCACCATCGTCTCCACCGCCTCCTCCACTCGCTGGAGGTCGACACCGGCCTGGGCGTAAAGGGTGCCGGTGTCGGTGTAGGGGTGGTAGACGGCGTGCACGTAGTAGGCGAGGCCCCGCCGCTCCCGCACCTCGGTAAAGAGGCGGGAGGACATGCCTCCGCCCAGGATGGTGGCCAGCACCTGCACCGCGTACCGGTCGGGATGCCCGAGCGGGTAGCTGCGCGCTCCCAGGCAGAGGTGGGCCTGATCGGAGTCCTTGCTGAACACCTTGACCCGGCTGTCGGCGGGAGGGGGCCCGGCGGGGGCAGGGCTTCCCCCTGTCCCGGGGCGGATCTCGCCGAAGAGCGAGGCCACCGCCTCCACCAGACCGTCCCCCGTCCTGCCGGCCACCCCCACCACCATCCGGTCGGGCGTGTACCAGCGGCTCAGGTAGTCGAGGAAGGTGTCGCGGGTGGCCGCCCGCACCGTCTCCTTGCGGCCGAGGATGTCCCAGCCCAAGGGGTGGTCGCCGAACAGGAGCCTGTCGTAGACGCCGGAGATGTAGTCCCGGGGCGTGTCGTAGTACATGTTCATCTCCTCGATGATGACGCCCTTCTCGCGCTCGATCTCGTCCGGGTCGAGGCGGGAGTGGAGGAGCATGTCGGCCAGGACGTCGAGGGCGGTATCCCGGTGCTCGGCGGCGCAGCGGACGTAGAAGCCGGTGTACTCCTTGCCGGTGAAGGCGTTGATCTCGCCGCCGATGGCGTCGATCTCGGCGGCGAGGTCGCGGGCGCTGGGCCGGCGCTCGGTGCCCTTGAAGAGCATGTGCTCGGCGAAGTGGGCGATGCCGTTCGTCTCCTCCGTCTCGTACCGGGAGCCGGCGGCCACCATGACCAGGCAGGAGACGGACTGGGCCTGGGGCATGGGGGCCGTAAGAAGGCGAAGCCCGCTGGAGAGAACGTGTCGCTGGAAGACGGTCACCGAGCCGACGGAGATGGTATTGGGGCCGAGGCGGAGCTCGACCCGCTATCCGAGGTGGGCCAGCTCGCGCAGGAGCCTCTCTACCTCTTCCAGGGTGTTGTAGTGGACGAAGCCCACGCGCACGGCCCCCTCCTCCAGGCCGAGCCGTCTCATCACCTCCCAGGCGTAGTAGTGGCCGTGCCAGACGGCCAGCCCCCGCTCTCCCAGGCGGGCGGCGACCTCGGCCGGCGGCAGCCCGCGCACGTTGAAGGCGAAGGTGGGAACCCTCCCCTCCATGCTGGGCAGGCCGTACAGAACGCAGCCATCCGGGAGCCCGTCCAGGAACCGTTGACCGAGCATCCGCTCGTGCCCCTGGATCGCCTCCCACCCGATGGACTCCAGGTACTCGACGGCGGCGACGAAGCCGGCCAAGAGCTCGAACGGCTGGGTGCCGGTCTGGAACCGACGGCCGAGCGGCTCGTCGGCTTGGGGTCGCACCTTGTACGGCCGCCAACCCTCGGCCACCTCCCGGCGGACGTAGGCGAGCCCCAGGTGCGGCCCGAACGCCTTGTAGGCCGAGCAGAGGAGGACGTCCACGCCGAAGGCGTGAGCGTCGATGGGGCCGTGGGGAGCGTAGTGGACGGCGTCGGCCCAGGCGAGCGCCCCCACCGAGTGGGCGAGCTCGGCCACCCGACCGGGGTCGACCAGGGTGCCGAGGGCGTTGGAGGCCAGGGGGAAGGCGACCACCCGGGTGCGGGGGGAAAGGTGCCGCTCCAGGTCGTCCCAGTCGAGGGTTCCGTCGCAGCGGATGTCGGCCAGGCGGACGGCCAGCCCCAGGTCGCGGGCCAGCTCCAGCCACGGGGCCACGTTGGCATCGTGGTCGAGCCGAGTTACCACCACCTCATCCCCGGGCCGCAGCTCGCGGCCGACGGTGCGGGACAGGGCGAAGTTGAGGGTGGTCATGTTGGCCCCGAGCACCACCTCCTCCGGTCGGCAGCCGAGGAAGCGGGCGGCGCAGGCCCGGGCCTGGTCAACGAGGGCGTCGGTGCGACGGCTGGTCTCGTAGCGGCCGCCCTCGTTGGCGTTGGAGCGGCGCAGGTAGCGGGCCACCGCCTCGATGACGGCGTCCGGCACCTGGGTGCCGCCGGGGCCGTCGAGGAAGACGAGGTCGGAGGCAAGAGCGCTGAAGCGGGCCCGCACGGCCGCCACGTCCAGGGTGGCGGCGGTCACCGAGGGCGCTCCCCGGGTGCCTCGCGGCCGTTCACGCGCCAGGCGTAGCGGGGCGAGACGGCCAGGGACGCCCCCACGAAGCAGTCCCTCTCGGCCTTGGCCAGGAGGCTTGCCAGGTCGGCGGCGGACGGGGGCGGCTGCACCGCCACCTCCAGGCGGCAGTCGAGGTCGACGAAGGCGTAGCGGCCGTCCTCGGGCCGGCGAGTGATCTTGCCCGAGGCGGCCGCTCGCCGGAGCCGTACCTCCATCCCTCCCCGGCCGGCGTGGTAGCTGAGGCTGGCCAGGGAGCAGCGGACGAGGGCGGCGAGGAGGAGGTGCTCGGGGGTGAGCTCGGCGGCGACGGCCAGGGGTGGCGAGCCGTCCGCCGACACCCGGCCCTGCCCGTCCAGGGTGACGGCGAAGGAGAGCACCTTGGCCCGGGGCTGGCTCACGTGCAGGAACCCTACCGGCGCCGTCCGACCCGGCCGCTAGGGTAGCCGGGCATGGACGAGCGGCTGCGGCCGTTGACCGAGGCCGAGTGCTACGCCCGCCTGTACGGGCAGCGCGATCCCACCGTCACCGTCCTCACCGACCGCCAGCATGCCGCCCCCTGGCCGGTCGTATCGGCCGAGCGGCTGCGGCGGGCGTTCCTGGCCCGGCTCGATCTCCCGGACGACTTGGACGCGGTGGACGTGGAAGCCGCCTAGCATGGGGCCACGTGGATGAGGTGCGGAGGCTTGCGCCGCTGTGGCCGTTCCGCCAGCGCCGCCACGTGGTGGTGGCCTGCCTGGACGATCCCTCCCCGCTCGAGCGGGAGCAAGTCCGCCTGGCCGACCTGCGCGCCGCCCTCGTGGTCGAGCGGGAGGCAGGACCGCTGTCGGCCGCGCTCGGCCGTCCGTCGGTGACGGTGGCCAGCCGGTTCGGGCAGGTGGGCTGGCGGGGCGAGGAGGCGGACCTGGGCCGCGTTCTCTCGGCCTTGGAGGCGTTCGAGCTCGCCTGTCCCGAGTGCGGTCCTCAGGCCTGGGGCGACCCGGGAGCCTGAGGGGGCGGGCCGCCGGCCCTCCTCATCCCCGCCAGCGGTTGGTGATGGGGGTGCGCCGGTCACGGCCGAAGGCCTTGGGGCGGAGCTTGACCCCCGGCGGTGCCTGGCGGCGCTTGTACTCGGCTCGGTCGATGAGGGCGATGGCCCGCTCCACCACCTCCGGCTCGAACCCCTCGGCCAGGAGCTCCTCCCGGGAGCGGTCGAGCTCCACGTACGCCTCCAGCACGGGATCGAGCTTCTCGTACGGCGGCAGCGAGTCCTCGTCCCGCTGGCCCGGCCTGAGCTCGGCGCTGGGAGGTCGGCGGATGATGGACTCGGGGATGAGCTCCCGGCCGGCCCGCTCGTTCAGGTAACGCGCCAGCCGCCACACGTCCGTCTTGTACACGTCCTTGAGCAGGGCAAAGCCGCCGGCCATGTCGCCGTACAGGGTGGCGTAGCCCACCGACAGCTCCGACTTGTTGCCGGTGGCCACCACCAGCCAGCCGAGCTTGTTGGACAGGGCCATGAGCAGGGTGCCGCGCACCCGGGCCTGCACGTTCTCCTCGGCCACATCCCGCTCCCGCCCCTGGAAGCTGGGCGCCAGGGCCTGCTCGAAGGCCTCCACCACCCCGTCGATGGGGATCTCGCGGAAGTCGGCGCCGATGGACTCGGCCAGGCGCTGGGCGTCGGCTCGGGTCTCGGGGGAGGAGAAGCGGGAGGGCATGGACACGCAGTGCACCCGCTCCGGCCCCAGGGCCTCGGCGCAGAGGGCGGCGGTGAGGGCGGAGTCGATGCCGCCGGACAGGCCCACCACCACCTCCTGGAAGCCGTTCTTGTCCACGTAGTCGCGGAGGCCGAGCTCCAACGCCCGTCGCATCTGCTCCAGCTCGGAAAGCGGCGGGGCGAGGCTGGCGGCAGGGGCCGGCAGAGCCCGCGCCGGGGCGGCGCCGCCCACGGTCACCACCCGCGGACTCGGCACCGGGCCGTACTCGCGGGCCAGCGCCCGCCTGCGCACGTCCCGCAACCGCCGGGCGATGGCGGCCTGGGGGTCGACGTCGACCACGAGCAGGGCCTCCTCGAAGCCGGGGGCCCGGGCGATGACGTCGCCCTCGTCGTCGAGCACGAGGGAGTGGCCGTCGAAGACGAGCTCGTCCTGGCCGCCCACGGCGTTGCAGAAGGCGATGAAGGAGGCGGTGTCGCGGGCCCGGGCGGCGAACATCTCCTCCCGCTCCCGATCCTTGCCCACGTGGAAGGGGGACGCGGACACGTTGACCAGGAGAACGGCCCCGGCCAGAGCGAGATCGGTCGCCGGCGGCCCCGGCTGCCACATGTCCTCGCACACCGTCACCCCAATGAGGGTGCCCCGGTGGTCGAGGAGGAGGAGCTCGCGCCCGGGGGCGAAGTACCGATCCTCGTCGAACACCCCGTAGTTGGGCAAGAAGCGCTTGCGGTAGAAGGCCTTCACCTCGCCCTGGGCGCAGACGGCGCAGGCGTTGTAGAGGTCGCCGTCGAAGCGGGGGACGCCCACCAGCGCCACCAGGCGGTCGGCGGCCCGGGCCACCTCGGCCAGCACCTCCTCCGCCGCCCGGATGAATCCCGGCCGGAGCAGGAGATCCTCGGGCGGATAGCCGGTGACGGCCAGCTCGGGGAAGAGGACGAGGTCGGCGCCGGCGGCGCGGGCCTCGGCGATGTGGGCCACGATGCGGTCGCGGTTGCCGGCCAGGTCGCCGACCACGGTGTCGATCTGGGCCAGGGCCAGCCTCATGCCCGTAGTTTACGACTGGCAGTCAAAAACTTGCTGTGGAGGTCGGCGGCGGGCAGAGGGCGGAGGCGGGAGGGGAGAGCTCAGCCCGTCCGCAGGGCATGGACGGTGTCAGCGATCTCGGCCAGGGCGTCCGGGTTCTCCAGGGAGGAGAGGTCGCCCGGGTCCTGCCCCAGGGCGGCCGCCCGCACCGCCCGGCGGACGATCTTGGCCGAGCGGGTCTTGGGCAGGGACGGCACGAGCACCACCCGCTCGGGGGCGAACGCCCGGCCCAGCCGCTGCGACACCAGGTCGCGCACCTCCTCCTCGCCGGGGCGGCGGCCGGGAAGAGGGACGCAGAAGAGCCAGGCTACCTCCCCCTTGACCGGGTGGGGGATGCCCACGGCGGCTGCCTCGGCCACGGCCGGGTGGGCGACGGCGGCCGACTCCAGCTCGGCCGGCCCCACCCGCTTGCCGGCGATGTTGAGGGTGTCGTCGGAGCGGCCGTGTAGGTACCAGTACCCGTCCGCATCCACCGACGCCCAGTCGCCGTGGGTCCACACGCCGGGGAACCGGCGCCAGTAGGTGTCGAGGTAGCGTTCCGGGTCGCGCCAGAAGCCGCGGGTCATGCCCGGGAACGGCTGGCGGCAGACGAGCTCCCCCACCTGGCCGGTACCGACCAACGAGCGCCCCTCCTCGTCCACCACGTCCACGGCCATGCCCAGGGCTGGGTAGCCGAGGGAGCAGGCCTTGATGGCCATGGCCGGAGTGGGAGAGAGGAAGCAGGCGGCCACCTCGGTGCCGCCCGAGCAGTTGATGATGGGACAGCGGCCGCCGCCCACCTTCTCGTGCAGCCACAAGTAAGGGTCGGGGTTCCAGGGCTCGCCGGTGGTGACGATGATGCGCAGGGAGGAGAGGTCGGCCTGGGGCTCGCCGTGGGGAATGAGGGCCCGGATGAGGGTGGGCGAGCAGCCGAGGATGGTCACCCGCTCTTCCTCGATCAGCCGCCACAACCGGTCGGGCGGCCAGTCCGGGGCCCCCTCGGCGAAGACCAGGGTCGAGCCCATGGCCCCGCCTCCCACCACCGTCCAGGGGCCCATGATCCAGCCCATGTCGGTGGCAAACAGGATCACGTCGTCGGGGTGAGCGTCGGCCTGGTAGCAGACCTCGCGCGCGATGGAGACGAGGAAGCCGCCGTGGACGTGAACCACTCCCTTGGGTCGGCCGGTGGTGCCGGACGTGTAGGCGAGGAGGTAGGGGTGCTCGCTGTCCAGGGCGAGGGGCTCGAGCATGCCCGTGGAGCGGGCGACGGCCTCCGGCCAGAAGAGGTCGCGGCCCTCCTCCATGGGCACGTCGGGGAGGCCGAGACGCCGCCACACCAGCACGTGCTCGACCGAGGGGGCCTGGGCGCAGGCCTCGTCCACCACCTCCTTCATGGCCACCACCCTTCCCCGGCGCAGGGCTCCGTCGGCGGTGATGACCACCCGCGCCTCGGCGTCGGCCAAGCGGGCGGCCACGGAGGGGGCGGCGAAGCCGGAGAAGATGGGAACCTGGACGGCGCCGATGTGGGCGCAGGCGTGGGCGGCCACGGCCGCCTGGGGGGACATGGGCAGGTAGATGGCCACCCGGTCTCCCTGCTCCACCCCCAGGGCGAGGAGGGCCTCGGCTAGGCGGATGACCTCGGCGGAGAGCTCGGCGAAGGTGTACGAGCGGCGGCTTCCATCCTCGCCCCGGAAGACGGCCGCCTCCTCCCCCGCCCGCGGCCCTGCCGCCCATCGGTGGACGCAGTTCCAGGCCACATTGAGCCGGGCGCCTACCAGCCAGGCGGGAAACTCCGGCCCCCGGGAGAGATCGACGAGCTTCTGCCAGGGGCGGAAGAGCTGAAGCCCCATGTCCTCCACCGCCGCCGGCCAGAACCACTCCGGATCCTCGATGGAGCGCTCGACCAGGGCTCGGTAGTCGCGGAGGCCGTGGCGGCGCATGAGCCGGGTCACGTTGGCCCGGGTCAGGACCTCGTCGGTGGGAGTCCACACGATGTCGGGCACAGAGCAAGCGTAACCGCGCCGCGGCCCCGGCTCGACCGGGTGCCGCCGCGCTTCCCACCCGGCGAGTCGGCCACAGAAAGACCCCCGGGTGCGGCCGGGGGTCTCTGTCCACTGCCTGCTGGGGCTTGCGGCGGGGCTCCCGTCCGGCCCTGCGGCCCAGCCGAACGAGAGCCCCGCGGGGCGCTCGGCGCGATCCCCGCTCTCGGCGTCTCCGCCTTCCTCGAGGCTGCCTGACTGTACAGGACCTGTCCCCAACTGTCAAGTAGCAAAGTGAAGTAAAAGCTGCTAGAGTTGCTTGACCAATGTCCGGCACGGGGACGTCCGAGAGCGAGGCTGGGGCCCGCTCTCCCGCCGGGGAGACTCTGGGCGAGCGACTTCGTCGCCTGCGCCTGGCCGCCGGCCTCACCCAGACCGAGCTCGCCGCCGGCCGTTTCTCCAAGGAGTACGTGAGCCAGATCGAGCGGGGAAAGACGCGCCCCACCGCCGACACGGTGGCCTGGCTGGCCGAGCGGCTGGGGGTCGATGCCGAGCTTCTCGCCACCGGGGTATCGGGGGCCGAGCGAAGCCGCCTGGAAGCTCAGCTTGCCCGGGCCGAGGCTCTGGCCGAGCAGTACCGCTACGAGGAGGCGGCCGCCGCCTGCGCAGGCATGCGCCCGGACGTGGAGCGGGTGGGGGCGGTCGACCTCGAGCTCCGCTGCCTCCTGGCCGAGGGCTGGGCCCGTCTTCACCTGGGAGACCTGCGGCCCGCCCTGTCCCTGCTCCAGGAGGCGCGCGCTCTGGCCGAGGATCCTCGCCTGTCCGATCTCCATCGGGCCGATGCCCTCTACCGGCTCGGGGTCTGCCGCTACCGGCTCTCCAGCGTCTCCACCGCCGTCGCCCTCCTCGACCAGGCCCTCCTCCTGGCCGACCGCTCGGGTCTTCCCTGCGACCTCCTGCGGGTGAGCATCCTCTCCTGGCGGTCGCGCTGCTACCGCCGCCAGCGCGACTTCCTGGCCGCCCGGGAGGACGTGGAGCGGGCCTTGGAGCTGGCCCAGGGGCTGAGCGACCGCCGGGCTCTGGCCGGCGTCTACTTCCAGGCCTCCCTCGTGGCCGAGCGGGAGGGCCACTGGGCCCTGGCCCGCACCTACGCCGAGAGGGCCAAGGCCTACTACGAGGAGCTGGCCGAGCGCTACAACGTGGGCCGGCTCCTCAACAACCTGGGCGGCCTCACCTACAGTCTGGGCAGGCCGGAGGAGGCCGTCGGCTACCTCAAGGACGCTCTGCGCATCCTCCTCGACGAGGGAGGCGAGGACGTCGAGGCGGCCCACGTCCTCTGCTCCCTGGCCGAGGTTCAGCTGGGGCTGGGGCAAGCGACGGAGGCGGAGACGCAGGCACGGAAGGCCCTGGAGCTGTTGGACGGGCGGGTCGACTACCTGGAGGCCATCGGCACCGCCCAGCTCGCCCTCGGCCGCGCCCTCCTCGACCAGGGCCGCTGGGACGAGGCTCAAGAAACCCTCGTCGCCGCCGATAGGAGCTTCGAGCAGCTGTCTTCGGTCAGCCACCGGGCGGCCGCCTGGATCGCCCTCGGCGACGTCGCCGCCCGGCGCGGCGATGACCGGGGCGCGGCCCGGCTCTACCGGCGGGCGGCCGAGGCGTTGCAGGACTTCCGGTTTTAGCCCCCGGACAGGCGAAAGGAGGACCCGGTGAGCACGGTGAAGACCGGCTACTTCGACGGGCCGCGCTAGAGGCGAGAGGGCGCGGGCGACGCTCGGGCGGGGCCCGGGCGGGAGCGCGTGTCGGCCGACGGTCGCCGGCGGGGGGAGCCGGCGGTCGCCTGCTGGGCGCGGACGTCCCTCCGGGCCCCGGCCGGCTGTTGCCGCCCTCCGGCCGCGCCCCGGGTCCGGCGGCAGACGGAGGAGAACGGCCCCTTCCTGTCGGGAGAAGCTGGGCCGGCCGTGCAATAATCGGTCGGCGAGCTCGCTTCATTTCGGAAAGTAACATCATCTCGGAGAGGACAGGAGGTACTGCCGTGACCGGCTACGCCAAGGACGTTCTCGTCACCACCGACTGGCTCGCCCAGCACCTGACCGACCCCGGCGTGGTCGTGGCCGAGGTGGACGAGAGCCCCGACCTCTACGACGAGGGCCACATTCCGGGAGCGGTCAAGCTCCACTGGAAGGACGACCTCCAGGATCCGGTCGAGCGTGACCTCATCGACAAGGCCTCCTTCGAGCGGCTCATGGGCTCCCGGGGGATCGGCAACGACACCACCGTCGTCCTCTACGGCGATCGGAACAACTGGTTCGCCGCCTACGCCTACTGGTACCTGAAGATCTACGGCCACGAGGATGTGCGCCTCCTGGACGGGGGCCGCCAGAAGTGGATCGACGAGGGCCGGGAGCTGACCACCGACGTGCCCAGCCCGGCCCCGAGGACGTACACGGCCAAGGAGCGCGATCCCTCCATCCGGGTCTACCGGGACGAGGTGCTGGCCGGCCTGGACCGGAACGACATCGCTCTCGTGGACGTGCGCAGCCCCCAGGAGTACTCGGGCGAGCTCATCGCCCCGCCCGGGTACGAGCAGGAGGGAGCCCAGCGGGCAGGGCACATCCCCGGCGCCGTCTCCATCCCCTGGGCCACCGCCGTCCGGGACGACGGCACCTTCAAGGCCGCCGACGAGCTGCGGCAGATCTACGCCGGCAGGGGAGTGACCCCGGACAAGGAGGTGCGGGCCTACTGCCGCATCGGCGAGCGCAGCGCCCACACCTGGTTCGTCCTCCGCGAGCTCCTCGGCTACGGCAACGTCAAGAACTACGACGGCTCCTGGACCGAGTGGGGCAACCTGGTGGACGTCCCCATCGAGAGGCCGTAGCCGGCCCGGCCGGCGCCTCAGCCCTGGGCGGCCAGGAAGGCGCGGTAGCGCTCGATGTAGTCGGCCAAGCCGTCCCGGAGATCCTTGAACCGGGGCTCCCAGCCGAGCTGGCGGCGGGCGTTGTCGATGGACAGGCGACCCCGGTAGGGAAGCTCCATCCGGTCGGCGTCGGTGAGGACGTCGGGGATGTCGATCCGCGACCCGGGCACGAGCTCCATGACCATGCGGGCTACCTCGGCCGCCGTCACCAGGGGCCGGCCGGTGGCGCCGTAGAAGATGCGGTCGGCATCGTCGGGGGCGTCCAGGCAGGCGAGGGCAAGCGAGGCCACGTCGGAGGCATGGGTGTAGTCGCGGGGAAAGGGGCCGCCGGACGGGAAGGTGACCACCTCTCCCCGCACCGCTCCCTCCACCATGGGCTTGACGTAGATGGGCCACTGCATGCCGAAGCCGTACACGGCCGACGGGCGGATGGTGCGGAAGTCGGTGCCGAAGGCCTGGTGGTAGGCGAAGCAGAAGGCCTCGCCGGCGATCTTGGACGCCCCGTACACCCCGGTGGGCACCGCCTCCCGGGGGAGGAAGATGGGGTGGGCGGCGTCGATGGGCTCGTACTGCTTGGCCGGCAGCACGCCGATGGAGGAGAAGTAGACGATCCGCCGCAGCTCGAACAGGCGGGCCGCCTCCAGGACGTGCACGGTGCCGAGGAAGTTGACCCTCACCCCGGGCATGGGATTGGTGAACAGGTAGACGGGGTTGGTGATGGTGGCCAGGTGGATCACGTCCCGCGGCCGGTGCTCCTTGACCACGTGCAGCAGCCGGGCCCAGTCGTCCACCGAGCCCTCCTCCACCACCACCCGCTCGACCAAGGGCCCGAGCAAGAACCTCCCCTCCGGCGTGAAGCTGCGCACGTCGAGGCACACCACCTCCCGCCCTTGCTCGAGCAGCGCCTTGATCACGTAGCTCCCGATGAAGCCGGTGCCCCCCGTGACGAGGACCCGCCGGTCAGCGTCGGCCATGCTCCCTCCTCTCCTCGATCAGGTCGCGGGCCAAGCCCCGATCCCGCCGCTCGACGGCCGACGCCAGGACGGCCTCGTCCCGGGGAAGGAAGCGGTCGAGGCCGGGAAGCTCGCTGGCGGTCGAGAGGCAGGGAAGGAGGTTCCGGGCCGTCCGCTCCCAGGTGGCCAGCCCACCCAGGGCCACGGCGGTGAAGAAGCCCACGTGGCGCCAGCGTCGGGCCAGACCGTAGGTCAGCACCTCGTCCACCGTCTCCGGCGTTGCCACCCTGTTCTCGCACAGCCATACGGCCTCCCGGAGCACCGCCATCTGGAGACGGTTCCAGATGAAGCCGGGCACGTCCCGGCACCGTACCGGCCGCTTGCCGAGAGCGCGCAGGGTGTCCACCACCCGACCGACCACGGCCGGGCTCGTCCCGTCGGCCTCCACCACCTCCACCAAGGGCATGAGGAGGGGCGGGTTCCAGTAGTGGGTGCCGATGGTGCGGTCGGGCGCACCCACCCGGGCCCCGAGCTCGCTTACGCTCAGGGACGAGGTGTTGGTGGCGAGGATGGCTCGGGGGGATGCCTCGGCCACAGGGCGGAGAAGGCGGGCTTTCAGGTCCAGGTCCTCGGGCAGGGACTCCACCGCCAGATCCCATCCCTCGGGATCGGCCCGCGTCGCGATGACCGTTCGCCGGCGGGCGGCGGCCAGCTCGTCGGACGCTGCCAGTCCGTGCCGCCGGAGCGCCTCCAGGGCGGCCTGGACGCGGTCCGCTACCGGCGCCTCGTTCCGCGCCGTCAGGGTCACCTGGTGGCCGCCGAGGGCGTACTCGACGCCGATCTGGGCTCCCATAAGGCCGGCTCCGATGACGAGGACGCGCATGGACGGGGCCGACCGATCATATAGTTGGACCGATTGGACGACCGCGTGGCCATCGTCACCGGCGCCGGCTCCGGCATCGGCGCCGCCGCGGCGCGGCTTCTGGCAGGCCGGGGCATGACGGTGGCTCTGGTCGGGCGGACGGAGCAGACCCTGGCCGCGGTGGCGGAGGAGATCGAGGCCGGGCCCGGCCGGGCGGTGGTCGTCCCCGCCGATCTCGCCCGTCCCCAGGCTCCCCGAGCGGTGGTGGAGCGGGTGCTGGCCGAGACAGGGCGCCTGGACGTGATCGTCAACAACGCCGCCAGCTTCAAGCTGGGGCTGGTGGAGGAGTGGTCGCTGGAGGACTTCGACGACCACCTGGCCGTCAACCTGCGCGCTCCCTACTTCCTTGTCCAGGCGGCCCTGCCGGCGCTCAAGGAGTCGCCTGCCCCCTGCGTGGTCAACGTCAGCTCGGCCGCCGCCGTCATGTACCGGCCCCGCCAGACCGTCTACGGCCTGACCAAGGCGGCCCTGGAGCACATGACGAGAAACATGGCCGCCGAGCTCGCCCCCTTCCGCATCCGGGTGAACGCCGTCCGCCCGGGACCCACCGCCACCCCCATCCACACCCGGGCCGTGGCCGACCCGGAGGCCCGCCTGGCCGAGCTGGCCCGCATGGTGCCCCTGGGGCGGGTCGGTCGGCCGGAGGAGATCGCCCGCTGGATCGCCGCCCTCGCCGACCCCGGGGCGGAGTGGGTGACGGGTGCCGTGCTCGTCGTCGACGGCGGACGCACCCTGGGGCCTCCCGAGGCCCTCTGATCGCCGCCCGGCGCGGGGCGGCGGCCGGCTCAGCCCTGGACGGCCCCCAGGGTGAGGCCGCGTACGAGATGGCGCTGGATGAGGGCGCCGAGGAGCGCCGCCGGGATCAGGGACACCATGGTGAGGGCGCTCACCTCGCCGTAGAGATTGCCCTGGAAGGAGGTGGCCATGCCTGCCAGGGCCACCGGCAGGGTGGTGGTCTTGTCCCGAGCGAGAACGAGGGCGAACAGGAACTCGGTCCAGGAGAAGATAAAGGCGAAGGCGGCGGCGGAGACGAGCCCGGGGCCGGCCAGGGGCCAAGCCACCCGCCACAGCACCTGCCAGCGCGAGCATCCGTCCACCAGCGCCGCCTCCTCCAGCTCCACCGGCATCTGGCGGAAGTAGGCGTACATCATCCACACCGTGAAGGGGAGGGCGAACACGGTGTAGAGAAGGATGAGGCCCACGTGGGTGTCGATGAGCCGCACCCCCAGCCAGGCCTGGCTGTAGTTGGAGTAGAGGAGGAAGACGGGGATGATGACGGCCACCGGGGGCAGCATCCGCTGGGACAGGAACCAGAAGGCGAGGTGCTTGCCGCCGGTGCGGAAGCGGGCCATGGAGTAGGCCGCGGCCGTCCCCAGGATTACCGCCAGCAGGGTGGTGGCGGCGGCGATGATGAGGGAGTTGCGGAGGCCCTCCCAGCCGCCGAACTTGTTCAACGCCTCCGCGTAGTGGAGGTCGGTGGGCTGAGCCGGCCACCAAACGGGCGGGTCGTGGAGCAGGTCTTCCTGGGGCTTGATGGAGGTGACGGCCACCCAGTACAAAGGCAGGAGGAGGAAGGCCAGGTAGAGGCCGATGAAGCCGAAGCGAAGAACCGGCCCCGGCCGCAGCCGCCCCCCCTGCACCACCCGGCTGGCTCCCGGGCTCGCCGGCCGCCGCCCGGCCCGCCAGGCCTCCAGGGTGGTCATCTCAGGCCTCCACCGGCTTCAACAGCCTGCGCACGAGCCAGAAGGAGACCACCGCCAGCATGGCCATGAACATCCACGCCCCGGCTGTCCCCTGGCCCAGGTGGAAGAGCTCGAACCCCTGCTGGTACAGGAAGTAGGAGGCGGTGTAGGTCTCCGTGCCGGGCCCGCCCCGGGTGAGGGAGTAGATGATGTCGAACAGCTTGGCGGCGTCGATGAGGCGGAAGGTGACGGCGATGAGGATGATGGGCAAGAGCTGGGGTAGGGTGACGAAGAAGAAGGCCTGCCGAGGCCTGGCCCCGTCGATCTCGGCCGCCTCGTACAGCTCGTCCGAGATGGAGGTGAGGCCGGCCAGGAGGATGACGAACATGAACGGCGTCCACTGCCAGGCGTCGGCCAGGATGAGGGTGAAGAAGTACCAGGGCCGGTCGATGGCGAAGTCCACCGTCTCGAAGTAGGGGATGACCCAGCCCAGGATCTGGTTAGCGGGGCCGAATGGGCGCCGGGTGAAGAGGTCGAAGAAGGCCCCCACGATCACCGGGCTGATGAAGAGGGGTACCACGAGCAGGGTCATGAGCGCCCGCCGGCCCCGGAAGGGCCGCACCATGGCCAAGGCCAGGAGGAGCCCCAGGGACAGCTCCACTGCCACCATGGCCACCGACAGCCAGGCGGTGAGGATGAGGGAGCTGGCCCAGGTGGGGTCGTTCCAGTTGGCGGCGAAGTTGTCCAGCCCCACCCAGGGGTGCTCGTTGCCCAGGGAGAAGTCGAACTGGACGAAGTTGACCCACAGGGAGAAGCCGAGGGGGAAGATGGTGAGGGCGAGGACGAGTACTACCGCCGGCGCTACCAGCAGCCAGCGGATGTTGCGGTCGACCCAGGAGGAGGCGGCCGCCGCCGGCCGCCTCCGTCCCAGGGTCTCCACGCGGGTCGCCACGACCCGTCAGGCTACTAGCACCTGACCGCCAGCCCCTTCCTGGCCACCGTGTTGGCGCCGGTGGAGCCGGGGAGCTTGAGGAAGTTGAGGTAGGACTGGCGCTGCCTCTCCACCCCCAGCTTCCTGGTGATGGCGTCCCACTCCTTGGCGCAGTCGTCCAAGCCCTTCTGTACGTCCTTGCCGGCGTAGATGGCGGTCATGGCCCGGTCGAGGGCGTTGGCGTAGTCGGCGGCGCCGGTCATGATGGGGTCGAGCACGCCGTGGTTCGCTCCCTCGCAGAGGGTCTTCAGGTACTGGCCTGCCCCCTTCCACAGCCGGGCGTACTGCTTGGAGCGGAAGTGGGACAGGCGGTAGGGGTCGCGTAGGGCGTAGGGCAGCATCACCCGTTGCAGCGAGACGGACGGGCTCGTCTGCCACTGGGCCCACAGGTAGGCGAGCTCCTTGTTCTTCGAGTCGGCCGAGATGCACTTGACGAAGGCCCCTGCGTGCTCCCCGTTCTTGCCCGGGACGATGGCGTAGCCCACCTTGCCCACGATCTTGGACTTGGGCAGGAAGGCGAAGGCCTTGTCCCGCTGGGCGTAGTTCTCGGAGATGCGACCGGTGGGCGGCCAGGCCATCATCATGGCCGTCTTCCCGTTGAGCCAGTTCACCCAGCCGGACACGAAGTCGAGCTTCTCGATCCCCGGCGCCGAGGCCCTGTTCTGGGCCAGGATCTGGTTCATGGTCTTGACCCCGATGGCGTTGTTGATGAGGGCCTTCATGGTCTTGGGGTCGAAGAACTGGCCGCCGTTGGCCCGGAACTGCTGGAAGAAGTAGAACTGGTTGCCGGGGTTGCCGAGGGCCCGGCCCATGCCCGTCCCGTACACCTTGGGGGCGAGCTGGTCGGTGATGAACTGAGCCGTCTCCGAGAACTCATCCCAGGTCCGGGGGATGCGGAGGTCGCGCTTGAAGCGCGCCTTGTAGGCCCGCTTGAGCTTCGGGTCGCCGAAGATGTCCTTGCGGTAGTAGAGGATCCAGATGTCCCCGTCGTCGTAGAAGCCCCACGTCTTGCCCTTGTAGGTACCGAGAGCCCGATACAGGGGATGGATGTCGGTCAGGGACCTCTGGGCCTTGTACTTCTTGACGAAGTCGTCGATGGGGATGATGACCCCCCGCTCGGCGAAGTCGGGGATCCACACCGGCGAGGTGTCGAGCACGTCCAGCGCTCCCGACCGGGCGATGTGCTCGGCGATGGCCTTGGAGTAGAGCTGCGGGAACGGGGCCTCGACGATGGCCGTGTCCACCCCGGTGAGCTTCTTCCATAGCGGCCCGGAGAAGTTCTTCGGGTCGAGAGCCTGGAGTCCCGACTCGTAGGTCATGGTGATCTTCTGGCCCGCGAGCTTCTTGGCGGCGTTTACCGCGGAGGTGGCGATGGGGTCGCCTCCCAGGGAGGCCTCCTCCGCCGCCCGCGCCTGCCTGGCGGCCATGAAGAAGGGACCGGCGGCGGCCGCCGCCGCCAGGATCTTGGCTGAGTTGAGCAGGAAGTCCTTGCGCCCGAGAGCGGCCTCCAGGGGGCCGTGCGCTCCCAGCTCCTCGATGTCGCTGTGCTCCTCGTCGCTCACCTGCTTACCTCCTCGTAACTGGCACGCTGTATGACCAGTGGATCATCTCGCCGCCTGGGCCCGGCGTCAAGGAGCCCGTCCAGGCCCTCCTCAGCCGGCCAGGGCGCGCCCCGAGTCGGGCTCGAAGAAGCGGAGAGCGCCGGCGGCCACGGCGATCTCGGCCGGCTGGCCCTCGATCAGCCGCGCTCGGGGGTCGAACCGGCCCACAAAGGCCGTCCGACGCACGCGCCGGACCCGGTCGAGCTCGTCGAGGAGGGCGGTCTCGGATACCTCCTCGGCCAGCTCCTGGAGCTCGGGCGAGACAGCCGGGGCGGCCTCCACCTGGAAGTGGACGACCAGCTCCGAGCCGAGAGCCTCGGTCAGGCGGACGAGGCCGTGGAAGCGCCGCCCCGCCGGCGTGTCCCCGGCCAGGGAGGCCGTCTCCAGGTGCTCGGGCCGGACGCCCACGATGACCTTCCGTCCCAGGTACCTGTCCAAGCCCCTATGCAGGGCCTGCTCCTCTCCGTCCACCGTCAGCCGCTCCTCCCCGAAGGTGACGACCGGTCCTCCGTCCGCCCGCTCCAGGGTGGCCTCGACGAAGTTCATGCTGGGGCTGCCGATAAAGCCGGCCACGAACAGGTTGGCTGGCCGCTCGTACAGGTCTTGGGGCGCGCCCACCTGCTGGAGCTCTCCCCGGCGCAGGACGGCCACCCGCTGGCCCAGGGTCATGGCCTCCACCTGGTCGTGGGTGACGTAGACGGTGGTGACGCCCAGCTCCTTGTGGAGGAGGCTGATCTCGGCCCGCATCTGGGTGCGTAGCTTGGCGTCGAGGTTGGACAAGGGCTCGTCCATGAGGAAGGCCTGCGGCTCGCGGACGATGGCCCTGCCCATGGCCACCCGCTGGCGCTGGCCGCCCGAGAGCTGTCGGGGCTTGCGGGGGAGCTGCTCCTCCAGCTCCAGGAGGCGGGCGATGCGGCGCACCCGGGAGTCGATCTCCGCCTTGGGGAGCTTCCGCAGCCGCAGCGGGAAGGCCAGGTTGTCGTAGACGCTCTTGTGCGGGTAGAGGGCGTAGTTCTGGAACACCATGGCCACGTCCCGCTCCCGGGGCGGGATGCGGTTGACCACCCGGTCGCCGATCTTGATCTCGCCGGAGGTGATCTCCTCCAGACCGGCGATCATGCGAAGAGCGGTGGTCTTGCCGCAGCCGGAGGGGCCGACCAGCACCACCAGCTCGCCGTCGGCGATGTCGAGGGTGAGGTGGCGGACGGCTACAGTGCCGTCCGGGTACACCTTGCTCACGTCCTCCAGGGAGATCCGCGCCATCCCGGGTCAAGCTATACGACGGCGTACCAAAATTCTAGGCGCCGCCTCCGCGGGCCTGGGGAGCGTGTCGGGGAGCGCCGCGCCGCCGGAGGGGCGCAGGTCGCGGGTGACGCCGACGCCCAGACGAGGCACGGGGAGGAGTCGAGGCTAGGCCGGGGACAGGGTTGAGCTGCCGGCGTCCTCCTCGGGCCGGAACTCGGTGCACTCCAGACGCACCCCGTGAGGAGGCTGGCCGGGGACGAACGAGGACACCCGGCCCCGCCCCCTCCCCGGCGTGGGGGCAGGGGCGCCGGCGGGAGCGAGGGCGGCGGCGGCGGCCAGGGGGTCGTCGACCCCGAAGCAGACGTGGTGGAGGCCCTCCCCGTGCTCCTCCAGCCACCGGGCCAGCTCCAGGTCCGGGCGCAGGGGCTCGACCAATTGGAGGTAGCAATTGCCCAGGTCGAGGTAGGTGAGACGGACACCGGGCGGGTCGAGGCGCTCGGTGTGCACCACCTCCAATCCCATTCGGTCGCGAAAGGTGCCCAGGGCGACCTCGGTGTCGCGGACCGCCACCGCCACGTGGTCGAGGCGGCGGACCAGCCTCACGGCGGCGGCGCGCTCGCCGTCCGCGCCCGCCAGACCTGCTCCACGTGGTCGAGGTGGCGGGCCATGGCTTCCCGGGCTCCCTCCCGGTCATGGGCGGCGATGCGGTCGTAGATGCGGCGGTGGAGGACGATGGTCTCCGGCCCGGCTCCGCCGGCCAGGTTGCCGCGCCGGATCTCGAGCAGGGCCTCGCCGATGGAGTCGAGGAGCAGGAGGTAGAGCTCGTTGTCGGTGGCCCGGGCGATCTCCCGGTGGAACTCCAAGTCGAGGCGGGAGGCGGTCTCCACGTCCTCGCCGATGGCCTGCTCCATCGCCTCGCAGTTGGCCCGCAGCCGCTCGATCTGCTCGGCCGTGGCCCGCTCCGCGGCCAGGCCGGCGATCTCGATCTCGAGGAGCTTGCGCACCTCGTGCACCTTGGCGTACTCCAGCGCTCTCCCCCGCAGGTAGAGGCCGATGGACTCGCTCACCGCCGCGGCGTTCACGGCCGACACCCGCAGCCCGCTTCCCGTCTTCACGTCGATGACGCCCTTGGCGGCCAGGGCCCGCACCGCCTCCCGGATGACGGTCCGGGACACTCCGAACTGGTCGCCCAGCTCCCGCTCCGAGGGAAGGCGGTCGCCCGGCTGGAGGCGCCGGCTGAGGATGGTGTCGAGGAGCAGCTCGGCCACCTTGTCCGACAGCCGCGGCTCGCGGCTGATGGGGGAGAACATCGCTTTATCGGTCTCGGTCACGGCCCACCTCCCATCGGGCAGGCCGATCCTACTGCATGCTGTCCCACCTGCCTTCCTTCCATGCACGGGAGCTGTGCGAGCGCCTTGCTCACCGTGGGAAGGGCCGCTCCAGGGGGAGCGTACGGTCGAGCTCGACGCCGAAGCCGGGGCGGTCGAGGGCGGACAGGCGCAGCCGCCCCCGCGTGGGCACCGGCTCGTCCCGAAAGAGGGGGCTGAACATGGGCACCACCCGGTCTGCGCCCGGGGCCATCATGAGGAACTCGGCGAAGGGGGTAGCTCGGCGGGTGACCACGAAGTGGTAGCTGTACACGCTCGATCCGTGGGGGACGACGGGGATGCCGTGAGCCTCGGCGTAGTCGGCGATGCGACGGAGCTCAGTCAGCCCCCCGCACCAGCCCACGTCGGGCTGGATCATGTCGCAACAGCCGAGATCCACCAGCAGTCGGAAGCCGAGAAAGCCCGCCTCGTGCTCGCCCGTGGCCAGCGCCAGCCCGGGAGGCAGGCGGCGGCGGAGCTCGGCATAGCCGAGGTAGTCGTCGGGCGGCAGGCACTCCTCGATCCAGCGAAACGCGTACGGCCGCAGGCCCTCCGCCAAGCGCAGGGCGTAGTCGAGGTCGAGGGCCATCCAGCAGTCGTAGGCGAGGAAGAAGCTCTCCCCTACCGCCGCCCGGGCCCGGGCGGCGGTGTCCAGGTTGGCCCGCAGTCCCTCCTCGCCTTCGCCGGGGCCGTGCACCAGGGGCAGCTTGCCTCCCACGAACCCCATCTCCTCGGCCAAGTCGGGCCGGGGGCCGGTGGCGTAGAAGGGGATCTCCTCGTGGACGGCCCCGCCCAGGAGCTCGTACACCGGCTCCTCGCGCAGCCGCCCCAGCAGGTCCCAGAGGGCCAGGTCGACGGCCGAGAGGGCGTTCACGACCAGGCCCTTTCGCCCGTAGAAGAGGGTAGCCCGCCACATCTGGTCCCAGACGAGCTCGATCTCGTCTGCCCGCTTGCCCTCGGCGAAGGAGGCGAGGTGGCGCTCGACCACGAAGCAGGCGGGGATGCCCCCGGTGGACACGCCCACCCCCACCGATCCGTCCTCCGCCTCTGCCTCCACCACCACCGTGCCGAGAACGTTGAGGCCGAAGGAGGAGCGGGTGGCCCGATACTCGGGGTAGACGGACATGGGCGTCGCGATCTGCCCGTCGATCCAGTGGCCACCCGGCTGATCGTGGTAGTCTGCTCCGGCTCCCCGCACGACCCAGGCGCGCAGGGAGGCAATGCGGGGTAGGCGGCGCATGGGGCGAGCTTGCCGTCCCCTGCCCACGCGTGCAAGAGTCAGGGGCGTGGAGGCGGTCGGCACCGGCGGGCGGGCCTCTCCGGTCGGACGGGGGATGATCGAGGGAGGCGGCATGACCCTGCCCCTCACTCCCGACGAGCTCCTCGCCACCACCCGCTGCGTGCGGCGCCGGCTCGACCTCACCCGGCCGGTGGAGCGCCGCCTCCTAGAAGAGTGCCTCCGCCTGGCCCAGCAGGCGCCCACCGGCGGCTACCGGGAAGACTGGCACTTCCTCGTCGTCACCGATGCCGCCACCAGGGCGGCTCTGGGCGACCTGTGGCGGCGGGGAGCCCGCCGGTACCTGGCCGGGCGTCCGCAAGCGGCCGCGGGGCTGCTCCAGGCCCGTCGGCGCCGGCTGGTGACCTCGGTACTCCACCTCATGCGGCACATCGGCCAGGTCCTCGTGCACGTCATCCCCTGCGTCGAAGGGCGGAGCGAGGGAAGGCCGCTGGCCGCCCAGGCCGCCCGGTTCGGCTCCATCCTCCCCGCCGCCTGGAGCTTCATGCTGGCCGCCCGCGCCCGCGGGCTCGGCACCTGCCTGACCACCTTCCACCTGGCCTACGAGCGGGAGGCGGCCGCCCTCCTCGGCATCCCCCACGAGGAGGTCATGCAGGTGGCGCTCATCCCCGTCGCCCACACCCTCGGCGGCGACTTCCGGCCGGCCCGGCGCAGGCCGCTGGAGACGATGGTGCACTGGGAGCGCTGGTAGCCCGGCCCTTCTCCCTTCCGACGACCCCGATAAAGACGGCGCCTATTCGGGCGGCAGCACCTTGCCCGGGTTCATGATCCCGTGGGGGTCGAGCAGGGCCTTGATGGCGCGCATGAAGGGGAGGAGGTCTCCGTGCTCGCGCTGCAAGGCGCTGATCTTGCCCAGGCCGATGCCGTGCTCGCCGGTGCAGGTGCCGCCCCGGGCGAGGGCGTCTTCCACCAAGCGGTGGCAGAGCTCGTCGAAGGCGGCCAGCTCCGCCCGGTCGTGGGGGTCGACGGCCACCGCCACGTGGAAGTTGCCGTCCCCCACGTGGCCGACGATGGCGGCGTCCAACCCCAGCCGCCGGATCTCCTCCCGGGCCGTCTGCACCGCCGCCGGAAGCTGGCTCAGCGGCACGCACACGTCGGTGGAGCGAACCCCCCGGCCGGGCCGGGCGGCTCGCAGGGCGTAGGCGGAGGCGTGGCGGGCCTGCCACAGCCGGGCCCGCCCGTCAGGGCTGCGCTCGAAGGCCACCTCCAGCGCGCCCTCCTCCTCGGCCAGGCTCCGCACCAGGTCGAGATCGGCCTCCACGGTGGCCTCGCTGCCGGCCGCCTCCACGAGGAGCAGGGGAGCGGAGGGGAGGGAGAGACCCGAGTGGGCGTTGACCACGGCCACGGCCGCCTCGTCCACCAGCTCCAGGCGGGTGACGCCGATCCCCGCCGCCACCGCTCCCACCCCCGCTCGGCAGGCCGCCTCCACGGACGGGAAGGAGATCCGCAAGGCCACCGCATGGTCGGGAATGCCGTACAGGCGGACGGTGAGCTCGGTGATCACCCCCAGAGTCCCCTCGGAGCCGACGAAGAGGCCGGTGAGGTCGTATCCAGCCGAGGTCTTGGGCGCCCGGCTGCCGGTGCGGATGACCCGGCCCCCGGCGAGAACCACCTCCAAAGCCAGCACCTGGGCCCGCATCTTGCCGTAGCGGACGGTGGTCGTCCCGGCCGCGTTGGTCGCCGCCATGCCGCCCAGGGTGGCGTCGGCGCCCGGGTCGACGGGAAAGAAGAGGCCGTGACCGCCGGCGGCCCGGTTCAGGGCGCTGCGGGTGACCCCCGCCTGGACGGTGGCGGTGAGGTCGCCGGGAGAGAGGTCGATGATCCGGTCCATGCGGGTCAGGTCGAGGCTGATCCCCCCCCGGACGGGAATCACGTGCCCCTCCAAGCTGGAGCCGGCGGCGAAGGGGGTCACGGGCACGCGCAGCTCGTCGGCAACGGCCAGGACTCGGGCCACCTCGTCGGTGGTCTCCGGGTAGACGACGACGTCCGGTCGTACGGGGGGATGGAAGGTGAGGTCAGAGGCATGGAGATCGCGCTCGGACTCCCCGTCCGTGGCCCGTCTCGGATCGCCCAGGGCGTCCGCGAGGAGGTCGCGCAGCGCTGCCACCCCCCGATTGTGACGGCTGCCGACGGGGGCAAGTAGGATCGGGCCGTCCCAGGTCGAACTGTCGGTACAGGGGCGGGTGGCAACGAGAGGAGGACGGAGCCGAGCCGACCGGCCGGCGACTGCCATGACCTACCACGAGGAAGACCGGGTGGTCGATTGGCCCCACTGGCCGGGCCGGCCGACGGGAGCCGCCCAGCGGCAGCGGCTGGAGCGGCGGCTCTTGGGCGTGGGCATGCCCGGCCGGCGGCACCTCCTCTTCCTTCCCGGCCAGGCCGGCTACCTGCTGGTAGAGCGGGAGGGATCGCCGCCGCCCGCGGGCGCTCGGCTGGCGGTGGGTGACCTGGCGTACGTGGTGGCGAGAGTGGGCCCCTCTCCTCTCCCCGGCGATGGCCGGCCCTGCGCTTTCGCCCACCGGGACGGGACCCCGTAAGATCGCTGCCGTGGAGGTGCGCGATTGGCATAGGGAGCCGGCGGAGGAGCTGAGCCCCGCCATCACCCGCCAGGTACTCCACACGGAGACCATGACCCTGGCCCGGCTGAGGCTGGCCAAGGGGGCGCTGGTGCCGTGGCATCGGCACGGCAACGAGCAGATCGCCACCGTGCTGGAGGGACGACTTCGCTTCTCCGCCGACGGCCAAGAGCGGATCGTGTCGGCGGGCGAGAGCGTGGCCCTGGCGGCCAACGAGGCGCACGAGGTGGAGGCTCTGGAGGACTCCCTCGTCCTCGACGTCTTCTCCCCGCCGCGGCAGGATTGGCTACGGGGAGAGGACGCCTACCTGCGCGGGGCAGGGGGCGAGCGGCGGTAAGGGAGAGGGGCGCTCTCTTGCCGAGCGCCCCCATCCGTTGCCACCTAGCTGGAGCGGAGAAGCCGGGAGGCGATCTCCTCCAGCTCGCCTGGGTGCACCCCGGGCGAGAAGACGGCAGGCTCCTCGGGCAGGACCTGCGGCGGCCCCCCTTCCGGGGCGCCGTCCACCACCTCGAGCGCGCCGCCTTGGGGGTGCTCGCCGCGCCAGATGGCCTGGACGTGGCGGTAGTCGTCGGGGCTGAACCGGTAGAGCTTGCGGTGGGAGCCCTGCTCCTCGAACGCGCGGGCCTCAGGGAAGGCGGAGTTGTCGATCTTGGGGATGGGCAGGAGCTTCCAGACCTCGACGCCGGTGAGGCTCTCCAAGGCCTTGCCGTAGGCGAGGGCGTGCACGCCGCCGCGGACGAGCAGGTAGCCGAGCATCTGGCGGGCGATCGGATGGTCGGTCATCTCGTACACCCGCATCTTCTGGAGGCGGGCGCCGTTCTCGAGAAAGAAGTTGTGCAGCAGGTCCATGACCAGGTCGCCGCTCGAGAAGACGTAGTCGCCGCGCCAGGGCTGCCCCATGGAGTTGCCGACCAGCGCCCCCAGTCCGGAGGCGATGAAGTGGTGCGTGTTCCGCGAGCGAGCGCCCCGGGCCAGCGGCGTACCGGCGGCGGGGTCGTCGCCGTCGGTGGCCCCGGTCAGCATGCCGTTGATGGTGGCCGCGACGAGCTCGATGTGGCCGAGCTCCTCGGTGGCGATGTTGGCAATGAGGTCGTAGAAAGGCTTGACCCTGTCGCGGCCGCGCAAGTTGAACGACTGGTAGGTGTAGTTCATGAGGGTCGACATCTCGCCGAAGCGGCCGCCGAGCAGCTCCTGAACCGCGGCAGCTGCGTCGGGGTCGGGCTCGCTGGGCATGGGCAGCTCGATCTGGAGCCTGTCTATGCGTAGGAACATGCGCTCACCTCCTCGTCGCTCACGCTCCGGAGGACGGCGCGAGCGCCTCCGGGCGCCATGTGTCGTGCTGGCATGTGTAGATGGTTCCGCCGGGCCCCCACGATGCCGCCGTCGAGCGCACGTGCTCGAAACACAGCCCGGCCGAGCAGACGCGGCAAAGGGCAACTGCCGGCGTCTGCTGTCCCTCCCTGTGGCACAGATAGCAGTTCATGTCACCCTCCGGCAGCTTATCTGGAGCGAGTCTAATATTAGATTCCCTGTCATCACCGCATCGGCCACGGTGGCGTGGCAGCGGCCACGTACGATGTGTCGCGTGGCCGAGTCCGCTGCCATCCACGCCGAGCGGCTGCGTGCCCATGGGCTGCGGGTAACCGCGCCGCGAGTCGCCGTACTCGCCGCCCTGGTCGAGCTGCCCGGCCATCCGGACGTCGACGCTGTCCGTCGGGCTGCTCGCGCCCGGCTGGGCTCGATCTCCACTCAGGCTGTCTACGACGCGCTGGCTGTGCTCGTCGAGCACGGACTCGTTCGCCGCATCCGGCCGGCGGGCGGCCCGGCCCGCTATGAGACGCGGGTGGGCGACAACCACCACCATCTCGTCTGCCGCTGCTGCGGGGTGGTGGCCGACGTCGATTGCGCCACTGGGGAGGCGCCCTGTCTGCAGCCGTCGAGCCGCGCCGGCTTCGCGGTCGACGAGGCCGAGGTGGTGTTTTGGGGCTTGTGCCCCGACTGCCAGCAGAAGCCGGCGGCCTCCTGAGGATCCCCCTCGGCGGTCTCCCTCCCTCGGGAGGTGGACTACCGCCCCACCTGCCCGTCCTCGCCCGCCCGGTCGAGCGCCGCCAGCTCCTCGGGGCCGAGGTCGAGCTCGAGGAAGGGGAGGAGCTCGGCCAGCTGCTCCGGGCTGCGGGCGCTGGCGATGGGCGCCACCACCGTGGGCCGGGAGCGCAGCCAGGCCAGGGCCACCGCCGCCACAGTGGTGCCGTGGTCGGCGGCCACGGCGTCCAGGACGGTCAGCACCGCCGGCCCCTTTCCCTGGAGGTACTTGGCCGCGTGGCGAGCCCGAGGGCTGTCCACAGCCGGCCCTCCCGGCCGGTACTTGCCGGTGAGGAAGCCCATGGCAAGGGAGAAGTAGGGGAGGCAGGCGAGCCCCCTGTCGGCGCACAGGGGCATGAGCTCGCGCTCGTAGTCGCGCTCGAGCAGGTTGTAGCGGGGCTGGAGGGCCACGTAGGCGGCGAGGCCGTGGCGCTCGCTCGTCTCGAGGGCCTCCGCCAGCCGCTGGGAGCCGTAGTTGGAGGCGGCGATGTAGCGCACCTTGCCCTGCCGCACCAGCTCGTCGAAGGCGCCCAGGGTCTCTGCCAACGGGATGTCGGGGTCGTCGTCGCCGTGGGCGTAGTAGAGGTCGATGCAGTCCACCCCCAGGCGGCGCAGGGACGCCTCGCAGGCCCGGCGGATGGTGTCGGCCCGCAGGCCCTTGAGCTGGGGATGCCGGCCCACCTTGGTGGCCACGATCATCCGGTCGCGGTTGCCACGGGTGGCCAGCCAGCGGCCGATGATCTCCTCCGACTCGCCCCCCCTCGCTCCCGGAGCCCAGTGGACGCAGGAGTCGGCGGTGTCGATGAAGTTGCCGCCGGCGGCGGCATAGGCGTCGAGCACGGCGAAGGACTGGGCCTGGTCGCAGGTCCAGCCGAAGACGTTCCCCCCGAGGCAGAGGGGGAAGACGTCCAGCTCGGACTCGCCCAGCCGGGGCACGGAAGCGATCATAGGGCCGGGGAAAGGGACGGCCGACGGGGAGGAGAGAACCCCCTCATCCTCCCTCCCGGTCGGAAGAGGGGCAGACCCTGCCCGCCGGGCCGGCTCTAGGTGGTAACCCGGGCCAGGATGCCCCGCATCTCGTCGGCGTCGAACGCCCGCAGGGTGGTGGTGCGAACGTTTCCCTGAGCAGACAAGGCGAGAGCGAACGCCGTGGCGCTCTCGTCATCGGGAGCCTCGGCGATGGCCACGATGTCGTAGGCTCCCAGGGTCCAGTACACCTCCTTCAGGGTGACGCCGAGCTTGCCCGCGAGCTCCGCGCCTGCCTGAGCCCGATCCACCGTGTCTTTGAAGTTCCGGACTCCCTGCTCGGTCCAGGTAACGAGCGTCACGTAGGTGGCCATCCTTCCTCCTTCGTGGGGGACGCCACGATCCAACCACGGCCGCCCCCGGTCGTCAAGGGGCTGCCACCGCCGTGGCCGTCACTGGAGGATGGCCCAGACGCCGTCGAAGATCCCCCGCACCAGATCCTCCTTGCGGATCCAGAAAAAGAGCCGCCCAAAGCCCTGGCCGAGGGGCGAGCCCAGACGGTCGTCGTCGCTCACCTGGAGGAGGAGCGTCCAGTCGAGGGCGGCGCCGAGGTTGCGTCTGCCGCCGTCTTCCTCCAGCTCCCACCCCTCTTCCTCGGGGCCGGTGCCCGTCCAGGCCCGCTGACAGTGAAGCTCCATATCGGAGCTCAGCTCCTCGGGGTAGCCGAGCAGGCGGTGCAGGCTGAGCCAGCGGGGCGCCAGCTCCTCCAGCTCCACCCCCTGGGCTACGGCGAGCTTCTCCCGCAGGGAGTCCCAGGCCACCGCCTCCTCGGGATCGAGCTCGAGCTCCTCTACGGGGAGCGACCAGGAGCGGGGAAGGAGGAGCTCGGCGGAGAGCTGGAGGGGATACTCGGGAAGGAGGGGAAGGCCGGGCGGGGACGGGGCCGGGTGGGCGTCGTCGTCGTCCAGGTACAGCACCCGGCAGCTTCCCCGGTGCTCGGGCTCCACGCCCGACGGCAGGCCGTGAAGGTCGTAGAAGAAGAGGAGGAGGCCACGGCCGGGAAGGGGCGAGCTGGGGTAGAGGGCGGCTGCCCGGCCCAGGTCGACCTGGCCCAGGAAGGCGAGCTGGCGCCCCTGAAAGGTAGGCCACTCCACCCCCGCCGGCAGCGGGGGAGCTCCGCCCAGCCTCGACCCGCCCGCCGCGCCCGCGTCCTCGGCCCGGGTCAGCCTGATGCTCGTCCGGGCGAGCTTGCGGATGCTCGACCAGCGCCGGCCGAGGCCGACCTCCCGGGCCAGAGATCTCAGCTCGTCCAGGGTCAGGGTGCGGCCGGCGGGCGGGGCGGGCTCAGGGGCTGACGTGTACCAGGGGTCGTCGCCGTCTTCGTCCCACAGGCCGTCGGTGACGAGCGCGGGCTCGATCTCGCTCCGGATGGCCTCCCTCACCTCGCGGGCGACCTGGGCTGCCTCGCGGACGAGGTGGAGGAAGAAGCTGCGCCGGTCGGCTCTCTCCGCCATCGCAGGGCAGAGTAGCCCAGGCGTCGCCACCAGCCGGGTGGACGGGAGGGCTACGTGTGAATTGACAGGTCATTGACAGGTGTGACTTCTTATACAAAGTCGCATCCTGGCGAGTTCCTGAAACTGGCTTGCAATGGACGAAGCGGGCCGTGAACGCGTAGCGTCGAGATGGCTGCCTCATGCTAAGATCGCATAGATCTGCAACCGATATGCAGAGGGGAGGTGATCGAAAGTGGCCCACAAGCAGGCAGGCAGGCGCGCCGCCTCGGCCGCGTCCGACGTGCTCCGCGACAAGCGGACGAGCAAGAAGTCGAAGACCGCCGCAGGCTCCGCGCTCTCCCAGCGGGAGGCGTCGAGGCGGAAGAGGGAGTGATGCCCCTCACAAGGGAAGACCTCGGGCTTCGCATCGCGCGAGCCCGCGAGTCGGCCGGGCTCTCGCAGAGTGAGCTCGCTCGACGCATCGGACTCTCGCAGTCGGCAATCTCGCGCATCGAGTCCGGATCTCGGGGCGTGGACTCGATCGAGCTCGCCGGGATCGCGCGCGCCCTCGACGTCCCCGTCCTCGATCTCCTCGAGTCGCGCCCGCTCGCGCAAGAGCTTCGTGTCGCCGCTCGCGCTCGGGGGGTCGCCGACTCGGCGGCGCTCGAGCGGGCGATCGATCGCGTCGTCGAGCTCGTCCGCCTCGACGAGGTGCTCAACGAGCTGGGACTGCAGGATGGACGGGCCACCCCCGCGCCGATCCGCCCGCCTCGACAGGGCCTCGCGATCGAGCAGGGTCGGAAGCTTGCGCGCGAGGTGCGCGCCGACTGGGACCTCGGCGACGACCCCCTCCTCGACCTCTTCGGCCTCGTCGAGGACCGTGCCGGCGTCGGGGTGCTCCTCGAGCCCCTCGAGGGCGGCTTGGACGGGCTCTGCGCACGCACCGGCGACGTCGCGCTGATCGTGGTCGACAGCTCCGCGTACCCCGGCCGCCAACGGTTCACCGCCGCGCACGAGCTGTGCCATCTCCTGCTCGGCGAAGGGGGGCTCGTGCTCGTCGACGAGCGGATCTCCGCTCACGGCGAGCCCCCCGAGATCCGGGCGAACGCCTTCGCCTCTCACTTCCTCATACCCGAGGAGGGAGTCAGGCGCTACCTCGGTCAACGAGCGGTCGATGAGGCGGTCGTCGTGGAGCTCCAGTTCACGTTCGGGGTGAGCCTCGAGGCGCTCTTGTGGCACCTTCTCAACCTGAAGCTGATCTCCGAGGAGGAGCGCAGCGCCCTCTCACGCCGTGGCGCGAAGGCCCTTGCCTACCGGCACGGCTATGCCAGCGAATGGGAGAGCCAGGAGGCTCAACGCGGCCTGCGTCGCCCGCCGGGGCCACTGACCGAGCGCGCTGTCGCCGCCTACGACCGGGGAAGCGTTGGGCTCGAGGTCGTGGCGCGCCTCATCGGCCGCGACGACGTCGAAGCATTTCGCGCCGAGCTCGAGGAGATCGGCATCGGCGGCGACTCGCGCTGGTGGGAGTCGTCGGAGCCGGCATGACGAGTGGGAGAGCGGCCGCGCGAGTGGATCTTCGACACGACGGTGCTGTCGGCGTTCGCGCTCGTCGGGCGGCTCGATCTCCTCGAGCATCGCTACGCCGGGCGGGCCCAGTGGTGTCGCGAGGTTCAGCACGAGGTGCTCGCGGGGATCGGGGAGCACCCCCGGCTCGGCGATGTGATCAACTCGACGTGGCTCGGTCCGCCGATTCGGTCCTGCGCCGTCGACCGGATCGAGCGCATGCGGCAGCGCCTCGGCGGCGGAGCGGCCGACGACCGGCACCGAGGCGAGGCGGCGACGATCGTGCTCGCGATCGACAACGACTGGATCGTCGCGACCGACGACCGCGATGCGACGCTCCTCGCGCAGGCCGAGGACCTGCGGACGATCGGCACGCCGCGCATCCTCCAGGCCTGCGTCCGAGATAAGCAGCTCTCACCCGCCGACGCTTTTGCCATTTTGGAGGAGATGATCGACACGCACGGGCGCCGGCTGCCGCGGCTTACTCAGGACTACTTCGGCCATTCGTGAGCTCTCAGCTGACGCAGTCGGAGGCAGTTCGAGGTCAGGTGCACGCCGCGGCGAGGCAGATGCGCGAGCTGGCTGGCAGCGTTCTGCTCCTGGTCGCCGTACTCGCGAACCGCGCGGCATGTTCGTTCCCCTCGGTGTCGACGAGGTGATCTCCGCGCTCTACGGCGAGCCGCAGGTCGTGATGACGATCGATTGCACGACGGGTGCGGCAATCGGCGAGTCTACGTGGGTCGCGGGCCCTGACGGCGGCATCCGACATGACCACCGCTACCTGCGTCCCCTCCAAGGTCTTCCCGTAGTCGGTTCCTGAGGTCAAGCGTCCAGTCGCAGCGTCGATCGCAGCACCGAAGGAGGACGACCGCGCTCTGCGTAGCATCCAGGAGGTCACTGTCCGCTGACGGGAACTCGAGCGCAGGTCGCGTGAAGCAGAGGAGCGCGGCGAGATACCCGAGGGCGAGTACTTCAGGCGAGTACTTCAGAATTGTCTCGCCGAGCGCGGATGCCATTCCGCTCCCCTGGGATGTGTTCGACGGGCCACGGGACACCCGCTGGGAACTCGACCGGGCAACCGGCGTGTATGTCGAGGTACGACACGTGGGAAGCGAGTGACGACGAGTCGGGGCCGCCGTCCGACTATGCCCCGCCCCGGTCGAGTGCCCGCGCAACGTCGCGGAAATGGGCGATCTCGCAGCAGCGGCCGCATCGCTCGGTTGCTGCCAGGAGGCGATGACGGACTAGCGCCGGGCTTTGGACAGCTCGTGTCCGAGGCTGGACACGGCCTATCCGACGCCGGGACAACCCAATGTCAATTCACAATGTCAATTCACACTACGAGCAGCCCGTGTTGGTGCCGCAGTCCCGGCAGGTGTAGCAGGAGCCCGTGCGCACCATGCGGCCGCCGCAGCGGGCGCACTCGACGGCGTCCTCCCACTGGTTGAAGAGGGCCGTCTGGCCGGGCGCGGTGGCGACCGGGGCGGCAGCCGGGTCGCCCTCCCCGTTGACGTAGCGCTCGGCCAGGCGAACCCTGACCTCGGGGGAGAGGATGCCGGCCTCCTCCTGCTGCTCGGGGGTGAGGAACTTCTTCCCCATCCACCGGAAGATGTAGTCCACCAGGGATTTGGCCACCCGGATGTCGGGGTCGTTGGTGGGGCCGGAGGGCTCGAAGCGCATGTGGGAGAACTTGGACACGAACACCTCCAGGGGCACCCCGTACTGGAGGCCGAGGGAGACGGCGATCATGAACGAGTTCATGAGCCCGGCCAGGGTGGTGCCCTCCTTGGCGATGTCCACGAAGATGTCCCCCGGAGTGCCGTCCTCGAACAAGCCCACGTGGATGTAGCCCTCGTAGTCGCCGACGCGGAACTTGCGCCCGACCTCCACTCGGTCCTCGGGCAGTCGCCGCCGCTTGGGGGCAAGCGGGACGCCCGGCACCAGGGCCTGCACGGCCGCCTTGTCCTTGGAGGACAGGGGCTGGGCCACCTTGCAGTTGTCCCGGTAGATGGCGATGGCCTTCACCCCCAGCCGCCAGGCGTCGATGAAGAGCTGCATCACCTCGTCCACGGTGGCCGACTCGGGCAGGTTCACCGTCTTGGACAGGGCGCCGCTGATGAAGGGCTGGACGGCGGCCATCATCTTCACGTGCCCGGAGTAGTGGATGGCTCGCTCGCCTACGGCGCAGTCGAACACGGGATAGTGCTCGCTCTTGACGAAGGGGGCGCCCACGACCGTGTTGCGCTCGTCCACGTAGGCCACGATCTCCTCCACCTCGTCGGGGGTGTAGCCCAGGCGCTCGAGGGCCATGGGGACCGTCCTGTTGACGATGGTGATCTCCCCCCCGCCCACGAGCTTCTTCGACTTGACCAACGAGAAGTCGGGCTCCACGCCGGTGGTGTCGCAATCGAGCATGAAGGAGATGGTGCCGGTGGGGGCCAACACGGAGGCTTGGGCGTTGCGGAAGCCGTGCACCTCGCCCAGATCGAGGGCCTCGTCCCAAGCTCGGCGGGCGGCCTGGAGGAGCTCCTCGGGCACCGAGTGGGCGTGGTCGATGTTGCCTACCGCCGCCCGGTGCTTGGCGATGACCCCCAGCATGGCGGCGGCGTTGCGACGGTAGCCGGGGAAGGGGCCCATGCGGGCGGCGATCTCCGCTGACTTGCGGTAGGCGCGGCCGGTCATGAGGGCGGTGACGGCGGCGGCGTAGGCGCGGCCCTCGTCCGAGTCGTAGGGAAGCCCCCGGGCCATGAGCAGCGCCCCCAGGTTCGTGTACCCCAGGCCGAGCTGGCGGTAGGCCTTGGCGTTGCGCTCGATCTCGGGGGTGGGGTAGGAGGAGTAGCCGACGATGATCTCCTGGGCCAGGAACATGACGTCCACCGCGTGCTGGAAGGCCTCTACGTCCAGCTCGCCGTCGTCGCGCCGGAACTTCATGAGGTTGAGCGAGGCAAGGTTGCAGGCGCTGTCGTCCAGGTGCATGTACTCGCTGCACGGATTGGAGGCGTTGATCCGCCCCGAGTTGGGGCACGTGTGCCAGGCGTTGATGGTGGTGTCGTACTGGAGGCCGGGGTCGGCGCACTGCCAGGCCGCTTCAGCGATCTGGCGCAGGAGGCCGCGGGCGTCGACGGTGGCGAGGACAGAGCCGTCGGTGCGGGCGATGAGGTTCCACTCCCGGCCCTCCACCGCCGCCTCCATGAAGGCGTCGGTCACCCGCACCGAGTTGTTGGCGTTCTGGTACTGGATGGAGGCCCAGTCGGGGGAGTCGAGGGACATGTCGTAGCCCGCCGCCTCCAGCACCCGCGCCTTCTGCTCCTCGCGGGCCTTGCACCAGATGAACTCCTCGATGTCGGGGTGGTCGACGTCGAGGATGACCATCTTGGCCGCTCTCCTCGTCTTGCCGCCGCTCTTGATGGTTCCCGCGGAGGCGTCGGCGCCGCGCATGAAGGACACCGGGCCGGAGGCATAGCCGCCCTTGGAGAGCTGCTCCTTGGAGGAGCGCAGGCGGGACAGGTTGACCCCCGAGCCGGAGCCGCCCCGGAAGATGATCCCCTCCTGGCGGATCCAGTCGAGGATGGACTCCATGGAGTCCTCCACGGACAGGATGAAGCAGGCCGAGCACTGGGGGCGCTCCTCGAACCCGACGTTGAACCAGACGGGTGAGTTGAAGGAGGCGAGCTGGTTGAGGAGGATGGCCTTGAGCTCGGCCTCGAAGGTGTCCGCCTCCTCCTCGTCGGCGAAGTATCCCCCCTGCCTGCCCCAGGCGCCCAGGGTGGAGACCACCCGGCCGATCATCTCCTTCACGCTCCGCTCCCGCTGGGGAGAGCCGAGCCGCCCCCGGAAGTACTTCTGGGCGACGATGTTGGTGGCCGTCTGCGACCAGAACTTGGGGAACTCCACCCCCTTCTGCTCGAATGCCGCCTTCCCTTTGCCCGGGATGTAGGCGTCGCGGATCTCCCACTCGATCTCGTCGAAGGGGTCGCGGCCGGCGATGGTGAAGTAGCGGGGAACGGCGAGGCTGCGGGCGGGGTCGACGACCCGGTTTCCCAGCTCTCCGTCGCTGATCTCGTCTCTCGTTACGGGCACCATGGGCCTTGCTGCCTCCCAGGTTCTCGGGGGGACGTCGCTACCGCCCGGCCCAGGCGGGCCCGCAGCCGAGCGGAAGGGGTAGGGTAGAGCAGGCGTCGGACGGCACCATCCTACCTGGCCGAGGAGCCCTCTCGAAGGCGCCGCCGTTGGGAGAAGTGCCTGCTAGATCAGGGTTTTTGGGCCCGCGAGTCGGGCGCCGGCCGCACCCCCCGCCGGGCCTGTAGGCGCCGGGCGAGGAAGCCGGCCGAGCCGAGGAGGACGAGGAGGACGGCCAGGGAGCCGAGCACGAGTAGGGGGATGGGAACGGCATCGGCGCTGTCCGGCCCCGTCTGCCTGATGACACCTCCCACCGGACCTCCCCTGCTCGGGTCACGGCCGGGAGCGATGTCGCCCGAGGAGGCCTTGCCGGCGCCTGCGCTTCCTCCCTTCCCCGGGGTCCGGCCGGGAGTCCCGCCGCTGGTGGGGCCGGGGGGCCCTCCCCCGCTCGTGCCCGGGCTGCCGCCATCCCTTCCCGGCCCACTGCTCCCGGACGAGCTCCCCGAGGGGCCGGCGCCGCCGGCGATGCGGGCGGCCAGGGCCCGGTTGATGTCGTCGCGGGCGCTCGAGTACTGCTCGATGTCGGTGGGGAGGTGCCTGAGGGCGTCCCGGTAGCAGCGCACCGGGTAGACCTTGTCGATGCGGCCGTCCAGCCAGTCGTTGAGGAGCTCCTTCCAGCAGGGCGCGGCCGCTGCCGAGGGTCCCGCCAGGACCGCGACTACGGCCCATACGGCGGCCAGGAGGGCAAGGGATCTCAGCATGCTGACGTGGAAGCGAAAGCCCGCTGGAGGAAGTTCTCGCGTCGAGGTGGTCGTCCTACCCGGAATCGCATCGAGTGTACGCCATCGGCCGGTCTGGGCCGCGGTCGAGGCGTCTCCAGTCTGGGCGAGGCCGATGAGGCGGCGGTGATTGCCCCGTTAGGGGTTTGTAAGGGTCGGGCCGGGCAGGTGCTGTGCTAGCGTGCGCGGGCGATGCGCGCGGCCGCGGGGCTTCCCCTCCTCGGCGGGACCGCAGCCTTGCTCGCCCTCTCCCTCTTTGCCGGCCGGGGCTCGAGCGAGGAGCGGCTGTTCTGGATCGGGGCGGCGGCGGCGCTCTTGGCGGCGGCGGCTGTGGCCGGCGGGGAGAGCGGCCTCCTGCCCCGCCCCCGCCCCTCCCGCTCAGGGGCGGCGGCGCTCCTCTTGGCCGCCGCCTTCGTGGCCTGGAGCGGGGTGACCATCGCCTGGTCGAGCGCGCCCGACCGCTCGTGGGCCTACCTCAACCGGGGGCTCGTCTACCTGGCCTTCGCCGTGCTCGGCCTGGCCGCGGCCGCCCTCCTCTCCCGGCCCGCCTCCGTCGCCGCCGCCGCCGCCGCCGCTCTCCTCTTCGGCGTGGTCGGGTGGGCTCTCCTCGGCAAGGTGTTCCCCGGGCTCTTCCCCGACGGAGCCCGGGTGGCTCGGCTGCGAAGCCCGGTGGGCTATTGGAACGCCCTCGCTCTTCTCTGCGCCCTTGCCCTTCCCTTGGGCCTGTGGCTCGCCTGCCGCCGGCCGGGGCGGCCACCCGCCCGGACGGCGGGGGTACTCCTCCTCTTCGCTGCCCTGGTGGCGCTCGTCCTCACCTTCTCCCGGGCGGGATTGGCGGTGGCGGCCGCCGCCCTCCTCCTCTGGCTCGCCCTCGTCGACGGGCGGCTGGAAGGCCTGGCGGTGGTGGTGGCGGCCGGCCTGCCGGCCGCCGCTGTGGCCGGCTGGGCCTCGACCCGTCCCGGCCTGGTGGAGGACCTGCAACCCCGCTCGGCCCGGGCCGTGGACGGGGCCTGGTTGGCCCTCGCCCTCGTCCTGGGAGCGGCCGCCTCCCTCGTCCTCGCCTACGCCGCCGGCCGGCTCAGTCGGCGGTTGGCGCCCGCCTCGCGCCGACGGTGGGCGGCCGGGCTGGGGGCGGCGGTGGCCGCCGCCCTCCTCGCGGGGGCGGTCGCCTACGCGGCGGCCTCGGGCGGCCCTGAGCGGTGGCTGGATGAGTTCCGCGGCTCCGGCCAGGTGACTCAGGGATCGGCCCGTCTGGGAGAGCTCGGCTCCAACAACCGCTGGGCCTGGTGGAAGGAGGCCTGGGCTATCTTCCGGGCCCACCCGGCCGGCGGAGCCGGCGCCGGCACCTTCGAGGTCGCCCGCCGACCCTTGCGCCGGGGCGGGGTGGTGGCCGCCGAGCCCCACAACTTGCCTCTCCAGGCCATGGCCGAGACGGGAATAGTGGGCTTCCTCCTCGGCGCCGGCGCCGCCGCTTCCGCCCTGGTGGCCGTCCGGGATACCCTGCGCCGGCTGCGGGGAGAGGAGCGGGCGGCGGCGGTCGCTCTGGCGGCGGGACTCCCTGTCTACCTGCTCCACGCCTTGGCCGATATCGACTGGGACTTCGTGGCCGCCACCGCCCCCGTGTTCACCCTCACCGGCGTGCTCCTGGGGCTGGGCCGGGCGCGTGCGCCCGCGCCCCGGCGGCCGTGGGCGGCGGCGGCGGCGGTGGCCGTCGGCCTAGCCGTCATCTACTCCCAGGTCGCCCCCTGGCTGGCGGCCCGCCGGGTGGAGGATGCCTACGCCGCCATCGGCCGAGGTGATCCGGCCGCGGCGGCGGCCGCCGCCCGCGACGCCCACCGCCTCAATCCCCTGTCCACCGAGCCGCTGGCGGCCTGGGCTCTGGCTCACGCCGCTGCCGGCGACGTGGCCGGGGCGGTGCGGCGGTACCGGCAGGCCACCGAGCTCCAGCCAGCCAACGCAGACACCTGGTACGACCTGGGCGCCTTCGAGCTGGCCGTGGGTCGCTACCGCGACGCCTACCGCCACCTGGACCGGGCCTACGGGCTCGACCCCTACGGCCCGGCTGGGCAGCCGGGCGGGCTCCTCGACCAAGCGCGCGCGAAGGTGGAGGGCCGCTAACGGTGCCTGGCACCGTTACATCGCCGTTGCGGTGCCTGGCACCTCTACTCGCCGACGATGACGAGGGCGTGGGCGCCTTTGAGGTCTCCCCGGCGCAGGCCGTCGAGGGGCGAGACGACGGCGATGCCGAGGTCAGCCGCCAGCCGTCGCCCCTCGGGCTCGTACCCGGGCCGGTACAGGACGAGGCTGCGGGTGTAGTTCAGGCGGGGGGCGTTACCCACCGCCGCCACCGCGTACCCGCGCGCCCGCAACCGCTCGGCCTCGGCCGCTGCCGCTCCCGCCCGGCCGTTGCCGTTGAGGACGACCACCAAGGTGCGAGCGCGCGTCAGCCGGGGAGCGGCCGCCGGCTTCGGCTGCGGCTGCCGTGGCGACGACGCTCGCTCGGGGGAGGCTACTTCCGCCGTGGCGGGGCGGCGCTCCCCGGCCGAGGAGGCCGTCGCCCGGGGGAGGAGGGGGCGGCTGAGGAGGAGGGCGGCGAGGGCGACCAACGCCGCCAGCTCCAGGGCGGCGATGCCGCCGGCGATGAGGGCGGCCCTACGCCAGGGCCGGACGAGGGCGTCGGCTGGGGGTGCGGGCTGATCCACGGAGCCCTGGTCAGTTCGCGCCTGTGCCGCCCCCTCCTTCCCCGGAGGCGATCATCGCTTGCCAGGTGCGGCGCAGGCCCTCGTCCAGCGACACCTGGGGTTGCCACCCCAGCTCCTCGTAGGCCCGGCGGGGATCGAGCACGCTTCGGCGCAGCTCGCCCAGGCGGGGTGGGGCGGGCTCCGGCTCCAGATCGACCCCGGCCACCCGTCGGCAGCGCTCGTACAGCTCCACCACCGACGTCTCCACCCCGGTGCCGACGTTGTAGACGCCGCCCGGCCGGCCCACGGCGGCCAGGGTGGCCCGCACCACGTCGTCCACGTACACGTAGTCCCGGGTCTGGCGACCGTCCCCGAAGATGCGGCAGCGCTCTCCCCGGGCCAGGCGGCCGAAGAAGATGGCCACCACCCCCGCCTCGCCGTGGGGATCCTGTCGCGGCCCGTACACGTTGCCGTAGCGCAGGGCCACGTGGCCCGTCCCGTACAGACGGTTGTAGGCGGCCAGGTACTCCTCGGCGGCCAGCTTGGCCACCCCGTAGGGGGAGATGGGACGCCGGGGGGCCGACTCGGCCGCCGGGCCCCGGCACTCCCCGTAGATGGCGCCGCCGGTGGAGGCGAGCACCACCTGGGCGCCCGAGCTTCGGGCCGCCTCCAGCACCCGGACGGTGCCGAGGACGTTCACGGCCGCGTCGCGCAGGGGATCCTCCACCGAGGCGCGCACATCGGCCTGGGCGGCCAGGTGGAAGCAGACCTGGGGCTCCACCTCGGCCGCCAGGTCGGCCAGGCCGTCGCCGCAGATGTCCGTCTCCACCAACCGAGCTCCGGCGGGGACGTTCTCCCGCTTGCCGGTGGAGAGGTCGTCCACCACCACCACCTCGTCTCCCCGGGCAAGGAGGGCGTCGGCCAGGTGCGAGCCGATGAAGCCCGCCCCTCCGGTCACGATGGCCCGCACGCCACTATCCTACGGCGCCCGTGTTCGTAACCTTCGAAGGTCTGGACGGCTCGGGGAAGTCCACCCAGGCCGAGCTGCTCGAGGCCCACCTGGCCGCCTGCGGCCGCGCCGTCGTGCGCACCCGGGAGCCGGGGGGCACACCTCTGGGCGAGCGCATCCGCGAGCTTCTGCTGGCGGGGCCGGAGATGACGGCCTGGGCCGAGGCGGCCCTATTCGCCGCCGCCCGGGCCGAGCTGGCCGAGCGGGTGATCCGGCCCGCTCTCTCCCAGGGGGCCGACGTCATCTGCGACCGCTACCTCGACTCCTCCCTCGTCTACCAGGGCCTCGCCCGCGGCCTGGGGATCGAGCGGGTCTTAGCCCTAAACGTGGCCGTGGCCGACCTCATCCCCGACCGCACCTTCGTCCTCGTCGTCGATCCCGTCCAGTCGGCGGCCCGGATCGCGGCCGAGCCCGACCGCATCGAGCGGGAGGACGAGGGCTTCCGGGCGGCGGTGGCCCAGGGGTACGAGCGGCTGGCCCAGCTGTACCCGGACAGGGTCAAGGCCGTGGACGGCAGTCTGCCCGTGGACGAGGTCGCCGCCATCGTTCGCGCCCACCTCCCCCGTGCTTGACGACATCCTCGAGCAGGAGCAGGCCAAGGGGCTGCTGGAGGCGGCCCTGCGGGAGGGCCCTGCCCACGCCTATCTGTTCCATGGTCCGCCGGGAGTGGGGAAGCGGACGGCGGCGCTGGCCTTCGCCGGCGAGCTCCTCGGCGACCACGACCGGGTGGCGCGGCTGACCCATCCCGACCTCTACGTGCTTGAGCCCCACGGCGACCAGATCCGGATCGACGAGATCAGGGAGCTCCGCCGCGACCTCCACTTCCTGCCCTTCGAGGCCGACCGGCGGGTGTACCTCGTCGTCTCCGCTCAGCGCCTGAACCGGGAGGCGGCCGACGCCCTTCTCAAGGACCTGGAGGAGCCCCCTGCCTACGCCGTATTCCTGCTGCTCGCCGAGGAGGTAGAGGCGCTCCCCGACACTATCCGCTCCCGCTGCCAGGCCGTCCCCTTCCGGCGTCTGTCCGAGCGGGCGGTGCGGGAGCGCATCGCCGCCTGGGCGCCCGACCTGCCGGAGGAGACGAGGGTCACCCTGGCCCGGGTGGCGGCCGGCCGCCTGGACGTGGCCAAGGATCTGACCGAAAGCGAGGGCACGGCCGCCGGCCGCACGGCCCTCATCGCCCTGGCCCGGGCCGTCTACACCGACCCCGACTTCGAGCCCGCCGATGCCGCCCGCCGCCTTCTCGATCTGGCCTCGGCTGCCGTGGCCGATGCCGTCGCTCGCGAGCGGCGGCGATGGGCGGAGCGCAGGGAGCGGGAGGGGGTGGAGCTCACCGCCCGCGAGGAGGAGCAGCACCTGCGCCGCCTCTCCCACGGGGTGGAGCGGGAGAGGATCCTGCGGTCCTTGGAGGAGCTCGCCGCCTGGTACCGTGACCTCGTCTGCGCGGCGGTGGGAGCGGAGGGAGCGGTAGTTCACCTCGATCACCTGCCCCAGCTCCGCGCCGACGCCGGTCCCGACCGTCTGGCCGGCGCCGAGCAGGCGGCCGCTCTCGTGCGGGAGACGTGGCGCTCTCTGCGCCAGCTCAACCTCCAGCCCCGGCTCGCCCTGGAGGCGCTGTTCATCCGCCTGAGCCGGGCGTTGACCGGCGCCGCCTCGCCCTCCCTGGGGTAGCGCCGGCTTGTCGCCGCCGGGGACGGGGCCTCGGGCCGGGCCTGGACAGCCTGGCGGCTCGGTACCGGCCCATCCCTCTTCCCGGGGAAGAGGACCTGCGGCTGCGCGCCGATGGGGCAGGGGTGATACGCCTCCTCGCCTCTCTCCTCCTCGCCGCCGGCGCCCTGGCCGGCGCCGCCCTCGCCGGATCGGGCAGCGTGGTCGGCGAGTGGCGGGTCTACTCGGCGCGCATCTACTACGACATCGGCGGCGGCGGCCACGCCGGGAAGGGTCTCTCCAGCCGCACCCTGGTCTTGTCGCCGGGGGGGCGGTGGAGATTCGGAAGCTCGGCCGGCACGTGGTTGGTGCGTCCCATCCGGGCCGCCGACTGGCGACGGTGGGGCGTGTCGCCCTACGGCCCCCGGCGCAGGATCGTCCTCCGGGGGTGGAACCGGTCGGTGGCGGACGGCCCCATCGAGGAAGGAAGCCGGGTGGACTTCCTGTGGGTCATCTATCGGGTCGCTCCGCCCCTCGTGGGCGATCCGGGGACCATCTGGCTCAAGTTCGGCCGCGTCCGGCCCTGAGGCGGGCTCCCGTCGGCGCTAGACTGGGATCGGCTCAGCCACCCGCGCCGACGTAGCTCAGCTGGTAGAGCACATCACTCGTAATGATGGGGTCCCCGGTTCGAGTCCGGGCGTCGGCTCCAAGGAAAGCCCTGCTACGGCAAGGTTGTTGTTTCCCTGCCGACAACGAGGGACCCAAAGGAGAAACATCGGCGGGTACCGCGTGCGCGACCCGCGACAGGGCGTGCGCCACGCACTAGAGTCGTAGGCACGGTGGCGTGCTTCGGAAGCGGAGCGTTCGCCTCGCTCCGCCTTGTTGGCGCTCGACGATCCGCGGCGGTGTCTTCTGTGTTGTTCGGCGCAGTTTCATCCCGCGCGGTAGCCAGCACGTTGCCGGGAGATCAGGGCCGCTATGGAGGTAGGGTCGAACGATATTTCGTCTAATGTTGCGAGATTGTGACATCTATGGTTGTGACGTTGAGGTGTGGGGCTGGAGTGCCCGCGTAACTGGTTACCAAGAGAGGGTCGGCGGGTGATTGAGGCCGAGGTGGCAGTCGTCGGTGCCGGGGTGATCGGGCTCTTCGTCGCCAGGGAGCTTCGGGAGCGCGGGCTGGAGCCCGTCGTCTTCGACCGGGCCGGCATCGGTGCGGGCGCCTCAGGCGTGCAGCCAGGCGGCGTTAGGCAGCAGTGGAGCACCCGACTGGGCTGTCTCCTCGCCCGGGAGGGCCTCGCCTTCTATCGCCGAGCCGACGAGCTCCTCCAGGCGCCGGTGAGGATCGGCTTTCGAGCCTGCGGCTACCTCTTCCTCGCCCACAGCCAGGAAACACTTGCCAGGCTGGCTGCCAACGTGGCGCTGCAAAACGAGGTCGGCGTCCCCTCGCGCCTGGTGACTCCGGAGGAGGCGGTCGAGCTTGTACCTGGCCTGTGCGCCGAGACGGTGGTGGGGGCGGCATGGTGCGCCGAAGACGGCTACGTTGACCGGCCGCAGAGCGTGGTCGAGGCGCTCGCGCGGGGTGTCCAAGTCGAGCTCGGGGAGGTGGTAAGCCTGCGCACCCACGGGTGCCGCTGGCTTCTCGACCTGCGGCATGGCGCCACCGCCAGGGCTGGCACCGTCGTCGTTGCCGCGGGCTGCGACAGCGTCGCGCTGTTGGCTCCGCTGGGCGTCGAGCTCCCCATTGTGGCCGAGGAGCGCAGCCTGTTCCTCAGTCGACCGATCCGGGAGCGGCTGCTCGAGCCCTTGGTCGTCTCGGCCGAGCGGCGCTTTGCCGCCAAGCAGCTTGCCGATGGGCGCGTGCTCGCGAGCGCGCTCGACGCGGGTGGCGAAGGGGAGGCCGCAACGCCCTATTGGCGGGCGGTCGTGCGGGCTCGCATCCGGGAGCTCCTGCCGATCCTCGAGTTCGTGGAGTTCCCACTCTGCGCGGGGGGCGTCTACGACGTGACGCCGGACCGGCAGCCGATCCTCGGCAGGGTGCCCCACCGGCCGGGGCTGTGGGTCGCGGCTGGCTTCAGCGGGCACGGCTTCATGATCGCTCCGGCGGTTGCGCGGATCCTCGCCGACGCGGTCGTCGGGCGAGACGAGGACGACGCTCTCGCAGCGCTCAGCCCCGGCCGCTTTGCCGAGGGGCGTCTCCTGTCCGAGTGGCAGGTCGTCTGAGCCGATGGTTCTCCAGCTCCTCGTCAACGGACTCGTCGTCGGCTCGGTGATCGCCCTCGCCGCGGTCGGCGTATCCCTCCTCTACGGGATTCTCAGGTTGGTCAACTTTGCCTACGGCGACCTGATAACTCTCGGTGCCTTCGTTGCCGTCCTCTGTAACGTCGGTCTCGGCCTACCGATGGTGTTTGCGGCGGCCCTCGCGATGCTGGGGACGGCGGCGGTCTGCCTGGTCCTCGAGTACGTCCTCTGGCGGCCGCTGCGGGCACGCGGAGCCGGCTTCATGAGCTTGTTCCTTGCCTCCATCGGCCTGGCGCTCGTCCTGAGGCAGCTCGTTCTCCTCGTGGCCGGACCCCAGCCGCGGGCCTTCGCTGTCGACCCCTACAAGGTGTACGTGATCGGGGACGTGCGTCTGTCCGCCGGCCAGGCGGTAGCCATCGTTGCGGGCTTGGCGGCGATTGTCGCCGTTGGGCTCCTGCTCGGGCTCTCCAGCGCCGGTCGCTCGATGCGGGCCGTCGCTAACGACCGCTCCCTGGCAGCGGTGGCGGGAATCGACACCGGACGGGTAATCGTCCTCACGTGGGTCCTGTCCGGGCTGCTCGCCGGCCTCGCAGGCGTCCTCGCTGGGCTCGTGCAGAGCTCGTTCGACCCGAGCTTCGGCTTCGGTCTCTTGCTGCCGACCTTCGCGGCTGTGGTCGTCGGCGGTATCGGCAGCGCCTACGGCGCGCTTGCCGGGGGCCTGCTGCTGGGGCTTGCCACGGAGCTCGCGACCTGGGAGGAGCTCGCCGGCGGCGTCGACCCCGTCTACAAGCCGGTGGTCGCGTTCGTCGTCCTTATCGGCGCGCTGCTGCTGCGCCCACGCGGGCTCCTCGGGCGGGCCGTCCGCACCGCATGAGCGTCGTCGCGAGCGGGGAGTTCTGGGCCTTTGTCGGCGTTATGGCCGGCATCTACACCATCCTCGCCCTTGGCATCCAGCTCGAGTTCGGCTTCGCCGGCCTGCTCAACTTCGGTCATGTCGCGTTCATGGCCATCGGCGCCTACACGATGGCGATCCTGACGGTCAAGCTCGGGCTCAATATGTGGCTGGCCGCCGCTGTCGGTGTCCTGCTCGCCAGCGCCTGCGGACTCCTGCTCGGCGTGCCGACGCTGCGCCTGAGGGCCGACTACTTCGCCATCGTCACCATCGCCGCGAGCGAGATTGTCCGCTACGCGGCGACGAACGAGGACGGGCTGACCGGGGGTTCACAAGGCACGATCAACCTCGCCGGCGCCGGAGTCGCGGCACAGTACAACGGCGAGTGGGAGCGGTTCCAGGGCTGGCTCCAGGATGTCCTCCACATCCGAGCCAAGGACGCCGCGATGCTGATCGTCGTCTGGGCGCTCGCGCTCCTGCTCACCGCGGCGCTGGGGAGGGCGAGTCGGACGCCCTGGGGTCGGGTGCTGAAGTCGATTCGGGAGGATGAGGACGTCGCGGCCTCCCTCGGTAAGAACGTCTTCGTCTACAAGCTCCAAGCGCTCGCGCTCGGGTCGGCGGCGGCCGGCCTTGCTGGGTGCCTCTACGCCTGGCAGTTCTCCTTCTTCAGCCCCGACGACTTCGCTCCGCTGCTCACGTTCTTCGCCTGGATGATCGTTATCCTCGGGGGCCTGGGCCGTGCCTGGGCGGTGCCGGTAGGCTCGCTCGCCTTCGGCGTCATCTTCGCCGGCACGCGCTTCTTCGACTTTGCCCCCTTCTCGTACTTCGACTCCGCCGAGCGCGCCTACCTGCGGCTTGTGGTCATCGGCGTGCTCATCATCCTCCTCGTCGTCTTCCGCCCGCGAGGGCTGCTCGGCCGGCGGGAGGAGGCGCTGCTCGAGTGACCGAGGCCATCCTCGAGGTGGAGGAAGTGAGCAGGCGCTTCGGCGGCCTGCGGGCGGTGGACGGCGCCTCCTTCGTGGTCGAGCGGGGGTCGATCACCTCGCTCATCGGCCCCAACGGCGCCGGGAAGTCGACTCTCTTCAACATCATCAGCGGCTTCCTGTCGGCCCACGGCGGGCGCGTGGTCTTCGAGGGGCGCGCGATCACCGGCCAGCGGCCCCACAGGATCGCGCAAGCAGGCCTCGTACGCACGTTCCAGACGCCGCGGACCCTGGCCAGGCTAACCGTCCTCGACAACCTGCTGCTGGCGGCGCCGCGCCATCCTGGCGAGCGCCTGGGTCGGCTGCTCATATCGCCGGGAAAGGCACGCCGCCGCGAGCGGGCTGCGCTCGAGCAAGCTCGGCGGCTGCTCGCGCTAGTCCGCCTTGAGCGGCACGCCCAGGAACTGGCAGGCTCGCTTTCCGGCGGCGAGCGCAAGCTCCTCGACTTCGCCCGCGCGCTCATGGCCGAGCCGCGGCTCGTCCTGCTCGACGAGCCCCTGGCGGGCGTCAACCCGGTGCTGCGCGTCCAGCTCTTGGAGCACATCTTGGAGCTGCGGCTGCAAGAGGGCGTCACTTTCCTCATCGTCGAGCACGACCTGGAGGCGGTGATGCAGGCAAGCGACGAAGTCGTCGTGATGAGCGAGGGCCGGGTGATCGCCTGCGGCCCTCCCGCTGCAATTCGATCTGATCCCAGAGTGCTCGACGCCTACCTCGGCTCGTCCTCGTGAGTGCCCTGCTCGAGGTCAGCGGGCTTGAGGCCGGCTACGGCGACACCCTCGTGCTGCATGGGCTGTCGCTGACCGTTCAAGAGGGAGAGGTGGTCTCCATCATCGGCCCCAACGGCGCCGGCAAGTCGACGCTCCTGAAGGCGGTCTACGGCCTCGTCCGCCTACATGCGGGCAAAGTGCTGCTTGCCGGCGAGGAGATCACCGGCGAGCGCCCCGACCGGCTCACCCGCCGCGGCCTGAATTACGTGCCGCAGGTCGAGAACGTCTTCCCGAGCCTCTCGGTGCGGGAGAACCTACTCGTGAGCTCGCTGCCGCTGCCGCGCTCCCGCCGCCGAGCGGCGATCGACGCTGCGCTTGCGCTCTTTCCGACCCTGGCCGAGCGGCCGCGCCGCCCGGCCGGCAGTCTTTCGGGCGGCCAGCGCAAGATGCTGGCGCTGGCGCGAGCGCTCGTCACGGAGCCGCACCTTCTACTGCTCGACGAGCCGTCTGCCGGCCTGGCGCCCGCGGCCGTCGACGTCGTGTTCGACAAGCTGGCCGAGATCAACCGTCGCGGCGTGACGCTCCTGATGGTGGAGCAGAACGCCCGGCGGGCGCTGGCCGTCTCGCATTCAGGGTACGTGCTGGACATGGGCAGGAACGCCTACCAGGGGCCTGCGCATGGGCTCCTGGAGGATCCTCGCGTCGCCGAGCTCTACCTCGGGGGCTCGTCGACGATCGCGTCTAGCTCTACCTCGACAAGCGCGCCGGGCGGGACGAGCCCACCGACGTAGTAGGTCGTGTTCGCCGGCTCGACGTCCTGGAAGGCCTCCCGGTGGGCGCGGGCGACAGCCTCCCAGTCGCACCCAGGGGCGAGCAGGAGGCGCGTCCGGATCACGTCGGCGCGGCTGGCGCCGAGGCGCTCAGCAGCGGCGAGAGCTCGGTCGATCGCGTCCTTCGCCTGCTGGTAGGAGTCGCCCTGCCGGCCGGCACCGTCGGGGACGGTACCGCTGACCGCCACATGCTGGCCATGGCGCACTGCACGGGAGTAGGCGGCGGCTTGCTCGAAGCCGCCGCCCTCTCGAAACCGCCTGCGCACTACCCGCGGAAGGTGATCGTCTTCAGTGTCGTGATCCTCGTTCCGCCGCCGTAGCGCCAGATCTCGAACACGGCCGAGCCGATGTCGCCTCTCGCGTCGAAGTCGACCGGGCTAAAGGCGCCCTCGTAGTCGACGTCGCGACCGGCGAGCAGCGCCTTCACCGCCTGCGCGAGCTGCCTGAACGTTACCTTGCTGCCCGGCGGCGCCGAGACTGCCCGCAGGTTCGCCTTGATCTTCGCCGGCGCCGCGGAGCAGGCCTTGACGGCGGCGAGGAAAGCGACCATGGCAGCGTCAAAGGCGGTCCCCTCGAAGCCGGTGTAGGGCCTGGCGCCGCGCACCCGCTGCTTCCACAGCGAAGCGAATGCCTTGCCCGCCGGGCCGCCAGCGGCGCTTGCGGCCGTGCCGCGAAGGCCGACGACGGGGGTCCCGAGCTTGGAGAGGACATCCGTGTTGCGCAGCGCCTCCGTCATCAGCGTCCGCCTCGCGTCCCACTTGCCGGTGCGGACGAGGGAGGGCAGGAACTTCTCGAACGTGTCCGGGAAGTCGATGATCACCCAGCCGGCCGGGTCGCCTTCGACGAGCTTCTGCGCCTCCGTGTCAAAGCTCGCCTGCTCGGGATTCCAGGCGATGCTCGCTCCCACCCTGCCGCCGAGCCTCCTCCACTCGGCGACGAAGAGCTGCCGGAGGGCGCTCCCGAAGGCGTCGTTGCGGGCGCCGACGTTGATCCGCGCGCCCCGGCCGAAAGCATCGAGCGCTGCCTGCCCCAGCACCCGCCCTTGGAGGGCATCCGAGGGGTATGTCCGCCAGAGATAGCCATTGTCCTTAATCGTCGAGATCTGGGGCGCGCTTGAGGTCGGCGAGATCTGCACGACCCGGTTTGGAATCGTCACGGACTGCGCCATCGGGATGGTGGCGCTGGAGGCCATCTCGCCGATGATGAGGTTCACCTTGTCAGACTTGACGAGCTTCGTGGCAGCCTCGACCGAGGCGCTGGCCTGAGTCTGGCCATCCTCCGAGGCGACGAGCTGCACGGAGGCCTGCCTGCCGAGGCCGGCTCGGGCGAGCGCGGCGTTGGCGAGGTCGACCGCGAGCCTGACGGCGCGGTCGAGGTTGGCGCCGTACGCGGCCAGATCGCCCGTGAACGGCAGCACCGTCCCGATCCGCAGCTGGAACGAGCACCGCTTCGCCGCGGCCGCAGCAGGTTGGCGGCCGGCCGGCGCCGCGGTCGCCGCCAGCAGCGAGGCGGCCGCCGTGGCGGCGCCGGCTGCTGTGATCCATCTCCACTTCACAAGAACCCCCTCCCTTCCCCGCTAGATGGTTACCTGTTGATTCAGAATGTCGTCATTTTGACCTAAATATCGCTTGATCGCAAGCAGGCAGCGAGCTATCGTCGTTAATGTGACGCATGCTCAGCCTGATCGATCAGCTCCCGTTGCTCCGGGCGGAGTCGACGGCGCTCTCCCCCGCGTCGGCGAGGTGATCCGTAAGCTACGACGGGCGCGGGGCCTGTCGATTCGCGAGGTGGCGCAAGCAGCCAGGCTGTCGCCATCGTTCTTGGGGGCGGTCGAGCGCGGTGAGTCTGATATCGCTGTCGGGCGTCTGGCCCAGATCGCCCAGGTGTTCGGTCACGACGTCGCCTCCTTGCTCGGCTACGTCGCTCGCCGCTCGCAGCCGCACCTGATCCGACCGGAGGAGCGGGTGCGGCTCGCCCGTGGGCGCGGGATCGACTTCAGCGCCATCCGCATTCCTGGTACGACGCTTGAGCTGATGCTGGCTACCCTCTCTCCCCATTCGCGGTTCGACGACGTGGTTACCCATGCGGGAACTGACGTCCTCTATGTGGTCGAGGGCGAGGTGGTGCTCGTCGTCGACGGTGTCGACTATCCCCTCCGCCAGGGGGACTGTGCAGTCTGGCCATCATCGCACCCACACACCGTGCGCAACGATTCGGACCGACCGGCTCGGGCGATCGGGCTCGCAACGGAGACGGTGTACTGAGCGACAGTGCTTGAGCTTCGCGCCGGCCCCCTTCGGCCGTCAGCAATGCCACTTCGTGCCTCAGGCCCCGAGCACCTTTCCGGCGGATCCGGCGGACGCTAGGTGTCGAGCCGCCTCGGACCGGGTCGACCCGGGCGTCCCCTCACCTTTACGGCGCACCTACGGCCTTCGTTAGAGTCTGCCAGGAGCCGGGACGACTTCCGACAGAAGGACTACGGGGACGGATGCTACAGCCGGACGTCGTCGTGATCGGCGGCGGGTTGATCGGGTTGCTGACTGCCGCCGAGCTGAGCGAGCGCGACGTCAAGGTGCTGGTCATTGAGAAGGACGATGTCGGCTTTGAGCAGTCGGGTCGTTCGGTCGCCGCCGTTAACCTGCCAGGCGGAGAGCCGAACGAGCGGGCCCCTTTGCTCCGCGCCTCGGCAGACCACTGGGCGAGCTTCGAGGAGCGCTGGGGATACTCCATCGACCTGAACAGCGAAGGGTGGCACATCGTCATCACCGACGATGAGGATTACGAATGGCTCGAGGTGGAGCGCGCGACATGGCAGGCGACCGCCGGGTATCCGGAGACCGAGTTGCTCGACGCGGCTACGGCGCGAGAGCGGTTTCCACAGTTTGGGGGCGAGTTCCTCACAGTCGATGTCAGGCACGGCGGGCACGTCGACGCGCTCATGGTCATGCGGGCGCTCCGGCAGGTCGCCGAGGAGCGTGGCATCGAGCTTCTCTGCGGCGAGATGGTCACGGGTTTCGATGTCGAGGGCGACAGAGTGGTCGCGGTGAGGACGACAGCCGGCTCGCTCTCCTCGGAGACGGTTGTCATTGCCGCAGGGATCTGGACGCCGGACCTGTGTGACCAGCTCGGTTTCCATATCCCGATGCAGCGGGTCCGCGCGCCGGCGGTCGAGACGGGACCGATGCCCCCCGGCACGATTCCAGGCTTCGTGCGCGGGTCGAGATTCGGGGCCAAGCAGAACCGGAATGGCACGATCCGCATCACCGGCGGCTACCGGTACTCTGGGATGCTTCACGACCTGAGCTTCCGCGATCTCCGTGACCTCAAGATCTGGGTGCCGGCCCTCTGGCAGAACCGCAAGGACATCTCCTTTCGGCTGAATCCCTCCGGACTGAGGGCCGAGCTCGTCGCGAAGCTCGCCGCCGTCCGATCACGCAACGGCAGCTGCTTCTTCCCCCAGCGGTACGAGCCGCCAGCCAGCCCGCGTGATCGCTTTCGGCAGCTCGAGGAGCTCGCCCGGCTCGTGCCTGCGTTGCGCGAGGCGCGAGTGCACCGCTCCTTCTCTGGGGTCATTGACCTCATTCCTGACCTTCAGCCCGTCCTTGGACTCGTCCCGGATACCGTCAATGCCTACGTGGCTGGCGGCTTCAGTGGCCACGGCTACATGAGCGGCCCCGGAGCGTGCCAAGCGATAGCCGAGCTGATCACCACCGGCGCCAGCTCCATTGACCTGGAGCCGTTCCGACCTGAGCGGCTGCGAGGCTCCCTCAAGATGCGGGAGCAGATCTTCTAATGAGCGACGGAATGGTGTACGCCAAAAGCACTGATCCGAGGCGGGTGATCCTGCTCGGCGCGATGACCCCCGCCTATTACGCGATCGAGTCGGACGAGGAGCGGGCGCGGGTCATCCAGCGCTTTCGCGGCCTCATGCGGGAGTGGCAGGAGCTCGGCGCCCGTGTTGTCGGCACGCTAGATGACGACCTGTTCATGGTCGGCGAGCCCGGCTCTCCCCGATTCACGTTCTACCTCCTGTTCGACGTCCCAGACGTCCAAGTGGTCGTGGACATGATCCAGCGCCTGCGTGAGCCTGTTGACGGCATGCGAATGGATCGCTACGCTCGCTTTGAGGCGCACGTCGGCCGGCCGTTCTTCCTCCTCGAAGGGTAGCCGCACCCTTGCCTCCTCCGGTCGTTTCCTAAGGGCACGGCGAAGACCACGCCGGATGGCGAGGTCCTCGACGGGCTGGCCCCGTGGGGCTCGGATGCGGCCGTGCGGCGCTTGTGAGCTTGGGCGTGAGATCCAAGGAAAGCCCTGCTACGGCAGGGTTTTGCTGCCCAGGCGACAACGGCAAGGCCATGGGGCGAGTCGAGGGCCACCGACGGTGCGCGGAGCCGGCGCGGCGGGGGCATGGTCTCGGCCGTCGGTATCCGTACAAACTAGCCATGCGCTCGGCCGGCGGGGATGGTATGGGGCAGGCGTGATCCCTCCCTCTTGGGCGGCGACCAGGGAACCTCTCCCGCCGGCGCCCGATGGTCAGGGCCCGGCGCCTCGCCCGCTATCGCCTTCCCGCCCTGCCCGGAGGCAGGCTCGGGAGGGAGGTCGGAGAGTGGGTCGCTGGGCAAGCCCCGTGGCGGCAGCGGTCGTCTCCAGCCTGCTTGCGGTGGGCTCGGCGGCGGCGGCTCCGCCGGTGGTGTGGACGAGGCAGATCGACGGCGCCGGGGAGGACGACGGCGTCTTCGGGGTCGCCCTCGACGGGCAGGGCACCGTGTACGCGGCCGGATCTCTGGGCAGCGAGGCTCCCCAAGGCGGCCCCGTGGCCATACTCCGACGCTACTCGCGGCAGGGGACCCTGCGCTGGCAGCGCACCTACGAGGGCCCCGAGGCCAAGGCCTACGGTCGCGGCGTTGCCGTGGACGGCCGGGGACGGCCCTACCTGTGGGTGGAGACCACCGCCCCCCGGGGAGCGGAGGCATCGCTCTTGGCTGCCTACACAGCGGCGGGGGAGAGGCGGTGGAGCCGGTACCTGGAGGGAGTGCGTGCGCACGCCGCGGCCGTCGGCGGCGGCCGGGTGGCGGTAGTGGGCGGGAGGTCCACCGCCGGGCGCGGTCACGACGGCTGGGTGGGCGTGTACACGCTGAGCGGGCGACGCCTGTGGACGCGGACCTACGACGGGCCGGCCGGGGACGACGACTGGGCGCTGGGGGTAGCGGTGGCAGGGGAGGGATCGGTGTACGTGGTCGGGTCTGTAGCCACGACCACCTCGCCCTGGAACGAGGACGTGTTTCTGCGCCGCTACGGGCCCCGGGGGGCCGTCGTCTGGACGCGGGTGCTCGCCGACGCCGCCAACGACTTCGACTACGCCAAGGCAGCGGCGGTGCTCGGGGGCGCCCTGTACGTGGGAGGGATCGTGGACGGGCACGAGGGCGGCCCCGCCTTCGGCGACGCCTGGCTCGCCCGCGTGCGGACGACGACCGGGTCCACCGTCTGGACGCGGCGGTGGGGGGGAGGCGCCGGGCTCAACGACGACGTGGCCGGGGTGGCGGTGGACGAGGCGGGGGTGGTGTACGCCCTGGGGACCCAGGTGGAGCCGGGCATCGAGGGCAACGCCAACATCTTCCTCCGCGCCTACAGCGGGGCCGGTCGCCTCCTCTGGCGCACGGGCTACGACGGCGGGGCCGACGACCAGGGGACGTCGGTGGCGGCGCAGGGTGGCCTGGTGGCGGCGGGCGGCTACCGATGGGCGGGAGCGACCTCCCTGGACGGATGGGTGCGGCTGTACGGGTAGAGAAGGCTGGGCGGCCCTGGATACGGGCAGGCCCGTGGAGGCTCCCTACTTCCGCCGCTCGCGACCGTCGGGGACGCCGTTCCCGTTCAGGTCGCTGACGTCGAAGGAGACGAGGCCGCCGCGGTCGAACGCCCACGTCACCTTCACCTGCCCCACGAGGCGGCGTCCTTCCCCGGTCAGGCAGAAGAGGCGGAGGGTGAAGAGGAGCCGCTTCCCGCCCCGCCTCGTCTTGGACAGGTCCTCCGTCCGGCTGGGCGGAGCGGGCGGGCGCGCACGAGCTTCTGGGCACGCCGCCCGCGCTCCTGAGCGACGATCGCCTGGGGCGGGCCCTCGATGCTCTCGCCGGGCAGGCGGAGGCGGTCAAGGGGGCGCTCTGCCTGCGGGCGCTGGAGCGCTTCGGGGTCGAGCCAGCGCGCATCCACTGGGACTCACCTCGGTGGCGGTCGAGGGCTCGCCCGAGGGCTCGGCGCTCGTGCGCTTCGGCCACTCCTCGGACGGGCGCGAGCACCTGCGCCAGGTCAGGCTCGGGCAGGCCGTCTCCGAGCGCGGGATCGCTCTCTACCACCGCAGCGAGCAGGGGGCGCGCAACGAGACCGGCGTCGTCTGCGAGGCGATGGAGGCGCTGCGCTCGGCGCTGGGGCGGGACGACTTCCTCCTCTGCGGCGACACGACGCTCGTCTCCGAGCGCAACCTGGGCGCCCTGCACGAGGGCGGGATCTCCTTCCTCGCCCCGCTCCCTTCCCACTGGGGCTACCGCCAGCGCTACCTGGCCGAGCTCTCGCCCGAGCAGCTTTCCCCGCTTGCCTACGTCTCCGCCCGGCAGGCCTGCCTGCCCGAGGACGAGCGCGCCCGCTACCGGGGCTGCGAGCTTCCCTGGCCGCTTGCGCTCGGGGACGGGCGCACCGTCTTGCTGCGCGCGCTCCTCGTCCACTCCTCCGAGGAGGAGGCCGCCTGCCGCGCGAGCCGCGCCCGTCAGCTCGCCCGCGCCGAAGAGCAGCTCGCCCGCATCCAGCGCGGGCTGGGCGGGCGCCACTACCCAGACCGCACCGCGGTCGAGCGCAAGCTCGCCCAGCTGCTCGTGGGCACCCCCGGCCGCTTCCTGCGCGCCGAGACCGCAGAGCAGGAGGGCAAGCCGACGCTGCGCTTCTGGCGCGACGAGGAGGCGATCGCCGCAGCCGAGCGCCTCGACGGCCTCTACTGCCTGATCACGAACGTCCCCGCCGAGCAGGCCGACGCCTCGACCCTGCTTGCCTGGCTCAAGGAGCAGGAGCGGGTCGAGCGCTGCCACCGCCTGCTCAAGGGACCGCTGCGCGTCAGGCCGCTGTTCGTCCAGAACGACGAGCGCATCGTCGCCCTCCTCGCCGTCTGCTGCTTCGCCCTCATGCTCTACACCCTGATCGAGCACGAGGTCCGCCGCGCCTACCCCGACGGCCTCGCCGCCCTCGGGGAGGGGAGGCGAGGTCCGGCTACCGCACGCTCCGTCTTTGCCCTCCTCGACGACCTCGAGCTGGCTCACGGCCCCGGCGGCCAGCAGCTGGACGGGCCCGAACAGGCCCGCTCACTGCTCGAGCGCCTGACGACCACCCGCTGACCGCTCCCCACCCCGGCGGAGCCAGCACCGCTGAGGTGCGGAAGACGCGGCTAGCGTCACGACTGTCAGTAGCGCTACTTGAGGACGCGTCATCTGCACCCAGCGGCTACGGACGCTGCCCATGATCCCCCGCTCATCGTGCAGGTGTCAAGGGAGCGGCGCCGGCCATGCCTCTGTACCCGCCGGACAGCGGGATGAGCTCAGCCGGCTGACGCTGCCCCAGGCGGCGGAGGCAGAGAGGGCCCTTAGGGGGTTGCCCCACCCTGGCCAGGAAAGCCGGCGCCGCCGGGGGCAGCTCATGGGCGCCTTCCCGCATCCGGTCGAGCCGCCGGCAGCGTACTCTCCCTGTCGGAAGCTCGGTCGAGACAGGGAAGGAGGCGAGCGTGCGCAGCTACCGCTACCTCATCGTCGGCGGCGGCATGACCGCCGATGCCGCCTGCAAGGGGATCCGCGAGCTCGACGGAGAGGGATCCATCGGGCTCGTCAGCGAGGAAGCCCATCCGCCCTACAGCCGGCCCCCCCTGTCCAAGGGCCTGTGGAAGGGGGCGCCGGAGGAGAAGGTGTGGCGGCGCACCGAGGAGGCAGGGGTCGATCTGCACCTGGGCCGGCGGGTCGTCTCCCTCGACCTCGACGCCCGGCAGGCGCGGGACGACCGGGGCGAGACGTACGCCTACGAGCGGCTGCTTCTCGCTACCGGCGGCCGCCCGCGGCGGCTTCCCGGCGGCGGCGAGGGGGTCATCTACTTCCGCACCCTCGACGACTACCGGCGGCTGCGGGCCGTGGCCGACGCCGGCGGCGACATCGCCGTCATCGGCGGCGGCTTCATCGGCTCCGAGATCGCCGCCGCCTTGGCTCTTAACGGGCGGCGGGCGACCATGATCTTCCCCGAGGCCGGGATCGGCGGCCGCCTCTTTCCCCCCGATCTCGCCGCCTTCCTCAACGACTACTACCGCCAGCGGGAGGTGGAGGTGCTGCCCGGGCAGAGCGTGGCCGCGGTGGAGGAGGCAGGCCGGCTGGTGGTGACGACGGCGGAGGGCAGGAGGGTCGAGGCCGACGGCGTGGTGGCCGGCCTCGGCATCGAGCCGGCGGCCGACCTCGCTGCCGCCGCCGGGCTGCCCGTGGCGGACGGCATCGTGGTCGACGAGCTGGGCCGGGCCGGGGGGCGGGAGGAAGTATTCGCCGCCGGCGACGTCGCCCGCTTCCCCGTTTCCGCTCTGGCAGGGTCAATGCGGGTGGAGCACGAGGACCACGCCCTCCGCCACGGGCGCGCGGTGGGCCGAAACATGGCCGGGGCGGGCGAGCCCTACCGCCACCTCCCCTTCTTCTACTCCGACCTGTTCGACCTCGGCTACGAGGCCGTGGGCGACGTCGATGCCCGCGCAGAGACGGTGGCCCACTGGAAGGAGCCCTACCGGGAGGGCGCCGTCGTGTACCGCGACGGCCACCGGCGGGCGCGGGGAGTGCTCCTGTGGAACGTGTGGGGGAAGGTGGACGCCGCCCGGGCCTTGATCCAGTCTCGCCGGCCGGTGACCGTCGAGGATGCGCGCCGCCTGGTCGAGGAGTGAGGCCGACGTCAGGCGTCGGCGGGGAGAAGGACGAACGAGCCCCCCGCCGAAGGCCGGAGCGAGCGGCGCTCTCGGTCGCGGCCGTTCCCTGGCCGTGTACTCGAGGAGGGCAGCGCGGATGACGGCCGCTTCGGAACGGTTCTGCTCGACTGCGACCTGCTCGAGGCGGGCCTTCAGCTCGTCCGTCAAGTAGACGGTCGTCTTGCGCATGCCATACACGGTGCCATACGTGCCGCCCGCCCCCCCTCCCCCCGGAGCCGGCGACGCTAGACGAGTCCCGGAACGCGACCCTTTGCAGGTCGGATCGGGCGCTCGGGCTGCCAGACGGCTCCCTCTCGTCGCTCCGCCCGCCGCCGGCAGGAGTCGGCGCCGGGCGGCAGAAAGGGAGAGCCATGCGGTGGAAGGTGGCTGCCTTCGCAGCCGCGTCGCTCGTCGCCTTCCTGGTGATGCAGCGGTGGCCCTCATCCCAGGCGCTCTCCGGCCCGGGCATCATCCGCATCACCGACCAGGAGCTCCGCCGCCAGCGGGTGGACGCCGGCACGCCCGGGCTGGGACCGGGGGACGTGGAGATCACCCGTAGCCTCCTCTTCAACAGGCGGATCACGCCCAAGGCCATCGGCCATGCCGAGATGGTGTGCGTCCACGCCGCCCGCACGCTGCGGAGCTGCACGGGCACCTTCGCCTTGCCCAAGGGCAGGATCGTGGTCGGGGGCACCCTCGTCTACCGGCAGCTCTTCCAGATGGCGGTGCTGGGGGGAACCGGCCTGTACGACAACGTGGGCGGCACCCTGACGGTGACCCTGCTCTCGGAGAGGCCGAGGCGGGAGAGCCTGCTCGTCTTCCGGCTCACCGCATAGGCCCCCGCTTACCGGGCCAGGCCCGGCAGGCCGGCGCCGGGAGGCTCCTGAGTAGGAGCCGATGGGTGGCGGTCGAGGAGGGCCCGTACCGCCTCGAGCAGGGCCTCGGGGGCAAACGGCTTGTGCACGAACACGGCCTGCTGCGAGGCCAGCTCCTCGGCCAGGCCGGCGAAGGCGGCCGCCCGCTCCGGGTAGCCGGACAGGTAGATGACCCTCAGTCCCGGCTGGATGCGCTGGAGGACGTGGGCCAGCTCGGGGCCGCTCAGGTCGGGCATGACCACGTCGGTGACGAGGAGGTCGACGACGTGCTCCCCCTGTTCGGCGGCCCGCAGCGCCTCGGCCGCGTTGGCCGCCGACAGCACCCGGTAGCCGTGGCCCTCGAGGATGGCCGCCAGCGGCTGGCGCACCATGGCGTCGTCCTCCACCAGGAGGAGCGTCTCCGACCCTCGGGCGGGACAGGTCGGGGGAGGGGGCGCCGTCTGCTCGGCCACCGGCTCGCCCACGCGGGGAAGGTAGACGGAGAACGTAGACCCCGCCCCGGGAGCGCTCCGCACCTCGATCCGCCCGCCGGCCCGGGTGACGATGCCGTGGACGATGGCCAGGCCGAGGCCGGACCCCTCGGCTTTGCTGGTGAAGAAGGGCTCGAAGATGCGGGCTTGGGCGTCCCGGGGGATGCCCACCCCGGTGTCGGTCACCTCCACCGCCACGTAGCCGGCCGGGCCCTCCTCCCCTTCCTCGGCCGTCTCCACCCGGCGGGTGGCCACCGTTAGGCGCCCGCCGTCGGGCATGGCCTCGCGGGCGTTGACCACCAGGTTCATCACCACCTGCTCGAGCTGAGCTCGATCCATGTGCACGAGTCCCGGCTCCGGATCCAGCTCCAGGCTCAGCTCCACGTCCTCGCCGATGAGCGGCTGCACCATGGCGGCCACGGCGGCCACCACCGACGAGGGGTCGAGGAGCTCCTCGCGCCACGGCTGCTGGCGGCTGAAGGCGAGCAGCCTGCGCACGAGCGCTCCGGCCCGCTCGGCGGCGGCGTCGATAGCCTGGACGAGGCGGCGCTCCTCGGCGTCGGGGGCAAGCTCGGCGTCCAGGAGCCAGGCCTCGGCCTTGATGGCCAGCAGGATGTTGTTGAAGTCGTGGGCGATGCCGCCGGCCAGGCGGCCTACCGCCTCCAGCTTCTGGGCCTGGCGGAGGCTTTCCTCCAGGCGGCGGCGAGCGGCGGCGGCGGCGAGCAGGCCGGCCACAGCGCGCAGGAAGGGAGCCTCATCTCCCCCGGGCGCTCGCGCCGGCGCGGTGTAGACGCCGAGCGCGGCCAGCGGCCGGCCGGGAGCGGGAACGGGAACCGTGAGCCCGTTGGTGACGCCCAGGCTGGCCAGCTGGGAGCAAACGAGGGAGTGGAGCTCTCCCTCGCCCTCGTCGCCCTCGCCGCCCGGACAGGGGGCGCGGATCTCCAGGTCGGAGGCAGGCCAGCCCAGGCCGGCGCGGAGAAACCAGGCGCCGCCTGCGGGGGCGGTCTCCCATAGGGCCACCCGCTCCACGGCCAGCGTACTCGCCACCGCCGCCACCGCCGCCTCGGCCAGGGAGTCGAGGTCGCTCTCCGCCAGGGCCCGGCGGCTGAGCTCGGCCACCGCCCGCTGCTGGGCCAAGTGGGCCTCGAGCGCGGCCCGGCTCTCCGCCAGGGAGCGGGTCATGGCGTTGAAGGAGCCGGCCAGGGCTCTCACCTCGGCTGGTCCCGTCTCCCGCAGCCGAGCGGACAGGTCACCTTCGGCCACCCGGGCCGCCGCTGCGGCGGCTCTGCGCATGGGGCGGGCGATAGCCCGGGTGAGGTAGAGGCCGAAGACGAGGAGGAGGAGGGCAGAGGCGGACAGAGCGGCCACCCCCAGGGCTAGGGCCCGGGCCGCCTCTCGCCGAGCCGCCGCTGCGCTTGCCGCCGCCTGGGCGTTCTCCTGTCGAAGGAAGCGGACGAAGCCCCGGCGGATGGCGTCCATGCGCCGCTCCCCCTCGGCGGCGGCAAGCGGCGTCCGGGCGGCGGCGGGGCTGCGTCGGGCGATGCGTACCAAGGGCAGGGAGTAGTCCTGCTCGTAGGCCCGGATGGCGGCGGCCAGGGCGCGCACGCGGCGGCGGTCCTGCTCGTGGTCGCCCACCAGCCGCTCCAGGGCCTCCACCCGGGCCGGCAGGCTCTCCCGCGCCTGCCGCCAGGGGCGGAGGAGGCGCGGGTTGCCTGTCACCACGAACCCCCGCGTTCCCGTCTCCAGGTCGAAGGCGAGCTTCTCCAGGGCCAAGGCGGCCACCGTCACCTCCTTCGACCGGGCCTCGCGCCCGGTGGCCCGGCGCAGGTCGAGAATGGCCACGAGCAGCAAGGAGAAGGCGGCGGCGACGAGGACGGCCACCACCCCCGTGGCGGCGATGAGCCGAGCTACAAGAGAGGTGGGAAGCCGTGCCCGGCGCGACCTGCCGGCCGGGACGGTGCCGGCGGAAGGGCTCGGGCTCATGCGGCCAACCTCCTCAGCCGGCGGCATCGGCCGAGAGGGGGGCATGGACGACCCCCGTTCGGTGGAATCGGCTGTGCGGCGCTGCCGGTCGGGCGCCGTCCTCAGGCTGGGGACAGGGAGCGCAGCTCGCCCAAGGAGGCGAGGAGGGCCTCCACCACGTCGGGATCGAGCCCCCGGCCGGCCTCCCGGCGGACGACGGCGACGGCTTGGGCGGTGGACAGGGGGGGGCGGTAGGGGCGGCGGGAGGTGAGGGCGTCGAACACGTCGGCGGCGGCGGCGATGCGCCCTTCCCAGGGGATGGCCGGGCCGGCCAGGCCTCGCGGGTAGCCGGAGCCGTCGTAGCGCTCGTGGTGGGTGTAGGCGATGCGGGCCGCCAACTTGAGGATCGGGTGGCGGGCCGGCGACAGCAGCCGGTGACCGATCTCTGCGTGCTCCTGCGGTAGGCGCCGCTCGGCTGCGGTGAGGGGGCCGGCCTTGAGGAGGAAGGCGGCGGGAACGCCCAGCTTGCCCACGTCGTGGAGCTGGGCGGCCAGGCTGATCCCGGCCACCAGCTCCTCGTCCAGGCCCAGCCGGCGGGCGAGGAGGAGGCAGCAGGCGCCTACCCGTGCCCCGTGGCCCCGGTCCTCGCCGCTTCGCAGCTCCACCTGGCGGGCAGAGCCGGCCACCGCCGCCGCTGCCTCGCCCTCGCTTCCCTGGGCGAGCTCCCTGTCCAGCCAGGCGATGCCGGCTCGGCAGCCGCTCAGGGTCTGCTCCAGCCGCCGCCGCCCCCCCGGCCGGGCGACGGCGGCGGAGGCCGCAAGCTCGGCCAGCGTCCCGGCGAGGGGGCCGGGGCCGGCCGGCGGCGCCGCCTCGGGCTTGGGCGCGCGGGTCACGACCACCTCCTCCGCCCCTCCTCAGGAGATGAGCCTGCGTCGGACGGCGGCGGCCACCGCCTCGCTGCGGGTGTGGGCGTTGAGCTTGGTCATGGCCCGGCGCAGGTGGCTGCGGACGGCCTCGGCGGAGAAGTACAGGCGACCGGCAATGTCCTC